>Ga0123332_1000150_pt1 | contig 67099 bp, 42 predicted proteins | sample BioC12SIPDNA_4_FD_89958 | JGI IMG/M metagenome (GOLD analysis project Ga0123332, IMG submission 89958) | Anaerobic biogas reactor microbial communites from Washington, USA - Biogas_R2_A C12 SIP DNA | ecosystem: Engineered > Bioreactor > Anaerobic > Unclassified | place: Washington, USA... | reverse complement strand
GACGCTGGCGTGCTCCTTCTGGCACCAGGTGTGGAGCCGCTACGGCGTCCGCGCCATCCTGGTCCCGCTGGCCGTCACGCTCACCACCTGGGCGGTGAGCCGGGCGGTGCGTACCTGGCGCCGTGGTGCGTTTGCCGTGGCCGGCGCGCTGCTGGGGCTGGGCCTCTACACCTACCAATCGGCGCGGGTGCTGCCGGTGCTGGTCGTCATCACGTTTGCGCTCCTCGCGACGGACAGGCGCGACGGCCTGCGCGCTGCCCTGCGCGACCGGGCCTGGATCCGTCAGGCGCTGGGCCGGCTAGCGATCCTGGCGGTCGCGGCCACGGCCGTCTTCGCGCCGATGGGCGTCTACCTGGCCACCCACCCCGGCACCGGCAACGAGCGCATCGACCAGGTCTGGGCCGTCTCGCCCGAGCTCAGCCTGCGCGAGAACCTCCGGCGCCTGCGCGACGAGGCCGTCGATCTGGTGCGGGTGGTGGCCATCGAGGGCGACGACGAGCCGCTCTTCGGCCTGCCCGGGCGCCCGGCGCTCAATCCGTTCTTCCTCACGCTGCTGATCCTGGGGAGCGCCATAGCCGTGCTGCGGATCCGCGAACCCGTCGCGGCGATCCCGCTCGTGTGGGTGCCGCTACTGAGCGTCACGGCCGTGCTCACGTTCGGGGGGCAGCCCACCAAACGCGCGCTGGGCGCGCTGCCCGCGCTGTCGATGCTCGTCGCCACCGGCGCGCTGGTGCCGCTGGCGCGCCTGCACGGGCTCGCCCGCGACCGCGCCCCCCGGGCCCCGGCAGACCCGGCTCGGGCAGGCCGGGTCCTGGCGGTCGTGTGGGCGCTGGCGCTGGTCGTGGGCTTCGGCTACAGCGCCTACACCACGTATCGCGACTACTTCATCCTGTGGGGCGCGGACCCCGACCTGTTCACGCACTTCGAGGCCGGGCGCGACGCCATCGGGCAGTATGCAGCGACGCTTCCGCCCGGCGAACGCATCTATTCGTCGCCCGAGATGCCCGACCACCCCGCCATCGTCTTCAACTCCGGGGCACGGCCCGGGCTGAAGGGCTACAACGGCCGCGTCTGCCTTGTCTACCCCGAGCAGACGCAGCAGCCCACCACCTACATCGTCGTGCAGCACGAGGATCGCGCGAGCCTGGAGCTGCTCGCGCGCGCCTATCCCACGGGGGAGCGGGTTAGCGCGGGGCCGGATTTCTACGGCGAGCCCTACTTCACCGCCTATCGCATCCCCGCGGGGGCGCGCGCGCAGCTCGTCCCCGACCGGCCCGTGGCGGCCACGTTCGGCGGGCCGCCGGCGGGCACGGGCCTCATCCGCCTGCTGGGCTACGACCTCAGCGCCGGCGCACTCCGCCCGGGCGAGACGCTGCACGTGACCCTGAGCTACGGGGCGCTGGCGCCCATCGACCGCGCGTGGATCGTCTTCGTGCACCTGCTGGGGCCCGAGAACGCCGCCACCGGCGGTCCCCTGTGGGCGCAGGACGATAGCGAGCCCTGTCACACCTTCTACCCCACCTGGGCCTGGGCCCCCGGCGAGATCGTGCGCGACACGTTCACGCTGGCCGTCCCCGCCGACGCCCCGCCCGGCGCCTACACGGTGCAGATGGGCTTCTACACCTGGCCCGAGATGGCGCGCCTGACGGTGGAGGGCACCGGCGAGATCGCCTTCGCGCTGGGTGAGGTCATGGTGGGGAACCGCGACTGATCCGGCGGGGTAGAGCCGAGCGGTCCCCCTCTGCCGTTCGGGCCAGTCTTCCCATAAACCCGGGACTGCGCAGACCGTGCCCGGACGGGGCCAGCCGGCAATGCCGGCAGCGCAGGGCAGAGTGGCGCCGTCGGAGCAGAGCGGCTCGGTCGGGCGAAGTCCCGGCCTTTCGGGAAGACACGGCCGCAACAGAGTCTCCCTCTGCCGTTCGGGCCGGTCTTCCCATGAACCCGGGACTGCGCCAACCGTGCCCGGACGGGGCCGGCCGGCAATGCCGGCAGCGCAGAGCGGCTCGGTCAGAGACACGGCCGCAACAGAGTCTCCCTCTGCCGTTCGGGCCGGTCTTCCCATGAACCCGGGACTGCGCCAACCGTGCCCGGACGGGGCGCCAGCCGACAATGCCGGCAGCGCAGGGCAGAGCGGTCAGCAGAGCGGCTCGGTCGGGCGAAGTCCCGGCCTTTCGGGAAGACACGGCCGCAACAGAGCAGAGAAGACGCGTCCGCAACGGAGGGCAGAGCGGCGGCCGCTTGCCCCCGCCGGCTTTGCCGCTACAATGGCCACGATATGAGATGCCCGGACCCCCGAGCCGCACCGAGGGCCCCCACCCAACGACGGAAGGATATCAGCGTGGCAGAAGAGAGCACCCAAACGATAGACGCAATCGCAGACGTCAACGCCTTCACCGGCGAGATCATCGGCAACGTGGAGCGGGTCATCATCGGCAAGCACACGCAAGTGGAGCTGTTGATGGTGGCGCTGCTCTGCCAGGGCCACCTGCTCATCGAGGACGTGCCCGGCACCGGCAAGACGATGCTTGCGCGCGCCGCGGCGGCCAGCATGGGCCTGGCCTTCAAGCGCCTGCAGTGCACGCCCGACCTGCTCCCCAACGACATCACCGGGGTCGAGATCTACAACCAGCTGGAGAACACGTTCGAGTTCCAGCCCGGCCCGGTCTTCGTCAATGTCCTGCTCGCCGACGAGATCAACCGCGCCACGCCGCGCACGCAGGCGGCGCTGCTGGAGGCGATGCAGGAGCAGCAGGTGACCGTGGGAGGCGTCACGCGCGCGCTGCCCGCGCCGTTCCTGGTGCTCGCCACGCAGAACCCCATCGAGTACGAGGGGACCTTCCCGCTGCCCGAGGCGCAGCTCGACCGCTTTTTGATGCGCCTCTCGTTGGGGTACCCCGACGAACGCGACGAGATCGCCATCCTGCGCGGCCAGCGCAAGCAGCACCCCATCGACGTGATCGGCCAGGTCGTCGATGGCGCGGAGCTGCTGCGGCTGCGCGACACCGTCACCGACGTGCACGTCGACGAGACGGTGGAGCAGTACATTCTTTCGATCGTGCGCGCCACCCGCACCCACGCCGATCTGGCGCTGGGCGCCAGCCCGCGCGGCTCGCTGGCGCTCTACAAGACCGGGCAGGCGTGGGCCGTGCTCCGCGGGCGCGACTACGTTATCCCCGATGACATCAAGATGCTGGCGCCCCTGGCGCTCGCCCACCGCCTGATCCTCAAGCCCGAAAGCCAGCTCCGCGGCCGCACGGCGGGGGCCATCATCACCGAGATCCTGGACCAGGTGCGCCTGGGGTTGGGCGAAGGCGAGGGCTAACGCGGGCTATGCCGAACCTGCTGCTCTTCCTGCTGGGGCTCTTTCTGCTGGCGGCAGTCCTGCGCATCGACACCTACTTCAGCCTGCTCTACCTGCTCGCCGCCGCGTATATCCTGGGCCGCATGTGGGCACAACAGACCATGCGCCAGTTGCGGACGCAGCGGCTGCTGGTGAACCGCGCATTCCCGGGCGAGCAGATCCCGGTGGAGCTGCGGGTGCGCAACGAAGGTTGGCTGCCCGCGCCCTGGGTGGAGATGCACGACTCGCTGCACGTCGACTTGATCTCGCCACCCTTCTATCGACGCGTGCTCACGCTGATGCCCCACCAAGAGCAGCGCTTCCACTACTCGCTTACCTGCTCCAAGCGCGGCTACTACCAGATCGGGCCGATGACCTGGCGCACCGGCGATCTGCTCGGCATCAACCCGCAACTGACCGGGCAGCAGAAGCACGAGTACGTCATCGTCTACCCGCGGGTGCTGCCGCTCGACCGCCTGGGCCTGCCCACGCGCTCGCCGCTGGCCTCGCTGCCCGCGCCGGCACCGCTCTTCGAGGATCCCACGCGCATCGTCGGCATGCGCGAGTATCGCATCGGCGACTCGCCGCGGCGCATCCACTGGAGCGCCAGTGCCAGCGCGGGCCAGTTATTGGTGAAGCGCTACCAGCCCGCTATCGCGCGCGAGACGCTGATCTGCCTGGATCTCGACCAGGCGAGCTACGCCATCCAGCGGATGTACCAGGCGTCGGAGATGGCCATCGTCGCCGCGGCATCGATCGCCAGCCACATCATCCTGCACGAGGCGTTGGCGGTGGGCCTGGCGACGCAGGCCATCGACCCCTTGCAGGAGCGGCTCGTCACGATGTCGCTGCCGCCGCGCCGCGAGCGGGCGCACCTGATGGGCATCCTGGAGGTCCTGGCGCGGGCGCAGACCTATCGCCAGGAGCCGGGGGAAGCCGCAGCAAGCAATGGGCCCAACGGCCAGGGCGCGGCGACAGGGGGCGACGGCGTGGCCTTGCCACTGCCCGACTTCCTGCGCCGCGAGAGCCTGGGCCTCTCGTGGGGCGCCACGATCATCGTGGTGACCGGAGGCGAGAGCCAGGCCCTCTACGATTCGCTGCTCTACCTGCGCCAGCAGGGGTTTGCCGTGGCGCTGGTGCTCGTGATGCCCAGCGCCGCGCCGGGCGATCGGGCGACGCACGCGACGGCGCTGCGCCTGCCCATCTATCGCGTCTGGCGCGAAGAGGAGTTGGAGCATCTATGAGCAATCGCTATGACCACGGTCGCGGCCAGCAGAAGATCGTCGTCCCCGAGATCGACGACTGGCGCACCCGCCGCGAAGAGGAGCCCGAGCCCGAGGAGACCGGCAGCCCGTGGATTCGCGGCGTCGTCCAGCCGGCGATCGTCGCGATCCTGGTGGGGTGCGTGGCCTGGTCGGTCGCCGAGCTGGTCGCCAACCTCACGACCGCCACCACGGGCACGCTCTTCTGGGTGGTGCCGGTCATCATGGCCGCGGTGGGCTTCCGCACCCAACGGATCGTCCAGAAGCGGTTCCTCGCCAGCAGCGACAGCATGCGCTTCCGCATCGTCGAGCTGCTGGCGCTCTTCCTCGTGGTCAAATGGGCCAGCTACTTCGACAACACCCCTGGCGAGATCCTGGCCGCCATCCGCGGTTGGGGGGCCGAGCCGTTGAGCTTCTTCGATGGCGAGACGATGATCGCCTATTTGTTGGGCGTCCTGGGCTGGCTGGTCGCGGGCGCCACCGCCCGCGATCTCGACGCGGTGAAGGACCCGACGATGTACCTGGGTGAGCAGGGGCCGCATAGCCGGCTGGCGAGCCGCTACTTCGCCGGCGCGGCGGCGCTGCTGGTCTTCTCCGCGCTGTCGCGCGTGAACCTACGCAGCGTGATCGAAGGGGCCAACCCGCGCATCGAGATGCCGATCGTGAACGCCCTGATCTACTTCCTGCTGGGGATGGTGATGCTGGGCCAGATCCAGTTCGCGCGCCTGGCGGGTATTTGGGCACGCGAGAAGGTGAAGGTGACCCAGTCGCTCGGCGCCACCTGGCTGCGCTTCTCGCTGCTCTTCCTGGCGCTTGTGGCGCTCGTCGCGTTCCTGCTTCCGACGAACTACACGCTGGGGCTGCTCGACCTGGTGGCGCTGTTGCTGATGGTGATCAGCTACATCGCGACGCTCCTCTACCTGCTGCTGCTCTGGCCGATCGTGGCGCTGCTGTCGCTGCTGATGGGGCGCCCGCAGACGGCGCCCATGGCCTCGGCCCCGCTCCCCGAGTTCACGCCCGAGGTGCTCCCCGCGGCCACGAACGGCAACCCCCTGTGGGCGATCCTGCGGTCGGTGCTCTTCTGGGCGGTGCTACTCGGCGTGATGATCTACGTCGTGCGCAGCTACTTCCGCGACCGCCCCGCGCTTCTGGCCAGCGTGCGCCGGTTCGCGCCATGGCGCTGGCTGGAGACGGCCCTCGATGCGGTCTGGCGCTGGATCACGGGGCTGGGCCGGAAGGTCGGGGAAGCGGTCCCGGCGCTGGTGCAGCGCCTGCGAAGCCTGCGCCGCAGCGTGGCTACCGCGCGCCGCGAGCGCTCCCGCGGCCCCGACCCGCGAGAACAGGTGCTCTACCACTACCTCACGACGCTGGATCGCGCCCGGGAGGAGGGCATCCCGCGCCGGGAGACGGAGACTCCGCGCGAGTACCGCTCCAAGCTGGACCACCGCGTCCCCGAGACCGAGCCGGCGATGGGCGAGCTGACCGAGGCGTTCATCGAGGCGCGCTACAGCACCCACCCGGTGACCCCGGAGGACGTGGCCGAGCAGGAAGCCCACGCCGCCAGCGTCCGGCGCGCGCTCGAGCAGCACGCCGCCGCGCAAGAGGCCGAGCAACGCCGCACCGGGAAAGAAAACCGCTAGGGCAGCGCACCAACCCCCGCTGCGGCCGCCCTCTCCTCCGTTGCGGCCGCGTCTTCAGCTTCTGCTGCGGCCGTGTCTTCCCGAAAGGCCGGGACTCCTCTGCTCTGTTGCGGCCGTGTCTTCCTGAAAGGCCGCGACTTCTCTGCTCTGTTGCGGCCGTGTCTCCCGACCGAGCCGCTCTGCTCTGCGCCGCCGGCATTGTCGGCCAGCGCCCCGTCCGGGCACGGTCTGGAGACCGGCCCGAACGGCAGAGGGAGAATCCGCTGCGGCCGTGTCTTCCCGAAAGGCCGGGACTTCTCTGCTCTGTTGCGGCCGTGTCTTCCCGAAAGGCCGGGACTTCGCCTGACCGAGCCGCTCTGCTCTGCGCTGCCGGCATTGTCGGCCGGCGCCCCGTCCGGGAACGGTCTGGAGACCGGCCCGAACGGCAGAGGGAGAATCCGCTGCGGCCGCGACTTCTCTGCTCTGTTGCGGCCGTGTCTTCCCGAAAGGCCGGGACTCCTCTGCTCTGTTGCGGCCGTGTCTCCCGACCGAGCCGCTCTGCTCCGACGGCGCCACTCTACTCTGCGCTGCCCACATTGTCGATCGGCCCCGTCCGGGCACGGTCTGGAGACCGGCCCGAACGGCAGAGGGAGAATCGGCTGCGGCCGTGTCTTCCCGAAAGGCCGGGACTTCTCTGCTCTGTTGCGGCCGTGTCTTCCCGAAAGGCCGGGACTTCGCCGACCGAGCCGCTCTGCTCTGCGCTGCCGGCATTGTCGATCGGCCCCGTCCGGGCACGGTCTGGAGACCGGCCCGAACGGCAGAGGGAGACTCCGCTGCGGCCGTGTCTTCCCGAAAGGCCGGGACTTCTCTGCTCTGTTGCGGCCGTGTCTTCCCGAAAGGCCGGGACTTCTCTGCTCTGTTGCGGCCGTGTCTCCCGACCGAGCCGCTCTGCTCTGCGCTGCCGGCATTGTCGGCCGGCCCCGTCCGGGCACGGTTGGCGCAGTCCCGTGTTCATGGGAAGACCGGCCCGAACGGCAGAGGGAGAATCCGCTGCGGCCGTGTCTTCCCGAAAGGCCGGGACTTCGCCGACCGAGCCGCTCTGCTGACCGCTCTGCTCTGCGCTGCCGACATTGTCGGCCAGCGCCCCGTCCGGGCACGGTTGGCGCAGTCCCGTGTTCATGGGAAGACCGGCCCGAACGGCAGAGTGCCGCTCTGCTACGTCCGGGCCGGGCTCAGTCGCGCAGGGTCCACTGCAGGTCGGCGGTCAGGTCGACCTGGTATTCCTCCGTCAGCACGTTGTTGTCGCAGTCCTTCACCTGCAGGTCATACTCCCCCGGCGAGACGAAGAAGATGCGGCTGGAGCCGGCAGCGAGCATTTCCAGATCGCCCATCCAGTCCGCACCCCACGAATCGGCCGTCGTGGGCGAGATATAGACGTAACAGATGTCGACGGTGGCGCGGTTGAGGACTTCCAGGCCTACGGAGGCCCCCGGCGCGCCGACAGCCACCGTCGTATCGGTGTTGACCTGCCAGGCCGTAGCGAGCGGCACTTCGTTGCAGTTCTGCACCATGATGTCGTAGCTGCCCGCATCGACCGTGAACTGGCGCGTCTGGCCCGAGAGGATCGTTTCGTCCGCCGATAGCCTGTCCTCGCCCCAGCTATCGCTGTCGGCGGGCGAGATCATCACGTAACAGACCTCGGCAGGCGAGTGGTTCACGATCGTCACGTTGAGTCCGCCGGCCTGGGGCGGCGACGTGTTGGTGGCGGTCGGGATGTCATCCTCCGGTGGGCGCGTCGCCGTCGCGGGTTCTTCGCGCGTGGCCGTGCGCGTCGGCACCTCCGCCGTCTGGGTCGCCACCTCGTCGGTGGGCGAGAGCCACGCCTGGATCGTCGGCAGACCGATGATGCTCACCGCACACGCCACACCAATACACAGCAGGGCCACCGCGATCAGGCCGATCAGGGCGCCGCGCGAGAGCTTGCGCTTCTGCGTCCCGCCGGCGTAGGCGCCCGCGGCAGGCGGGCCGGACGGCGGGCCTCCTGCGGGGGGGCCGCCGGTGGATGCCGGGTAGTGCGGCGCCATCGTCGTCCTGTCGCGGCCGCCGCCCGTCCCCAACGTCACCGGCGCCTGGCCCGCGCGGACCGTCCGCGGCATCCCCACCTCGATGGGGCGCTCGGGCAGCGGGCCCGACTGCAACGCCGCGAGCATCTCGCGGCCGTTCTGCCAGCGCTCGTTCACCGAGAGCGACAGCGCCTTCATCACCAGTTGCTCGGTGCGCGGGGTCACATGTGGCGCGAGCCGCCGCAAGGGCGCGAACTGCTCGGGCATCGCCATGCGATCGGTGGCGGTCGGGGGCGCCTTGCCCGTGAGCAGATGGTAGAGCGTAGCGCCCAAGCTATAGACGTCGCTGGGCGGGCCGGTGTGCTCGCCCGTGGCGCCGTATTGCTCGGGCGGCGCGTACTCGGGCGTGCCCATCCCGCGCATCGCCGTGCGGGTGCGCGGGTCGTTGGGATCCCACAGCTTGACCAGCCCGAAGTCGACGAGCATCACGCCGCCGTCGGGCTTGAGGATGATGTTCTGCGGTTTGATGTCGCGGTGCACCACGCCCCGGTCGTGACAATAGATCAGCGCCTCCAGCAGTTGCCGGCCCCAGTCGAGCACCCGGTTTTCAGGCTGCGCGCCCTCTTGCACGATGAGCGCCGCCAGACTCTGGCCCTCGACGAAGTCCATGACGAGGTAGGCGTTGTTCTCCTCTTCGAAGAAGTCGGTGACCCGCACCAGATTGGGGTGGTTGAGCCGCGCCAGCACGGAGGCCTCCTGCTCGAACTGCTCGCGCAGAGCGCCCAGTAGCGGGGCGTCCAACCCGGGCTGCGGGCGGAGCTCCTTGAGCGCCACCGGCACCTTCAGGCGCAGGTCCCACGCCCGGAAGACGGCGCCCATCCCTCCCTGGCCCAAGGGCTTTACGACGCGATAGCGGTCCTGTGCTATGCTTCCAGTCTCCAGCATCCCCCACCCCCTGATGAAGTCATTATACCCCGTTGAGGACCGGCGTCATCCACGTTGCCGGTGCCGCGTCGCCACGGTATCGCTAGCGCCGCCACCGCGGGCACAGTTTGGCCGCAGCGGGCGTATTCGTCAAGTTGCGCTCTCCCGATCCATCCACGTTGACGACAAAGACATCGGCGTTCGCGCCGACCGGCTTGAGATAGAGCAGCGTCGCGCCGTCGGGCGAATAGTGGACGTCGCCCTCCGGGTCGTAGAGCGCGACCGCCTGTTGATAGCTGCCGGCCCCGGCGCGCACGACGTTGATCGACTGGCCGACGCCGAAGAGAACCCACTGGCTCGTGGGCGACCAGCGGATGCCGGTCGTGGCGTTGAGTTGGCCCTGGAAGATGAACTGATCGGTGCCGGCGGCAACGTCGTGCATCAGCACCGAGTGCTCCCAGGCCGGCAGGGCATTGGTGATCAGCTTGTACTTCCCATCGGGCGACGTGCAGGCGTCGGTCCGCTCTGTGACGCCGCAGCGGCCACTGCTATACAGGTTGAACGATTGGCCGCTGAGCGTTGTCGCGACCGCGTTGCCCCCGCAAGTCGACGCGGCGTAATCCACACGACCGATCTCGGCCATCGTGCTCCAGGCCGGGTCGGTGGTGTACAGGAAGTAGCCGTCACTGGTCTTCAGCGTGAAGAGGATCCGCCCGATCTCGCCGGCAGCAAGCGGGGTGCCGGTGGATGTCGGCGCCGGCTGCGCCGTTGCCGCGGCGGCAGTGGAAGCCGGCGGCGCGGTCACCTGGCCCTCCCAGGCGCGGATCTCGTCGATGAAGACGCGGCCCTCCTGTGGCCCGGTGCCCGCGCGATCGAGCACGAGGCCGTAGAACTGCACCGGGTAGTCGACCACGCCATTGTCGGGCCCGCTGATATGGCCGGACGGCCAGGCAAGGCCGGGCGCCAGGTTTCCGGTCAACTGCCGCCATCCGGCGGCGCCCACCCGGCCCAGCCCCACCGACCAGATCTCGCCCGCGGCGTCCCTCACCCACAGGTTGAAGAAGTGCGCGGACCCATCCCCGTAGACCCAGGCGCTGAACGTGTTGGGACGCCCCGCAACGGCGCGAGACTGCATAAAGACCACAAAGTCGTCGTCGGCAGCGGGGAACTTGTAACTGAGGTTGGCGGCATAGGCGCCGCTCTTCACCTGCTCCTGGCTCTGGGCCAGCTCGCCATAGGGCTGGTCGCCACGCCGCCACGTACCCCACTGCTCAAAATCGACCAGGGCGCCTGTGGCGACGACACCCGCCGTCGGAGTCGGGGAGGGGCCGCCGGTCGGCGAAGGCGCCACGGTCGGCGAAGGCGCCACGGTCGGCGAAGGCGCCACGGTCGGCGAGGGCGCTACAGTCGGCGAGAGCGCCACGGTGGGCGAGGGCCGTCCGGTCGCGGACGGGGACGGCTGCGGTGAGGCGCTCGCCGACGCCGCCGCGGCTGCGGATGACAGGGTCGAGGTCGCCTTGAGCTGCACAGCACCGGCGGTAGGCGTGGGTGTGGGCGTGGCAGAGGGCGAGGGTGTGGGAGTAGGCGACGGCGTAACGGCCACGGTCGGAGTGGCTGTGGGGCCCGCGGTCGGCGCGCCCACCTCCGCCCGCCGTGCGGGGAGTCCTCCGGCGATCCCCAGGTCGAGCCTGCCCGAAAGCCCCAGGGCCAGGACGGTCCCCCCGCCCCCAATCACGAGCAGCGCCACCAGGCCCAGAAGCCACAAGGGAACGCGTCGCCGGGCCATCGGCGAGGTTGCTGCCGTATCCATGCGGAAGGTGCCGCCGCGACCCGCGTGTCGCGTGCCCGCGGTTCTCGACTCAGCATCGGCGACCGACCCCCAATTGCGGATCGCCAGACCCAACGCCTTCGCCATCTCCTCGGCGCTGGCCCAGCGATTGGCGCGCGGCAGCTCCATCGCTTTCTCGATCGCGTGCGCCGTCTGGTTCGAGAGACCCCGGACAAGCGCGCGGAGCGGCGAGAACGCCTCGGGCGACGCGATGCGCATCGTCGCCGTAATCGGCGCCTGGCCCGTCAGGGCATGGTATATGGTCGCGCCCAGGCTATAGAGGTCACTGCGCGGCTCGGTATGGCCGGAGGCCTGCTCATACTGCTCGGGCGGGGCATACTGCGGCGTCCCGATCCCACGGACTGCGGTGCGGGTGCGTGGATCGTTGGGATTCCAGAGCTTCACAAGACCGAAGTCGACCAGCACCGCCGACCCGTCGGGACGGATGATGATGTTCTGGGGCTTGATATCGCGGTGGATCACGCCGAAGCTGTGGCAATAGCTCAGGGCATCCAGAAGCTGGCCCGTCCAGACGAGCGCTTGGGACTCCGGGACAGGCCCCGCGCGCTTGATGAGGTCGGCCAGGCACTCGCCCTCGACGAACTTCATCACCAGGTAGACGTTCCGGCCCTCCTGGAAGTAGTCAGTCACGCCGACCAGGTGGGGGTGATTGAGCCGCGCAAGGATCACGGCCTCTTGCTGGAACTGGTCGCGGAGATCCTGAAGCAGATCCGAGTCGAGGTCGGGCTGGGCGATCATCTCCTTGAGCGCGACCGGCACGCTCAGGCGCATATCCCAGGCACGGTAGACGGCGCCCATCCCCCCTTTGCCCAGCTGGGAAGCGACCCGATACCGGTTCTGCAGCACGTCCCCTTGATTCAGCATTGGCCCCCCCGTCTCTAGAACGAAGCAGTCGTAGATGTGGCTCGGATCTCCCCTGTTGCGTGGGCCTCTGGCCCGCGCGGTCGCGGCACGAGACGCGGACGAGACGTGCGCGCTACGGCAGAGGCAGACGCGTGATTCCCCCCACTGCAATGTGGGCCTCTGGCCCGCGTGGTCGCGGCGCCAGACGCGGACGAGACGTGCGCGCTACGGCAGGGGCGGTCGCACGGACGGCTTCAGGCGTGCACCTCGACGATCACGACCGAGATGTTGTCGTGACCGCCGGCGTCGTTGGCCATCTGCACCAGACGATCGCAGGCTGCCTGCGGCGCCGATGCCTCGCGCCAGGTCCGCCAGACCACCTCGTCCTCCACCATGTCGGTCAGACCGTCGGAGCAGAAGAGCAGAGCCTCGCCCGGCGTCAGCGTCACGTCGAACAGGTCGTAGCCCAGCGTGAGCGAGTCGCCGATGACGCGGTAGATGACGCTCTTCTGAGGGTGATGGCGCGCCTCCTCGGGCCGGAGCTGGCCAATCTCCACCAGCCGCTGAACGACGGAGTGGTCGGTGGTGATCTGCCGGATTCCCCGCGAGCCCAGGCGATAGGCGCGGCTGTCGCCGACGTTCAGCACCGTCGCCGCCCCACCCACGATGACGCCCATGACCAGGGTGCACCCCATATCGCTCGACATCGCCTCCCGTTCGGCGTAGACCGCTTCGTTGGCGGCCATAGCCGCCTGGGTGATCCACGCCCGCGCGTCGGGCAACTGCCGCGCCGCGGCGCTGCGACGCAGATCGTCGCCGTAGCGCGTCAGTGTCTTCACCGTCAACTGGCTGGCCACGTCCCCCGCGGCGTTGCCACCCACACCATCCGCAACCCCGAAGACACCGACGGCAGCTTTGAGCGCCGCGAACTCCTTCGACAGATCCAGTACGATCAGGCTATCCTCGTTGAGCTTGCGCATCTGGCCCACATCGGTCCGGGCGCCAACGCGAAGGGAAAGGCGCCGCTGCCCGGTCAACTGCTCGCGCGCGCGTTCCAGCGCCACCGCGAACCCCTCAGCCGTCAACGCCGGCTCGCCCTTGAGCGCCTGAAGCAGCAACCGGCCCACCGGCTCCGGCAGCTCACTGCACGCCTTGAGCTTGGTGCTGCCCGTGGCCCAGGTCAACAGCAGATGCGCCAGCCCGCGTATGTTGGCCACGGCCCGCTGCCCGGCCTCGGGATCGCCTTGCGGCGGCGCAACGTAGATGTTGTCGAGGCAGACCCAGTGGCCCGATTCATCGTCCAGCACCACCCGCTCCGCTGCCACGCGCTCCACGAAGACGCCGCGGGCATGGAGATGGGCCAGACCGCGCGCCAACGTGGTCCCCCACGTGAGCACATCATCGAGCGGCTGCGGCACGTCGAGCCCTGCCGCCAGCCCACCGGTGATGCGCGGTTCGATCTGGAAATAGCGCACGGGCTCGAACGAGGTATCGACAAAGACGGCCACGGGCGTGATGACCGCCGTATGGGCCACCTCGCGGGTCACCAACTGCGCCGCCATCGCGAAGCGCTGGGGGTCCAGCGCCTCACGGGCCAACAGCGTCGTGTAGGCAGCGCCGCCATTGGTGTAGGCCTGGCCGCAGCGGGCACAGTGGCGGCTGTCGGTGGCCTCGGTCACGCTATAGCAGCGCGGACAAACGCGCATCGGTGTTGTCGGCTTGACCTCGTAGACGTGACCCTTATCGACGGCGCGCCCGTCCAGGATCACGAAGTGACCCTCGCCAAGGAGCGTACCCTCGGGGAGACGCAGGCCTGGGTCACCCTCGGTGACAGCCGTGCCAGCCTCCGCCGACCGCGCGCGGGGCGATCGCCGTCCGGACCGGCCCCGGAGCACGACGAAGACGAGGAGGCCGGTCAGCAACGATAGCCCCACCGCACCGAGCACGATCAACAGCAGCTTCTGGTTGGAGGTTAGCGATCCGAGCAGCTCTCCGGGCAGGAAGCCCGGGGGCTCGGCAACCGGCGTGGCGACCGCGCCCGGCAAGGGCGAGTCGAGCGGCGACGAGAGCGGGGAGTTCGCGGTGAGCAACGACGATGGCAGCTCGATCCTATCGGCGGGCGGTCGAGGCAACTCGAACCGGCACGCTCCCAGCACCACGATTCCGCAGAGCGCCCCCAGCAGCAGCGTCAGGCGTTTGGATGGCATTCGATGCTCCTCACTTTCGGCGTGGGGCCGCTGTGATTTTGACCTATGATAGTCACGATGCCCAAACAATCAATCTACGCAACATCCTTGCTGCGCAGCACGAAGATCGTAACCACACCCAGCGCGAGAGAGAACCCCGCAAGAATGAGCCACGACTGAATCAGGTGCCGGGGCTCGCGCGCGTAACTGAGATAGAGCGAGGCCTCCTTCACGATGTCCACGGGGTCGGGCGTGATGGTGACCGACTCGGTCACGACCTCGGTTACCATCACGAGCTCATTCTCGATGACCTCAGGGACAGAGATGGGCACAGTCTGGGCGATGCCGGGCTGCACCGGGACGCTGATCTCCTGCGTGCGCGTGATGACGGTCACCGGTTCCCAGTCGTCGGCGGGCTTCTCCACCTCCAGCGACACGACCTCGGTCACAGGCTCGGGCTGGAAGCGCGTGATGGTGAGGCGGTTGAGCGACTCGACATCAGCCGAGGAGCCCAGCGCCTCCATCGACCAACGCGTGAAGCTGAGCGCCGAGGCCTGCTCGCTGATCCCGGACAGCTTGAAGAGCACACCGCTAAAAATGATCTGCCCCATGAGGACGACAAACACCAGGTAGGTCACGGTGTTGGCGTTGGGCACGATCGAGGAGATGAGCAAGCCCAGCATCACCGCGGCGATCGTACCCAGGAAGAGCGTGATGTACATCTCCACAGGTACCGGCAGCAGCACGCCCTCCGCCGGATACTCGACCTTGAGGCCGATGACGACGAGCAACAACAGGCACTGCACCATGGCGAACATGCCCACAACGATCACTTTGGAGAGCAGATAGGGCACGATGCGCAGGGTGACCATGCGCTCGCGACGATAGACCGACCACTCCTTCACCACCTCGTAGCCAGAGGCAAAGAGCCCCAGCAACACCGACGCAAAGGCCATGATGAAGAGCAACCGCTGGCTGTCGGCCACGACCGAGTAGGTCGCGCTGGTGGCGCCGGTGGCGAACTCCGCGGCCAGTTGCCGCTCGATCTCGGCGGGCGTGTCGCCCACCAGCCAGGTGTTGCCGGCCACAAGCAGGACCAGCAACGCCACCAGGGGCATGATCGCCAGCAGCACGGTCAATAGCAGCCGGTCGGCGAAGACCAGGTTGAAGTAGCGCCGCGTGAGCACGGCTAACTGGCGCAGCGGGTTGACCCGCGGGCCGCGGTGCCCGTCGCTTTCCGGCTGGCCGGCCGCGGGCGCCGCAAGCATCTGCTGGCGTTGGGCTACGTAGCGCTGATACAGGGGCGACGACCGGTAGCGCTGGCGCCACTGCTCAGCCTGCTCGCGGGCCACCTGGGGATCGATGTCGTCGAGCTGATCGTAGACGTCGGCGAAGTCGGCGCTCTTCAGGCCGAAATAGGAGAAGGTGTCGCTGGGCGGACCATAGTAGGTCAGGCGTCCCTGCGAGAGGAAGCAGACGTGGTCGCACTGCGCGATGTTCGCCGTCGCGTGGGTCACCAGCACGACGGTGCGCCCGGCGTCAGCCAGCTTGCGCAGCGTGTACATCATCTTCTTCTCCAGGCCCGGGTCGAGGCCCGAGGTGGGCTCGTCGAGAAAGAAGATGCGCGGCTCGGCCAAGAGCTCCGCAGCGATGCTGACGCGCTTGCGCTGCCCACCGCTGAGGCTACTGATAGGCTGGTCTTTCTGGGCCACCATCTCCACATCCTCGAGCACCCGGTCGATCCGTCGCTCGATCTCCTCCGCTGTGGTATCGGGCGGCAGGCGCAGTTGCGCCGAGTAGCGCAACGCATCGCCCACCTTGAGCTCGCGGTGCAGGATATCGTCCTGGGGAACGTAGCCGATCATCGTACGATAGAGATCGAACTGCTGATAGAGGTCCTCGCCGTTGACAAGCACCTGGCCCTCTTGTGCGCGCTCGACGCCGCTAAGCGCTTTCATCAGCGTGCTCTTGCCGGCGCCGCTGGTGCCCACGAGGGCCACGAATTCGCGAGGGTAAACGGAGAGGCTAACCCCGTCGAGGATGCGCCGGGTGCCCTTGCCGCTGCGCACCACGCGCGTGACGTCGATGCCGTCGAGCCGCACGCCGCCGGTCTCGGAATACTGCTGCAGACCGTGCGTCTGGTAGACCAGCTTGAACGGCCCGATGCGGATCACGTCGCCCTCGCTCAGGGGCGCGCTGCCGACGACCCGCGTGCCGTTGATGAAGGTGCCGTTGGTGCTGTTGAGGTCGACCAGCACGCGGCCCGTGGGGGCCGGGTCGATGCGCGCGTGGTTCCACGAGACTACCGCGCCATCGAGGTGGAGCGTCGATCGCGGGTTGCGACCCAGCGTAATGGAGGCCAAGGGGTCCAGCGCGCCGGTGCCCAGCGCGATCGTACCCGATCCGGCGGTCGCCCCGATCGCACCGGGGCAGTGCAGCGTCAGGCCCACGGAGTTGCCGTGAGGGTCACCGATGCGCAACACATCGCCGGTGCGCAGTTGCGTTTCGGTCACGCGCCGCCCGTTGTAGTAGGTGCCGTTGGTGCTCCCCAGGTCGGTGTAGTGCCACGACTCATCGCGCAGCTCCAGGCGACCGTGCTGCAAGGAGACGTAGGGTTGGGGAAGGACGATGTCGTTGTCGGAAGCGCGCCCCAGCGTCACCGTCGTGCCGCTGAGCGGCACCTGGCGCGCCGATTCGCCGGCCGCCTGAACGACGAGGCAGGTCTCGACTGCGTGGTCGGGGACCGTCGCCGCTTCCCCCGCGAGCGGTCGACCGCACACGGAGCAGAACCGCGCGTTAGGGTTTTTGAGAACAGCACCACAATGACGGCAGAACTGCGCAGGCTGCATCTCGGGCGCTCCTTTTGCGTGCCGGGAGCCAGCCACGCCCCCGGCACCCGGCAGGCGAGGCGGGTATCCCCCGAAGATCCTGTGGAGAGCCGCGCTGCGGCTCCCTACTGACGCTGGTAACGGCCCATCAGCTCCGTCTGCGCGAGGACGTGGCCTTCCATCGCCGCCAGGACCTCATCCTTGGTTGCCGCGTCGGGCGCCAGATCGAGCGCTGTGTCCAGCGCATACAACTTGAAGTAGTAGCGGTGCGTGCCGCTGGGCGGGCACGGCCCTGTATAGCCTGTACGCCGCGCACCGTTGCGGCCCTGCATGCTGCCATCGGGCAGCTCGGCGTCCACGGGCACGCCCGCGTCGAGCCCGCGCGCCTCCGCCGGCAGGTTGTAGAGGACCCAGTGGACAAAGGTACCCACCGGGGCGTCCGGGTCGTCAACGATCAGCGCCAGACTTGCCGTGCCCTCAGGAACCCCGTCCCACTGCAAGGGCGGCGAGATGTTGTCGCCGTCACAGGCGTAGAGCGAGGGAATCGGATCCTCGTGCGCGAAGGCCGTACTTGTCAGGACCAGGGCCGACGCGCCCGCGCCCGCAGCGGAGGACGTGGCGGGCCGCTCAGCAGCCGGCGCCGCTCCACCCCCACACCCACTCAGAACCATCACCATCGAGATGGCGATGCCCAAACCCACAGCGCAATGCATCGTCCGCCGCATCGCACTCCCTCCTTTCGGCAGCCGGCAGCGACCAGCGGCTGGCCCGGAGCCCAGAGCCGGCGCCGTGCTGCCGGGGCAATCCCCCTCGAGTGCCTTCCCCGGCGAAGCGGGGACAGACGCTAGCCTCCTGCTGGCGGCATGTCCCCCGGCTCTCCCCCCTCCCCGATGGGATGCCGAGAGAGCATCGAGCTCCTGGCTCCTACTACTGCTCCGTTATCTCAATCGTCTCGATCGACGTCCCCGACCCGGTGGCGGTCCGGGGGTCGCGGATGCTGATCTGGCTCAGGACATCCATGCCCTCGACGACCTTTCCGAAGATCGAGTGCTTCCCGTCAAGCCAGGGGGTCGCCGCGAAGGTGATGAAGAACTGGCTGCCGTTGGTATTGGCGCCGGCGTTGGCCATCGAAAGCACACCGGGGCCGTCGTGCTTCAGGCTCGCGTCGAACTCGTCGGCGAAGGTATAGCCCGGGCCGCCCGTGCCCGTGCCGGTCGGATCGCCCGCCTGAGCCATGAAGTCCTCGATCACCCGGTGAAACATCGTATCGTCGTAGAAGCCCGCACGGGCCAGGAAGACGAAGTTGTTGACGGTGTTGGGCACCTTATCGGCAAAGAGCTCCACGACGATATCGCCCACTTCGGTCTTGATGGTTGCCATGTACTCGTTCTGAGGGTCGATCACCATCGCCGGGGGCGTGCGGTACATACGGTTACGCGCTGCTGGATCGGTCGGCATCTCTGTGTCCTCACTTGTCTCACTAGGTTGGTCGGGTGTGTCATCAGCAGGAACTGCGGTGCCCTGCTCCAAAGCAGCGCCCGCCACGGTGGGCGGTATGTCATCGTTCCCATACCCAAACGCATCTGTAGCGCTGCCTCGGTTGCGTCCGAGCGCCCATATCAGGGCGACAACGACAACCACAGCGACGGCGGCGAAAGCCAGGATCGCGAGCCACGGCGTGCTCCTCTGCGTCGTCCGTCCGGGCACCCCCCGGCTGAAGCTGGACTGCGCGGAGCCGCCGGCTGTGCCAGACTTGGTGGCACTGCGGGCGCCCGCGCCCTTCTGGGGCGCCTTGCCCGTCTTCGCCGGGGCCCCGGCCTTGGCCGGCACCTTGCCCGACTTGGACCCGGGCGAGGCCTTCCCAGAGGAAGGTTTGCCGGACGAGGACTTCCCGTACGAAGGCTTGCCGGTTGAAGCCTTCCCGGAGGAAGGTTTCCCAGAGGAAGGTTTCCCAGAGGAAGTCTTCCCGGCCGGTGCCTTGCTACCCGACCTACTGCGCTTTGACTTTGCCATAACGCCTCCAGACCGTCGTCTTCGAGGAATTCTAGCCCATTTCGGGCCAAAAGCGAGGCCGCGCAAGACGCTCTAGACCTCGATGCTTTGAAGATGTCGTTGGGAGCGGAGGCCCACGATCAGCGCTACCGGCCCCAGACAAAGCAGCCACATCGCCGCCTGCAGGCTGAAGCGTTCCGCCACGAGCCCAATTCCCCAGGGGACGAGCGAACCGGCGAGGCCGAAGACATTGTTCACCGCCAGCGCTGTGCCGCTGCGGCCGGGCATCGCCGTGTAGAGCTGTGCCTGGAGGATGGCGTACCAGCCAGCGTTGAGGAGACCGAGGAGCGCCAACAGGCCCAGCCGGATCGCGAAGGAGGGCACGAGCAGGAAGCCGCTGAAGAGCAGCAGCTCCACGACGGCGCTCACGCGCAGGTAGTCCAGGCCGCGGACGCGCGCCAGCAGCGGGATCATCAAGAAGTCGCCCAGCAGCCCGAAGCCGGTCCACACGGCCACCCCCGCCGTGGCCTGCGCCGGCGACACGCCGCCGACGTCGACCAGATAGAGCGCGAGGTAGCCCAACAAGACGTCGAGCATGAGGTCGGCGAGCTGAAGCAACACCAACCACCGGCGCACCTCGCCGCGGGCCAGCGCCTGGGCGACGTCACGCGCTCCAGCAACCAGGGTGCCGGCAAGGGTCACCGGCGGCTCGCCGGCGGACTGGACTTCAGGAGCTACCGCAGCGCCGCCGGCGGAGCCCGCAGCCGCGGGTGTCCGGAATGGGAAGCGGAATGCCGCCGCGACGATCGGGGCTGTCAGGCCTGCCAGCCCCAGGAAGATCGAACGCCAGCCCCAGCCGAGGGCCGCCCCCACGCCCAGCGCCAGCGGCCCCAGGACGACGCCGAGGGAGCCGGCGAAGGTCCAGCGTGCCATATTGACCTCGTGGCGCGTGGGTTCGAGGTCCATGAGGCTGGCCTGTGAGAGGCTGACGAAGGCGCCCGAGGCCGGGTAGAGCAGGATGAAGCTGACCAGAAGCCAGCCATAGCCATTGCTGAGGCCGAGAAGCACCAGGGCCAGGCCGAAGGCGAGGCCGCCCCCCAGTACCAGCGCACGGCGCCTGCCGGTATCGCCGATGATGCCGAACAGGGGCTCGACGATGCTGGAGACAATGCCGGGCACGCCGAGCAGCAGCCCAATCTGGGCATAGCTCAGCCCCAGATCGGTGCGGATCAGAGGCCAGGCGGCCTCGCGCGCGCCGAAGACGAACTCATCGAGAAACTCGATGAGTAAGAGCGTCAGCGCGAATCCCGCAGCACGATGGGGCATCGATGCGTCACCTGCGCAGCGGTTAGTAGTCGGTATCCACCCACTCGAACTCGAAGTCGGCGACGCGCACGGAGTCCCCCTCCTCCACGCCGGCCTCGCGCAGCATGTCGAGCACGCCCTGGCTGTCGAGATAGCGGTGCAGGCGCAGCAGCGCTTCGTGATACTCGGTCCGCGTCCGCATCACAGCGCGCTCGATCTTGCCACCACGGACGCGCCAGATATGGTTGGACTCGCGGACGATCGTGATCTCCTCGTCGTCGATGGGGGGGCGAATGACCACGGGCGCGGGACGCTCCAACTGCGGCTCGGGCGCCTCCTGAACCATCTGGTAGGCCCGGCCCATCAATTCGCGGGTGGCCTCGCGGGTCAAGGCCGAGATCGCCATAACGTCGCGATAGCCGCGCGCCTCCAGCGCTGCTTGGTAGTCGGGCAACACACTGCGCACGCCCGGAATGTCCACCTTGTTGATCGCCACGATCTGGGGCTTGCCCATCAAGCCATGGCCAAACTCGGCGAGCTCTGCGTTGATCGTGTCGAAGTCCTCGAGGGGGTCCAGCGCAGCCCCGTCGAGCAGGTGGATCAGGACGCGCGTCCGCTCGATGTGACGCAAGAACTCGTGCCCGAGCCCCTTTCCCTGGCTGGCGCCCTCGATGAGGCCCGGCAGGTCGGCCATCACAAAGGTCTCGTCGAGGCTCAGCGCCACCACCCCCAGGTTGGGCTGCAGCGTCGTGAAGGGATAGGGCCCGATCTCAGGTCTGGCCGCGGTCGTTACCGAGAGCAGCGTGGACTTGCCGGCATTCGGTTTGCCCACCAGGCCCACGTCGGCCAGCAGTTTGAGCTCCAGGCGCACCGTGAGCTCCTCGCCAGGGTCGCCATTTTCCGCGATGCGCGGCGCCTGGTTGGTGGCGGTCGCGAAGCGGGTATTGCCGCGCCCGCCGCGCCCGCCGCGGGCCACGATGACCTCCTGCCCCGGCTCGGTAAGGTCGGCCAGGACCACGCCGGTGCCGGCGTCGAACACGAGCGTGCCCGGAGGCACCGGGATGCGCAGCGGCTGCCCGTTGGCGCCGTGCATGTCCTTGGTGCGCCCGGGTTCACCGTCGCCGGCCTTGAACTCCTTCTGGTGTGCGAAGTGGTAGAGCGTGTTGTGGTGCGGGTCCACGAAGAAGATGACATCCCCGCCGTCACCGCCATCGCCGCCATAGGGCCCGCCAAAGGGCACGTATTTCTCTCGCCGGAACGCGACCGCGCCCTTCCCGCCCCGTCCGGCTATGATCTTGAGCATTACCTGATCGTAGAACATAGGCATCTCATCATAACACAATCTCGAAGATGCACGGGTTCTCGTAGAACCGGAAGGCCACGTCGGGGAACGCCTGTGACAGCATCGCGGTGAAGTGGCGCAGGCCGGGATTCTCGCTCACCTCGTGGCTGGTCTCGATCATCGGAATGCCGCACTCGGCAGCGAAACGGAACCCGTAGCTATCGGACTCCCCGGCGATGAAGACGTCGCATCCCTGAGCAATGAGCCGCTGCTGATAGCCGACGTTGACGAAGAGCCCCAGCCCGCCCCATGGCAGCCCGACTCGGCGCACGATCTGGTCCAAGGCGCCAGCCGGCGCCACGCGCAGGTGCGGCATCCCGGTGCTGGCCTTCACCTCGTCCACCAGTTGGCGCACCGGGCGGGGCGCGATCGCGTAGACTTTGACCAGACCGTCGACGTAGACGGGATCCCCGAGGCCCAAAAGACCGGCGAACGTGTCGAAGATGCAGATCTCGTCGACCGATCCGTGGAGGCGCGCGAAGGCGAGGCCATAGCGCTCCAGCAGCTCGTAGCGCTGGCGGTTCACGGGCCATGCGCGCCAATCCGCTGGAGGCTCGATGGCGTTGACCACGTCGTAGGGAAAATAGAGGCTCTCGTGTCCGATCAGCAGGTCGTGCCCCGCCTCGCCGGCAGCCCGGATCGCGTCGGGCGACGCCATCCACGCCACGGTCGCGCCGCGGACGGTGCGGCTGCCCTCTCCGTGTTGGAGACCTTCGTCACGGTTGATGCCGTGCCCCGTCAGCGTCTCCACATACTCGATGATCTCCTGAACCGTTGTCATCGCGCCCTCCCTGTCTGCGGGGTGTATCCCCGTGTCGTGCATAGAAGGCACGCCGGCCAAACCTCGGCCGGCGTGCCAACAGCCCCTCTGGTTGACCTTGCAGCGCTGTGGCCGGCGGCAACACCCTACCGACCAGCAGAGCTCAAAGGTTCCTCCGGTGCAACCCGAACGCCAGAGTCCGGCCTCTCTACCGCGACCCCAGCACGCCGTGGAGCGTCTCGCAGGCCGGACAGCCGCCACCGGGGCGGATGATCGCGAACCCATCCTGCGGATCGGTTTCGTAGCGGACGAAGTCGATGTTCCAGACGACGATGCAGCGCACCATGCCGGTGTTGACGCTCAACTGGACCGCCTCGGCCAGCCAGGCCGCCTGCTGGGAATTGTTGGTGCCGCGCGCCCACGCAAACTGGTCGGAGAAGGTAGGAAGCCCCTCCTGCGAGGCATAGCCCATTTCGGTGTAGAAGAGTTTGCGCGTACCGCGGAAGATGTTGTAGTAGAGCTCGGTCTGTGGCAGGAAGAACCACGAGTGGTGCGGGTCGCCCGGGTTGGCCGGGTGGCCGATGCGCGCCGAGGGGGACGTGGCCCCGGCGTTGTGGTGCGCGCCGATGTAGTCCATGCAGTTGGCCGCGCCGGCGGCGTAGAGCCCTTCCATCCAGGGCTTGTCGTCACAGCCGTTGGGGCCGCAGCCCCCAAACCAGCCGGTCGGTGCCGGTGCCGCGCTGATCACGGCCGTACCGCCGTTGGCGCCCTTGATAGCGTTGTAGGACTTGCAGAGCAAGTTCGTGTAGGCGGCAGGGCTGATTTTGCCGATCTGCCATTCGCGGTCGATGTTCGGCTCGTTCCACACCTCGATAGCATCGGCGCCCGCGGCAGCGAGCCCCGCCACCCAGGCGGCGAACTTGTCCTCGAAGCCGGCCTCGTTCACCATGCCGGCGCCGCCGATGGCGCTCAACTGGATCTTGAAGCCCTGTGCGTGGGCCGCCGCGATGATCGAGCCGGCGCCCTGGCCGAAGAAGACCTGGGTCTTGACCCAGTTCATGCCGGCGTAGTGCATCTGATTGGCGTAGGGGATCCCCATGTCCCGGATGTGGCCGCCCAGCTCGAAGGCGCCCGCAGCCACCGGTCGAGGCGCCACCACCGGCTGGTCGGGTGCAGGGGCTTCCGCCTCCGGCGCCGGTTCCCCAACCTGGATGACCAGATAGGGCTGGACGCCGCCGATGGCCTTCCCGCCGGTGCGCAGCTCCCAGACGCTCTTGTAGGTGCCGTCCTCCTCGGGAGCCTTCATGTCGACGCTGATGTCCACCTGGTCGCCGCTCTTGACGGCGCCGACTTCGACCTCCTTGACCACGCCCAGCTCCGCGCCGCTCGCAAAGACCAGCATGGTGTCCTCAGGCCAGTCCTCGGTGCCGGAGTTGCGCAGCCGCCAGGTCTTGGTGAAGTCCTCGCCCTTTTCGAAGCGGGTGTTGTCGGGCACGGTCACATCGGCGACGAAGCCAGCCTTCATGCCCTCGGCAGCGGGCTCTATATCCTCTTCTTCTTCATCCTCGAGCTCATCGGCAGCCGCAGCCGTCTCGCCTTCCCCGGTCAGGGTATCGGTGATGACCGGTGCCGGTTCCATCACCGCAAGCGTCAACGAACCCTTCTCCACCCCGCCCAGGGTGGCCGCGATGCGATAGGTTCCGGTCACGGTTGGAGCGGTCCAGGAGAATGCCGGCTGGGCGAACTGCGCCGTGGCTTGTGTGGCCTGGCCTGTGGGGTCGGTCACCGTCCAGACGACCTCCGGCAGCGAGGCAGGTGCCGTGCCGCCGCCCTGGGCCAGGAAATCGGCGATCGCGGGCACCAGGCCGGCGATGTTGCCCTCATCGAAGAGGTGGCGCACAACGACGCCGCCCAGGCGGTAGCGCGCCGCAAGCTCCATACGGGCGCGCAGCCACTGCGGCGTGCCCAGCCAGTAGGATTCATCGCCCGCGCTGACGCGCGTGGCTTCAGTCTCCGGATCGGTCTGGACGACGCCGAGCTGGCCCAACGTCATATTGAGCTGAGTTCCCGGGATGACGCTCTCGGTGACCGTCTGCATCACCTGCACCTGCCCCATGGAAGCCAGGACCGTCTCGAGCCCGACAAGCTCGGTGCCGTCGGTGCTCAAGGTCGAGTAGACCGGCATCAGCCGGTGCCGTTCCACCTGGGTCACGGCCCAGGCGATGAGCTGTTCAGCTTCGCCTCCCGGGGCGTAGGCCGCGGGGGCAACGGGCATCGTGATCCGCAGTTGATCGGCCGCAGCGCCCAACGCTGCCCAATCGTACCCCCCGGTCTCCCACCCACCGTCGGCGGTGAGGGCCGGTGTGTCGACCCCCACAGCCAGCCACAAGCCTGCATCGTGGAAGGCAACGCCCAGATCGGCGACAAAGCGGGTGAAGAGCGCGCGATCCTGCGTCTGCACCCCGCGATAGTCAACGACCAAGCCGCCATAGCCTCCGCCCCGCGCCAGATTGAGCAGATTGGAGACGTGCGCCGTCCGGTCCGCCTCGACGACAAGCATGTCGCTCACGAGGCCCCAGTTGGCGTCGCGGCCTGCCATCCAGTTGCGAACGGTCGGCACGAGCACCGTCTCGCCGCCGTCAGCCGCTACAGGAAGTTGGTCGGCGTAACCGGTTGTTCCGCCCATCGTCCCGATCAAGATGCCCGCGACGTTGGCCTCGCCGATTGCCGGGTCGATGGCCGCGACGGGCCAGCTATCGACCTCGGCCACGATGTGCTGGGCAGCGCCGAGATTCTGCATGACCATCAGCGACGTGGGCAGTGCGGCGACGTCAGCGACCAGCACCTCAGCCTCGCGGTCGAGTTGCGAGGGCATCCAGCGCCACGCGGAGCCGTCCCAGGCGTAGAGATCGAGCGTATCCCACGGCTCGGCCTCGTTGGGGATGGTGACCGTCAGGGTAGCGGGGACGGCATCCTTGGCCTTCGACTCGATGGTGTAGAAGGGGCTCTTGGGCTCGAGATGCGTGGGGACGCCCTCAACGGCAAGGACGAGCGTATCGGGCACATTCTCCGCCACAAAGTCCGCCCGCGGGATCGAACCCAGCTTGAGACGGACCCGGTCCGTAGCATCGGCCGGGCGCCGCACCTCCAGGCCATCAGGGTGCGCTAGGCTGGGCGAAGCGGCATCCAGAGCCGTGAAGCCGCCTCCGCTGCCCACCCGCTGGGCCAGCGATATGGGCGGCAAGAGCAGGAAGACGATCACGAGCAAGGCGACCACCACACCGATGATCCAGCCGCGGCCCTGCAGCAAGGCACCCACGCCCTGCCCCGGCGGGCGAGGCGGCTTGACCTTGGCCGGCGCCGCGAGATCGGCGATGTTCACGACTTTCGGGGGTTCCGCAGCCCCATCGGTTGCCGGAGCGCCAAGGGGCCCGATCACGGTGGGGGCCTCGGTCGGGCCATCGCCGCCAGAGGCCGTCTCCTGTTCGACGGAGAGGGTCGCCCCATTCCAGGCGGCCCCTGCAGCCAGCGTCTCCGTGGCCGAATCCGTCACAGCCGATTCCGTCGCGGCAGCCGGTTCTGCCACATGCTCGGGCGCTACCGGCTCCTCCGGCGACACCGGCTCGACCGGCATCGCCTCGTCTTCAGGCTGCGACTCCACCACCTCGTTCGGTTGATACTCGTCGCTCATTGATACCTCCGAAATGAAATCTCTGCGCCAGCGGCAAACGCCACCGGTCAGGCCGTGACCTAAGCTCCTTTGGGATGGGGGCACCGTGAAGCGACCCGGGAGCTCGGGCTCGGCGATCAACTCACGTGGGAAACCTCAACGTGCTGCGAACCAGCACGAACGTGGGCCATTCTATCACATGGCGAGGGGTAGGCAAATCAGTCGGTGTCCCAGAGACGGCCCGAGAGGAGACGCATGAACAGCACCGGACTCCCTGCATCCGCCAGCTCGGCGGCGAGGAGCTGATGTCTGGCGCGGTTGAGCGCGCGGTCGACCACGCCGTCGTCCGCGAGGCTGGCATAGAACGCGCGGGTGAGCTTCTGAGCCGACTGGAGATGGATCGGTGCCCGCATCGCCACGACCGCGGGCACGCCAATCTGCACCAACCGCGGCGCCAGCCCCGTGAGGATCTGCCCGTCGCCCGCGCCGGCAATCGCCGCGCTCTCGCAGACGGAGAGGAAGACCAGGTGTGGCTGCACGCCGCGGTGCGCCAGCATACGGCAGAAGAGATGGTCGGCAATGGCCCGCGTGGCACCCCGGCCATCTTCCATAAGCAGGTCCAGTCGCTGCTGGCGGCTGTTATAGCGGCCATGGCCCACGAAGTGCAGCCAGTGGTAGCCCTCCTCCATCATGGCGCGGCTCAGCCGCTCCAGCGTCACCGGCGGCTTGAGGAACTCGAGGCGCAGGCGCCGGGGGTCGATCCCGGCGAAGGCACTGGCAAGCACGTACCGCTCCAGGTCCACGTCAAGCGGCGTCATGTGATAACGATCCGCCAGGTCGGGGGGATTGGCGATGACCGCCAGCACGCGCAGGGGCCGGTCGGCAACCGGCCTACCCCACGGCTGCGAGATCGGCAGGTAGCGCGAGAAGGGCGTGGCCTCCGCCGCTGAGAGCATGACGTCATCCTCGTGCAACAGCTCCCACGGCAGTTGGTGTAGCTCGGAAGCATTCGCATCGATGCGCAGCCGAATGCGACGCGGCGCTCCCTGCAGGTCTGCCTGACCGCGTGCGATGTTCCACCCCTTGCGCGGCGATTCGTCGCGGAAGAGCTGGTCGAAGAGATAGCGCCCGTCAGTGACGGCGTCGCCGCTCGGGACCCAGTCCAGCACACCCGCCTTCAGGAGCCCCCCGGAGAACACCTGGCCTCCGTTCAGGGTGAGCTCGACCTCGTAGTCGGGCTCGCCATGCCGCAGGCGGATCTCCAGATCGACTGCCGTCAACGAGGAAAGCGCCTCGGCCCAGCCAATAGGCAGGCGCGCTTCCGAGAAGACCTGGAGCGTGCCGGGCTTGCGCGCGGCGGGCTCACGGGCGACGGGCAGGTGGATGGTCTGATCGTGGCGGTGTGGCCCCCCATCGCGATCGAGGTAGGTGACCCGCACGCGCAAGGGCACACTATCGCCGTGCTCCAGGGGCTTCACGTCGAGCTCCTGCTCCTGGCTCTGGCCGGCCTCAAGGAGCGCCAGCTTGCGGGTTTCGGCAACCTGCCCGTCGAACTGGGCGCCGGCGACCCGGACCACCAGCTCACGCGCCGGGCCGAAGCCACCGTTCCGCAGCACCAGCCGCAGCCGCGACCAGGCGTTCAGCACGAGGCCGGTGTGACGCACCTCCAATGCGATCAGGGGACGCCCGAGGCAGCGCGCGGCCTCACGACGGGCACTGGCGGCTCGCTCGTCCGCTCCGACCGACGCCAATCGCTGCGCCGCCGCGGACCATGCGCTCGCTTCCTGATCGGGGCCAACGTGTCGCGCCTGAAGCCAACGGGCATAGGCCTCCCAGGCAGCGGCAGCTCGCCAGGGCTCGCCCTCGATCTCCCAAGTGAGGGCAGCCTTAGCCCAGCGCCCGGCGCGCTCGTGGGCCATCGCCGCCGTGGGGTAGCTCAAGGCCGTCACGCCTCCCGCACAATCGATGACGACGGCGTACGGGCCATTGGGGTCCTCGTCGACCAGCAAAGGTGCCGTCTTCACCTCCTGCGCCAGGGGGTGTTTCCAGGCCAGGCGCCCGGTCCGCCGGTCAAGGCCATAGACGTGGCGATCGTTGCCGGCCACACAGAGCAACTCGCCCCCGATGACGGGCGCGGCGGAGAGGTGCGCGCCGGTGCGAAAGACCCATAGATGGGCTCCGCTGGCGAGGCTGAGGGCATAGATGCCGTCGCGCGCTCCAACATAGACCCGGCGCCCATCGGAGGTCGGGGCGGTGACCCGCTTGCCCCGCGGCCCCACCTGGGTCTCCCAGAGCAGGCGCCCGTCGGAGCGACGCAGGGCCAGGAGCGCACCCGAACTGAGCGCGACGACGACGTGCTCCTCCGTCACGAGGGGCGTCTGATCCAAATGCACGCCCGACAGGACCCCCTCCAGATCGAAGCGCCACGCCAGCTCACCGTCGAGCCCAACCGCGAGGATCGCGGGTGCCCGGCAGGGCACGAAGATCACGCCGGCGCCACACGCCGGGGCAGCCGGCGACAGCTCGACAGGCAGTTGCTGGTCGAGCACCAACCCGCCCGTATCGGCCCGCAAGACGAGCAGCCGGTTTGCATCGGCCGTCACGCACGCGAAGCGCCCGGTAGAGGCCGGTGCCGAGATGTGATGGGCATCGAGGTCGGCCTGCCAGGCCAGGCGCCCATTTGCTTCCACAGCCAACATCACGGCCTCGCTGGCCATTGGGCCGCCGCTGGATAGCCCGAGAAGGGCGCGGGCCGGCGAGACACGCACCAGGCCCGACACCACGGCGTTCTGCAGCCGGCGTTCCCAGAGGACATTGCCCGAGGCAACACCCAGCGCCCGCAGCACGGCGCCTGGGGCGCGATGCCCGGACTCCTGGGATGCCGTGAGGAAGACCCCCTCCAGCGCCACAGGCGCCGCCATCGGCTGGCCCGGCAAGGCATAGGTCCAGACCGGCGCAGGCTCCAGCAAGCCAGAGGCCGGCAGCATCCACGGGGCGACGGCTCCCGCCAACGGGTGGTTGTCAGCGCCATTGTCGGAGAAGGCACTGAGTTGAATATCGGGCCGGGTCTCGTGCAGGTAGGCTTCGAGCTCGGGGATACGGCCCTCACGGGCCAGGGTCGCGACCGCCTCGCGCGTCAGGTCAGGCATCGAGAGGGAGTGCTCGTGGTCGGTCGCAATGCCCAGGTCGAAGCACAACGTCCGGAGCTCGGCGGCACTGAAACGCTCCGCCAACAGGCGGCGCAAATACGCCATATAGGCTCGATCAGTCGATAGCGCTGTCACGATCGCTCGATACCGTCACCCAAGACTGTCACCCGAAACTGTAGTGGACCATCGTATCTATTGCAAGTATACGGCTGGCGGCCAAGTGCGCAACCCACGATGCAGGGCGAGGCCGGCCTCGCCGACAGTGGCTGTGCTCGCGCTTATAATGCCGCGCGGACGCGGTATGGCGAGATCCGTGCCGGTTCGCAGCAACACGCCCATAGCGACTGTGGGCGAGGCAGGTGCCCCCAGAACGCCAGACGGGGCCCGGCGTGCCGGGCCCCGTCTCGTCGCAGGGTCATTCAGCAATGAGAGAACTCAACCCAATAAAGGATCTCGGTCGACCCCGGACCGGTGCCTCAGGGGCAGGATGCGGCTCCATTGTAGATCAGCGATAGTGTATCCTGCCCCCCAAGACTGAAAGAGACGATCTCGACGTGTGCGAAACCAACGACGTGGTAGACGAGATCGCGGTTACTGCCGGCGGACACATCCCAGACCGGCACAGTGACGACGGAGCCCACAAGGCCGCGCAGCGCGTCCTTGATCGCCTTGGCTCCAGCGCTATTGGTTCTGCCGGAGACCCAGTCCCCAACCGACAGCAGGCGGTCGCCGGGATCGAGGGGGTTGACGTAGGTCTCGCTGTCGCCCGGCAACGCGAGGCTCGTCACCAGCCGCGTCGGGCGCGGGTCACCGTCCCAGCTCAGCCACCCGAACATCCCCACATCCGTGCCGCCCACAACCCGGGAGAGGGCACGTCCGGTCTCGATGCCATCGACGGCGGCGCGGTGGATGCCGATGGGGATCAATTCGCAGCGGACGCAGACCGTGGCCTGTGCCGAGCCCGTCGCACCACCGGCGTCCGTGACCGAAAGCGTCACAGTGAAGATGCCGCCGGTCGCAAAGGCATGCTCGACGATGAGATCGCCGCTGGCCGTGGTGCCATCGCCGAAGTCCCATTCGATCGCCTCGATCGCGTCATCGCCCGGGTCGCTGGCCTCACCGACCAGAAGGACGACCTGGCGGGGGCCAACGCCCTCGGCGGTATAGTGGATCGAGACCACGGGCGCTGCATTCGAGACGGTCACGTCGCACGTATCCTCAGCCGTGACGGTCCCATCGCTCACGCGCAGCGTGACCCGGTAGACGCCCTCGGCAGCGTAGCGATGCGTGGGGGTCAAGGTCCCCTCTGCCGTCTGCCCGTCGCCGAAGTCCCACGTGATGGCGTAGTCGAGGGCCTCGCTCACCGGCGCGTAGGCCCCGGCGAACTGCACCGTGTCGCCCTCCACAGCGTCGCGGTCCGGCCCTGCGTCGGCGGTGAGCGGCGGCGGCTCCACCATCAGCGACGCGTTGCTGGTGTTGTTGTCCAGGTTGTCCTCGACCGTGGCCGTGGTGATCGACACCACGCTGACCAACTCGCCCACAAAGCTCGGGTCGACGGTGCCGGTCACGGTCAGCACGCCCCGCGCGCCGGGCGCCAGCTCGGCAACCGACCAGGAGGTGCTTTCGGGCGTCTCGGCCCAGATCAGGACATCGCCGGCAGCCCGCACGGCGGGATTGGCGAGCGGCGCGGAGAACGCGCCCTCGATCGTAACGTCACGGGCGGTGACGACGCCGGCGTTGGCGAAGGTGAGCGTGTAGGTGATCGCGTCACCGCTGCGAACGGGGTCACTCGCCGCCACAGTGTGGTCGACGGTCACGTCGGCGGTCAGGACGTTGAGGCGCTGAGCGGGATCGCCGAAGAGCGTGTACTCGTCGATCTGATCGCGATAGCCGGTGGTGCTGCTGAAGACGTAGGCTTTCGCCTGCACCACAGCAGGCCCAAGCTCCCGTGTCCCCTCGGCGAAGATCGCAGTGAAGAGCGCGCGGTTCAGGCGGTCGTGGCCCGTCGCGAGGCCCATCCCGGTGCCGGCCCACGTGGCAATGCTGCCGACCTGCGGGGTGCGGACGAGCGTCTCGGCGGTCGACGAGGCATCCTGCCCGGCGGGACTGGGGTTGGTGAACTGACCATCCAAGCAGGCCATCGTGACCACGAACGGCAGCCGCCCGGCGTTGGTGAGGCCGGCGATGTCGCTGCGGCGGAAAAGGCCCTCGCTGGCCCACTGCTGGACGGCCCCGTGCCCCACGTAGTTGACAAGGAGGCGCCCGGCGTTCAGGGCTCCGAGAATGGCGGTGCGGCTCTCGGTCGTGGTCATGTGGGTAGACAGATGGTAGACCTTATCGGGCACGTAGGGCGCGGGAAGATAGTCATCGGCCAGGACATCGGAATAGGTGTAGAAAGGGCCCGCCGTGTCGGGGTTGTCGCTCACAAAGAGCACCTGCTCGTTCCAGCTTCCCGAACCCGGCGCCTGCTCGTAGGCGATGATCTTCTCCACGACCGCGCGGGCCTGCTCGGTGGTCCGCACGGGCAGGCGGCCCAAGGCCATGTCGGGGAGCACGTCGTCGCCGGAGACGCAGACATAGCGGTTATCGGCGGCAGCCTCACCAATCCAGTAGTCCACCTCGGCGAGATAGGGCGGCATGAAGACCGGTTCGCCGGTACCCAGGTAGTCTCTGAAGTCGTAGTGCCCGTCGCCCACCAGCAGCACGTAAGCCGGCGCCGGCGCGGTCCAGTTGGTGTAGGCATAGGCCACGAAGTCGCGAATCGCCTCGGGCTCCACGACGCCATAGGTGAACTCGTCGTAGATGTCCTGCAGCCTGGCGACCGCCGTACGCAGTCCCTGTGATGCACGATACTCGGCCAGCGGCAGCACGTCGTCATAGAAGCCATCGTAGGTGATGATAAGGTAGTCGGCGCCGTTCTCGGTGGCGGTCAGGTCAGAGGGCCGGTCCGCCTCGACCCCGGCAGGGCGGCTGTACTGCGCCGGGGTCAGCGCCACATAGGCGCGCTCACTCGGGGTGATGGCCTCGACCGTCACCTGGTAAGCGTCGCCCACCAGGGCGACGTCGGAATCGGTGATGCGCACCGGCGCGGAGGGAACGCTGACGTCGTAGACCTCGACGTCGGGGGCGGAGAACCCCTGCAACGGAAACGCCCACTGCCCGCTCCCGTCCGCCTCGAAGGCCAGCCGGTCATCCTGGGCTACCAGGCGCCGATGGTAATCGATCTCGAAGTTGTTCACGTAGACCAGGTCACGCGTTACGGAGGCGTCGGCGCCGGCCTCGACCGTGAACGCGTTGGCGCCCTCCAGGAGCGCCGCGCCGGGCACGACAGCCTCGAAGGTGTACGCCAGCGTGCCGGACCAGGTCGCATCGTCGAGCAGGGTGTCGTTGAGCAGGACTCGAGTATGGTGGTTCGGCGTGCCGGTGACGCCCTTGATCAAGCCGCGAACGACAATGTCGGCACCGGGCGCCACGTGCTGCAATGAGAACGCAAAGGGCCGGGAGGCCGGCGCGCCGTTGGCGTAGACATAGGCCCAATACCAGTGATCCTGGTTGCCCTCCCCGCTGGGGTATTGCGACAGGTAGACGTGGTTCTCCTCGATGCGCGCCGTCGTCAGAAAGGCGTGGACCTCGGTCGCGGTGCCGGTTGGCTGCCCCCCGGCGGACGCCATCCGCAGTCCGGATGCCCCACCCCAGGTCAGCCAATAGACGTTGGCGCCGGTGAAGCGAGTGTCCATCGGCTGCCCGTAGAAGATCACGGCGTCGCCCGGATCGAACGCGCCGTCTTCCGCACCGGTCACGCGGATGGCGACCTCGACGCCTTGGTTCGTCAGCCGCAGTGTCGCCGGGTCGATCGCGGCAAGGTCGGCGCCCGCCGTCTCCAGATCGTTGTATGTCACGGCGTGGATTCCGTCCTCCGTGACGAAGACCTTGTAGGCAGGCGATCCATCCGCGGGCAGATCGTGGAGCAGGCTGGGTGACGTCGCGAGCTCAGAGGCGACAAGCCAGCCGGCTGCCAGGTCCGCGTTGAGCACGGCAGGGGCCATTGAGGCGCCCAGGACGTCCGCGGACGGGGCGATGGGAACCAGCGTCACGGCAGCGGTGTCGGACGGAAACCAGCGCCGCGCCTCGGCCGTGCCGCCTGCGCCGCCGGCCAGGGGGCGGGGCGCGTGTACCAACCCCCATCCCGGGGCCTGGGCATAGTCCAGGCGCACGACGATGCGCGGATAGTGAACGAGTTCACGGGCGGCGGGATCGAACTGGAGCGGGCTAAAGCGTAGTTGGGCGAGGCGCTGCCCGCGCGCGAACCCCGTCTCGACGACCTCTGCAACGGCAGCGGGATACGCCCCGTGTGTGGCATACGCTTCGATGTCCTTCGCGATACGCTCGCCCCCATAGCGGGGCTGTCCGGCAAGGTCGAACTCGACGATGGGCTGCGGCACCGGGCAGACCGCATAGCGACTGCCGACGACCGTGCCTTCCGCCTCGAGCACGACCAGGGAGACATCGGCATGCGGGGGGATGGCAACGGTAGCGCCCTGGATCGGCAGTTGCGGCCACCCACTGTCGGTGGTTTCGCCATATCCGGCCACGGTCACGCGGTCACAGGGGCCCTCAGCCGTGGCTACGGTCTCCGCGTCAAACGTGGGTGTGACCAGCTCCAGCGTGATGGCGGTCTCCGTCGACGCCAGAACGCGCAGACCCGGCGTTGCACCGGAGGCCTGCGGGCGATCGGGCGCGCGACCGGCTGCCGCGACATGGCCGACCTGGAACGGCAGCAACAATGCGCCGATGAGCAAGCCCAGAATGACGTGCCGACCCTTCATAGACGATTCCCCCCGGAGTTAGCGTAACTAACTATATTCTAACTCAAATGGGGAGAAAAGTCTACTAATGGTGTGCTCAACTTGTGTTCGAGTAATGTTGGAATTTAGTTGGAAGGGAAACGGGAGGGAGGAAGCAGTGGCCTCGGCAGGAAGCCGGCCCCGCTGCAGGGCGACGGAGCCGGGGGTACGATGCACATGCGCCTTACAAGGCGAGCGCCTTACAAGGCGAGCGCCCTGGACGGCATAGGGCGGGTGGATCTAGGGCTCAACCAAGCGGTACCCTACGCCCCGAACGTTCTCGATGCAGCCGCTCTCGCCGGCGGGATAGCCGAGCCTACGACGCAGGCTGGAGATCATGGGGCGCACCAAGCCGCCGGCATCGGCGCGATCGGTATCCAGGCCGTGGGTCACCCGGACGAGCTCTTCGGGTGAGATCACACGCCCAACCTGGCGCGCCAGATATTCCAGAAGCGTGAACTCGGCGGCGGACAGGACGATGCTCTCGCTGCCCAGCCATGCACGGTGCTGACCCGGGTCGATGCACAGCTCGCCAACGGTCACGACACGCGACCCCTTGTGGGCAGCACTCCCGGCAACCGGCGGGGACTCGGCTGTCTCGGGCTGGGGCGTAGCCACGGGCGCGGCAGGCACGGCCCGCTGCACCAGCTCACGGGCGCGCCGCAGCTTGCCGTGGACCACAGCAAGCACATCGTCGGGGTTGAAGGGTTTGGTCAGGTAGTCATCGACGCCGAGCGCCTTGCCATAGCGGATGTCGCTGTCGATGGCGCGCCCGGTGAGGAAGATGAAAGGAATCAGCGCCCACGCAGGGTTGGCCCGCACCTGCTCGTAGAGCTGGTACCCGTTCATGACAGGCATCGCGATATCGGCCAGGATCAGGTCGGGCGTGTGGTTGTGCAACACGCCCAACGCTTCCCGACCATCGGTCGCGGTCAGGGTGCTATAGCCCGCTTGGCGCAACACCTCGCAGAGCCCCTGAAGGACAGGCCTGTGATCGTCGACTACCAGGATCCGTGCCCGCTCGTTCGACATCTTGGCCCCCTGGACGTCTGTAGTTCTCGCATGCAGGGCGCAAGGCCCGCTGTGCATCCAGTTCCCGCCGCATCGCTTGCTGTGATGAGGCCATCGTGATCCGGGCGGTACAGCGCATTATAAGCCACCTGGGGAGCCGTGCAACTGACGAGGGCAGCGCAATCGCATTGGGGCAGGCGCTGAATCGCTGATGCCGCTGATGGGCAGATGATTTCGCGGATCTGCCTGCCCAAGACGACCAAGCGCGGCGCCAGCGGCTGGCCTCCATTCGCCTCAGGGTTGAGAAGCGGTCGATCGTCGTCGCAGGCAGAACGGCAGCGAGAACCCGGCTTGCGGACCTACGCGTCCATCCTATACTCTAGGTGGCGGGTTGTGCAGATGAGCGCCGCAGCGAGGCGGGCGGGCGCTTGCACGCATGCCGTTCACGAAAGATACGCTTACCACGAAAGGGGAAACCACATGCTCTTTGAACGCATAGAGTCGGCCGGTTTGGCGCAGCACTCATACCTGATCGGCGACCAACAGACGGCGGTCGTCATCGACCCACGCCGCGATGGTGAGGTCTACGTCGAGCTTGCCGCGCAGGCCGGGATGCGGATCGAGGCAGTCCTGGAGACGCACCGGCACGAGGACTTCATCGTCGGCTCGGTGCCGCTGGCGGCGCACACCAACGCCGAGATCTGGCACGCCGATGCACAACTGCCCTATCAGTACGGGCAGGCCGTGACCCCGGGACAGATCTGGCACGTGGGCCGCCTGACGCTGGAGGCGCTCCACACACCGGGCCACACCGAGGGGAGCATGAGCTACCTGCTCCGCGAGCCTTCCGGCGCCCCCTGGGCCGTCTTCACCGGCGATGCGCTCTTCGCGGGCGAGGTGGGACGCGTCGACTTCCTGGGCATGGCGCGCGCGCCCGAACTGGCCGGGATGCTCTACGACGCGATCTTCGAGAAGCTCCTGCCCCTGGGCGACGGCGTGCTGATCTGCCCCGCACACGGGGCCGGGTCGGCGTGTGGCTCGGCCATTGGCGACCGAACCTGGACGACGGTGGGCCTGGAGCGAGCACTCAACACCCGCTTGCAGCTGCCATCGCGCGAGGCGTTCATCGAGGCAGTGGCGCGCCAGCTTCCCAAGCCCCCCTACTTCGAGCGCGTGGAGCGCATCAACCTCACCGGGCCGGAACCATCGCTGACCGTGCCGCCCCAGCCGCTGCTTGCGGCCAAGGCCTTTGCCGCGGCGGATGCCGAGGCATTCGTGCTCGACACGCGCCCGGAGCTGGCCTTCAGCGCGCAGCACATCGCCGGCGCGCAGTTCGTCGGCGTCGACCGGCTGTCGATGCTTGGCGGGTGGTTCCTGCCGATCGACGAGCCGCTCCTCATCGTCGCCGAGGACGCGGATGCGCCGGGGGTCGTGCGCCAGTTGGCAAGGCTGGGCTACGACTGCATCAGCGGGTTGCTCGCCGGCGCGATGACGGCGTGGCACACGGCGGGGTACCCGAGCGTGTCGTTGCCCGAGATCGGTGTACGCAATGTGGTACGGAGCCTGGAGGCGGGCGACGCGCTCTGGCTTTTGGATGTCCGCAGTGCGCAGGAGTTCACCGCCGGCCACGTGGCCGGCGCGCACAACATCCCGCTGCAGCAACTCACCGGCCGGCGCGACGAGGTGCCGGGCAACAAGCAAGTCGTTGCGATCTGCGGCACAGGGGCGCGAGCGATGATCGGGGCCAGCGCCCTGCAGCGCCACGGGTGGCCGAATATGTCGGTGATGCTGGGCGGCCTGACAGCGTGGTCGTCGGCCGGGCTGCCGCTGGCGCAATAAGATCCAGCACCCGGTGGTCGCCATCTAATCCCAGAAAGGGGGAACCATGGTCCAAAACGATGTGACGCTTCGTATCGGGGGAGAGGCCGGCATGGGGCTGGAATCGAGCGGGGCCGCCTTCGCCAAGGCCCTCATGCGCGGCGGCTTACAGGTCTTTGGCGTCCCGGACTTCTACTCGCGAATCCGCGGGGGACACAACTTCTTCACACTGCGAGCAGCCAGAGAGCCGCTCCAGAGCATCGCTGACCCGGTGCATCTGCTTCTGGCGCTCGACATGGAGACGGTCCGGCGGCACGCAGGAGACGTGGTGGAAGGCGGCGCGATTATCTACGAGAGCCGCGAAGAGCTCCCCGACGAGCTCAGACGCCCGGGCGTGACCTATATACCCGTGGAGCTAGCCCAGGTGTCGCGTGACGTGGGCGGCGATGAGATCATGCGCAACACCCTGGCCCTGGGGATGGCGGCCAGCCTGCTCCGCTTCGATCTGGCCTATCTGGAGAACATCGCCCGCGAGAACTTCGCCAGGAAGGGCGACGCCGTGGTCGACAGCAACCTGCGCGTCATCGCCGAGGGCGCAAGGCTTGCCGAACCCTACATGACCGACTACCCCTTCCGCCTGGAGACGGTGCCCGACCAGCCGGAGCGGATCCTGCTGAACGGAACGCAGGCCTTCTCGCTGGGCGCGTTGGCGGGCGGCTGCAACTTCGTCTCGGGCTATCCCATGACGCCCGGGTCGGGCGTGCTGGTGTGGTTTGCCCAACATGGGGCAAAGTATGGCGTCATCGCCAAACACGTGGAGGACGAGATCGCCGGCATCACCATGGCCATCGGTGCCGCGGTGATGGGCGCCCGGGCGCTGGTCCCCACGTCGGGCGGCGGCTACTCACTGATGGTAGAGGGCACCGGCTTCGCCGGGATCAGTGAGACGCCGGTCGTGATCTACAACGCGCAGCGGCCCGGCCCCGCTACGGGCCTACCCACGCGCACCGGGCAGGCCGACCTGCTCTTCATGATCCACGCATCGCAGGACGAGTTCCCGCGGATGGTGCTGGCGCCTGGCTCGCTGGAAGAGGCCTTCCACCTGGGATGGCACGCCTTCAACGTCGCCGACCGGTACCAGACGCCCGTGATGGTGTTGAGTGACCAGTTCCTGGCCGATTCGTTCCGGTCGATCGAGCCCAGCGCGCTGGACTTCGCCGCCGTCGTCCACGACCGCGGCGCGCTGCTCACCGAAGCCGAGCTCGACGCGCTGACCGAGCGCTACAAGCGCTACGCGGTGACCGAGAGCGGCGTCTCACCCCGGGCGCTGCCAGGGCATCCCAACGCGGTCTACGTGACCGAGAGCAACGAGCACGACGAGTACCCGCGCATCGAGGAGGATGCCCAGAACCGCATCGCCCAGCAGAGCAAGCGTATGCGTAAGGGGGAAGGGATGCGCGGCGACGTTCCCGCGCCGACGTGGTATGGCCCGCCGGCGGCGGCGACGACGCTGGTGTGTTGGGGCTCGACCTACGGCCCCGCCTGCGAGGCCGTCGACCGGCTCAACGCCGTGGAGGCAGGGGCCGCCAACCTGCTGCACTTCAGCGGGCTGGAGCCGTTCCCGCCCACGGCAGAGACCGAGCTGCGCAAGGCTCGCCGGAAGATCGCGGTCGAGGGCAACTACACCGGCCAACTGGAGAGCCTGATCCACACGCATACGGGAATCGCACTGGATGGCCACATCCGGAAGTTCGACGGGCGACCCTTCCGGCCCGAGGGCATCCTGGCCGCGCTGGAGGAGGTGTGAGATGGTCACGCGTGATGACTACAAGATCGACGAGCGCCCTACGTGGTGCAGCGGATGTGGCAACTACGGGATCCTCAACGCCCTCACACGCGCCTTTGTGGAGCAGGGAATCGCGCCCCACGAGGTCATCATCGTCACGGGCATCGGCTGCGGGAGCAAGCTACCGCAGTACATGCGGGTCAACGGCATGCACACGCTTCACGGGAGGCCGTGGCCCATCGCGCAGGGCGCCAAGCTGGCCAACCACGCGATGCGCGTCGTCATGGTCCACGGTGATGGCGATGGCTATGGCGAGGGGCTGGGGCACTTCGTCCACGCGGTCCGGCGCAATCCGGGCGTGGTGGAGTTGGTCCAGAACAACAAGATCTACGGCCTGACCAAGGGCCAGTTCTCGCCGACCAGCGAACAGGGTAAGCGGACGTCGACATCGCCGGCTGGGTCGGCGGAGCTGCCGGTGGAGCCCCTGGCGCTGGCGATCACGCAAGGCGCGACGTTCGTGGGTCGCGGCTATCCCGGCGACCTCAAGCACCTGATCTGGCTGATTGGCGAAGCGCTGCAGCACCCGGGTTACGCACTGGTGGACATCTTGCAGCCCTGTGTCACGTTCAACAAGCCGCGCAGCTACGACTACTACCGCGACCGCGTCTACAGGCTGCAAGATGAGGAAGGCTACGACGTGACCAACCGATCGGCGGCCTGGGAGCGCGCGCAGGAGTGGGGCGACCGCATCCCCCTGGGCATCTTCTACCGCGTGACGCCCGGGCCAACCTTCGACGCACAGGAACCAGTCCTGAAGGAGGGCCCCCCGCTCGTGAAGCGCCCTCTCAGGAAACTCGAGCCCGAGCAGATCGCGGCGCTGCTGGCGGAGTACGGCTAGAGGACAGGCAGCAGGGGCAAGCCGTCAACTGCCGCCCCTCGGCCAGGCGCGGGAGGCCGCCGGGTGCCGCAAGGCTCCCGGTCCCGCCGGCCACAGGCTACGTTTGCCATAGACAGGCTTCCGCCCGGAGGATTCTCCGGGCGGAAGCATTTCTCCCGGGCATCTGGCAGGTGCAAACCGATGCCGGACACCGTCCGCAGCGCTCGCCGGTGAGAGCCCCCTACCTCGCCAGGCAAAGCGCCACGAGGTCGTCGACGCTCGCCGTTGCCAGGCACATCACCGTGTCCGCGGCGCCGTAGTAGAACTTCACCTCTCCCGAGTCCTCCAGGACCATCCCGCCCGGGAAGAGGACGTTGTTGCGAAACCCGCCCTCGACCTCATAGGGCGCCTCGGGCGCCATCAGCGGCACGGACGAGAGCCCGACGATGCGCCGCGGGTCCTCCAGATCGAGCAGCATGAGGCCGGCGGTATAGCGTTTTTGCCAGACCGGTTCCCAGCCGTTCTTGCCGCGCGCAGGGTCAAAGTCGACGGCGTGGAAGGTGGTGAGCCAGCCGCGACTGGTCTTCACCGGCGGCGCCGCCGGCCCCAGTTTGCGGTTGGCGAATGGCACGTCCTCCACGGCCAGGAGCAGCGTCGGATTGGCCCAGGCGCGCAAGTCGGACGCGTCGCGCAGCCAGACGTCGAAACGCTCCTGCCCTCCCCGCCCATAGACCGGCATCGGGCGCTCGAGACGCACGTAACGCCCGCCGATGCGTTCGGGGAAGAGCGCAAGGTTGCGGTTTTCGGGCACGGTGGTGCTGAGAATCTCCCAGTGCGCGAAGTCACCGGTCACCGCCAAGCCACCACGGACGCCGTGGCGGGTATCGATGGCGAACGTCATATAGCAGCGGCCCTCCAGAACCGTCAGGCGCGGGTCGTAGGCACGGAGGAAGTCGCCGGGGCGCAGCGTGGCAGCCAGCGCAGCCGCCGCATCGTCGAAGCACGGCTCGGGCGCCACCTCCCAGCGCACGCCGTCGTCGCTGAAGGCGAGACCGAGGTTGGTGCCCGCGAGCGTCTGTGCGGCGAAGTCGCCGTAGTCATTGCGGAAGACCATCACGTAACGTCCCTGGTAGCGGGTCACCCCGGCGTTGAAGACCAGGGCCGCCGGATAGGGTACATCGCGATAGGTCAGGATTGGGTTCGCCGGGTGGCGCCGGATGGTGGGGCTGGATGTGAGCGGGCCGATCGGGTCAAGCATGGGCGTCTCCTTAACGGTCATTGGCAGTTTTCGGTTTCCAGTTGGCGGAGGGGCGCTTGCTGGACAGGCTCCACGCTCCGGGTCCGCTGCGACCTGCTAATCGCTCCCTCAATCGAAGTCAGTTAACCAGTCGGGATGGCGGGCATGGTCGAAGAGGCGGGCGATGACCTCGGGCGTGGTGCGGCCGAGCGACAGCTCGGGGATCTCCTCCTCGGCGAAGAAGGCGGCCCCGGATGTCTCGATGGAGGCCTGCGGCCCCCCGCCGAGGAGCTCGCAGAGAAAGTAGAGCTTGTAGATGCCCCAGAGCGCCGGCGGGGTGTGGCCGTGCAAGCGGCGGTCGTGGACGGCGAGGAGCTTGACGGCGCGCACGTCATAGCCCGACTCCTCCCGCACCTCCCGCTCCACCGCCTCGCTGGGGCGATCTCCGACGTCGGCCCAGCCGCCCGGCAGGGTCCACCGGCCGTGGTCGGCGAGCTCACGCACCAGGAGCAAGCGGCCCTCGCGGAAGACGACGCCGCGCACGTCGACTTTGGGGGTCTCGTAGCCGCGCTCCGCGGCAAAGAGCGCCGTGACCTCAGGTACGCCGGCGCCCGTGTGGTCCGCCACGATCTCCGCAGCGATCGACAGGACCTTCTCATAGCGTTCAAAGTCGTAGGGCCCGGGTGAGTAGCTGAGTCCTGCCTGCGCCAGGCTGCGCAACGAGCGGGCCCATGAGAGCCAGCGCGGCGTGGTGGCCTGCCGGCCCGTCATCTCAAGCCTCCTCCGGGCCGCGGCGCAGCCGAAGGACGATCCGGGCCTGGCGCGCGTGCCCCCGCACCAGCTCGGCGGACAGCAGAAGCCCCGCAGCGCCGTAGATCACGGCGGCGAGGGCCGCCGTGGCCCGAAACCCAAGGTGGATCGCCAACGCCGTCGCCAACGCCGAGCCGAGGACCGAAGCCACGCCGTTGATGGCCCAAAGCCATGGGACCACGCCGGGCCGGTGTGTCCCCGCCCAGCGGATACCGGTTGGAAAGGGAATGCCCATCAGAAAGCCGAGTACCCCGATGAGCAGGACAGCAACGCCCATGCGCGGCCCAAGCGCCCACCCGAGCGTCGCCTGAAGCACGGCACCGCTCAGGATCGGGTGCACCAGGACCACGACGAAGAGGGCCGCGAAGGCCTGGCGGATGCGCTCCGCAACCCTGGCCTCGGGCCAGCGGCCCGACCAGAGGCTGCCCAAGCCGCTGAAGAGCAACAGCGCGAAGAGCACGACCGCGAGTGAGTAGACCGGACGGCCCAGGTAGACGGTGAACTTCTGGATCGTCGGGATCTCGATTAGCATGAAGGCGAGGCCCAGGGCACAGAAATAGCCCAGCAGCGCCGCCGAGGGCCGCGCCGGCGCGACACCTTGGCGGCTGCGACGCGCACTCACCGCCATCAACACGCCCATTAACCCAACGCCAAAGACCAGGCTAACGCCGATGACGGCGAACAGGATCAGAATGGCCTCCATGCTGGTGCGATAGACACCGCTGCCGCTTAACGAGTCGTCGAGCAGGTCTCCGAGCAACACGAGGTTGAAGAAGAAGGGACGGTTGTCCGTCGCCGGAGAGATGTCCAATGCATAGGCAGCGACAAAACCGGCGTGGTCGGGCCCGGCGATGAAGGTACCGACCTCCTCAGAGGGTACGAGTTCCTGCGTCGCCATGTGCGGCACGTAGATGACGTTGAAGCCAAGGTCCTGCGCCGCCTGCACCAGCCTGGCGGAATCGGCTTCGGTGAAGGGCGTCCGCTTGAACAACGCCGTCGCGAGCCCCTCGGTCTGGGCGCCGGAGTGGGCAATACTGACGACGGCCACATGGTCGCGGGGATCGACCACCCCGGAGGCGGCCCAGCCGGCCATACCGGTCGAGACCAGGCGCAAGGTCTCGGCGGGGCGTCCGGGCAGGTACCACCGCGATACGGTGAGATACCCCCTGTCGCTCAGGTGGCGATAGTAGCCCTCGAAGGCCTCGCGGGTGTACAGACTGTTCTCGGAGAGCGCGAAGGCGCCGGAGCCACCGGCGGCCCAGGTGTCGATGAGCGAGGCCTGGATGACGTCGTAACGCGTGGGGCTGCGCTCGATGTAGCCGCGGGCGTCTGCCACGACCACCTCAACGTCAGGTCGGTCATAGAGGTGCCCGGCGAAGTCCGCAAAGGGGCCGCGCACCGCATCGATCACCGCCGGGTTCACCTCGACCGCCGTAACGAAAGGCGCATCCGAGGCCAACGCCGCCAACACGTCGCGCCCGCCACCCGGCCCGATGACGAGTGTCCGGGGCGCATCGAGGAGATGGTAGACGAGGGAGGTCAGGTCGTAGCGCAAGAAGCGCACGAGCGACAGGTCGCCGTTGAAGGCCTGAATGGGCGTTCCGGCCACGGCGTCGATGAGCAGCAGCGTGTGGGCGAAGGTGCTAGGGCCATCGACCGTCTCCTGCCAGCGCGCGGGGCTGACGCCCCAAAAGAAGGGGTAGTAGCAGGTATCGTAGACCGTGACGCGTGAGTGCGCGTTCCAGCGCTCGTAGACCGCCGGCTGCTCGACGCCGCCGGCTTTGTTGACACGGATGTGGAGCCAAGGCGACGCCGCGTTGGTGGTGCCCGCCGCGACGAGGGCCACGCAGAGCACGAGCGCTCCCACGCGGACGACCTTCGCCTTGGGGCCCGATGCCTGCGACGCTCCCGGCCTCAACAGGGCCCAGCCGTGGGTGAAGGCCACGCCCGCCAGCGCCAACACAGCGCCCACCGCGAGCACCGCCCCTGCTCCGCCTAACCACGCCAGGGCCGCGATGCTCGCCAGGCACCCAAGCGAGGCTCCGGTGAGGTCGGCCCAGTAGATGCGCCCGGCGTCGGCTGGCCATCCGGAGAGCGCCAACGACAGAATCATGCCCGAGAGAAAAAACGGGAGGGCCAGATCGAGGTAGATGAGCAGGAGCCAGAGAACCTGACCGCTGGAAAACCAGCCGGTACGGTTCATCAAGACAGGGCGGAAAGGAATCTGGAGATAGATGAAGAAGGTCAGCGGGACACATAGGCCGATAAGGACGGCAAGATAGCCGATCCAGCGACGCGCCACTTCGGGCTGCGCCAGACGGGGAAAAGCATAGAGCACCACGCCCGCGGTGCCACTTCCCATCAACGCCAACGAGATCGCCAGGAAAGCAAAATGATACCACATGGTAACGGAGAAGATGCGCGTCAGCACGACTTCCAACGCCAACGCCCCCATGCTGGTCAACAACACACCGATCAACTGCTGCCTCTGAAGCTGCTCCGACGTTTCCATAAATCGACAACTCCGTGGATGGATTGGGGTACACAGTATGTGCGAACCGGCAGTCGATCCCACCTTATGGAACTGGACAACGCCGCACGGGCGGCGTGCAACAGAGTTGGGTGCGGGAATCGCGGGGGGCCGTGAACAGCGGGGGGGCCGGCCCGGCGACGCGTCTTCCGGCGCTCCCATTGTCTACCAATCGCCATACGGGTCAATTGCGCGAGCGCTGGCACGGTGAGCACCGAAACAGCGTTCGTTTATCGGCAAGTGAACCTTTCCCGCGCAAATATGGTATACTACATGCGCTTTGTGAGAAAAGCGCTGTGAGACCCCGTCCTGCGCACTATCTGGGACGACGATCACGACTATATCAATTGCAGGATGGGACATAATGCCGGGAAGATGCGCGGAGTTGCCAGACCACGCGGGCGCGATAGCCTATGCGCTCGATCACCTAATTCACGACCTATCACCCACGCTCTTCTACCACTCAGTCTGGCACACCCGCGACGAAGTCGTCCCACGCGTTGAATGGCTCGCCAAGCGCGAAGACGTTTCGCAAGAGGCCCGCTCCCTGGTCAAGATCGCCGCCTACTTCCACGACCTGGGGCTCATCCAGCAACGCGACGGTCACGAACGGGCAAGTGCTCAACTGGCCCGCGAAGTCCTGCCCGGTTTCGGCTACACGCCCGATCAGATCGAGGACATTGCCGGAATCATCCTCGCCACGCAGCTTCCGCAGAACCCTCACACGCTTCTCGAGGAGATCATGGCCGACGCAGACCTCGACGTGCTGGGGCGCAACGACTTCTTCGTGCGCAACCGCGCGTTGCACGCCGAGATCATCAGCGGCGGCGAGGAGATCAGCGTCGCGGCCTGGCTTGCAGGGCAGGTGCGCATGCTGCGGCAACACCACTACTTCACCGCCACCGCCCGCCAGGACCGCGCGCAGCGGAAGCAGCAGAACCTGCACATCCTGCGCGACATGGCCATCAACCTGGGATGGAGCACGCAGAGCAGTGCCTTTGCACGCGGCTCCCTGGGAACGGTGTTCCACCCGGCGCCGAGCCACGCGTTTTTGCTGCGCTAGATCCCCCCTCAGTAGCCCCCCGGAGGGGCAGCGCATTCCGCCGACGAACTTCCCCAGCGTTTGGGCGCCGGTATGCCCTGCCATCTGCTATACTATAGGAAGAGGCGGCCCCTTACCGAGAGGAGAACGCGATGGATCCGCGACCTATTCCGGCGGTTGGCACCGGCAATCGGGAAACAAGCAACACAGGCACGTGTGCCTGTCCTCAGTGGCTCAGGATGCTCGGCATCGTTCTGCTTGGCGCGGCCCTTGCGGCGCCCATCGTGTGGCTCTACCTGAGCTGGCGGCGAACAGCAAGCCGACCCGCTGCAGCGACCCGCCGCAGAGCGGCAACGCCTTCTGAGCCCATCCAGATCCCGGTCAGGCCACTCGAGGCGCGTGAAGGCGGGGAAGCGGTGTCCGTTGAGCCCGACGCCGGCACGCCATCCGGGACCGGTGCGCCGGCACCAGCTCCGGAGATCGCAACACGGCCAGCGGCGGCTCCCCCTGAGCAGCCTACGTTGTGGGCCAGCACAGAGCGAGGCGTATTCCACTATCCTGAATGCCGCTGGGCCAAGCAGATCAAAGCCGAGAACAAAGTGGTGCTGCACAGCCGCGAGGAGGCGGTGGCGCGGGGGTACAAGCCCTGCGGCACGTGCGCCCCATAGAGGCGCAGCGGCGACTACGGCGCCGTCAGAGACGCTGGCGGCGCGTTACGCGTCGCGTCCGGGCTCGCCGTTGTGAGGCAAGGGCAGCTCGATGAAGAACGTGCTGCCGTGATTGAGGGCGCTTTCGACCCAGACCCTTCCGCCGTGGCGTTCCACGATCGACTTGACCAGCGCCAGGCCCAACCCCGTCCCCTGTGTGCTGCCGGCCTCGCGCCGCTTGATGCGATAGAACATCTCGAAGAGGCGTGACTGGTCTGGTGGCGCGATGCCTATGCCCGTGTCGGTAACGCGCACCGTGGCTGTGTCTTCGGTGACGTCGAGCCCCACCGTCACCTCTCCGCCCGATGGCGTGTATTTCACGGCGTTGTCCACCAGGTTGGTGACGGCCTGGCGCAAGAGCGTTCGATCGCCCATCACGGTCGGCGACCCTTCCGACGGCTCCAGGCGCAGGTCGACGCCCTTAGCGCTCGCACGACCGCGGATCGCCTCGACAGCCTCCACCATCACCAGCCCCATCCGGCACGGCTCACGGCGGATGCCCACCCCCGCCTCCACACGCCGCAGATCGAGCAAGTCGCCGATCAGCGCGTTCATCTGTTCGATGCCGTCAAGGATGCGCTGCATGTAGTCGCGCTGGCGCTCGTTCAGATCGCCCACCATCGACAGCATCGTGGTATAGCCCCTCATGAAGGTGAGCGGCGCGCGCAGGTCATGGGAGACCGTGGCGACGAACTCCGACTTCATCTCATCGATTTCCTTGAAGTGGGTGACGTCGCGCATCACGACGACCACGCCCACCGTCACGCCGTCATCGCCGCGGATCGGGGCGACGCTGGCGGCGTAGGTCCGCCCATCGTCCAGAGGGACCTCCACCGAAGGCAACGCCGGATCGCCACTGCTGTCGCCGACGGCGCCCCGCAGGCTCTGGGGGAAAGCCAACTGGTAGCGCCGGACGCGGCGCACCGTCGTGGTCTGCGCCGCCAGCGCTCGCACCAGTGGCTCCGGGAGGGCCAGTTGTGAGATATCGCTGCCCACCGCGGCACGATCGAGGCCCAGCACGTGTTGGGCCGCCGGGTTGCTCAAGACGAGACGCCCATCCGCATCAACGACCAGGATGGCATCGCGCGTGCTGGCAAGGATGGCCGCCAGGCGCTGACGCCCGCCCTCCGCCGTCTGGAAGAGCCGCGCGTTCTCCATCAACACCGCCGCCTGGCCCGCTAGGGTGGAGAGAAAATTGACCCGGGCCTCATCGAAGGCCCCGGCGCGCTTGCCCCCGACCCACAGGACCGCAACCGTCCGGTTTTCCTGCGAGCGAACCGGGAACGCCGCGACGGTCTGCAGCTCGGGCCAATCGACGGTTTCCGGCTGCGCCTGCGTGAGGTCGTGAATGACGAGGGGGTCTTTGCGGTGGACCATCGCCGCGGCAAGCCCGCGGTCGATCTTGCCGTAATCGATGCCGTTCTCGCCGACGGAGAAGACGCGGCTTTGCTTGCCGGCGTCACGAAGAATGATGAACCGCGCGACCGATGCCGCGCTCTCGGTCAGGGCCCCCTCCAGAATAGGCACGATGCCCCGCTCCAGATTGAGGGTGGCGGAGACCTGCTGCGATACATCAAGCAGCAGCGACAGATCATTGAGGCGCGCCTGAAGGTGCACCCGCATCTGCTCAAAGGCATCGCCAAGGCGGGCCACTTCGTCCTCGCCACGGATAGCGACCGCTTCGCTCAGGTTACCGTGCGCGATCCGGTCGGCGGCGAGCGAGACCGCGTTAAGCGGGCGCGTGATCCGCGACGAGAGAACTGGAATTGCGACGAGCAGGATGGAGCCGAAGAGGAGTTGCACCAGAAGCAGGGACCGCGCGCTCTGTGAGGCGGTCTCCAGCACACGCAGATAGGGCGACTCGACCACGACGCGCAGAGGGATGCCTTCCAGCGCGTGAACGTGCACGAGGACGTGCTCCCCCTCGACAGTAAGGCCCTCGTAGGCAATGTCCAGCGCATCCACGGCGTCCAGCGGGTAACTGTCGGTCGCGTCGCTACGCGTCCAGAGCGTGCGGACAAGCCGGGGATTCGGGTGCGCAACAACCCAGTCGTATGCGTCGACCAGGAAGCCGGCATACTCTACGACCTCTTCGCCGCGCCGCACACGAGTCTTCTGCAGGACCGAGACCGCTCCGGTGATATGGTGGTTGTCTTCGAACGTGGCCCGCCCGATCAAGTAGAGGCCCGACTCGCCGGCGTCGGGCGCATCGCCCCGCACGGCGGCGACGACGCTATAACCCGTGGAGGACGCCTCACCGTTCCCCAGCGGCAGCTCGGTTACCGGCGTCGCCCGGGTGCCCACCCCAACCAACTGAACCATGCGGAGGGCGTTGGTCTCCTCGACTGTGAGCGTCGTCCCGCCAACACCGGCGGGCGCGGCGGCTACGACCGCGAACGCGTCGTCGGGCAGCGCTTCGACGAGCAACAACTGGTGGAAGAAGGGCACCACACGGCGAGCCGTCTCCATGATGTCCTCGCGGGCGAGCGCGTCGCCGGTAAGCAGACCGGGCTGGCGCGCGGATTCTTCGATAAGGCTGTTGCCGGTGATGTAGAACTGCCGGATGATCTCACCCGCAGCAGCAGCGCTGCGGGCCATCTCGCGGTGCAACTGGTCGCGAGCCAGGTTCACGCTGTGGTTCGTGACCGCCAGGAGCGAGAAGAGGGTGCTCAGGATCACGAGTGGCACGGTCAGCGCCATGAACTGGCCCCTCAGTGAGGCGCCATAGAACGAAGGACGATTGCCCTCCTGAGGCAGCCGCCAGGCGGGGTTCAGCGCCACGGCCTGGTAGACGGCGCCAACACCGAAGCCCAGTACGATCCACAGGGGCAACTCGTGTCGCCACAGGACAACGACGAAGTCGATGAACTGCAAGACGTCGTCGAGGCGACTGGCACCCAGGCGGCTGAGCGACAACAGGAGCACTGTGACAAACGAAGCCAGGGGCACCGCCACAAGTGGCTGGCGGAGCGCGCGGAAGACATCGCCGCGATAGCGTTGGTGCAAGAGCACGCCAATGATGCCCCCCCACGACGAGAGAGCCAGGATATCGGTTGGAATGAGGGGTATGTACGAGGCCAGAGCCAGCCCGGAGACCAGCCCGGCGATAAGGCCCGGCCCTGACCCAAAGGCATAGGCCAGTCCGGCGATGATCACCATCGCCACCAGCGAGACCGAGGACCGGAAAGGCACAACGGTGACCGGCCCCGGGGTGACCATACGACTGCCGGCCCAACTCACCGCGAAGAAGCGCTGCGCGGGCACCAGGACTACCAAGAGCACCAGGAAGGTGACGAGCCGGCGCCCGGTAAGGTTGCGGGAGTTGCTAAGCCATCGCCAGAGGGTGTATCCCCAGAGCGCCAGACCGCCCACCAGCAGCAACAGGCTGGTGAGAGACATAGGGAACTCCACCGACCACGGCCCGGGGCCGCGTAGCGGCTCGACTATCATTGAGAGGCTCTCCTCGGCGTTGCCTTGGATTCCAAGTACCATGATACACAAATGATCTTGTTAAGCAAATCTACAGCGAACCGGCAGATGCGACCAGGAGCGTTTCACTCCTGGGGCAAAAAACAGATAAAGATACCTTTGACAGGGCCGCTTTAGTAGAGTAGAATTAACAAAACACCAGTCGCGGATATCTCAGACAATGGGAACAGCAGGACAGGAGAGGTGAATGAACGACGCAATGGCTAGCCCTAGATGCGAGCGGTGGTGCCCGGCATGCGGGAGCTGCTGCGGCGAGTGTACCTGCCTGCCCGAGGAAGAGCGCCCGGTGCCACACCCCAACCTATGGCAGCGGCTCCGTGAGGACGTGCAGACCGTCTTCAGCAAGGACCCGGCGGCGCGAAGTGTTCTGGAAGTGCTCACAAGCTATCCCGGCCTGCACGCTCTGTGGACGCATCGCATCGCACACCGGCTGTGGACCTGGAGGCTCTGGTTCCCGGCGCGGCTGTTGGCTCACATCAGCCGCTGGCTCACCGGTGTCGAGATTCATCCCGGCGCCCAGATCGGGCGCCGCTTCTTCATCGACCACGGGATGGGCGTGGTCATCGGCGAGACCGCCGAAATCGGCAACGATGTCCTGATGTACAAGGGCGTCGTGCTCGGCGGCGTGTCATTGGAGAAGACCAAGCGCCATCCCACGCTGCGCGATGGCGTCATCGTGGGCTCCAACGCCGTTATCCTGGGGCCCATCGAGGTGGGTGAAGGCGCCAAGATCGGCTCGGGCGCTGTGGTGGTGAAGCCGGTGCCGGCTTACGCCACGGTCGTGGGTGTGCCCGGAAAGGTGGTCAAGGTAAACGGTGTCGACTGCCGCATCAGGCCCGACCTGCATCACGAGCAGTTGCCCGACGTCGTGGCTCAGCGGCTACAGGAGATGAGCGAGCGCATCGCGGCACTGGAAGCTCAGATCCAGGCCCTGCAGATCGAGCAGGCGCAGCCCTTCGAGGAAGCGATCCCGGAAATCGTGGTCGAGGAAGAGGTGGAATCATGGGCCTGAAACCGGAAGGGTTTATGGGCACGGTGGCCGACAGCGTGCTGGACCTGGTCGGCCGGACGCCCGTGGTACGGCTCAACAAGGTCGTCACAGCCGAGATGGCGACGGTGTGGGCGAAGCTGGAGCGACAGAACCCCGGGGGCTGTGTGAAGGAGCGCATCGGAGTCTCGATGATCGAGGCGGCTGAGCGCGACGGCACGCTCAAGCCGGGCGGGCTCGTCGTGGAAGCCACCAGCGGCAACACCGGCATCGGGCTGGCGATGGTCGCCGCGGTGAAAGGCTACCGCCTGATCCTGGTCATGCCCGACTCGCTCAGCGTCGAACGCCGGCAGCTCTTTGGGGCCTACGGCGCGGATTTGGTCCTGACGCCGGGGAGCGAAGGGATGAAGGGCGCGCTCGCCAAGGTCGAAGAGATCCTCCAGGCCAACCCTGACGCCATCAGCCCCGGACAGTTCGAGAATCCCGCCAATCCCGACATCCACTACCGCACCACCGGCCCTGAGATCCTGGCTCAGGTGCCCGACCTCGACGCCTTCGTGGCAGGGGTAGGCACGGGCGGGACGATCACAGGCGTGGGCCGCCGCCTGCGAGAGGAGGCACCCCACGTGCGCGTGGTGGCGGTCGAGCCGGCGGAGTCGCCGGTGCTCTCGGGTGGCGAAGCGGGGTCGCACCGCATCCAGGGGATCGGGCCCGGGTTCAAGCCCGCCGTGCTGGATATGAGCGTGGTCGACGAGGTCGTCCAGGTGGTGAGCGCCGATGCGTGGGAGATGACCCGCCGTCTGGCGCGCGAAGAGGGACTGCTCGTGGGGATGTCCTCGGGCGCAGCAGCCGTGGCAGCGCTGGAAGTCGCACGGCGGCTGGGTCGCGGCAAGACGGTCGTGACGGTCCTGCCCGACACAGGCGAGCGTTACCTGAGCACGCCGGTCTTCGAAGAGTAGCCCCCGGCTCGGTCTAGCCGCATAACACCTGTGGGCCGCGGTCCATCTGCGGGCCGCGATGCGCCGGCGGGGCTCGGAAGCCGGGGTCACGCACCCGGCGCGGCGTGCCAGGCAGCAGGCGGCCCCGCCATAAGGTGCGCGGCGCCGATGCCTGGTTCCGCGCCCCGGCACCACTGAGCTATGAGCAGTTCGTTGACGCCCTGGCGACGCAACAGGCCATCGGGCAGCCAGAAGCGCCGTTGGCTGCCGCGCGGGAAGACCTGGCGGCCTATGAGTTGGCCGTTGAGATAGATGTAGGCGCGGGCAGGCGTCTGATCGAGGTGGAGAAACACCGGCATCTCAACATCTCTAGGCAGGCGCAGTTCAAAGCCGGCCCGGTGCCACGTCACGGCGCCAGACCCCGCACCGGGAACCAGGGGCCAATCCGCGAAGCCGTAGAAGCCCTGGACCGAGACCTCACCGGCAAGCCCACCGCGCACGCGCCAGCGCACGGCGCGATCGCTCTCCAGCCCATCCTCCGTCGTAGATTCGCCCACAACCCGGCACTCGACCAAACCGTGGGGGAGCGCCGCGCGATCCCAGGACATCGGGCGCCCGTGGTGCTCGACCAACACCGCCAGCACGTTGACGTCGTGCAGGTAGCGGGCCGGGAGCGGCAGCCGGTTGGACACCGGAGCGTCCACAGGCGCGGAAGACGACCGTTCGTCAACGGGCCGGGGGTTGAGCGAGGCAATGTGGGCGCCATTGAGGAAGACGTCACACGCATCGCGCGATGCCACGATGGCCGAGGTGGCTGGGCCCTCGAAGGAGCCCCGGTACCAGGCAAAGCCACAGCTTACGCCGTGCCGCTCCAGGAGCAGCCCGCTCTCCGGTGTGGCTCGCGCCCAGTCCGCATCGTCGTAGCCGGGGAGCGCTTCAGGGGCGCCGGGGCGGCTCTCCCAGGTGAGCGCGGGGAGCGCGATGGCCCCACGCGCGGTCCAGTTGAGCGGAGCCAGCCACGTATGGGGATCGCTGCCGCGCCAGGGCCCCCAGCGGTAGCCGAGCCCGCGGTCTGCCGCCAGGAAGCGGAACCCGCCCTCTGCTTCGGGCAGCACGAAGTCGGGGCCGATGACAACGCCCCGCGCCGGCGCCTCCGGAGAGGGCGTCCACACCGCCGGCGGGGCCGGGGTGCTACGCCAGGTACCGTCGAGCGGCCAGGCGCGGCCCGCAAGGTCGGGCGCCAGCGCCAGGAGCTGCAGCGTGCTGCTGAGCGCACCGCCGGGGCTATCCAGGACCAGCGACCCCAGCCGCCCGGGATCGAAGTGCGCGACCAGGCCACCCTCGACCCGCTCGGTGTAGACACCGCCACGCCGGTGACGGGGACGGTAGTCGTCTGAAAGGAGCACCTCACCGCCGACCTCGTTGCACAGAATCAGGAGCTCGCGCCCCGCGACCACCGTGTGGAGTACGGGCTCCAGCGTAGTGCTGAGGAGTCGCCCCTCCGCCAACGGCCAATCCATGGGCAGAGCGCGGGCCCCCGTCGCGGGCAGCGGGACATCCTCAGCAGCGAGGGTCCCCCCCGCGTGCCTGAGGCCCAGTTGAGCATACCCATCGGATTCGGGGACGCCGCGCAGGAACGCCACGATGCCGGCGGGGCCCTCTCGCGCCGCCCCAAGCGCGGCAGGGGGCACAACGTCGAGGTCAGGGAAGGGACGCGCCGCGGACAAGGTGCGCCCGAGCGTCTCGAGCGTCAACGCCATCCTGCGGGCGTCGTAGTAGCGGTCGCCCGTCGCGGCGCCCTCGTCGATGGGCGCACCATCGCCGGACAACGTCGGCACGTCAGCCCCGGCCCACCACCCCCAGTTGACGCCCCGGTGCACCGGGTCGAGCGCACCGCCCGGCAGGCCCTCACACGCGGGCACCACGAGCAGCGACGCGAGGCTGCGCTCTCGCACGGGCTGCGCCGCGGAAGGCCACGCCGCGGCATCGCGGCTCACCTGCCGGTCCGGCTCACCGGTCGTGTCGAGCAGGACGATGAAGGGCAATGCCCCCGCGGACGGGGATGCCCCCGCGGACGGGGATGCCCCCGCGGACGGGGGTGCCCCCGCGGACGGGGGTGCCCCCGCGGACGGTGGCGCTTCGGCCGCTTGGGGGGCAGACTCGCGAACCCCGGGCCGGGAGGGCAGAAGCGCGAAGACGCGCCGGCCCTCCTGCTCGTGCGGGGATGCGCACGGCACCTGGAGGCCGAAGTCGTTCGCGAGCGACCGGGCCGCCTCGAGCAGCGGCGCCTGGTACTGCGTGAGCGGAGCGCCGCCCGCGCAGAGGCCCGGGTCGATGGCCAGAGCCAACAGATTGGCGTGTCCGCGCAGCTGGGCGAAGAGCGCCGTCCACCAGGCCGTGACGTGGCGGAGGTAGACAGGCGAGGGACCCGAAAGCGCGTCACCGGCACAGCGAGGAAGCGCCTCACGCTGCCGCAGGAACCACGCCGGGACGCCTCCAGCATCCAATCCCATCCCTACCCACGGGCCGACGTAGGCCACAAGCCACAGGCCGACGCGGGCGATCTCATCGAGGAGCCGCTCGAGATCGCGCGGTCCGGTGAAGTCGTGAAATCCGGGGGCCGGGCTGTGATAGGCCCAGGGGAAGGGAACCCACACGGCGTTCTGCCCGCCCATACGCATCCGCTCCAGGACCGGGCGCCACAGGTCGGGATGGGGCAAGCGAAAGTAGTGCAACGCGCCGGCCTGAAGCAGGGCAGGCGCGCCGTCGATCAGAAGCGCGCCAGAGCTGACAGCGATCTTGGTCACGTGGTCCCTAAGCGAGTGCACCAGCGATTTGGGCTGCGACACGCGCGTTCTGGATCAGCAAGCTCTCATTCGCGCGCTGGGTCCTGGCGGCGCTGAGCGCCACCATCCGCGCCAGGATAAAGGGCGTCAGCGCCTTACCCTTGACGCCCGCCTCCTCGGCCTCGGCAAGCGCAGCCGCGATGAGGGGCTCAACGAGCTCTGCCGGCACCTCGTCGGTGGCGGGAACCGGCACTGTCACCAGGAGGCCCTGCGGCAGCCCCAGTGATCGTTGCGAACGGTAGATCCGGGCGATGTCGGCTGCGGATTCGGCCCGGACGTCGACCGGGAGGCCGGATCGGCGGCTGTAGAAGGCCGGGAACTCGCTGGTACGCCAACCCACCACCGGGACGCCCCAGGTTTCGAGCGTCTCCAGGGTCCGGGGCAGATCCAGGATCGACTTCGCGCCGGCGCAGACGACGACGAGCGGCGTCGACGCCAGGACCGGCAGATCGGCCGAGACATCCTCCGGGTGCCCACGGTGGACTCCGCCGATGCCCCCTGTAGCGAAGACCACCAGCCCGGCACGCTGTGCCAGGAAGGCGGTGGCCGCGACGGTCGTGCCGCCGTGGCCGCCACACAGGCGGGCAAGGGGAAGATCGCGGACGCTCACCTTCACCGCTTCACCGTCCGTTGCCAGGCGCTCGAGTTGCGCGTCGTCGAGGCCCACCCAGGGGGTGCCTTGCCAAACGCCCACGACGACGGGCAGGGCGCCGCCGTCGCGAATCGCCTCGGCCATCTGTCGGGTGATCGCCAAGTTGGCCGGGTAGGCGAACCCGTGCGTGATGAGCGCGGACTCCAGGGCCACCAGGGGGCGTCCCGCGGACAGAGCATCGCGCACCACGGGGGCGATCACCAAAGCATCGTCCATATCAGCCCACCAGGAGTTTCTCGCTCAGCGCGGCGTAGGCGGCTGCCGCAGCGAAGACCTGATCGAGCTCGACGCACTCGTTGACGCAGTGCGCCAGTGAGGGATCACCAGGCCCAAAACCGACGGTCGGGACACGGGCAACGCCCGCCGAATAGGCGCCTTCCGTGGCGAAGTGCCAACGGGTAATGCCGGGGCGCAATCCCACGCTGCGCGCGGCGTGCACCATCGCCTGAACCAGGGGATGGCGTTCGTCAAACGCCCAGGGAAGCGAGGCCCGGCGCGCCCGCAACACTTTGCCGGTGTGGGTCGTGACGTCCTCTTCGATCACGCGCACCTCGGCGTGGGACGCCTCGCGCGCGACAACACGCTGGATCTCCATCAGGGCCATCGCCTCGGTCTCGCCCAGGGTCAGGCGCCGGTCGAGAAACATCTCGCACCGGTCGGGAATCGCATTGCGGCTGGCCGCGCGCGACTTGATGTCGGTAACCGCCAGGACGCCCGGGCCGAGGAAGGGGTCCTCCGGCATCTGGCCGGTCAGAATCTCCAGCCCGAAAATGAGCCGGGCGGCTGCGTAGATGGCGTTGTCGCCCAACTCCGGGGTCGACGAGTGCGCGGACCTCCCCGTGACGGAGAGCAGCATTTCGATATGGCCACGCTGTGCGCGCACGACCTGCAGGTTGGAAGGTTCGGCAATGACGACCCAGTCGGGACGGAGGTGATCCTCCTCGAAGAGCACGCGCGTGCCCGTGCCCTCAGAGGGCTCCTCAAGCCCCACACAGGCCACGATCAGGGTGCCGTGCAAGGACACCTTGCGTCTGGCAAGCAACGCTGCGGAGTAGACCGTGGCGGCGAGCCCGCCTTTCATATCGCAGGCACCGACACCGTAGAGACGGCCCTTCTTGACCTCACCGCCGCGGGGATCCAGCTCCCAGCTCGCAGGGTCAGCCGCGACCGTGTCCATGTGGCTATTGAACATCAGGATAGGACCGGACTCGGCGCCACTGGCCGGGCCGATCTGACCGATGACGTTTCCCGCCTCGTCCATCCACACGTCGTCGTAGCCCAGGCGACGCATCTCATCCATGATGAGGGCCGCCACGGCGCCTTCAGCGCCGGAAGGGCTGGCGGTTTTAACTAGTGCCTGGAGGAAAGCCTGCAGGGATGCACGTTCGTCGTCGGTCAGTTCGGAATGCGCCATATTCGCCTCCCTTTTGTGTGAGTGCTTATCGATTTAGTAAGCGCCATCGCGCGAAAGAACCTTGGGGACCGTGCGCAGCAGGATCGCCAGGTCAAGCCACGGCGACCAGTGCTCGATATAGTACAAGTCGAGCAGGACCATCTCGTCGAATGTCAGCTCGCTGCGTCCACTGACCTGCCAGAGGCCGGTGAGCCCCTGGGGCACGGTGAGTCGCTTGCGGTGCCAGGCTTTATACTGCGCCACCTCGTGGGGAATCGGTGGGCGGGGACCGACCAGGCTCATCTCGCCCCGCAGTATGTTGATGAGCTGCGGCAGCTCGTCCAGACTGAAACGCCGCAGGACGCGGCCCACCCGGGTAACGCGCGGGTCGTTGCGCATCTTGAACAGCGGGCCATCGGCCTCGTTCTGGTCCATCAACGCCGGCAGCTCGCGGTCGGCGCCATCGCGCATCGTGCGGAACTTGTAGCAGTCGAACTCGCGTTCGCCCTCGCGCAGGCGGGTCTGACTGTAGAGTACCGGACCGCGGGAGTCGAGTTTGATCGCGAGGGCGATGAGCAGGTAGAAAGGCCACCCAAAGAGCACGCCAAGGATCGCCACGACCAGGTCAATCGCGCGCTTGACCGCCAACTGGAACGGACTGAAGGCGATCTCCTGGATCTCGATCAGCGGCAGGCCCCCCAGATCCCCCACCTCCACCCGGCTGAGGCTCATCTGGAACAGGTCGGGGACGAGCCGCGCCTTGACATCGCGGCGCGCGCACGCACGCAAGACGGTAATGATGCGACGGTGGTAGTTCCATGGGAGGGTGATGATCACTTCGTCGACGTTGTGCGTGTCGATGATGCTCGATAGATTGTCGACGGAGCCCAAACCCTCGAAGCGTCCAATCTTGCCCTCGCCCTTATCGGGGTTGTCATCAACATAGCCTACGATCTCGTAGCCCAGGTCCGGGCGGGCCACAACGGTGCGCATGACGCGCCGCCCGACCTCACCGGCGCCAACGATGACGACGCGCCTGAGGCCAATCCCGCGTCGTCGCAAGCGCGCCTGAATGATGTGAGCAAGCCCGCGGTCGATCGCGATGAAGGCGATCATGAAGACGCCGCTCTCGAAGAGCAGAAGACGGGAGTAGACCAGGGGACGGAAGACGAACGACCACGCCAGCGCGACAATCATCGCCAGGCCAACCGCATTGGTCACCAGAAAGACGTGTTCGAGCCATACGCGGCCTCGCCAGTTCCGGTAACCCTTCAGGGCCCACAAGAAGCCGGGCACCAGGGTCGAGAAGATGACGCTCAGGGGCCAGTACGCCAGGAAGGGCGCATCGTAGGCCACATCCAGGAACCATTGCAGACGGTAACGCAAGAGATAGGCCAGCCCCATCGCGAGGTTGACCATCAGCACATCCCACACGATAACCCACATGGGGGCTGCGTCACGCGATCCGCTGCTCATGCCACCTCTTCTTTGTGAATTATCCGTTGGTACACCTCAATTGTCTGGCGGGCCGTGGCCTCCCAAGAGAACGCCCCGGCGTGGCCCAAGCCCTGCACACGCAACGCCTCCTGCAGCGCGACATCCGAAACAAGCCGGTGGAGCGCGTCGGCCATCGCCTCCTCATCGTCCGGCGGGCATGTAAGCACCGCATCGCCACCGGCCTCGGGCAGCGACGAGGTATTCGAAGTCAACGTGGGCGTCCCACAGGCCAACGCTTCCAGCACCGGCATGCCGAACCCCTCATAGATGGATACATACGCAAAAGCACAGGCGGCATTATACCAGAGCGCCTGATCGTCGACCGCAACGAAGCCGGGGAAGTGCACGCGGTCCGCCAGTTGTAGGCGCTCCACCTCGGCGAAGATGTCGTGATAGTACCAGCCCTGTGCCCCGGCGATGATCAGGTGCAACTCGGGAAGGCCCAGGCGAGCGAAGGCGCGTACCAGCCGAATGAGGTTCTTGCGGGGCTCTAGCGTCCCCATAAAGAGCAAGAAGCGGTCGGGCAGGCCGTGCGCCCGGCGGAAATCGGCCACCGCCGCCTCGTGCAGCGGGCGGAACCGCGGAGCGACACCGTGGTAGATAGGCACGACCCGTTCGCGAGGCACGCCCAACAGCTCGACGACCTCGCGCGCCGTAAATTCCGACACCGCGATGACCGCGTCTGCCCGCCGGCAGGCCATACCGGTGAACGTGCTCAGGTAGAGACGGTTTCCGGGGCGGAAGAAGGCCGGATAGCGCAGAAAGCTCAGGTCGTGGACGGTGATCACCTGGGGGACCGACGATAGCAGCGGGCCGACAAAGGCCGGTGCGTGCAGCAGGTCGGCCCGCAGACGCCGCAGCAGCACCGGCAGGACGCTCTGCTCCCAGGCGATGCGCTGCCAGGGCCGCTCGGTCTGCATTCGCGAACGCAGAACAGGCAACGACGCCCCCTCTGGCAGCGGGGCGCTGCCTGCGAGCACCTGGAAACGCACGTCGGGCCGGCGCGCACCAAAGCAGCGCAGGAGGTTTGCGATGTAGACCGAAATGCCAGCACTACGATACGACGCGTTGCCGCCCAGCAGGTGTGCGTTGAACACCACGAGAGGCGCGTGTGAGTTCATACACGCACATTATAGCGGCGTTGGCATTCCTGACAAAGACCTTCAAAAAAGGGGGGAACAGGATCGCCGCCTGGGCGGGCATGCGCCGGCCCCCCCGATCGTGTGGCAAGCCCTGAAGCGGGACGCCGCTTGCCAGGAGCCCTGAGTTGGCTAGAATGGAGTTATGGCGCCAAGTGAAGGACCGAGGATGCACAACCCAGCGCCGTCCGGGCCCACAACGAGCAGCCGGCATAAGGCCGCCCATATCACCGTGCATGGCCAGGTACAGGGCGTCGGGTTCCGCTACTATGCGCGAACCAACGCCCTGCGACTAGGCGTCTACGGATGGGTGCGCAACCGCGCCGACGGATCTGTCGAGATCTGGGCCGAGGGCACGCCGGACCGCCTGCAGCAATTCATCAACGCAGTGCGACAGGGGCCAACGTACAGCACCGTGACAGGGCTCGATGTGGACTGGCGGGAGCCCGCCGGACGGGATCGCAGCTTTCGCATTCGCGACTGATTCGCACTATGTTCAAAAAAACTGAAAGCCTCGCCTGGCTCATCCTGATCCTTTCCTTTACCGTGTGTATTACCCTGGCGATCGGGGTTCCGCTCGGGATCCGCGCCTACGTGCTGAACAGCACTCGCCCGCTGACCATCGAGCTGCAGCCACGCGCGGGGGCCGTCACACTGCAGGAGCCCGGGAGCACGGCCACCGTGCTGGTGCAGAGCAGTGTTGAGATCGAGCCGCGCACCCGCATCACATTGGACGCGGAGGGCGATGCGCTGCTGGTGTTCTACACATCCGACCGGGCAGAGGGGCCGCTTGCTACCATCCAGCTCTACAATGAAACCGACCTCACCGTGGAGTGGGCGCGCACGCCCAGGTTTGCTTCAAGCCACCTGATGCACAATATCCAACTGAACGTGGCGTATGCCCTCAACATGCGCCCGTCGGTTGGCGGCGACGGTCGCCCAGTGTCAGTGCGGGTGGACTCGCCCCAGGGCCCCATCGATCTGGAGGAAGGCTTCTTCGTGCTAGTGGTGAGCAGCGACCAGACAGACGTCTCGGTCAGCGCCGGGCGGGCGTCCATCGTCGACCCTGTCACGGGCAAGGCGCTGGCGCTCGTCCCGCCGCAGCGCACGCAGATCACGGCTGGGGGCCTCGGTGAGATCAGCATTGGCGAGCGCAATATCCTCTCCAGCCGCAATGGCGCGTTCGCGGAGCCCTTGCAGGCCTACTGGACCGTCTACACCGACACGGCCTATCCCGAGGAGGACGGGGGCAGCGTGCGCCAGTTGCAGTTGGAGGACAACGCTCAGGTCTACTTCAGCCGCGCGGGCCAGAGCCACGCCGAGACGGGCATCCGGCAGGTGATCAACCAGGATATCCGCGAGATCAAGTCACTGCGGGTGCGGGCGCGGATCCGGATCGATACGCAGACGCTGCCCGCGTGTGGCACGGTGGGATCCGAATGCCCGATCATGCTGCACATCGACTTCCTGGACCAGAACAGCGGTGGCACCCGTGAGTGGCTGCAGGGCTTCTACGCCCGCGAGGGTGACGATGACGCGTTCTGCACGGTCTGCCAATGGAAGGCGGAGCACACACGCGTTTCGGGGTTCGGTGTCTGGTACGACTACGAGTCCGAAGACCTGTTACCTCTCCTGCGGGCGCAGGGCATCGAGCCGGCCGCAATCCAACTGGTGGAGATCTACGCTTCTGGCTGGACTTACGGCTCGGCCATCGACGAGCTGGCCATCCTCGTTGGCGAGTGAGGAAAGCGCCGGCGGTCGGCCGGAGATAACGATGCAAGCCCGCCCACAAACATACCACCCAGCATCTGAACTGGAGCCCTGATCGTGAGCAAACACGCCGACACCGCCCCCTACCCTGTGGGCAAACTGCCCCAAGCAGACCTGGTCAGATTGCTCGGCCACGTGCTGCCCCACCCCGACCCGCGGGTGGTCTTTGGGCCTGGCCTGGGCCGCGACGCCGCCGTCATCAGCTTTGGCGAGCGCTACCTGGTCGTGAAGACCGATCCCATCACGTTCGTGACCGACGAGATCGGCTGGTACGTTGTCAACGTCAACGCCAACGACATCGCCTGCCTGGGAGCCAAGCCGCGGTGGTTCATCGTAACGCTGTTGCTGCCAGAGGACCAGACAGATCGTGCCATGGTCGACACGATCTTCGAGCAGCTACGATTGGCCAGCGAGCAACTGGGCATCAGCATCGTCGGCGGGCATACAGAGATCACCCACGGCATCGAGCGCCCCATCGCGGTGGGCGCCATGCTCGGGGAAGTGACCCCAGAGGCGTTGGTGAGGTCGAACGGTGCGCGGCCCGGCGACGCCTTGCTCCTGACGAAGGGGATCGCCGTGGAAGGCACCGCCATCCTGGCAGCCGAGGTGCAGAACCATCTGGCCCACGGCCTGAGCTCCGAGCTGGTGGCACGGGCCGCGCGCTTTCTGCACGACCCGGGGATCAGCGTTGTGCGCGATGCCCTCATCGCCACAAGCGCCGGCGAGGTGCACGCGATGCACGACCCCACGGAGGGCGGTGTCGCCACAGGCATCCACGAGCTGGCGGGCGCCGCGGGCATCGGCGCCGTGATCGACGCGGCGTCACTACCCGTCTATCCGGAGACACGTGCGATCTGCGACTATCTGGGGCTGGATCCACTGGGCGTGATCGCATCCGGCGCGTTGCTTGTAGCGGCAGCGGCAGAGGATGCCGGTGACATCGTGCGGGCGTTGCAGGAGGACGGCATCACGGCGACTGTGATCGGCCATCTGCGCGCCGAGCGCGGGGTGGTCATGGCCGACGGCACGCAGACACGACCGCTGCCCGAGTTTGCGCGGGACGAGATCGCGCGTCTCTTCGAGAAACCCAAGCCCGCCCCCTAGAGCCAGACAACGTGAAGCGCCACAGACCTCGCTTCGACTACGACGCCATCCCCCCCGACCAGCAGGACGGCACAAGCTCGTTTGTGCACGCAGCTCTGATTTTCACCGGACGGCTCAGCGAGGTGCCCGCGTGGGCCGCGATCCCTCTCTGGGCCGCCATAGCGCTGGGTTTGCGGTGGGCATGGGGAGGCGGCGTGCCAGGGCTGGTGGCTGGCGGTGGATTCGCCGTGTGCATCGCGCTCGATTGGGCCATGCTGGGGTTGCTGCCGGTCGCCAGGCGTTCGTGGGGGCCGGTGACCTCGGCGCTGCTGGGCCTGGGCGTGGTGCACGGCCTGATCTTTGGCGCCGGGGCGCTGGTCGCGCGGTTGCTGGGGCCGGCGACGCCCGGGGGGTCCATCAGCCTGGTCGCCACGCTCGTGGCCAACCTGGCGCTCTCGGCCACCGCGTTCTATGCTACGTGGATCGAACCCTTTGCCCTGAAGATCAGCCGCCAGAGCCACCCAGCGCCGGGCTGGACGGATGGCGCGCCGGTGCGCGTGCTGCACCTGTCGGACCTGCACTATGAGGGCGATTCTCCGCGCGAGCGCCGGGTGCTGGAAGCCCTCGCACGAGAGAGGCCGCATCTCTTGCTCCTGACAGGGGATTACCTCAATCTCTCGTCGGTCTACGATCCGGTGGCGCAGGCAGGCGCGCGCCAGCTGCTGGCCCGCTTGCTGCACACACCCACCGGCGGCAACGGGACGGGTACGTTGCCGGCCTGGCCACCTGCGCCGATTGCCTACGCTGTGACCGGGAGCCCGGTCGTCGATGTCGAGGGCATCGTGCCAGAGATCTTCGCCGGACTGCCGATTCGCTGGCTCGATGACGAGGCCGTGCCGGCGGAGCTGGGAGACCGGAGGCTGTGGCTGCTGGGCGTCCGTACGACCTATGACTACCAGCGGGACGCCGCGGCGTTGGGCCGCCTGGCTGCCGAAACGCCGGAGGAGGAGTTCCGCATTCTGCTCTATCACACGCCCGACCTGATGCCGGTGGCGGCGGACCTGGGGATCGACCTGTATCTCTGCGGGCACACGCACGGGGGGCAGTTGCGGATGCCCTTCTACGGCGCAGTCGCGACGAGCTCACGCTGGGGGAAACGGTACGAACAGGGCCGCTACCGTGAAGGGCGCACCACGCTGTACATCAGTCGCGGACTGGGCGTGGAGGGTCTGGGGGCGCCGCGCGCCCGGTTCCTGGCCCCACCCGAGCTGATCGTTTGGGAGTTCAGCGGCGCCGGCAGTGCGGAGCGCTGACACCAAAGCGTTGCCCGAAGCGGTGTTGACGGAAGCATCGTTTGCGGTAACATGAAGGCAAGACCAGCTTGTCGAGCCTGAGCAGGCCGGGTGGTCGCGGCCCTGGGTTCGCCCAGGGCTGAGGAAAGTCCGGACTCCACAGGGTGCGATGCCGGGTAACCCCCGGGCGGGGCGACCCGCGGATAGGGCCACAGAGACATACCGCGTGTGCAGGGGCGCTGCCCCTCGCGCGTAAGGGTGAAAAGGTGGTGTAAGAGACCACCGGCGGGCCAGGTAACTGGCCCGGCCAGGCAACCCCCATCGGGAGCAAGGCCAAGCAGAGGGGAGAGCGAAAGCTGGGGCGCGACCCGTGCCCCGCTCCCACGGGAGGCGACCCTCGGGTAGGCTGCCAGAGGGCACAGGTGACTGTGCTCCCAGACAGATGATCACCGGGGCGGCGCATCGCGTCGCTCAACAGAATCCGGCTTACAGGCCTGCTCAGGCCCTCCCTCTCACACGGTTGCCTAACCAGAGGTTTGTGGTATGATGGCCCGGTGTCCATGAGACGGGCTTTCTGCCCCTGACGCAGATCGGGGGCAAACCCATGGAAAGGAGGCATACCGTCTTGGAAACGCGTAACTATGAGTTGATGTTTATTGTGAATCCTGATCTCGCCGACGAGGCGCTCGATAGCGTCCTACAGCGAGTTCAGCGTTATCTGGCCGGCGCCAACGCCCAGGTCTACAACTTCAAGAGCTGGGGGATGCGACGGCTGGCCTACACCCTCAAGGGCTACCGCGATGGGCGTTACTATCTGTCCCAGTTCGCGGCCACGTCCGACACCGTCAACGAACTCGATCGCAACCTGCGGGTCGTGGAGGGCGTGCTGCGCCACATGATCACGCGAATGGACGACTCACAGGTTCCCGAAGTCACCGAACCTGCGGCGGAGACTGATGTCTCCGAGCCGGCGGCGGAGGCGGCAGTCTCCGAGCCGGAGACGGTGGAGACCGCACCCGAGCCCGCGATGGCGGAGACCGCACCCGAGCCCGCGATGGCGGAGCCGGAGGCCGAATCAGAATCCGCAGCGCCAGAGGCCACACCCGAACCGACCGACGAAGCCTAGCACTAAGACAGTCCGAGTCGCATCAGCCTCGGCCAAGGACGCACACCCATGACACGTGGTCTTAACAAAGTGATGATCATCGGACATCTGGGGCGCGATCCCGAGATGCGGTTTACATCCAGCGGACGGCCGGTCACCTCGTTCAACGTGGCTACGGTGCGAGGGTGGACCAGCAACGATGGCGATCGCCAGGAAGAGACCGAGTGGTTTCACGTCGTCACCTGGGGAGGTCTGGCCGAGCTATGCAAGAAACGCCTCCACAAGGGGTCCCAGGTCTACGTTGAGGGTCGACTGCAGACCCGCTGCTGGGAGGGGCCCGATGGTGAGCGCCACTACCGAACCGAACTGGTTGCGCAGGAACTGATCTTCCTGGACGACCGCGATCCCAGCGGCGATGTCGACTATGAGGAAGCTTACGACGATACCGAAACCTATTGAGCCCACATAGGGCCGATTCAAACAAAGGCGAGAATCAGAAGGAGAACCAAGCGTGAGTGATTACAGACGTCAGCAGCGACGCCGTTTTACGCCTCGACGGAAGACGTGCGAGTTCTGCACTGACAACAAAGACGTGATTGACTACAAGGATGTCGGTTTGCTGGAGCGCCATATCAGCGACCGTGGCAAGATTCGTCCCCGGCGCCAGACCGGCACATGCGCCAAGCACCAGCGCCGCCTGGCAATTGCGGTGAAGCGTGCCCGACACATCGCGCTGCTGCCCTTCGTCGCCGAGCTAAACCGCTAGACGGGGCTAGACACAGAATCGGGCATAGGGAAACCTATGCCCGTTGCTTATCCAGAAGGACCGATATGGCCAAGCAGAGACCAACCGACAAACGTCCCACCCGCAAGCAGCTCGCACGGCGCGAGAGAGAAGAGCGTGCCCAGCGATGGCTGCTGATATCAGCCATCACGATAGGCGCGGTGGTGCTCGTGATCCTCGGCTACGGCCTGGTGACCGAGCTGATCATCAAGGCACAGCGCCCGGTAGCCCGCGTGGGCGAGGTGGCCATTACCACCAAGGACTTCAAGGCGCGCCAGACCTACGAGCGCTGGCTGACCGAGTTGCAGATCTACCAGTACCAGAGCTACATCCAGCAACTGACCGCGGCACAGGCCGCTGCGCCAACGCCAGAGGCCGGTGAGTCATCCGAGGCCCCTGTCGACGACGGAACCAATGCCCTGATCCAGCAACTGCAGATCCAGTTGAGCAGTATGCAGAGCCAGTTGTCGGCCGATATGGCGTCCAGTTACGCTGAGAACGTCCTCAATAGCATGGTCGAGGAGGAGCTGGTGCGTCAGGAGGCCGCCGCGCGGGGGCTCACGGTGACCGACGCCGAGGTCGAGGAGCGCATTGGCCTTATCATCGGGTACAACCCCGAAGCAGAGACGTCTCCGACCGAGACGGTCACGTCAACCGAGACAATCACCGCGACGGCGACGCCCGCCACGCCGACACAGCAACAGAGTTACGACGAACTCTATAAGCTGTTTAAGACCGACGTTCTGCAGATCACCAACTACGCGGAGAAGGACTTCGTAGCGATGGTCAGGGCGAGCCTGCTCGCCGATCGCTTGCGCACGGAATTCCTGACCGATGTGGAGACGGTCGCGGACCAGATCGAGGGCGCGCTCTTCTCCGTGGGAACGGACGAAGCTGCCCGTGCACTGCAGGAGCGGCTGAACAACGGTGAGGTGACGCCCGAAGCGCTCATCGACGAGTTGACCAACGACGATGATGACACGAGCCTGGGCTTCAGCTTGCCCTGGCTGCCGGCAGGTTACCTGGCAGGCCAGATGGGGCCCGAGATCGAGCAGGCGGCGTTCAACACGCCGGTCGGCCAGGCTTCCGAGCCTGTGCCGGACGCGGACGGCACCTACTACTACGTGGTGTACGTGACCGGACACGAGGAACGTGAGGTCAGTGAGGACATCCTGGCGCAGGCGGGGGATCAGGCCTATCAGGACTGGTTGGCAAGTGCCAAGGAGACGTCGGTGGCGTATCTTGACTGGGAAGATGCTGTCGTCACCCAGTAGACGCGCCGACCGTTACGCCAGAATCCAACCGGGCCCTGATGCAGGGCCCGGTTTCGTTTGCGTGGGCGACAGCGACTGAAGCCAAGGCCGCTCGGAAGCGGTAGGCCGCTCGGAAGCGGTAGGCCGCTCGGAAGCGGTAGGCCGCTCGGAAGCGGTAGGCCGCTCGGAAGCGGTAGGCTGCTCGGAAGCGGTACGCCGCTCGGAAGCGGGGCACTCGGTAGAAGGTCGTGGGCACGCTCGCGCGGGTGCGAACTCAGACGCTGCGCCGGGCGTCGATGACGTTGGGAATCTGCTCAATCTTGGCCAGGACCCGGGTGAGCGTCGTGAGATCGGGTACCTCGAGGGTCATATAGACCGGGAGAATGTTGTACCGGTCGCGTTTGCCGGTGGCGAGTGAGGACATATTGATATCGCGGTTGGCCAACACACCCGAGATATCGTGGATCAGGCCCGAGCGGTCGTAGGCCGTCACAATGACCTGCACGGCGAAGGTGCGCCGCTCCTCGCCCCAGCTCACCTCGATCAGACGGTCCTGATCCTCCCGTGGCATGCTGAGAACGTTGGGGCAATCGCGCCTGTGGATCGTCACTCCGCGCCCACGGGTTACGTAACCGATGATCTCCTCGCCGGGCAGCGGCTTGCAGCATTGCGCCAGGTGGGTCAACACCCCGCCGGTCCCGCGAATGTTGATGTCGCCGGTCTCGATCTCGGGGGCCGCCGGGATGACCTCCTCCTCGGGCCAGGTCTCGTCCACATCTTCGCGCTCGCGGATGTACTGCTCCAGGCGGGTGACGACGGCATCGCCGCTGAGGTCGCCCAGGCCCAGGGCCACGAGCAGGTCCTCGGCGCCGTTGAAGCGCCGGTGGAAGAGCTCGGCGACCTCCTCGGCGTTCAGGCTGACGGAGAGACGCTTCAGGATCCTGTCGAGCATTTCCTGTCCGCGCGCGATATTCTCCTCGCGGCCCTGGCGGCGGAACCACTGCCGGATCTTCTGGCGCGCCCGGTTGGTCCTGACGAAGCCCAATTCCTCGTTGAGCCAGTCGCGGCTGGGGCCG
>Ga0123332_1000149_pt1 | contig 67162 bp, 52 predicted proteins | sample BioC12SIPDNA_4_FD_89958 | JGI IMG/M metagenome (GOLD analysis project Ga0123332, IMG submission 89958) | Anaerobic biogas reactor microbial communites from Washington, USA - Biogas_R2_A C12 SIP DNA | ecosystem: Engineered > Bioreactor > Anaerobic > Unclassified | place: Washington, USA... | reverse complement strand
TAGATGACCGCATAACCAAAAGATGCTCGTAGAGCATCAAGAATTGTAGATGCCTGTAGGGCATCAAGAATTGTAGATGACCGCATAACCAAAAGATGCTCGTAGAGCATCAAGAATTGTAGACCAATATGTACACAAAAGAAAACATTCTCAACGCCCTCCGGATGGTATCCCATCCTGAAAAGGGTAGTGACATCGTCACACTGGGCATGGTTGGTGAAATCAACGTAACAGCTGAGGGAATAACCCTCGTGCTGGTGCCCGAGAAATCCAATGACCCCTTCCTCTCATCAATAAAAAGCAGCTGCGTCAGGGCAGTAAAGGAGCATCTCGGCCCTGATGCCGTCATCTCCTCCATTGATGTAAAACCCAGGATAGTGGTTGAAAAGATGAAAGTCCCGAAAAGGGACGTGTTGCCGGGAGTAAAGAACATAATTGCTGTTTCTTCAGGCAAGGGGGGTGTGGGTAAATCAACCATCGCGGTCAATCTGGCAGTGGCACTGGCAAGAAAGGGTTATATCACGGGACTGCTTGATGCTGACATCTTCGGACCATCTGTACCGCAAATGTTCAACGCCGGAAGCTATCGTCCCGAGGTGCGCAAGGAGAACGGTAATGACCTGATCATTCCCATGGAAAAATATGGCGTAAAGATCCTTTCCATCGGTTTCTTTGTCAAGGGATCAGATGCAGTCATATGGCGCGGGCCCATGGCCAGCAGCTTCCTGAAGCAGCTGATAGGACAGGGCGACTGGGGTGAGCTTGACTATCTCATCTTTGATCTTCCTCCAGGGACGAGCGACATACACCTCACCCTGGTGCAGGAGGTGCCCGTCACCGGAGCCATAGTAGTGACCACCCCTCAGGAGGTGGCTCTTGCCGACGCCCGCAAGGGTATAGCCATGTTCCGCAGTGAGTCAATCAACGTACCGGTACTCGGGCTGGTTGAAAACATGTCATTCTTCGAGGCTCCCGAGCTGCCCGGAAAGAAGTATTACCTCTTCGGCAGGGAGGGCGGCAGCAGGCTTGCCGCCGAGAGCGGCACCATGCTGCTGGGGCAGATACCCATCGTTGAGAGCATATGTGACGGGGGTGACAGCGGCATGCCTGCGGCACTGGAAGACTCCATCACCGGAGCGGCCTTCATGACCCTGGCAGAGGCGGTTGTGAAGCAGGTTGACAGGCGTAATGCGGAGATGGCCCCGACGAAGAGAGTTGAGGTCAAGTGAGCCTGCTGCCGCCCTCACCGGACGCGGTATCCCTTTCTGACCTCTTTTTCTTAACTTTGGATACTTTTGGGATGTCTCTTTAGTTATAAGAGTATAAAACATTTTTGTTGAGATTGCGGCATAGGGAATACATTGCAGGGCTGATCATCCTCATGGCCCTGGTTCTTGCCGGATGTTCTGCCGAGAAGAACACCGGCGCGAGCCGTTTTTACAACTCACTGATCTCAAAATACAATATCTGGTTCAACGGTAACGAAGCATACAAAGCCGGGGTGAAGAAAGTCAAAGATGCGCACCGCGATGACTATACAACCCTTCTCCCCCTCTTTGAATACTCCCGCGAGGAATCGGCTCGAGCCGGTTCGTCAGACATGGAACGGGCCATCCAGAAAGCATCAAAGGTTATAGCCCTCTACTCCATCACCGCCAAGCCTGAAGAGAAGGGGCGCAGGGGAGACAATGACAGGAACGGGGAGTTCTATAACAGAAGGGAATACAATGAATGGGTAGACGATTCCTATATGCTCATGGCCAGGGCACAATTCTACCAGAAAAATTTCATGGCTGCAAGGGCATCTTTCTCTTTCGCAACAACCATTGCCACTGATCCTGACCTCGTCACTGAGGCGGGTATCTGGATGGCACGCATACAGACGGAAGAGGGCAACTACACAGAGGCTGCCCGGCTGCTTGATGAGCTGCCCGGTCCGGAGAACATGTCAAAGCCGCTGAAGGCAATGTACTACTCCACGCTGGCCGATATCGCTCTGCGCCAGAAACGTTACGGAGAGGCCGTGGCGCCACTGTCGCGGGCAATTGAATATACTTCGGGAAACGAAACCAAAGTGCGCTGGACTTTCCTGCTTGCGCAGGTCTACAGGGAAGCCGGTGACAACGCCATGTCAACCCGTCAGTTCACCAGGGTGATGAGAATGAATCCTCCCTATGACCTGGAGTTTAACGCCGGCATCAACCTGGCAGGCGTCACTGACATTTCGCATGGCGATGCAGACGATCTGATGAAGTCGCTCCGCAAAATGCTACGCGACTCGAAGAACAAAGACTATCTTGATCAGATCTATTTCGCCCTTGGCGAACTGGAACAACGGCTGGGCAACACTGACGAGGCGCTCAGGCTCTGGTCACAGTCGGCCGCCAGCAGCACAGTCAACACCCGGCAGAAGGCACGTTCGTACCTTGCCCTCGCCGATCATTACTATGGCCAGCCTGACTATATGAAGGCGTGGCTTTATTATGACAGCGCCTCATACCTCATTGACAACCGTTTTCCCGGTTATGATCTGATCAGTCGAAGGGCTTCTGACCTCGGTGAATATGCAGGGTATCACTCTGTAGTCATTACCGAGGACAGCCTGCGAAGGGTTGCAGGCATGAGTGCATCGGAAAGGGATGCCCTGATAGCCGGGCTCATCCGTTCAGTGGAGGAAGAGATGATCACCGAGCGCAGGGGCGACGGTAGTGACAGGTACAACATGGGACTCTACTATGAGAATGAGCAGCGCTATCGTGGCGCCATCACCGCCGAGGGGGGATGGTACTTTTACAACCAGGCAGCGCTCACCTTCGGCCGTACGGAGTTCAGACGCCGGTGGGGCGACAGGAGGCTGGAGGATAACTGGAGGAGGTCAAACAAGGCCCGTGCAGCATTCAGCAATGGCCAGCAGACAGATGTTGAGAATGAGGCCGAAAAGAGCGACAGCGCCGGTGTGGCACCCGAACGCACAAAGGAATACTATCTCCGTAACCTGCCCCTTACAGACTCGCTCATGAGCGTTTCTGTCATGCGCAGCGCCGAAGCTCTCCTGGGTGAGGGCAAGATCCTGGCCTCACGCATCAGTGACACACTGTCGGCAGCAGCTTCACTGGAGGAGGCATCAAGGACAGGCAACAACGAAAATGTCAGGGCGGAAGCTCTCTATGAGCTCTACCGCCTGCTTCGCACCAGCGACCCCGCAAGGGCTGACCGCCACAGGGCCGAACTCCTTGGGTCATTCCCTGATTCGGAATATGCCCTCATCCTCTCCGATCCGGAATGGATGAACCGCCACCGGGAGATGGCCTCCAGGGCAACCCGAAGCTACGAGGAGGCATACCTGGCCTTTACTGAAGAGAGATATGCTGATGCAGAAGCCATCTGTACCAATGCTTTAACCAGCTATCCCGAAGAGGAGCTGATACCCAAATTCATGCTCCTCGGAGCCATGTCAGCCGGAGCCCTCGAGGGAGAGGTGACCTACAAACAGAGACTTGACTCCCTGGTGGCAAAATACCCCTCTACCGCCGAAGGCCGGAGAGCTGCAGAGATAATCGAATTCCTCCGGAGAGAAAAACCCGAGATAAGAATTGCTGATGACACCCGCATAGCTGAAGAGATATACCTGGCTGATACGGCTCAGGTTCATTATGTGATGATCCTTGCCTCCAATACGGGTGCTGACATGAACCGGATTATGTTTGACGTTATCAACTACAACCTCGACAACTTTACGGACAATAATTATCGGACCGAAGGAACGGCAGTGGATACAGGCTACCTGCTTATCACCACCGGGCCGTTTGATAACGCTGCCGAAGCGGCCGCATGGCTGAACAGATTCAGCCCGGAACAGACCATCAGGCAGGCATCCGAAGCCGGCCTTACCCTCTGGCTGATCAGTGCTGATAACCTGCAGAAATTCAAAGAAGACAAAAATATCGACAGATATGCTATCTTTCACTCAAAGGAATATGAAAACCTGCGGTAACGTTATAGGCTTCCAATGAGAGAGATACGAATATTATGGGTAGATGACGAGATAGGGGTCCTGAGGCCTCATATACTCTTTCTTAATGAAAGAGGATTTGAGACTGACACCTGTCATTCAGGCAATGACGCCATTAATATGGTCAGGGAGAAAGCCTATGACATCATCTTCCTTGATGAATACATGCCCGGCCTTAGTGGCATTGAGACCCTGCGCCGTATCAAGGCTGTCAGACCAACAATCCCGGTGGTCATGATAACCAAGAGCGAGGAAGAAGATATCATGGATGCTGCAATAGGCTCACAGATAGCTGATTACCTTATCAAGCCAGTCAAGCCGCAGCAGATTCTGATGACTCTCAAGCGCATACTCAACATTGAAGAGATAGTCACACGGCAGACAACCACCATCTTCCGCGAGGAGTTCGGCACCCTGTCAGGGATGATCTCCTCAGCCGCTTCCTTCGAACAATGGTGCGAGCTGTACCGTCGGCTCATCTTCTGGCAGGGAGAACTTATAAGGTCATCCGACACCGGCATGCGTGATGTTCTCAGGATGCAGGAGGCTGATGCCAACCGGGCCTTTGCAAAGTACATCTCGGCCAACTATCTGCGATGGATCTCTTCAGACGCGGCTGACAGGCCTCTCATCTCTCCGGCAGTACTGACCAGGAGGATCTTTCCCCTCATAAGCAAGGGATCGCCTCTATTCTTTATAGTCATTGACAACATGCGCCTTGACCAGTGGCAGACGATAGCCGGCGAGCTGAGACAGATAATGCGTACCGTTGATGAGGAGCTTTACCTGAGTATCCTGCCCACCACCACTCAATATTCCCGCAACGCCCTCTTTGCAGGCCTGATGCCTGCCGCCATAGGGGAGATGATGCCTGATTTCTGGATTGATGAGAATGATGATGAGGGCAAGAACCTGAATGAAGAGAAGCTGCTGGCCAAGAACCTGCAGAGGGCAGGCGTCAACTGCCGCTGGAGCTATAACAAGATAAGCTCTGACGCTGAGGGAAGGAGCCTTAATGAGAAAATACCGCAGCTGCTGAACAATGATCTGAACATGCTGGTATATAATTTCGTCGATCTTCTCAGTCATGCGCGTACCGAGATTGACCTTATCCGTGACATGACTGTTGACGAGGCTTCATGGCTCTCGCTGACCCGCTCATGGTTCATCCACTCCCCACTGAAAGAACTGCTCCGGCTGGTATCAGCCAGAGGAGCACGTGTGGTTATCACTACTGACCACGGATCAGTAAGGGTACAGAAACCCGTAAAGGTGATAGGTGACAGAAATACATCAATGAACCTGCGCTATAAGAACGGGAGGAATCTCGACTACAACCCGCGCGAGGTGTTTGAGATCACCACCCCCTCAAAGGCTGGATTACCGATGACAAATATCTCATCCAGGTATATCTTCGCCTGTGCCAGTGATTTCCTGGTTTATCCCAATAATTACAATCATATAGTATCCTACTACCGCGACTCTTTGCAGCATGGTGGCGTCTCAATGCAGGAGATGCTCCTTCCGCTGGTGTCACTTGAACCGGTCTGATTTGATATTTTTGCGGCATGAGGATCGTGGTAAGTGATAAGAGCCGGCTGCGCGAGGCTGCAAGGCAGTTCCTGAAGGAGACTGCCGGCCATACCATTTTTGCCATCTATGGCCCCATGGGGTCCGGCAAGACAACATTCATCAGGGCGCTGTGCCGGGAGATGGGAGTGACCGATACCGTCACCAGCCCCACCTTCACCCTTATCAATGAGTACCGGGTCCAGAGTGGGAGCCCTGTCTATCATTTCGACTTTTACAGGATAAAAAAGATCACCGAGGTACTCGACTTTGGCATAGAGGAGTACTTTGCTTCAGGGGCATATTGCTTCATGGAGTGGCCGGAACTGATTGAGTCACTGCTCCCTGACAGTACGCTCCGCATCTCCATCACCGTTGAACCTGACGGTACCCGGATAATCGGAACCCTCTCCCTTCCTCCGGTGACAGACTGACCGCATTCCATTTGCCCCATGGCCGCTGTCCTGCAGTTATGGTGAAAGCTGCAGCCCTGCCTTTCCGGCGACGCCGCAATCCTCCTGTTGATTTATAGACTTCATTCTGTTATCTGTGCAATTAAAATCTTAATTTTGGTCTGCCGGTATTTTTCTTCCGTTAAACCTTTAAATCGAATCCAGATGAATGAGCCGTCCAGGAGTGCGTTCATGCCCCGCGAGGAGCTTATAGAGAAAACGGTGAGCAGGAAGCAGATGTCTATCGGGTTGCCCCATGACCTGCAGGACGGGGAAAAGCGTGTTGCACTCACCCCCGAAGCCGTAAAGATACTTACCGATGCAGGCAATGAAGTCTTTATGGAGCGGGGTGCCGGTGAGGATGCCGGCTTTGCGGATGTGGAATACAGTGACAACGGCGCCGTGGTGACTGACTCTCCTGATATTGTTTATGGCTGTGACATACTGATCAAGATAGCCCCCTTCACCCATGCCGAGGCCTCCCGGCTCAAGGGCGGCCAGACGGTTATCTCCTTCATGAACGCGGCCACCATGGGTGAGGATACGCTCTCTACACTGATGCGCCGGAGGGTGACAGCCCTGGCAAGTGAAAAGATCAAAGACAGTGACGGCATACTCCCGGTGGTGGAGTCAATGAGCGAGATCAGCGGTATCACCTCGGTGCTGCTGGCTTCGGAATACCTGAGCACCACCTCGGGAGGAAAGGGAGTAATGCTTGGCGGCGTGACCGGAGTGACCCCCACCGAGGTGATCATCATCGGAGCCAACACTGCCGGCGAGTATGCGGCACGTGCCGCCCTGGGACTGGGCGCCATAGTAAGAGTGTTCGATACCTCAGTGCACCGGCTTCGCAACTTCCAGAACCTGCTGGGGCAACGCCTCTATACCTCCACCTTCCATCCCCAGGTGCTGCAGAAGGCCCTGAAATCGGCCGACGTGCTTATAGGAGCGCTCTCAACAGACATTCTTATGCCATGGTTCTACGTGACAGAAGATATGGTACAGGGTATGAAGCAGGGATCGGTGATCATTGATCTGAGCATTGATACCGGCGGATGTGTGGAGACTGCCGAGCCGAGAGCGGTGAAAGATCCCATATATGAGAAACACGGAGTGATACACTATTCGGCCTGGAACCTGCCCTCACGGGTGCCCAAGACGGCATCCATAGCCCTGAGCAACGTCTTCAGGCCTCTGATGCAGGAAATAGCCGATGCCGGTGGGATTATCCCTATGCTAAGGTTCAACAATGGTTTGAGAAACGGAGTGTACATCTTTAACGGCATCCTCACCAACGAGGTTCTCGGTCAGAAATTCGGCATCCTGTCAAAAGATCTGAACCTGCTGCTGGCAGCGTTCTGATCAGTCGGCAGTACCAGTCGGCAGTACCAGTCGGCAGTAGGCAGTCGGCAGTACCAGTCGGCAGTAGGCAGTCGGCAGTACCAGTAGGCAGTAGGCAGTAGGGAGATTAGCCATTAAGAATTTGCGATTATGGCCGTAGGCCATTAAGAATTGTAGACGTGCAATTTACGATTGCCAATAATGGTCGTAGACCATAAAGAATTGTAGAACAAGTTGTTAATGCGCGGTGATGGTCGTAGACCATCCAGAATTGTCGATTGCCGATTGCCAATTTTAGCCGCAGGCTACCGCCAGGTCAGGAGGGCCTCCCGGCCCGACTGCCTGAGCCGGGCAGCACGCCCCAGGTAAACAGCCCTGTTATCATTAATATGCCCTGCCGGAAAATTAAACAGAACAGGGTACCCGTATCCGTCCACAACATTCATCACAACCTCTTCAACTGTCTGGTTGAATACATGCTCCCCCTCGGTGATCTGTTCCATCCCTCCAACCACCAGCGCTGACAGGTTCCTGAGCAAGCCCGCCATGCGCATCCCCACAAGCATCCGGTCAAGATGATAAAACTTCTCCCCTATCTCCTCAATGAAGAGTATTGCGCCGTCAGTGTCCGGCTGCGCTGCTGTGCCATTAAGGCTGTAGATCAGCGATATGTTTCCTCCCATGACCCTTCCTTCAACCTCAAATGATTCCTCCCCCCGTGTGATCCAGCTCACCGGCTCAGGGTTACCCTTGAGGGCTTTGACCAACGTATCGTAACTGCCCGGCAGGCAGTCGGGGTTGGAGTAGTTCAATGGCATCTCGGCATGCAGCGAGGCGATGCCACATACCGTGTTGAGCCACAGGTGAAGTGAAGTGATATCACTGTAGCCGACGTACCATTTGGGGCTCTTCTTCAGGGCCGTGAAATCAACCTGGTCAACTATCCTTGACATGCCGTAACCGCCGCGTGAACACAGCACCGCCTTTACGTCGGGGTCATCGGTGGCCTTCTGTATGTCTGCCAGCCGTTCGACCTCAGTACCGGCAAACGGACCGCAGCTGGCAAAGGCATGGGCACCCGTGGTGATCCGGAAGCCGGAATCTTCAAGCCTCGCCGCAGCCTTCCGAACAACATCCTCTGCAATGGGACTTGCTGGAGTGATAATCTCAATGCGGTCGCCCTCCTTCAGGTATGGCGGTATGATCAGTGATTTCATAATTTCTAAAGTATGCCGTTCGTACCAAAAATAGTCATTTCACGACAGAAATCCCGCTGCAGTCTCAAAGAGTCTGCCGAAGGTGCGGTCCACTGCATCAGCCTTCTCTCCGGCAAGAAGGGGGAATGGCGACTCATGTGTGAACCGGTATCCCGGATCCCACACCTGCACATCGGCTCCCCGCATAGTCTTCCTGATCTCCCCGGGAGGAATGACCGTATCGCCTGCAAGGCTCACAGCCCTGAGTCGTCCGTCCCATTTTCTGAAGGGCCTTCCTGACAGCGATTCCAGTCGCTGCAGTGAAGTCATATGATAGAAGGCCTTCCCTTCGGGAGTATCATTCATCAATGCTGCCAGGCTGTCGCGGTTTCTTCCTGCCGGGTCTGAAGGCAGGCCAAGGTAGAATGAAAGCAGTCGCTCGAACGCCCTGCTGTCCATTATAAGTTTGGAGGTACCGTTCATCAGGCTGAAGGCGCTCCCTCCGCAGAAGAGCATCACGCGGCTGTCAGCCGCCAGCGGGGAAGATTCAGACAGCATCATCACCTGGGTGGCCAGCGCCCCTATTGAATAGGCAAAGATATCAACCGTGCCCCCGGATGCGATGCCCGGCACACTGCCCTCCTGCAGCAAACGGATGAGCCTTTCCAGGTCTTTTATGCTCTGGTAGCCTGAGAGCATGAAGCGCTGAGGTGACACGGTCATACGGGTGCTCAGCGCCACATTGACGAAGGTGGTCAGACGGGTGTCAGGCAGAAGAGATGTGCGGGCTGTCACCAGGGGCATCATCAGGTGCCTGTCTACCCAGCTGCGCGGTGACCTGTTCATGTGCCAGGCCAGGGGAAAGAGGATCACCGGCCTGCCGGTACCTTCCGCAAGGCTGATACCCCATTGCAGATACTTGTCCCATCGTCTTTCATTCAGTCCGTGAAGCATGATAATTGGTCCGCGTCCGGCATTGTTCCCGGGGTTCATGATGTAATAGCAGAACTCCCTGTTTCGCTCCTCGGCCTCCCGTGAACGGAAAAGAAAGCGGAATATCTCCTGGACATGCGTCCCATCAGAAAACAGGTAGTCGCCTGTTGAGCGGAAACGCTGCTCCGAGAGGGTCACCCCGGTGCCCGGTATCACCCCTCCGGTTATCCCCTCCCTGAAATGGAGGGCAAGCTCTTTCTCTGTTTCACTATACCCCACAACCGGTTTTTTGGGGCAAACAAAATCAATGACAGGGGCGCCTCCAAAAAATAGGTGTCTTCAGGCCCTCCGCGGGCCGGAAATTTATTATGAGGGGTGAAAAGAGCTGATCAGGGGTGAAATTGATTCGGCTTCCGTGGGCCGGAGAACCATTATAAGGGGTGAAAGACCCCTGTCAGGGGTGAAATTGATTCGGCTTCCGCGGGCCGGAAATCCGATAAGATGCATTGCTGGTCCTCTGCAGGGGTGAAATTGATTCGGCTTCTGCGGGCCGGAAATCCGATAAGATGCATTGCTAGTCCTCTGCAGGGGTAAATTGCAGTACCCTGCCTTCCCGGAAAACGGCAGGTCGGCAAAAGTGTTACTTTTGCATAGATATCTGAAAAATGAATATTGATTTCGGCAAAAAGTTACCGGGTTATCTTACTGAGAAGAGGAATATAGTCACGACGATACTCTTCACTGCAGGCTTTGCCCTCCTCTTTCTTAACCTGTACACCCCTTTTGGAGTGGGCACCTGGTTTGAGGTGTCAAAGCCAACCCTGCTGTTATACGCCAGCGGAGTCATCCTTGCCGGCGTACTGGTTGTGGCCGTCAGCCGGATCATAATGTACCATTTCGTCAAAAGGGGAGGCAAACTGAGGATATGGCACTATCTGGTCTGGGTAGCTGCAGAGATCCTTGCCATGGCTCTCTTCTTTACCCTTTTTGAGATAGTGATTCTTGATGACAGGCGCCCCTTCACGGAGCTGCTTACCCGATCAGTACAGAACACGTCACTGACACTCCTCCTGCCCTACACCTTCCTCTGGCTATGGTTCTCATGGCGCGACAACAGGGAGAGACTCTCAGGCATAATGGAACAGCCCGAGGCAGCGGGACAGCGCCCCATGATTCACCTTCGTGACGAGAAGGGTGTGCTCAGGATGTCATTGAAACACTCTGATCTGCTCACCCTTCAGGGAAGCGACAACTATGTGACCGTCTGCTATCAGGGGCAGGAGAGGCTGCACCGTTTCATGCTCCGGAACACCCTAAGGACGCTGGAAGAGGAGCTGAAGGAAGGGGCAATCATAAGATGCCACCGCTCATGGCTCGTTAACATTGAGAAGGTCAAGCTTATACGCAGGGAGAAGGAGGGACTGCTTCTGGAACTTGACAGCACCCCGCCCTCAGAGGTGCCGGTATCACGCACTTACATGCACCAGGTGCTTGCAGCTTTCGGACATGTTGAGTAACAGGCCCCGCGGCGCTTTTTGAAAATCATTATCTTTGCCGGGTTAACAAACCAGCAACCACAATTCACAGATGAAGAAGTTCAAGCGCCATCTAATCACATCAGCCCTTCCATATGCCAACGGGCCTATCCACATAGGACACCTTGCAGGGGTTTACGTGCCGTCAGATATCTATACACGGTACCTCAGGATGCGCGGCGAGGATGTTATCTCCATCTGTGGCTCAGATGAGCACGGTGTGCCCATAACGCTCAAGGCCAGGAAAGAGGGAATCACCCCGCAGGAGGTAGTGGACCGCTACCATGAGATTAATAAGAAGGCCTTCGCCGATTTCGGCATCGCCTTCGACATATACTCGCGCACATCAAACAAGATACACTACGAGACTGCCTCACAGTTCTTCCGCAAGTTGTATGACCAGGGCGAATTCATTGAGAAATCCTCCAGCCAGTATTATGACGAGGAGGCCGGGTGCTTCCTGGCCGACCGCTATATCACAGGCACCTGCCCGTACTGCGGCAATGAGAATGCTTACGGTGACCAGTGTGAGAAGTGCGGCTCCTCCCTGAGCCCCACAGACCTCATCAACCCGCGCTCAACCATCAGCGGCAGCGCTCCTGTTATGCGTGACACGCTGCACTGGTACCTGCCACTTGACAAATATGAACCGTGGATAAGAAAATGGATACTGGAAGAACATACCGAATGGAAAACGAATGTCTACGGCCAGTGTAAGTCGTGGCTCGACCAGGGGCTGCAGCCAAGGGCTGTGAGCCGTGATCTCGACTGGGGAGTGCCCGTACCCGTTGAGGGAGCCGAAGGAAAGGTACTCTATGTATGGTTTGACGCACCCATTGGTTATATCTCCGCCACCAGGGAGCTGACCCCTGACTGGGAGAAATACTGGAAGGATCCGGAGACACGCATGATTCACTTTATCGGCAAAGACAACATAGTCTTTCACTGCATCATCTTCCCGGCCATGCTCAGGGCCGAGGGCAGCTACATCCTTCCCGACAACGTGCCTGCCAATGAATTCCTCAACCTGGAGAATGATAAGATTTCAACATCAAGGAACTGGGCTGTCTGGCTGCATGAGTACCTGGAGGATTTCCCGGGCAAGCAGGACTCTCTCCGCTATGCTCTCTGCGCCAGCGCACCGGAGACGAAAGATAATGACTTCACCTGGAAGGAGTTCCAGGCACGCAACAACAATGAGCTTGTCGCCATACTGGGAAACTTTGTCAACCGCACCCTGGTGCTGACAGGCAATTATTACCGGGGATCAGTACCCAACCCGGGAGAGATGACTGACTATGACAATGAAACGGTCAGATCAATCATGACCTGCCGTGAGAATGTTGAGAGCAACCTTGAGACTTTCCGTTTCCGCCAGGCTCTGGCCGAGGCAATGAACCTGGCACGCCTGGGCAACAAGTACCTTGCCGACACCGAGCCGTGGAAGGTTGTCAGGACTGACCCTGAACGGGTAAAGACAATAATGTATGTCTCTCTTCAGATCACTGCCAATCTGGCCATACTGCTCGAACCGTTCCTTCCATTCTCAATGGACAGGCTGAGAGGATGGCTCGGCATAGCCAGCCTTCACTGGGATGCTGCAGGACGCTCTGACCTGCTGACACCGGGCCACATTGTCTCCTCCGGTGAGCTGCTCTTCAGCAAGATAGAAGACTCTCAGATAGACAGGCAGATACAGAAGCTCATGGATACCAGGAAGAACAATGAGAGTGCCGTTGCAACTGTGCTGCCGCAGAAGGAGGATGTCACCTTTGATGAGTTCACCAGGATGGATATACGTACCGCCACCATCCTCGAAGCTGAGAAGGTGCCCAAAACAACAAAGCTGATAAAGCTGAAGGTTGATACCGGTATTGATGTGCGTACAATCGTATCAGGAATTGCAGAGCACTTCACAGCTGAAGAACTTCCCGGAAAAGCAATCTCCGTCATTGTCAACCTTGCCCCCCGCACCATCAAGGGAATTGAATCAAAGGGGATGGTTCTGCTGGCCGAGGATGAGAACGGCAAGCTGGTCTTCGTCATCCCAGAGGAGAAGATCAAAAACGGCAGTCCCGTTAAATAGGTCTGAAGGTCTGAAGGTCTGAGGTCTGAAGGTCTGAGGTCTGAAGGCCCAGACACTTCGTTTGCGGGGTTGAGTCGCAAAGCTCCTCAATCTGAAGGTCGGGTAAGCAGGTGGCTGGAATAGTAAAGTTCTGCAATGCTTTAAGCTTTACGACCTATCATTGTCAACACTTTTGCCTTTTGTCGCGATCCGCATTGAGGCGGCCCGATTTTCAGGGCCGGGATTTGATGCCTATTGCCTGATTCCTGCCTTGTATACCCATGCACCGGGGAACTCCCTGCGCATTTTTGTCAGCAGCACCTTTGCCTCATCAAGGGTAGGGAATGCCTGTGCGCTCACCCTCAGGTAGCCGTCAGGACCGCCGGCCATCTCCGGGTCATATCCCTCCCGGCGGAGCTGCTCCACCAGGGTCAGGGCATTCTCTTCATCCTGGAAGCTGCCCAGGATCACCATATACCTGTAATCTTCAACCACCACGGCCATTGTCCTGCCGGCAGCCGGCTGCACGGCTTCCGGCTCAGCTGCTCTCCTTGTCTCTGTGACAGTGGTTTCTGCAGGCTGGCGGTCAGTTATATGTCTGGCGTCAGGCCACTCTGCTGACACCTGTGCTGTGATATCCTTATCGGCCATGACAGACCCGGCGACATCCTTCTCCTTAGTGACAGGCTCTGCAACCGTCTTTTCCGTGGTAACAGGTTCGGTACCGGCTCTTTCCGTGAGGGGGTACTCTGCAGCAGAGGATGCTCTCTCAGCATCTATCTGCTCACGGTTGAACTCAAGCTCAGCCCTGGCCAGTGGGTTGAGGTTTGACTCCTCTATGTTGCTTTTGAAGATCCGGTCATTGAATGGCACCAGTGCCAGGGCAATCAGTATCGGTCCTATAACTGCAGCCCTTGCCAGCAGGCTTCTCATGGAGGGCTGGCTGACAGCAGGTTCATGTCGTTTCTCAAGTGCTTTTTTCCTCACGTCCAGCCCCCTGACCGGCTGCCGGTAGTAGGCACTGAGACCATATGATGAGAGAAGATAATTGACTGTCAGGTCCGGCTCAAACACTATCACGCCCTCATAATTCAGTGAGAAGGTCCCCAGGAGGTCAATGGTGACCGGTTTACCGGCCATGATCTTCCTTCTCAGTTCCCCGGACCATTCGTTAACTATCTCACGTGCCTTGCCGTAACCTACATCAAGAACGGAAGAGACATGGCCTATAAGGAGTCCGTCATTGCCTGTGAGATGACGGTTAAAGGTGATCTTCCTTGAGGGGGGTTCAAAAAGACCCTCCTTCCGGTCTGAGCGGGAGGGGAAATAGTTCCCTATGAACGCACCAAACCCGGGTAGAATGACGCAGTCATGCCTGAAAAGAAGTTCTCTGATGTGAGCGCTGATGTCCTTCGCCATGAATAACGAATATTGAACAAAGATAAAAAAGAAACGTGAGTTCTTCAGCGGAAAAAGCGTTAAATAAAATCTATTATCTTCGCTTTAGCGAGAACATACGAAAGATGAAAAAGATAGAGATGGTTGACCTCCGGTCGCAGTATGAAAGGCTAAGGGCAGATATTGACAGTGCGGTGGCAGGAGTCATCAGCTCCACAGCCTTCATCAGGGGTCCTGAGGTGCGTCTCTTTGAGGAGGAGCTTCAGCGTTACCTGGGTATCCGCAATGTGATCTCATGCGGCAACGGCACTGATGCACTCCAGATAGCCATGATGGCACTGGGACTAAGGCCGGGTGATGAGGTGATAACCACTGATTTTACTTTCATTGCCACTGTGGAAGTGATAGAGCTGCTGGGGCTTAAGACGGTGCTTGTGGAGCCCGATAACGGCACCTTCAATATCAGCATTGAAGCTATCCGTAAAGCCATCACTCCGAAGACCAGGGCGATAGTGCCGGTGCATCTTTTCGGTCAGTGCGCCGACATGGAGCCTATACTGGAACTGGCCCGTGAAAATAATCTCTTCATCATAGAAGATGTGGCACAGGCCACCGGCGCGGTATACCGTTTCAGTGACGGTACTGAGAAGAAAGCAGGCACCATGGGCACCATCGGCTGTACCTCCTTCTTCCCCTCCAAGAACCTGGGCTGCTATGGTGACGGCGGGGCTCTCTTCACTGACAATGATGAGCTGGCGGCGCTGATACGCAGCATCACCAACCACGGCATGAAAGTGAGGTATTATCATGATACCATAGGGGTCAACTCGCGTCTTGACACTATCCAGGCAGCTATCCTCAGGGTCAAGCTCCGGCACCTTGATGAGTTCAATAAGTCACGGATGATGGCAGCCGGTCACTATGACCATGAGCTGTCAGGACTGCCGGGTATAACCACGCCGGTACGTTCTTCTTTCTCAACACACATCTTCCATCAGTACACCCTCAGGATAGATGGCGGCGAGCGCAACAGCCTCAGAGAATGCCTTGAGAATGAGGGAATACCTTCAATGATCTATTACCCGGTGCCTCTTCACATCCAGAAAGCCTACCTTCATCTGGGTTACGGGCCCGATGAATTCCCCGTCACAAACAGGCTCTCAGGCGAGGTGCTCTCACTGCCCATGCATACCGAACTGGACGAGGAGCAGCTGTCATACATCACCGGATGTATCAGATCAAAATTCAACTGAAAAAGAGATGGAGAAAGAGTATTTTGCACATGATACTGCGGTCATAGACGAGGGATGCACCATAGGCCGCGGAACAAAAATATGGCACTTCAGCCATGTCATGAAGGATGCCGTCATAGGGGAGAGATGCAACATAGGTCAGAACGTGGTTGTCTCTCCCGGCGTGATCCTCGGAAATAATGTCAAGGTCCAGAACAATGTATCTATATATACGGGAGTTATATGTGAGGACGACGCATTCCTGGGACCTTCAATGGTATTCACCAACATAACCAACCCGCGCAGCGCCATAATCAGGCGTGACCAGTATGTGACCACCATGGTCAGGCGCGGAGCATCCATAGGCGCCAATGCCACCATTGTGTGTGGCAATGAGATAGGTGCTTACTGCCTTATCGGCGCCGGAGCAGTGATAACAAAGCCGGTGAAGCCCTATGCCCTCGTGGTTGGTAATCCCGGCCGCCAGACAGGATGGGTCTCAGAATACGGACACCGTCTCTCTTTTGACGACAGCGGTATTGCCGTATGCCCTGAGAGCGGCCAGAGATACAAATTGTCCGACGGGGAAGTGACAAAAATTATTTAGTTGATTTATGCCTTTTTTAAATCATTCTTATGAACAATACACCTAAGAACTTCGGACTCATAGGCACCGCGGGCTATATAGCTGACAGGCACCTGAGGGCCATAAAGGAGACAGGCAATCGCCTCCTGGCCAGCCTTGACAAATTTGACTGCGTGGGAAAACTTGACAGTTACTTCCCCGAGAGCGACTTCTTTGTTGAGTTCGAGAGGTTTGACAGGCATGTTGACAAACTTAAAAGAGTGGGTGTGCAGCTTGACTACGTGAGCATCTGCTCTCCCAACTACCTGCATGACTCCCATATCCGCTTCGCCCTGCGCCACCAGGCTGACGCCATCTGCGAGAAACCCGTAGTGCTCAATCCCTGGAACATTGACGCTTTGCAGGAGATAGAAAAAGAGACCGGACGGAGGATCTTCAATATCCTCCAGCTCAGATACCACCCCGTGATAATGGCTATGAGGGAAAAGATCATGAATGCCCCCGCCGGCAGGAAGCATGACATTGATCTTACATACATCACCAGCCGGGGCAACTGGTATCATATATCCTGGAAGGGCGACGTAAACAAGTCGGGCGGCATAGCCACCAATATCGGGGTTCATTTCTTTGACATGCTGGGCTGGATCTTCGGGCCGGTGGTCTCAAACAGGGTGCATCTGCTTGAGCGCGACAAAGCCTCCGGTTATCTTGAACTTGAAAATGCCCGGGTGAGATGGTTCCTGAGCATCGACTTCCATGACCTCCCTGAAACGGTCAGAGAGAAAGGCAAGAGAACATACAGGAATATCACAGTTGACGGTGAGGAACTGGAATTCTCAGAAGGATTCACTGACCTGCATACCGTCACTTACAGGGAGATACTGAATGGCAACGGCTACGGAGTGGAGGATGCCCGCCAGAGTATCGAGACAGTTTACCAGATAAGAAATTCGGCACTATCGGTGCTGACAGGAGAATATCACCCCCTCATTAAAAAATGAATATGTACGACAAAATTGTAAAAAGGGAGACAAAACTCTCACTCATAGGCCTCGGTTACGTTGGCCTGCCCATAGCGCTTGAGTTCGCGAAAAAGATCAGCGTGGTCGGTTTTGATATAAGACCTGACCGCGTGGAGCTGATGAAAAAGGGAATTGATCCCAGCAATGAGCTTGAGCATGAGGCATTTAAAGGAACTGATATTAAATTTACCGCTGACCCGGGGGATCTGCGTGAGGCATCATTCCATATCATAGCAGTACCCACCCCGGTTACGAGGCACAATCTTCCGGATCTGGAGCCGGTGCTGAAAGCATCTGAAACGGTGGGACGCATCCTCAAGAAAGGTGACTATGTGGTTTATGAATCCACGGTCTACCCGGGCTGCACCGAGGAAGAGTGCATCCCGGTGCTTGAAAGGTATTCAGGACTCAGGTGCCCGGATGATTTCAAGGTGGGCTTTTCACCCGAACGCATCAACCCGGGAGATAAAAACCACACGCTGACGAAGATAGTCAAGGTCACCAGCGGCTGTGATGCCGAATCGGCCGAAAACATTGCAAAAACCTATGAGCTGATTATTGAGGCAGGCGTCCACCGCGCATCATCAATAAAGGTGGCCGAGGCTGCCAAGATCATAGAAAACACCCAGCGTGACATCAACATAGCCTTCATGAATGAGCTCTCAATCATCTTCAACAGGATGGGCATCAACACTTACGAGGTGCTTGAGGCCGCCGGTACAAAGTGGAACTTCCTGAAGTTCTACCCCGGGCTGGTGGGAGGCCACTGCATAGGCGTAGACCCCTACTACCTCTCCTACAAGGCCAAGGCAATGGGTTACCACCCCCAGATGATCGACTCCGGCAGGTTCACCAATGACAGCATGGGAGCCTACGCCGGCAAAGAGACGGTGAAGAAGCTCATAGCCGCCCATAAGAGCCCTGACAGGTCAAGGGTGCTGGTGATGGGCATGACCTTCAAGGAGGATGTCACCGATATACGCAACTCAAAGGTCATCGACGTGGTTAATGAACTGCGCGATTTCGGGGTGGAAGTAGATGTGATTGACCCGGGAGCATCACCTGAGGAGGTGAAGCACGAGTACGGCATAGACCTCAAAAAGAATCCTGAAGGAAAATATGACGCTATCATTGTTGCAGTGTCCCATAAGGAGTATCGCGACCTGGATGAAAAATATTTCCTTGACCTGCTCAACGAGAAGGGCATACTGGTAGACCTTAAGGGTCTCTACAGGAACAGGATGAAATGGCTGACATACTGGAGCCTGTGATGAGAAGGAAGGTAATAGTAACAGGCGGCACTGGCTATATCGGGTCACACACAGCCGTGGAGCTCATTGCCGGAGGGTATGAGACGGTGATCGTTGACAACCTTTACAACTCCGATATCTCGGTGCTCGAAGGTATCCGCTCCATTACCGGAGTAACCCCTGCGTTTTATGAGTACGACCTGTGTGACAAAGAGAAGCTGGAAGAAGTTTTCAGGGCTGAGGGCAGGATAGATGCCATCATTCACTTTGCGGCATACAAGGCTGTCGGCGAGTCGGTCAGGAAACCGCTGGAGTATTACCGCAACAACCTGACCTCGCTGATGAACCTTCTGGAGATGATGGAGAGGCATAACACCCCTGCCCTGGTATTCTCATCGTCATGCACCGTTTACGGCCAGCCTGACACCCTTCCCGTCACGGAAGCATCGCCGGTGAAGGAGGCTGCTTCGCCGTATGGCTACACCAAGCAGGCCGGAGAGATCATCATCCGTGACACCATGGCTGCCAGACCGTCACAAAAGGCTGTCTCACTCAGGTATTTCAACCCCATTGGCGCTCATCCTACAGCATTTATCGGAGAGCTGCCGCGCGGCGTGCCGGAGAACCTGGTGCCCTTTATCACCCAGACGGCCATAGGCCTCAGGGAAGAGCTCAAGGTCTTCGGAACCGATTATGACACTCCCGACGGATCATGCATACGCGATTATCTTCATGTTGTTGACCTGGCAAAGGCGCACGTGATGGCGCTGGAAAGGATGCTCGACGGACACAACAAGGACAATTACGAGGTCTTTAACCTCGGCATGGGCAAGGGTGTTTCGGTGCTGGAAGCCATAGCGGCATTTGAAGAAGCCACCGGAGTGAAGCTGAAATATTCAGTTACCGGCCGCAGGGCAGGAGACATTGAGAAGATCTGGGCCGATCCCTCGCTCGCCAACAGGGAACTGGGATGGAAGACGGAGATAACCATTGAGGAGGCCATGGAGACCGCCTGGCGATGGGAGAACAGGCTTAAGAACAAGGATTAATGAAAAGAGTAATACTTATTACCGGAGGAGCAGGATTTATCGGGTCACACGTCGTGAGACGGTTTGTAAAGAAATATCCCGGTTATTCCGTTGTCAATGCTGACAAGCTCACATATGCCGGTAACCTCGGCAACCTAACCGATATTGACCGGGAACCGAACTATACCTTCCGCAAGGTTGACATAGTTGACAAGAAGGCCGTCAATGCACTCTTCAGCGAGTTCAGGTTTGACGGGGTGATACACCTGGCCGCGGAATCACACGTAGACAGGTCAATCACCTCGCCTGACGAGTTTATTCATACAAATATCCTCGGCACGGTCAACCTGCTGACAGCATTCCGCGATGTTGTTCCTGCCACAGATGCTGGCAGGCTGTTCTACCATATCTCCACTGACGAAGTGTATGGCTCACTTGAACACGGAGGATACTTTACAGAGCAGACTGCGTATGACCCGCGCAGCCCCTATTCGGCCTCCAAGGCCAGCTCGGACCATATGGTGAGAGCTTTCGGCAATACATACAAACTGCCGTTTGTGATTTCCAACTGCTCCAACAACTACGGTCCCAACCAGTTCCCGGAAAAACTTATTCCGCTGACCATTAACAACATAAAGACAATGAAGCCAATCCCGGTCTACGGTAAGGGTGAAAATATCCGTGACTGGCTCTACGTTGAGGATCATGCAACTGCCATTGATGTTATCTTCCATCAGTGCAAAACGGGTGAAACCTATAACGTAGGAGGTGACAACGAGTGGAAGAACATTGACCTGGTACGCCTGCTCTGCAGTATCATGGACCGCAAGCTGGGCAGAGAGAGCGGCAGCTCGGAAAAGCTTGTCACCTTTGTCACTGACCGCGCCGGGCATGACCTTCGTTATGCCATTGACAGCAGCAAGTTGCAGAGGGAACTCGGGTGGAGACCATCAGTCACCTTTGAGCAGGGACTGGAAATGACCGTTGACTGGTACCTGGCCAATGAGAAATGGCTGACATCAATTATCTCCGGTGATTATGCGAAGTATTACGAAGAGATGTACGGCAGAAGATAGTCGGCAGTTGGCAGTCCGCAGCAGGCAGTCCGGGCTGCAGGCGGTAAGTAATTGATTGACTGCCGACTGCTGACCGCTGACTGCTGACTTTTCTCTTCTTATCCTATATTCCGTATTCGGCTGATGAGCTCATCCCCCAGATCAGTCTTGATCTTGATGTGATCAAGAATGGCCAGCACCACGCCGTTTTTCTCGAAGTCGCCCCTCACCTGCTCAAAATCACGTTTCTTCACCTCATCATCACCGTCAATGCCGAATCCTGTCATGGATGAGAGGGTGAACTCTTTGCGGGCGTCATCGTAGAGCATCCTGTCAAGGTCAACCACGCTCTTCTTCCATCGCTCAACTATTGCAATAATATCTTCAGCCGTCAGCTCCTCGTTGGGTTTGCCGGTCTCCCCGGGGAGCCTGTCATAGACCCAGCTCCATTCAAGGTCATAATAGTGCCTGTGTATTGCCTCAAAATGCCTGTTAATGGCATCAGCGCTCTTCACCTCCCTGTTTTCGATGGCTGAGAGCAGTTCCTCTATGGAGCTGAGTGGTGTTATCAGGCCTGACATATCAATCCAGTCACCTGTACCCTTATCATTATCAGGCTTCATCCTTTTGCGTATCTCCTCATCATTTCTGCATTCAGTGCCTTCCAGCCTCTTGATCACCGAGTTGCCGATGAACTTGTCTATGCCCATCTGGTATAGGGTAATGCCTCTCTCGGCCGCAGAGCTTTTCATCCTCATCCTGTCAAAGGAGATGATCTCCTGTCCCTGGTTCTCCTTAATCAGCTTTTTAAGCAGTTCCCTGCCCTTCATCATCTTACCCACAGTAAAGGGGCTGAGCAGGTTATAGTTTATCTGGTCAAGTTTTTTTGAATCCTTTCGCATATCACGCTTCGGCCATTTCTGGGCGTCACGTATGGTTCCCACAGAGCGGAGGTTGATGCCGGGTATAAGCTGCGACTCGTAGCTCACCTCGGTAAGATATGAGAAGGGGAACTGGGTGGTATCAACATTATGGTAATGGCGGCCCACCACCAGTGTGAAGGGGCCTATTCGCGAGGGCCAAAGCACGTAAGAGTCGGAAGTGGTCTTCGAACCCCTCTCCATTATCCCCTGGTGAATCGGCCCCAGCTTGTACATGTGGTTACTCTGGTTGGAGCCGCTGCCGGCGTTCATGAAGGAGAAGATCCCGGCTATCAGCAGTGTTGATTTGTGATGTGTGACAGTGAATGGTCCGGCAAATATTGAGCATGCCTCGCCGTGGTAACCGCCGCAGTTGGAGAAGAAGAGTGAGTTTTCCGCGGAGTACTGTTTAGAGAGGGTACAGCCCTGACCTATAAAGCACTTGTCTATCACGGCGGCATCATTGACTTTTGATCCCGAGCATATGATGAAGTGATCCATTATCACATCATTGCCTATCATGACAGGATCCTTGAAGGTGCTGTTGACCGAGCCCTCGGCCAGCCGTGATATATCCTCTATCACGGCGCCATTACCTATTCTCACGTTCTTGATGGTTCCGCATCCGGCTATATAGGCCCCCGAACCAATCTCCCCGCGGTCCGACTTAACACTTTCCGAATAGTCAGCTATCAGCTTTTCTATCTCTGCTATGGCAGCAGGCCGGTGCCTGTAGAGCGTGATTATGTATGCCATGTGGGAGGTCAGCCTATCCCATATAGGCACTTCCCTTCCTCCTGTCTCGTTGAGGACGGCAACGCGGGTGCCGTTGCCGAATGATGTGCGGCCCTCGGTTGAGATATGGCCGCAGTTTCTTATTACCACTCCCTCTCCTATGTCATAGTTGGCAATGAAACCGGTGATGTCAGTTATTGTGACATTGTCAGCTATGTTGCAGTTGTGGATGTGGGCATTTTTGATCCCGTGGAGGAGTGGCAATCCGCATCTCTCGCGGGCCACCCCGTTGAACAGGCCCAGCCTGACAATACCGGAAAAGGTGACATTCTGAATTCTCTCGGCATTGAACGGGTCCTTTACAAAGACACTCTCCCATGAGTTGCTTCTGCAGCCTGCTGCTTCCAGGCCACGGATTTCACCTATACTTAGACTTCTGTAACCTTCTGCCATAATTTGCAGTATATATTATTCCACAGTAACTGATTTCGCGAGGTTTCTCGGCTGATCCACATCGCATCCGCGAAGGACAGCAATATGATATGAGAGCAGTTGCAGCGGCACTACGGCCAGTACCGGAGCAAAGACCGTGATGGTTTCCGGCACCTCCATGACATGATCAGCCATCTGACCTATCACCTGGTCTCCCTCGGTGACCACGGCAATGATCTGTCCCTTGCGTGCCTTTACCTCCTGGATATTACTTACTATCTTTTCGTATGAATTCTCCCTGGTGGCCACCACAACCACGGGCATATGTTCATCTATCAGGGCTATCGGCCCGTGCTTCATCTCGGCAGCAGGATAGCCCTCAGCATGGATGTAGGATATCTCCTTGAGCTTGAGTGCACCTTCCAGTGCCACCGGATAGAGCAGTCCCCTGCCCAGATAGAGCGCATTGGTAGAGTCCTTGTAGATGTTTGCCAGGGCAAGGGCCTGGTCATTCATCTTCAGCGCCTGATCCACCTTATCAGGCAGAGAGGTCAGCTCATGTATCAGTTCGCGGTAGCGTGCCTCATCAATCAGGCCCTTGCGGTAGCCCATCTCAAAGGCAATCATTGCCAGTGTCACCACCTGTGTGGTAAAAGCTTTTGTTGAGGCCACCCCTATCTCCGGCCCTGCATGGGTGAAGACGCCGGCGTTGGTCTCGCGCGATATGGATGACCCTACCACATTGCATATGCCCAGCACCATTGCCCCGCGCTCTTTTGCCAGGCGTATTGCTGCCAGCGTGTCAGCCGTCTCGCCGCTCTGGCTGATGGCAAGCACTATGTCGCCCTTTTTGATAACCGGATCACGATACCTGAACTCAGATGCATATTCCACCTCCACGGGTATGCGGCAGAACTCCTCCAGGATATACTCTCCCACCAGACCGGCATGCCATGAGGTGCCGCATGCCACTATAAGTATCCTGTCCGCAGAGGCTATCGTGTCAAAGACATTGTGAAGCCCTCCCAGCATCAGTCCCGATTGATTGGGCAGTATCCTGCCCCTGAAGGTATCATGTATTGCCCTGGGCTGCTCAAAGATCTCCTTGAGCATGAAGTGCGGAAAACCTTCCTTGTCTATCTCTCCCAGCTTAAGGTCAACCTCCTTCACCTCGGGCTCCACGCTCTTGTTCCTGATAGCCTTAAGGATCATCTCATCCTTCCTGATCACCGCCAGGTCATCATCATTAAGGTATATGACCCTCTGGGTATGTTCAACTATGGGTGTGGCATCGGAAGCAATGAAGTTTTCTCCGTCGCCAACCCCTATCACCAGCGGTGATCCCTGCCTGGCAGCAAAGAGCTTGCCCGGCTCATTCCGACAGTAGACGGCTATACCATAGGTTCCCTCCACCTTGTTCAGGGCCATGATGACAGCCTGCTCCGCAGAAAGGTCGCCCTCAAGGTAGAGATGTTCCATCAGGTTTGCCAGAACCTCTGTGTCAGTCTGGCTTGAGAACTTCACATCACGGCTCTCAAGGTGCCTCTTGATACGCGCATAGTTTTCAATGATGCCGTTATGAACCACTATAAAATGCCCGCGGCATGATACCTGCGGGTGTGCGTTGATCTCGTTGGGTTCGCCATGGGTGGCCCACCGCGTGTGCCCCATGGCAATGGAGCCGTCAAAATCCTTGCTCCTGACCATCTCTTCAAGATCCCGGACCCTGCCGGCACACTTGAATATCTCGGTGCGGTCACCATTGCTTATGGCTATGCCCGCCGAGTCATAACCCCTGTATTCCAGCCTCTTGAGTCCGCTGATCACAATGTCACGGGCAGGGCGGGAGCCTATATATCCTACAATTCCACACATAAAAAAACCGATAGTATTATTCAATCAATACAATGTATACGCGAACTCCAGCTTAAAAGCCGGTTCGTTCGTATTTGCCTTGAAGATCACGTTTTTAACAGCATTGATAGGGAGATAGAGTTCTACTGATGGTTCATCTATCTCCCCGTTGAGGTATGCCTGGACAAATGAGGTTATGTTGAAGATGTAGCTGTCTTTGTCAGAGTAATATTTCCCATCCATAAAGCTGATATCATGAACCAGGTCAGGTATGGGCAACTCCCTTCCTTCGCTGTTGCGGTAACGCACATAGATCTGTGACGGCATCTCCTTCTCGGGGAAGTATTCATCATCAAGATGTACGGGAGCAATTATTCGTGCCTTGTTCACGGCCAGATTGGAGACGTTTTTGTAGGCTTCAAGTGAGGGCAGGTCAAGTTTAACATAGAGACCCATATAGTTCTGCATAAACACTGCAGTATCAGTCACCATATCATTGACATGAGTTATCTGCAGTGCGGGGTCTGCCGTGGAGCGGTCATGAGTGAACCTGTTGTAGTTGACTGCCCTTGGAGTAGCCACAAATGAATAATTGTACTTTAGAGTATCAGAACGGTAAAAGATAGTTATCCCGAGCGGGTCAATGCTGGACAGCTCTGATGCATTCATCTCCACAATAATGGGTTCTGTCACGCTTTTGATTGCAAAATAGAGCCCTCTGAAATACTCTTCGTAGAACCTTGCTCCGGAACTTAACTTTGTAGTGTCTCTCAACAGGTGCTCGCCAACCCAGTTGTGAAGCTTGACAACGGCAGGGCTTCCGGCCTCGAGGTCCGGCAAGCGGTATTCGCCAAGGTACACTATGGTGTCCGGATCCTGCCCGGAGTAGAAGTCGGTTGAGTCAGTGATCAATGTGCCGGTCTCGCAAAGGCGAATAAAGTGAATTGCGGTACTGTCGTTGCCCGACACCCTGGAGGGGACAAAGGTAAGCAGCACGGAGTCAATCTCAAACTCTCTTGCCGGCCACTTGGTCATCAACCGGAGCTGTGTCACCAGGTCACAATAGGTGCTGCCGAAATAATCATCATAGACCGAACCGGCAATCATCCTGGTATAATCAGTGGTCAGGGTGAGATCATTGTACATGGTATAGGCCCTGATCCCCACCGTATCTGTTGATCCTATCTCTATGAAGTCATCGTCGGGTAGAAGTCCTATACCGATCTTATCCGGATCCTGTGAGCAGGAGGAGAGAGCTGCCAGAAGCAGTGAAAAGAGTGTAGCTGTTGTTGTTCGCATCCCCCTGAAGGGAGCGCGATGGTTTTTATTTTGCAGATTCCAGAAGGAGTTTGTCATAAAAGTCATTGTATGCATCTATATAATTCTCCTCTCCCTGGTACTCCAGAAGAGGCTTTCCCATGGCTGTGACCTTTTTCTTCACCTCTTCATCAATCTTCTCACACCCGAAGATAATACCGTCAGAATTCTCTGCGGTAAGGGTTGTCAGGCTGAGAAAATCGGCCCCTTTCTTTATGGCACCGAGGGCTCCGGCATCTATGCCGTCTGCCGCCAGCTTATCGGACAGTGAAGATTTTAACGGTTTTTTAAATCCGTTATTGTAAACTGAATATACTGATTTGACCCTGCTGAAAACGGGGTCATCCGAATATAGTTTCTTAATATAAAGAGGCACCAGTGATGCGAGCCATCCGTGGCAGTGGACTATGTCAGGGCTCCAGCGCAGCTTGCGCACCGTCTCAATCACCCCGCGGGCAAAAAAAATGGCTCTCTCATCATTGTCCTCGTACTCGTTGCCCGAGGCATCGGCCACAGTGTGCTTGCGATGAAAATAATCATCATTGTCAATGAAGTATACCTGCATCCTGGCCGACTGTATTGAGGCTACCTTGATGATAAGCGGATGATCCGTGTCATCAATTATCAGATTCATCCCCGAAAGACGAATAACTTCGTGAAGCTGGTTTCTCCTCTCATTGATTGAACCGTAACGGGGCATGAATGTCCGTATCTCCTTCCCCCTTTCCTGTATGCCCTGCGGCAGATCACGGCTGATCTTTGAAAGCTTTGTCTCACCAAGATAGGGCATGATCTCCTGTGAAACAAACAATACCCTTCTGCTCTCCATTAAAACCTCCCGATATAACTGGATATTAATTGAAAGTGCAAAGATAATAAAAAAAATAGAATTAATTTCCAAGCTTAAATACAACAGGTTACTGACAAAATGGTGTTATTTTGCACTACCGGCATCATGCCGTGATGGCAATAAACGCCGGTCATCTGAAAAATGTCATTGCCATGAAAGTACTGACAACAGCCAAGGAGGTAAAGGAGCATTACAGGGTGTGCGTCCTTCGTTACCCGGGTTTCGTTCCTACCATGGGAGCATTGCATGAGGGCCATATGTCACTGGTTAAGAAAGCAGTGGACAATTGCCGCATGGCAGCCGTCAGCATCTTCGTCAATCCCACCCAGTTCAATGATCCTGATGACCTGGCAAAATACCCCAGGACCCTCGAGGCTGACCTGCAGATGCTGTCAGGGTATCTCAGGGAGAATGATTTTGTCTTTACTCCTTCAGTTGAGGAGATCTATCCCGAGCCAGACACCCGCCAGTTTGACTTCGGCAATCTTGATAAGGTAATGGAAGGATTGCACCGGCCGGGTCACTTCAACGGAGTGGCACAGGTGGTCTCACGCCTCTTTGACATAATCAGGCCTTCATGCGCCTTCTTCGGGCAGAAGGACTTCCAGCAACTGACAATCATCAGGGAGCTGGCCAGACAACACTATCCGAAGCTGGAGATCATTGCATGCCCCATCCTCAGGGAACCTGACGGCCTGGCCATGAGCAGCCGCAACAGAAGACTGCTTGCACAACACCGCGATAGAGCCGGTGAGATCTACCGGACCCTTATAGCCTCAGGAGCCATGATCTCTGACTATGAGATAACGGAGATTAAAGAATTTGTCGCTGACCGGATAAACATGATCCCTGACTTCAGGCTGGAATATTTTGAGATAGTGGAGGAGAAAACCCTCAGTCCGGTAAGAGCGGTCATAGAGATGTCTCCGGACAAAAAATATTTTGCCTGTATTGCCCTCAGGGCCGGAGAGATAAGGCTGATAGACAATATTGAAGTGGAGTTGAGGTAAAAAAAAAGGATATATCTTTGCACTGCCAATAATCAATCAGACAAGATGACAATAGAGATTCTCAAATCAAAGATACATAACGTCACCGTCACCGGCGCTGATCTCAATTATATCGGCAGCATCACCATTGATGAAGACCTGATGGACGCAGCCGGCCTGCTGGAGCATGAGAAGGTACAGGTACTGAACCGGAACAACGGGGAGAGGCTGGAGACCTATGTAATCACCGGCCGCAGGGGATCAGGAGATATATGTCTCAACGGCCCCGCTGCAAGGAGGATGAGTGTGGGAGACGTAGTGATAATCATGGCCTACGCCCATCTCACCACTGAAGAGGCCGGATCATTTAAGCCACTTATTATATTCCCGGATACTGCCACAAATAAACTGGTCTGAACTTTGAAAAAGGGTTTGAAGCAATCGTTGAGGGCAGTCCTGTTTCTGGCCTTTGCTGCTCTTCTTCTCGTGCTGTCGTTTCGCGGCATCGATTTCGCGGAGCTGTGGACTGTTATGCGCAAAGCGAATTATCTCTGGCTCTTACCCGCCGTTGCCTTCTCCATCCTGAGCTTCATCATCAGGGCCCGCCGCTGGATACTGCTTATTGAGCCGCTGGGAAGCAAGCCGGGACTGGCCAGCACGAGCCATGCCGTTGTGACAGGTTACTTTGCCAACATGATCTTCCCCAGGCTGGGAGAAGTGGCAAAATGTGCCGCACTGGGGAAAAAGGAGAATATCCCCTTCGACAGGCTTGTGGGAACAATGCTTATTGAGCGCACTGTTGACATACTCACCGTGCTGGTGCTGCTGGCAGTGACCCTGATTGCCGGGAGCACGGCCACGGGAACCTTCCTCTCAGAAAATGTCTTTGGGCCGGCTGAGGAGAAAATCACCTCATCCTTCGGCTCAGCTACCGTGATAACGGTCATAGTGCTGCTGCTGGCAATCACGGCAGTAGTGATGTTTTTCATGCTGCGGGAGAGGCTTTCAGGGTATCCTGTTTTCAAAAAGCTATACTCCTTCTCCGATGGCCTGCTTGCGGGTCTCAAGTCCATCCTCCGGCTCCGTCGAAGGTGGGAGTTCCTGCTCCTTACCCTTCTCCTCTGGGTCTCTTACTTCTTCATGTCCTACTTCCCGCTGCTCTGCCTTGAATCTACATCGGGCCTCGGTGTGGAAGCAACCCTGTTCATCCTTATCATTGGCAGCTTCGGCATGGCGGCGCCGGTGCAGAGCGGTCTGGGTGCCTATCACTGGATAGTGTCGCGCGGAATGCTGGTGGCATACGGCATACCCCTTGAAGAAGGCCTGGCCTACGCCACCCTGGAGCATGAGTCACAGATGATTCTGATAGCCATCATTGGCGCCATCTCACTCTATGCGCTCTTCGGAAAGAAGGGCGGAAAGGTGCTCTCGTCAGTGGTGGCAGAAAAAGAGATCTGATACCTTTTCTTTTTTAGTAAATTTGGCTGTTGCATAATCCTTGTGTCACATGGCAAAGAGCAAAAGCGTATATGTGTGCCAGAACTGCGGCGCAGAATCACCCAAATGGATAGGCCACTGTCCGGCCTGCGGCGAATGGAACAGCTACCGCGAAGAAATTGTCTCCTCCACTCCGCCTTCGGGCATCAGCAGGGATATCACCCGGCGTAAACCCGAACTGCTGTCAGGAATAGAGGTGAATGAGAATGACCGTATCACTTCCGGCATCTCCGAGACCGACCGCATCCTCGGGGGAGGGATGGTAAAGGGATCACTGATACTAATGGGTGGCGAACCGGGAATAGGCAAATCAACCCTCGCCCTCCAGATAGCCCTCGCAACACAGGGCAGAACCGTGCTCTACGTCTCCGGCGAGGAGAGCGAGGGACAGGTTAAGCTGAGAGCAGGACGACTCGAGGGCAGGAATGAGAGGTGCTTCATCTTTAACGAGACAGACCTGGACAGTGTCCTTACCCAGACCGAAGCTATCAAGCCTGAACTGCTGATTATCGATTCTATCCAGACACTCAGCTCCTCACTGCTGGAATCCTCCGCCGGATCAGTGACCCAGGTCAGGGAGTGCGCGGCAAGAATGCTTCGATATGCCAAAGAATCAGGCGTACCGGTAATACTGATAGGACATATAACCAAGGACGGCACCCTGGCAGGTCCGAAGGTGCTTGAACATATCGTTGACGTGGTACTGCAGTTCGAGGGCGACGGTAACTATGTCTTCCGGATCCTCAGACCCGTGAAAAACAGGTTCGGATCAACAGCTGAGATAGGCATCTTTGAGATGGGACCCAAAGGACTGCGCGAGGTGACTGACCCGTCGGAGCTGTTTATCCGCCGTGACCGCGATAAGGCCAGCGGCGTGACCATCGCTGCCACAGTTGACGGAGTGAGACCTTTCCTGATAGAAACACAGTCACTGGTGAGCAGCGCTGTCTACGGAACACCCCAGCGAAGCTCAACAGGGTTTGACACCCGGCGCCTGAACATGCTGCTGGCAGTGCTTGAGAAAAGAGCAGGATTCAGGCTCGGGACCAGGGACGTGTTCCTGAATATTGCAGGCGGACTGAAAGTAAGTGACCCGGCTATTGACCTGGCAGTGGTTGCGGCAGTGCTCTCCTCAAACCTCGACATCCCCGTTGATCATCATATAGCTTTAGCAGCCGAGGTGAGCCTCTCCGGCGAAATCAGACCTGTAGCCAGACTTGAACAACGGATCACCGAGGCAGCAAGAATGGGATTCAGTGAGATTGTGATCTCCGGATTCCACAGAGACACCCGTGAAGTACCCGGCCTGAAAATATCAAAAGTGTACAAAATTGAAGGGCTGGTCAGACTGCTCTTTTCCTGAATTTACCAATTGTACAGACTGTCTCCTGCTTCCGGGCCTCAAACTGCCGACTGCCAACTGGTACTGCCGACTGGTACTGCCGACTGCCGGCTTAAAGATCAGTACTCCCTCTGCCTGTAGGAATTGACCTGTTGCTCCCTGTTGACCTTGTCACAGTCAAGCTCAACATTGAAGCCCGGCGGAGCTTCAAAATCCGTCGTACCTATAATGGCAAACTCCTCATCGGCCAGCAGCCTCTGCAGGAAGAGTCCGAATACCGGCAGTGCCATGTTGGCCCCCTGACCCATGGATAGGTCCTCGAAGTGGATAGCCTGATCCTCCCATCCGGTCCATACACCGGCAACAAGGTCAGGCATCACACCCATAAACCAACCGTTGGAGTGATTCTGTGTGGTGCCGGTCTTCCCTCCCATGGGATTGTTAAGCTTATAGGTGAGTCTGAGTCTCACCGCCGTTCCGTTGGTGACAACACCTTTAAGCAGTGATGTCATCAGGAAGGCATCATCCTCACTTATTACCTCGTCAATATAGGGATTGAAGGTGGATATGATGTTTCCGTTCCTGTCCTCAATACGTGTGACATACAGCGGGCGGGTGTATACTCCCTTGTTGGCAAAGGTGCCATAGGCCCCCACCATCTCCTCCAGGGAAAGATCAGAGGTACCCAGAAAAATGGAATAGACCGGGTCAACAAAGCTCCTGATGCCCATGCGGTGCATGATGTCAACCACTGCCTGCGGTGAGAACTGCTTCATCAGCCAGGCAGAGATATAGTTTTCTGACTGGGCCAGGCCCCATTTCAGGGTCACCATCCGGCCGTGGTACTCCTCCGGGCCGGAGCTCCTTGGCCTCCATGAGACCGAGTCCCCCGGCAGCTCAAATGAACGCGCCACATTCTCAACCTCAAAGCAGGGTGAGTAACCATCCTGCATGGCCAGGGTATAGAGGAACGGCTTAATGGTTGATCCCACCTGCTTCTTCTGCCGGGTAACGGCATCATACTTGAAGTACCTGAAGTCAGGCCCGCCCACATACGCCTTTACCTGGCCCGTATGCGGATCCATGGCCATGAAGGATGATCTGACAAAATACTTGTAATACCTTATGGAGTCAATGGGGGTCATCACGGTATCAACCTCCCCGTTCCATGAAAAGAGCTTCATGGGTATTGGTGTATTGAAGGCCAGCGTAATTGAATCCTCGGGAATGCCATTGCGCCTCATGCTCTGGTACCTGTCGCTCTGCCTGACTGACCGGTCCATTATCTGCTTTACCTGTGCGGAGGTGAGGTCATTCGACCAGGGCGGGTTCCTGTAGTATTTGGCCCTCTTGTCAAAGACCGGCTGGAGGTTTTCCGAGAGATGCTCCACCAGCGCCTCCTCGGCATAGGTCTGCATCTTCGAATTAATCGTCGTGTAGATCCTCAGACCATCACGGTACAGGTTATACGGTGTTCCGTCAGGCTTGACGTTCTTCTGGCACCATCCGTATAGCGGGTCATTCTCCCAGCGCCAGAGAGCATCATTGTACTGATCCTCTGACCAGAAACTCTTCCTCTCCGGCTCCCTGCTGTTCATGGTTGACCTTATATATTCCCTGAGATAGGTAGCCAGGCCTGTGTTGTGGCTGTCCTCGCGAAGATCTATCCCCAGGGGCAGCTGACTGACCGAGTCAGCCACCGCATGTGATATATATCCGTACCGCTCCATCTGGGAGATGACCACGTTGCGCCTGCGCAACGCTGACTCCTCATTGCGAAGGGGATTATAGGCCACCGAATTCTTGAGCATGCCCACCAGCATGGCAGACTGCTCTATGTTAAGCGAGTCAGGGGTTGTATTGAAGTATATCCGTGCAGCCGAGTTAATGCCAACAGCATTGTAGATGAAGTCAAACACGTTGAGATACATGGTGATGATCTCTTCCTTGGTGTAGCTCTTCTCCAGCTTCACCGCCGTCTGCCACTCCTTGAATTTAGCCACTGCCAGCTTTGAGGCACGCACAATCGCAGGGTCATGGGAGAGATCCCTGGGAAGGAAAAGGTTCTTCGCCAGCTGCTGGGTAATGGTACTGCCTCCCCCGGTGTTCTGACCCAGTATGATGGTTTTGACCAGCACCCTTACCAGCCCCCGGAAATCTATTCCGGAATGCCTGTAGAACCTGATGTCTTCCGTGGCAATAAGAGCATCAATCACGTACGGTGATATCTCTTCATATTCCGTCCAGGTACGGTTCTGGATATAAAACTTGCCCAGCAGCACATCATCTTCCGAGTAAACTTCTGCGGCGAGGCTGTTGTCAGGGTTCTCCAGCTCCCCGAACGAGGGAATGGGCCCAAGCCTGTTGGCAGAAATAAGGATGAACAGTGTCAGTACCAGCAGTGCCGGCAGAGATATTATCACCCAGAACCAGATAATGTTCTTCCGGAATTTCTTATCCCTCATGATAGCCTCATTATAAGGGCGCTAATTTAATGATTAATACAGAAATTTTTCCAATAATTTTGAAGTTAGTGCCCTTATTCATTTACTTTGCCCTGTTTTTAAAAAATCTCGGATGGCAGAAAACCTGGTAATTGTTGAGTCACCTGCAAAAGCTAAAACAATAGAAAAGTTCCTCGGAAAGGATTTTTCTGTAGTATCAAGCTTCGGGCACATACGTGACCTTGTAAAAAATAATCTTGGGGTTGAAGTAGAGAAGGGGTTTGCCCCTGTCTATGAGGTGCCCGAAGACAAGAAGAAGGTGGTGGCCGACCTTCGCAAGCTGGCAGGCCAGGCAAAGACCGTGTGGATTGCCTCTGATGAGGACCGTGAGGGAGAGGCCATAGCCTGGCATCTTATTGCCGTTCTCGGGCTTGACCCCGAAACCACGCGCCGCATAGTGTTCCATGAGATAACCAAAGAGGCCATCACCCGCGCGGTGGAGTCGCCCCGCCAGGTTGACATGAACCTGGTCAATGCCCAGCAGGCACGCAGGATACTGGACAGGCTCGTAGGCTTTGAGCTCTCACCCGTGCTGTGGAAGAAGGTACAGCCCTCTCTCTCGGCCGGAAGGGTTCAGTCGGTAGCCGTGCGCCTGCTCGTTGACCGTGAGCGTGAGATCATCAATTTCACGGCTGACTCGGCTTTCAGGGTTACGGGTTCATTCAGCGGGAAGAACAGTGAAGGGACCGATGTCCAGCTTAAGGCTGAGTGTCCGAAAAAATTCAGCACCGAGGAGGAAGCCAGACTCTTCCTGGAAAAATGTGATGAGTCTGAATTTACCGTTGACAATATAGTGGTTAAGCCCGGCACCCGCTCGCCGGCGCCACCCTTCACCACCTCAACCCTTCAGCAGGAGGCTTACCGCAAGCTTGGCTTCTCGGTGGCGCAGACAATGTCAGTGGCACAGAAGCTTTACGAGGCAGGGAAGATCACCTACATGAGGACTGACTCCACCAACCTGTCGTCCCTGGCACTCAACACTGCCAGGGAGGTCATTACAACTGAATATGGCGCCGGCTATTCCCGTACACGTCAGTTCAAAACACACTCGCGCGGCGCCCAGGAGGCACATGAGGCCATCAGGCCCACCTACTTTGACAGGAAGGAGGTGCCAGGAAGCAACAATGAGAAAAAACTTTACGAACTGATATGGCGCAGAGCGATAGCCTCGCAGATGGCAGATGCCCGTACTGAAAAGACTACAATCAGCATTGGCATGTCAGCCTCCCCGGTGAGCTTTACTGCAACAGGCGAGGTGATACTGTTTGACGGTTTCCTGAAGATATACACTGAATCATATGACAGTAACACCGGAGAGGACGAGAAAGCTATTCTCCCCCGCGTTGACAGGGGAATGAAGCTTACTCCAGGAACCATAACGGCGCTGCAGCGCTTTACCACTCCCCCGCCACGCTATACCGAGGCCAGCCTGGTAAAGAAGCTGGAGGAGCTGGGGATAGGCAGACCATCCACATATGCCCCAATCATCTCAACAATACAGTCAAGAGGCTACGTTTCACGTGAGGACAGGCCGGGAGAAAAACGGTCCATGATACAGCTTACCCTGTCAAAGGGAAAAGTCAGCCGTAGTGAAAAGAGTGAGATCGCCGGCAAGGAGAAGTCAAAACTTTTCCCGAAAGACATAGGCATGATAGTCAATGATTTTCTTATTGCCAATTTCCCTGACATCCTTGACTACAACTTTACTGCGGAGGTGGAGAAGGAGTTTGACGAGATAGCCTCCGGAGAGACGAAGTGGGATAAGATGATCTCTTCCTTCTACGGACCCTTCCGCAAGACCGTTGACGAGTCGCTTGCAACACGTGCCCGCCAGACAGGCGCCAGACAACTGGGTACTGACCCTGCCAGCGGCCAGCCTGTGTCAGTGAAGATGAGCCGCTTCGGACCGGTGGTGCAGCTCGGCGAAGCCTCACCTGACAATAAACCTCGCTTTGCGAACCTCAGGCGCGACCAGCTGCTGGAGACAATAACCCTTGATGAGGCCCTCTCCCTCTTTGACCTGCCGCGCACTATTGGCACTTTTGAAAATGATGAGATGACCGTGGGGGTGGGCAAGTACGGACCATATGTAAGACATGCCGGCAAATTCTATTCACTCAGGAAGGGAGTGGATGATCCCTATACCATTACTGCAGAGAGAGCCATTGAGGTTATAAAGGAGAAGAGGGAAGGGGAAAAACAGAAGGTGATAAACGAGTTCGGTGACATAAAGGTGCTTAACGGCCGCTACGGCCCCTACATCTCCCATGACAACACCAACTACCGCATACCGAAAGGGAGCGATCCGGGTAAGCTTACCCGTGAGGAGTGCCAGGCCATCATAGAAAAGGGCGGCAGGCCAAAGAGCTCCAGGGGCAGGAAAAAGAAGTGACCTTATATATAATATGATCGTATGATCGACCTTAACCAGTATCTTGATCCCGTATGCCTTGACCGGCCCGGGGTGGAACCGCTGAAAGGATCCTCGGCTTTCCCGCATAATGTGGCTGTCAACACCGGGAATGAGCCCCTCGCCGATCCTGCTGGGCTTGCAGTGGCAATAATAGGTGTGCCGGATGACCGCAATTCATCAAACGCAGGGGCCTCACAGGCGCCTGATGCCATAAGGAAGAGCCTCTATTCATTCTCCCGTCTGCCGGGCAGGCTGAAGGTTGCTGACCTTGGCAACTTAAGGCCGGGGGCATCGTTTGATGATACCATCGCCGGGCTGTCCGACGTGCTGCTGGAACTCCTGTCAAAGAATGTGGTGCCTGTAGTCATAGGAGGCACCAGCGCCCTGATGCCTGCCATTGACAGAGCCCTCTCTGCCGGGAAGGAGAAGTGGTCATTGGTCTCCGTTGATTCACGCATCGACTTTACGGCGGAGAAACGATCACCGGATTCATTAAACTGGATGAATGACCTCATCTACCGCAGCGGCAGCTGCCTCTCGCACCTGTCAGCCATAGGCCATCAGACCTATCTCACTGACCAACAGGTGGTGAACAGGTTCAACCGCAGACACTATGACATGATGCGTATTGGTGAGGTGCGGGCAGCGGTGCATGAGACCGAGCCCCTCTTCCGCGACGCCGCTGCCGCAGTGTTTGATATAGGCTCGGTGCGCCAGTCAGATGCCCCCGGCGCCATCCTTACCTCAGCCAACGGCTTCTATGGTGAGGAGATCTGCCTGCTTGCCAGGTACGCCGGCCTCTCTGATAACCTTAAGATCTTCTCGGTGCTTGAGGTCAATCCCACCCTTGACAACAGGATGCAGACCTCCCAGCTGGCAGCGCAGCTGATATGGTTCTTCCTCGAAGGCTTCTCACAGAAACAGTATGAGGTCACTTTCCTTTCAGACCAGTCAAGCAACCGCTTCACCCGCTATCACGTTACCCTCAGTGACCTGGAGGGGGAAGCCATCTTCATCAAGAGCATGATCACCGACAGGTGGTGGATAGAGATACGTGACACCCGCGGACAACAGCATTACCTCGCCTGCTCATATGAGGACTACCTCATGGCCAACCGTGACCAGGTGCCGGGAAGATGGACGCGGGCACTGCTCAGATATGGCCATTGAATTTTGGCCTCAATTTTGTGGCATGCATATTTTTTATTTATTTTACCCGTTATAGTGAAGGGCTCACAGGCGCACCCTGAATATGAAGAAAATAAGGATACTCATCCTGGCATTGATCCTCCCGTCCGCCATCTTATGCGGTCAGCAGGATCCCGTGCTGAGCAATTACATGTTCAATACCCAGACCTATAACCCCGGCTATTCGGGAATGTCCGGGATGATCACCGCCACCGCGCTCACACGCCAGCAGTGGGTAGGCTTCCCCGGAGCGCCCTCAACAATGATATTCAATGTAAACACCCCCTTCAGCCTCTTCGGCCTTCGCAGCGGCGCGGGCCTGCTGGTTGAAGCTGATAAATTTGGCTTCAGTAATGACATCGGCCTCAGCCTCTCCTACTCTTACCTCTTCACACTGGGCACGGGCACTCTGGGCGCAGGCATCAGCGCCGGAATGCTGAACATGACCATATCGCCCGAGTGGTATATACCCTCCGGCCCGGGCCATACCCCTCCTTCCGGAGATCCCCTTATCCCGGAGAATGACGAATCATTTATCGCACCTGACATATCTGCCGGAGTATATTACCAGGGAATCAATTATTATGCCGGCATATCCGTGACACATCTTAACCAGCCCAAGGTTAAATATTCGGAAACTGCCACTTACGTTAGCCGCCAATACTACCTTACCGCCGGTTACTACTTCCGGCTCCCCAATCCAGCCTTCGAACTTATACCATCAGTTTTTATTGTAAATGATGGTGCCACCACACAATATTTAGCCACCGGCATGGTTAGATACAATAAAAAGATATGGGGTGGCGTTTCTTACAGGATAAGTGACGCAATCACAGGATTCGCAGGCATAGAATTATATAACGGTTTAAAGGTTGGATATGGATACGACTTCCCGATATCGGAGATCAGAAAAGGAACCAGTGGCTCCCATGAGTTTGTGGTCTCCTACAGCTTCGATCTCGGGCTCGGCAAAAGCGTCACCCGTTACAGGAGTATCCGGTTCCTCTGACAAACAGAAGAAAATAAATTTACTTGCATATTTAAATTAATGAGTATATGAAAAAGGTAACCCTTTTAGCTCTTACGTTAACCCTGATTCTGAGTAGCTGCGGCTCATACGAGACCGGTGAGCTGACAGGTGTTCAGGGAAGGAAGAAGTTCTATGAGCCGGAGCCGTTTGAGATGGCCTTTATCCCGGCCGGTTCCTTTGTGATGGGACCAAGTGACCAGGATCCCCTGCGTGCCATGAACAGTCTCTCCAAAACAGTAACGGTAGAAGCTTTCTGGATGGACCAGACAGAGATCACCAATAATAAATACCGTCAGTTCACTAACTGGGTGCGTGACTCCATCCTCAGAACCAGACTGGGAGAGGAAGGTCTTGAGGGTTACGAATTTTTCCGTACTGACGAGGAAGGTAACATCATTGAGCCATACGTCCTGAACTGGGAAGAGAGGATTGACCTGAGGGATGAAGAGATCCAAGCCGTGGCAGAATCAATGTACTATCCTCCGGAGGAGAGATTCAATGCCAACAAGCAGTGGGACACCCGCCTGCTGAACTACTCATATTTCTGGGTTGACTACAAGCAGGCAGCAAAAGCCAGGTACAACTACAAGGAGGGAAGATATGAGGGCCAGGTCACTGACCTCGAGGGAAACACCACTGACGTTGTTGACCGCTCCTCATTCATAATGCATCACGTTGTCAACATCTATCCGGATACTCTTGCATGGATCAGGGACTTCACCTATTCATTCAATGAACCCTGGGCTACCTTATATTACTGGCACCCGGGATATGATGACTACCCTGTGGTAGGAGTGTCATGGATGCAGGCACGCGCCTTCAGCGTCTGGCGTACCAACTTCATGAATGAGCACCTGCGTGCCCAGGGCATCGCAGACGTTCACAACTACCGCCTCCCGCTGGAGACCGAATGGGAATACGCCGCCCGAGGTGGCCTTGACCTGTCAATGTATCCATGGGGCGGACCATACACCCGTAACTATGAAGGGTGCTTCCTTGCAAACTTCAAACCCCTTCGCGGCAACTATATCGATGACGGAGCAGTTTACACAATCAAGGTGGCCTCCTTTGAACCAAACGAGTACGGCCTCTTTGACATGGCCGGCAACGTTGCCGAATGGACTTCATGCGCATACCATCCCTCATCATATGTTTTCACCCACGACCTTAATCCTGACTATGAATACAATGCCCGTCCGGATGATCCACCCGTGCTCAAGCGTAAGGTCATCAGGGGAGGCTCATGGAAGGATATTGCACTGTTCATGCAGACATCATCAAGAGATTATGAATACCAGGACTCAACAAAATCATTTGTAGGGTTCCGTAATGTCAGAACTTATATCGGAGTAAATAACTAATACTGTTAAACCTAAAATTTAATTATATGGGCCTCTCGGAAATTGTTCATACAAGTAAGTGGAAAGCTTTCATGTCCAAGTTATACGGCTGGGGTGCCTCGGTCGTGATAATCGGTGCTCTCTTCAAGATCCAGCACTATCCCTTTGCAGGATTACTTCTCTCTGTGGGTCTTATCACAGAAGCAATCATCTTCTTCTTCTCAGCCTTTGAGCCTCTGAAGGAGGAGCCTGACTGGAAACTGGTCTATCCCCAGCTTGATCCTAACTATTCAGGCGAGGATATCGGTTTTGCAGCTGTTGGCGGCGGCGGCGGTGGCTACGGCGGCGGAGCAGGTCTCTCACAGTTCGACAAGATGCTGGCTGACGCGGGCATCACACCCGATGTGTTTGACAGACTCAGCTCAGGGCTGAAAAAACTCACTGAGACCACCAACAACCTCAACTCCATGGGTGATCTGGCAGCTACCACCAATGAGTATACCGGTACTATCAGGAAAGCGAACGAATCACTTCGCAACCTGTCAGAGTCAGTGCTTCAGACCGCAAGGTCCATGAATGACACCAGCTCAGTCTACCAGGCCATCGGTGAATCATCAAAAACCATTGAGACCGGCGGACGCAGCTACCAGGAGAAGCTTGAGGCCCTGAATAAGAACCTCTCCGCACTTAATGCAGCCTATGAGCTCCAGCTCCGCGGCGCCAATGACCATGTTAAGAGCAGTGAAACAATCTACAAGGGCATGGAAAACCTGATGAAGGACCTGACCGGTTCAGCGGATGACACGAAGAAATACCGTGAACAGGTTGCCAGACTGAATGAAAACCTCAGCTCGCTGAACAATGTCTACGGCAATATGCTTGCCGCAATGAACGTGAAATAATGTTGAGTTCATCAATATATCTGAAAACTTTTAAACTATCCGCAAATGGCTAAGGGAAAAGAAACCCCGCGGCAAAAGATGATCGGGATGATGTACCTCATCCTGACAGCGATGCTTGCTCTTAACGTTTCAAAGGAGGCGGTTGAGGCTTTCAAGAAAGTTGATCTGAGCCTGACCAAAACCACCGCGAACTATATCAAAAAGAATGATATAACCTATGCAGCTTTTGATGTGGCAGCGGCAGAGAATCCCGAGAAAGCAGGAGAATGGAAAGCTAAAGCCTACGAGGTAAAGGCACGTGCCGATGAGGTTTTCAACTTTATTCAGGATCTCAAGATTGAAATCATAACCACGGCAGAAGGCCCGGAGTCAGAAGCACTGCTTCCTGATAACCAGATAGATGTCACCAAGGTAAAGAAGATAGATGAGAACAATGTTCCCTCTGAGATACTTGTAGGAGCAAACCAGGCTGGCAAGGGAAATCATCTTAAGGCCCTTATGGAAGATTACCGCTCTTTCCTTGTTGAGACTCTTGAAGGCAAGGATCTTTCCGCCGAGAAATCAATACTTGACATACTCAATACCGACGATCCGGAGAACCTTGAAGGTACCGGGAAGGAAAACTGGGTAAATGCCAACTTCCAGACCCTGCCGCTTGTTGCTGTGATCACCATCCTCTCAAAGATGCAGGTAGACGTCAGGAACGCGGAGACTGACGTGCTTAACTTCCTCTTCACCCAGATCGATGCCGGATCATTCAGGTTCAACAAGATCATTCCCACTGTTATTCCCAACTCAACCTATATCATGCAGGGTAATGAGTACGAGGCCCGTGTATTCGTTGCAGCCACTGACACAACCCAGGACATGGAGATCTTCGTTGGTCCCTATACTTCAACCACAAACGCTGACGGTTCAGTATCATACGAGCCGGGCCCGCAGGCCACACAGCTGCCCGTTGATGAGTCAGGCGTTGGTGTCTACAGGGTAAGACCCGGCTCCATAGGTGAAAAGTCCTGGGGCGGAGTAATCAAGATGAAAGCTCCCGATGGCACCATGCGCAGCTATGCCTTTGATTCCAGATACTCGGTGGGCATGCCTAACGTTGTTGTCTCTCCTACAGCCATGAACGTCCTCTACCAGGGCATACAGAACCCTCTTGACATATCTGTGCCTGGCGTGGGATCAGACAAGCTTACCGTCCGCATGACCAACGGTGACATAAAGAGAGGCAAATACAAAAACTATCGCGGTGAATACGTTGCCCAGCCCCGTACCGTGGGCCAGAATGCACAGATCATTGTCTCGGCCAACATCAACGGCAAGGTACAGACCTTCCCGCCGGTGGAGTTCAGGGTAAGGCGACTGCCTGACCCCGAAGCCCGGTTCGCAAACATGAAGGAAGGAAATGTGCTCCGCAGCGTGGCCGCCGCACAGCAGGTGGTAACAGCCGTGCTCGAGAATTTCGAGTTTGACCTCACCTATACCGTCACCGGCTTCACCGTCTCAGTCAATGACAAGGGCTATGAGATCACGGCCGAGTCAAACAGCAACAGACTTACCGACAAGCAGAAGGGGCTGATAGGCAACCTGCGCGCCGGACAAAAACTGATAATAGAAAAGATCAAGGCAGTAGGACCCGACGGTAGAACCAGGGACCTCAACCCTATCATTCTTAAGATTAACTAACAACAGAAGATACAACCATGAACAGAAGAATTCTGGCAGGCTTCGCAGCCCTCCTGTTCTGCACAGGAGCAATGGCCCAGTCATTCGGCGACATCTACACCAAACAGATGCCCGAAAACCAGAAGGTCAACTATACCTATCTGAATGAATCAGACGTGATATGGTCAAAAAGACTGTACCGCATAATTGACCTGAGGGAGAAGATGAACCTGAACCTCTACTACCCGTCACTGAGGTACGATGCGGCAAATAACAGGTTCACATCGGAGATGTCTGACGGCAGGATGAATTTTTCAGGTATCCTCCTCAATGAGATACTGGCAGGAAGAGTCACCCCTACTGACGGCGACGCCATGACCGTGCCCACAACCTATAATGACATAGCCGCGAAGATGAACCGTGATACATTGACTATCACCGTCATCAACGCTGAGGGAAGGGAGATAGACTCCACTGTGACCAACATGGAAAACCCGGCTGACATCAAACAGCTGATGGTCCTTGAAGAATGGTTCTTCGACAAGAAGCACTCACGCCTTGACGTACGCATAATTGGCATCTGCCCCATCTATATGGGATATGACCAGATCACCTCGAGGCTGGTGAAGAGACGCCTCTTCTGGATCAGGTATGAGGATGTCAGGCAGGCTCTTGCCACCCATGAAGCCTTCAACTCCTTCAATGACGCACAGCGCATCTCGTTCGAGGACCTGATGCTGCAGCGCAGGTTCAATGGCTACATTGTGGCTGAATCAAATGTCTATGATGACAGATCAATAAACCAGTACAAGATGGGCCCTGCCCAAATCTACGAGGCAGAACGTATAAAAAACGAGATTTTCAATTTCGAACAGGATCTTTGGGAATACTAGGCGGATAATCTGCCTCCCTGGCAGATAATCTGTATCCATTAATGGCAGCGGCGGGTCTCTGGCCCGCCGCTGCCTGTATGATCACAGGTACTTATCCCCGGTCTCCCGGCCCACATCATCAAGATATTTCTTGATATCCTGCTCCTGCTCGCGCGAGACTATCAGCAACACATCCCCGCTGTCAATTATAATGTAATCATCCAGCCCCTGGATCACAGCCACCTTGCCGGCCGGAAGACTGATTATGTTGCCCTCCGAATTGTAGGTAAAGGCACGAGCATTAACCACGGTATTGTCATTCCTGTCATGATCAGAATGCATATATAGTGAACTCCATGTGCCGAGATCAGACCACCCCAGATCAGTGCATATCACATATACATTGTCTGCCTTCTCCATTATGCCGTAATCAACAGAGATGCTGCTGCACTGGGCATAGGCACGGGTAATAAACTGCTTCTCTGCCGGTGTGTTGAAAAGCTCCCTCCCCTCGTTGAAGGTATGGAAGATATCAGGCAGATGCCTGTCATATGAATCCAGAATGGCCGATGCCTTCCAGATGAAGATCCCACTGTTCCAGTAAAAATCACCACTCTCAATAAAGACTCTGGCCATGGCCAGCTCAGGCTTCTCCGTAAACGCTTTTACCTTGTGCAGGTTCTCATAGCCGCTGACAGGCTGCCTGGTGTTAGCCTGTATATACCCGTAACCTGTCTCGGGCCTGTCAGGCTTTATGCCCAGAGTAAGCAACGCATCATTCTCATCGGCGAACCTGAAAGCCTCTTCCATCACCTTCCTGAACTCCTCCTCCTTCTTTATCAGGTGATCGGACGGTGTCACCGCTATCACCGCATCAGGATTCTCAGCCAGTATACGGAAAATGCCATAGGCAATGCAAGGGGCTGTATTGCGCCTCAACGGCTCAGACAGAACATGGCCGGGATCAATGCCAAGCTGACTCACAACAACCCCGGCACTGTCCTCATTCGTTACCACATAGATGTTTTCCGGTGGACAAATCGTACTGAACCTGCGGTATGTCATCTGTATCAGCGTCTCTCCCGTGCCGAGGATATCAAGGAACTGCTTCGGGGTCTCCCTCCTGCTCAACGGCCAGAAACGGCTTCCCACACCACCGGCCATGATCAGTAAATAGCGATTCTTCATATGTTAATAATTTGATTTCAAATGCCGTATGGAACCCACATGTTTCTAAAACTGCCTGTAAACTTGTTTCCCGCCTCAATAACAGGTGAGCTTCATAATTATTCCTGATGTATTTGAACTGCCACAAATATATAAAAACCTCGCCGGAAACAGGACGCCGGCTCGTGTGCAGCGAATTATTCTTAAATTTGACCTCATAAACGTTCCCCATGTTCAGATTTCTTTCAGGCTTTGGTTCTTACTGGATATTGCTGGGCAAGGTCTTCTCCAAACCCGAGAAACCTTCAATATACTACCGCCAGACAATGAAGGAGCTGGTTAACCTGGGACTGCGGTCAATAGGCATAGTCACCATTATCTCCTTCTTCATGGGCGCGGTAATTACCCTCCAGACAGCCTATAACACCGAAAACCCAATCTATCCCACCTACCTCATCGGTCTTGGCGCCAGGGACTCAATTATTCTTGAGTTCTCTTCAACCATAGTGGCACTGATACTCGCCGGGAAGGTGGGTTCCAATATAGCATCCGAGATAGGCACTATGAGAGTGACGGAACAGATTGATGCCCTGGAGCTTATGGGTATCAACTCCGCCTCCTACATCATCCTGCCCAAGGTGGTGGCCACCGTGCTCTTCAATCCCTTCCTTACCCTTATAAGCATCATCACCGGCATAATGGGCGGATGGATAGTAGGAACCTCCGCCGGAGTCATCACCTCACAGGATTATATCTACGGCATACAGTACGCATTCATACCCTACTACATAACATACTCACTGATAAAGACTGTCTTTTTTGCTTTTATCATCACCACCGTATCAGCCCACCAGGGATATCATGTTGATGGCGGATCTCTCGAGGTGGGCCGGGCAAGCACCAGGGCAGTGGTCTACAGCAGCGTTACCATACTGCTCTTCAATGTAATCCTCACCCAGCTCCTGCTTTCATGATAAGAGCCGAGAACATATCCAAAACCTTCGGCGACCGGCAGGTGCTTACTGACGTCTCCGCCCTGTTCGAACCGGGAAAGACAAACCTTATCATTGGCAAAAGCGGATCGGGTAAGACTGTCTTCCTCAAATGCCTGGTTGGCCTCCTCGAAGTTGATGAAGGGAAGATATACTATGATGACGTTGACTTCACCAGCCTCGATTTCCGCGGAAGAAAGGAACTTAGAAAACAGATGGGCATGCTCTTTCAGGGCAGTGCGCTCTTTGACTCCATGACAGTTGAGGAGAATGTGAGGTTCCCTCTTGACATGTTCTCATCCATGTCAGCAGCGGAGAAACTTGAACGGGTAAACTTCTGCCTTGAGAGAGTGAAGATCACCGACTCAAACAGGCTCTTTCCTGCAGAGCTCTCCGGGGGGATGAAAAAAAGGGTGGCTATAGCACGAGCTATAGTCCTCAAGCCACGCTTCCTCTTCTGTGATGAGCCAAACTCAGGCCTTGACCCGAAGACCTCCATCGTTATTGACGAACTCATCAGGGAGATCACCGTTGAGCTGAACATGACCACCGTGGTAAACACTCATGACATGAACTCCGTGATGGAAAACGGCGAAAAGATCATCTTCATCGAAGAAGGGGAAAAATGCTGGGAGGGCAACCGTGATGAGATACTCAAGTCCGATTGCCGGCTGCTCAATGATTTTATTTTTGCCAACGCCCTGGCCCGGCAGCTTAAGGATTCATCAAAATAAAACGGCCCTACATCGGAGGCAACGGCTTTTCATCTTGCCTGTTCCCGAAAAGGAGGTTAAGCCCTGCTCTTACGTGGACAGTGTTCCAGTTTTCCGGCAGCCTGAATGTGTCCTCCCCGCTCGTGACCCTCGTCCATCTCAGGGGAATATTGTCAACCAATGCAAAGAACTGAAGAAATCCGCCCCTTACTGCCAGACCAAAGCCCAGGTTGTCATACCTCCTGTTGGCCATCGTATATGCCAGTGTGGTTGAGAATACATTCCCCAGGTTGACATTGCCCGAGAGTGTTACTGCCTGGTGTACCTGCTTCCCGGCAAAACGTGTCCGCGAGAGAACCCCCGCAGTAAACCAGGGCACCGGAGTATAGCCAAACCCTGCGGAAAAGGTTGTGGGCAGATAAGTGGTATAGTGTCCCGGCAGGTCAGTAATATCCATGGCATTCTGCAGCGTGTCAAGGGTCCAGTTAAGCAGCTCCCCCTCGAAATCAACACTGTCATCATAGACATCCTGCATCGTCAGTCCGTTAAACACGAAGGTATTTCTCAGCGAGATCTCAGTCCTGTCACGCTTCCATTTGATGAATCCCAGGTCAGTCAGCGCGGCCGAGACTGCAAACATTTCATTGAACCTGTACTCCGCGCCCAGGTCAATCCCCAGACCGGGATTAGCAAATGCGGTCATGTATGAGATAATACCTCCGGTGTTGTCAAAGCGGGCATTATCAAACTCAATGCCATGCACGGCGCCGTCCTCCTCGGTAATGAACAGCAGCGGTGCACTGAAGTCCAGTGCAATGTCAGCATTCACAGTATGGGTATAATCCTCATTGACAGTGAGAGTAACACCCTTATTATTCAGGTGGACTGATGTCACTCCCGAAAGTATCAGCGCCCTGGCGCCAACACGCAGCTTTTCGGTGATATTTTTTGATGCGCCAATGCCTATCTCATGATAATACCTGACATCTGTCCTGAGTGATGAGAGGTCAATTGATCTGCCGATAAAATCCTGTGCACCTTCCAGTCCCAGCCTCATCAGGTCACCCGGCATAACGATGCTGGCATCAGCCCTCTCCGTGATGTCAAATGTGAGCCTGAGGTCATCCTTTACGGTGAAAGCCATCCCCAGGAGCCTGACGGCTGCCTGTGGCTCAACTGAGTTGTTGTTGCCCAGGCCTTCAACAAATCTCTCTAACCACTCTCCTTCATCAAGGAAAGTGTACGTGGAGTCGGAAATGACACCCCCGGTAAAGAGATCCGAAAGGCTCAGGAAGTTATTGTCAATCCTCACGGAGATATCTGTTATCCCAGGCAGGCCGATATAGGTTCTGCCGCCGGGTTTCAGGGCAGGATTGAGCGTGTTGGCCTGGGGCAGATTCATGAACCAGAGGGTATTGCCTGACTGTGCCTGGATAAAAACCACTGCCTGCAGCAGCAGGATCACCATAAATATTTTTCTTTTCATTTTCTTGATTATTTTGAACCGCCTGTCAGTTCATAATTGCAAAGGTAGTTCTCATTTTCATTAACGATGAGATTCCATGTACTGTTGCCCGTCACCCTGCCTATGTTGAAGAACGGTCCTGCATTGCGCGGGAACCCGGCCACAGAAGTGCCGTTTCTGCCGGTAAGGTGCAGTAATCCCCTGCGGGTCTCGTAAACAGCTATTCTCCGCTCGCCCGTTCCCATACTGAATATATATGGCCCTGCCAGCTGCTCACTTCCCGGGGCGTACGTCCACAATCCCTTCCCGTGGCCGTCATAAGCCATCAGGCTGCCGCGGTCCAGTGTGACGCGGTCAGTCATCCTGTCTCCGTCAAGATCCGCAAAATCAGACCTGTGTTCTGTGGAGAAGCCCGACAGACTGTCGACCTTCACCGTACCGTCAAACATTAACCTTACTGTTGAGCCGTCAGGTGAAGTGAAGATGACAGCCTGCTCATCACCCCCGGTCAGCCTGACTGCCGAGCCTGCTGCCTTCATCAGAGGCTCCTGGTGCGCCACCCTTATGTTACCGGTACGGTCAAGCACATATACTGCCTGATCATCTGCAATAAACAGATAGTCCTTGCCCCTGACCCTGAAGAAAGAGACCGGGTCAGTCACCTTTCCCCTGGCGGTGAAGAGGTTCCACCCCTTTACAGGCGCCCCGGAGCGGTCATAGACATAGATATTCCGGTCCTCACCTGCCAGGAAGAGCCTGTACTCCTTGTTGCTCTCATAATCAAACACAGCCAGGGTGTTTGATGCCGGAGACCTCATCTTTACCGGGTACTTGTCAACATAGTTGCCGTTGCGGTCTATCAGGTGCATATAATCCTTGCCGGCGAAAAGCAACTGCAGCTTGCGGTTCTTGTAGTAGTCGATCATGAAGATATCTCCCCTTATTCTTTCCCTGATGGAAGCTTTCCATAGTATGGTGCCCGATGAGCTGATAAGGTAGATATTGTTGTTCCGGTCCTGGATGAATATCTCTGTTGCACCCGTATTATGATTTGTAAACAGGTACGGCATTATTACCGGTTCTGCCTCAAGCTTTACCCGCCATAGCATCCGCAGAGCTGCAACATCATTGTCAGACGCTTCGTTCTGGCCGGCGCCTGCGGTCATGGATGCGTCTGCCATGACACTTCCCGGCTGTCTCTCTCCGGGTTCATGTCTTAATGATACGCTGGTATACAGCATTCTTCCGCTGGGATTAAGGCTTAACGCCACACCGCTAAGGCTTGACAGAGCCTTGGTGTCCAGAGCTGCTGCGGCCTCCGGGGTCAGTGATTCTGATAACAGCGTGCCAATAATGGTGCCGGAAGCCCAGAAGAGCAACGAGCTCTTCGTGGGCATGCTCTTCTCCATCTCCCTGAACCCCGGGTCATTTATCAGCGTGTTATCACTGTCTGACTCCCTCAGAACCCTTGCCAGTGCCTCAGGTGAACCCGAGAAGATCATATATGACCTCTCAAAAGTGACCCAGTCATCTTTTGCCCTGCTCTTCTCTGCTCCAGACAATATTGACGCCACACCGGTGAATGGCAGACGGTACAGAGTTGATTCCTCTCCGTCAGCTTCCGTGGCCGAGGCCATAAAGTGGCTCTCCCGCAGACCCATCGACCGGTATTTGGCTGCAAGCCTCTCGCGCAGCACCTTCTCTGCCGCCCTGGGGTCAGTCATCCTGAATGCCCTTATCCTTTCCCTGCCGTCGCCCACGGTGATCAGCGCCTCGGTAACCTCCTGGCCGGTAAAAGGACTGAGTATCAGTGCCAGGTCAGTGGCATTGATTGAGGCAGCATCCCTGGCCGTCTCCCCGGCAAGAGAGGCACGGCGCATGACAGTATGATAGCTGAGGGTACTTCGCGGCAGCAACTCGTGAACACCACATTCGGCAGGCATCACCTCACTCAGCCGGTCAGCACCCGTGCCAGCCCCTGCAGTGGAGAGGAATCCGCTGATGTAAAGTCCCCCTTCGGTTATGCTGAGATCGCCCCCCCCGGCAATGGCTGCCGTGGAGATGGTGGGAATCATGTCGGTGTCAATGAATGCCTTAATGAATCCGGGCAGGTTCCTGAAGAGAATGAAAATGTTGTCTGCATCCTTGCCGGCAGCATTAACCACAGATGCAAAACCCTGCTGATGGCGCACGTCCGATCCTGCATTCCGGTTATCGAGGGCAGCAGTAACAAGGCTCTCGTGTGGCGAGATGATCATTATGCCTGCAGTGAGGGCAATATAAAAAGAGGTTCTGCCACTACCCGCCCCATAGCTGACGGTAAAGGTACGTGTGCCGCCCAGATCGCGCTTCGCCTCCACTCTGCCCCCGGACTGTTCGCAGAGCGAGGTCAGCTTCCTGGCCGTCAGCATCGTCCCTGTACTCATCACTGCCAGCGGAGCAGGCCTGCCCGGACCAGCCATATGAAACGATATGACCATCTTCCTGTTGCTGATCAGCTCACGCACCTCCCTTCCTCCCGTAACACTGTCAATGACCGAAGCTGACCGCACCAGCGACGCAGCCCAGTCCATCCCCCGGAGACCTGAAAGAATGCCGGAAGGATCAGTAATACTTGTAAGCAACTCGGGGAAGTCATCAGTATCCACAATGAAAAAAGCATCGGCAGGCACTGCCTCCCATGGGTCAATAACCACCACCTGCTTATCCCTGCGGATAAAATAAGCAGCTACAGCAAGTGCTGCGGCAAAAATTCCGACCAATATGAGAGCTGTCCTTTTCCGCACAATTAAACAGGTAAGCAACATCAAAAATATAAAATATTAATTTGCCCTGACAAAAGAGTTTCGCCTGCCGTAAACTTATGCCGGGAAACATACTCTGCCAAATGTGTTCTGGAACGTTTTTTGTGCAACCTTTGCATCGAATATACCTGTTAACCGATGAGGAAATCAATATTTCTGCTGTTTTTTCTTTTGCCTCTGCTGAGCCTTGATGCACAAACTGTTACTGTACTGGATGCAGAAAATGAAAAACCTGTGTCCGATGTGGCCGTATACAATGAGACAAGGACACAGTTCGGTTATACCAATCCTTCCGGCAGGGTGAGCCTCGCCGGGTTCAGACCGGGGCAGCCGGTATTCTTCCAGCACTTCTCCTATGAGAGGGTATCATTCACCCCTGAGGAGCTGAAGGCCGCAGGATGGGTGGTCAGACTGGAGACAAAAACCTTCGAGGTGGAAGAGTTCATCGTCTCTGCCAACAGGTGGGAGCAGAAGTCTGACGAGGTCCCCAACTACATCAGCGTGGTGGCACAGCCGGTTGTAAGGATCATGAACCCGCAGACCACCGCTGATCTTGTTTCACTGGGCGGCGATGTCTTTGTGCAAAAGAGCCAGCTTGGAGGAGGCAGTCCCATGCTGCGCGGATTCGCCACCAACAGGGTACTGATAAATGTTGACGGAGTACGGATGAACAACGCTATCTACCGCGAGGGAAACATCCAGAACATCATCTCCCTTGACCCCAATATCATAGAACGAACAGAGGTAATCTTCGGTCCCGGAGCAACCATGTACGGCAGTGACGCCCTGGGAGGGGTGATGGACTTCCATACCAGGAGAGCCCTCTTCTCCACTGGCGACTCCCTCTACCTGAAGGCCGAGGGTATGGCCCGATGGTCATCAGCCGCCGGCGAGCAGACATATCACGCTGACATCAACGCCGGGGGCAGGCGCATTGCTTTCCTCTCCTCGGTGAGCTGGTCCGACTTTGGCGACCTTGTCATGGGATCAGTCTCGCACCCCGAATACCTCCGGAATGAGTACCAGGAACGCTTCGGTAACCGTGACAGCATAGTGATAAATGACAACCCCCGCAGGCAGGTGGCTTCGGGATACAGGCAGCTCAACACTACCAATAAGTTCAGGTTCAAGGCGGGAAGAGACTTCGACATTGACCTTGCGCATCATTATTCCCATATATCAGATGTTCCCCGATATGACAGGCTGATCCAGGTAAGGAACAATACCCTCAGGTATGGTGACTGGCACTATGGCCCGCAGGTGTGGATGATGACAAACTCCACCGTCAGATACAACAAGCCCTCACCGGTTTTTGATGAGGTGCGGATGACCGTGGCAAGACAGGACTATCGTGAGAGCCGTCATGACAGGAAGATCAATGACGTAAGCCTCAATGAACAGTTTGAGAAGGTGGGGATATGGTCGGTTAACCTTGATCTTGACAAAAAGAGCGAAGAAAATGACAACCTGATCTACTACGGTGCTGAATATGTGCGGAACAATATCCGGAGCACGGCAGATGTGAAGGATATCATCACCGGTGAGACCGTTCCGGCCGGATCACGCTATCCCAACGGGAAGAATATTTATAACAGCATCTCACTCTACGGAGGCTACAAGTTCAATCCGGGCAGTAAGCTTACCGTCAGCACGGGCGCACGGTTCAATCATGTCAGCCTCAATTCGGAAATAGCTGACAACTCATTTTACAACTTTCCCTTCACCACCATTGAATCGGCCAACAGTGCACTGACGGGAGCCGCCGGAGCAGTCTACCGGCCTGACGCCCGGACCGAGCTGACCATTAACCTTTCAACAGGCTTCCGTGCTCCCAACCTTGATGACCTGGGCAAGGTATTCGAATCAGCGCCCGGTGTGCTGGTAGTACCCAACCCTGACCTCAGACCCGAATACCTGTACAATATAGACCTTGGAGCATCAAAGGAGTTCGGAAAGCTCCTGCTGGCTGATGCCTCACTCTTTTTCTCATGGCTTGATAATGCAATGGTCCGCCGTGAGTTCCTCTTCAACGGGCAACCCACTTTTGTTTACCAGGATGAGGAGAGCCAGGTTTTTGCCATGGTCAACGCCGGATATGCCGTCATTTACGGAACACAACTAAAGGCTGAACTGCGGCCCTCATCATATATACGGGTAAAATCATCACTTACTCTCACCGGAGGACATGACAATGATGATGAACCTCTCAGACATGTGCCTCCCCTCTTTGGCGCCACACATGCAATATTTGAGAAAGCAGATCTGAAGGCTGACCTCTATGCCTTATATAACGGCCGCATAACGTATGACAGACTGGCACCCAGCGAGAAGGACAAACCTTACCTGTACGCCGAAGACAGCGAGGGAAATCCGTGGTCACCGGGCTGGTTCACACTCAATTTCAAGATATCATATAACCTGGGCAACAGGGTCGGCCTGACTGCCGGGGTTGAAAACCTGCTCGATCTAAGGTACAGGCCATACTCATCAGGGATTGCTGCCCCCGGACGAAACTTCCTTGTCTCGGCAAGGGTACGCGTCTGATCCCCGCCCTGTCCAGGCAATTTGAATTTCCAAAATGATTGAGTAAATTTCAACCATATTTGGTTATTCCGGGGTAATGAACAATGGTTTCAAGCTTTCTGAACTAAGCAGCAAAAAAGATATCCGCGACTTTCATGAGCTGCCTGCCCTGATCAACATGGGTGACAGCAACTGGGTAAGGCCCCTTGAGACAGATATCGAATCAGTATTCAATCCTTCAGCAAACACCCTCTTCCGGACCGGCGAGGCAGTGAGATGGCTCCTCAGAGATAGCACGGGAGCTGCAATAGGCAGGGTTGCAGCCTTCTACAGCCGGAAAATTGCCAAAGCCAACGGCAGCCAGGTGGGAGGAATGGGTTTCTTTGAGTGCATAAATGACTATGAGGCTGCAAAAATCCTTTTTGATGCCTGCCGTGACTGGCTGGAGGAAAAAGGAATGACGGTGATGGAAGGACCCGTGAACTTCGGCGACCGCGACAGATGGTGGGGAGTACTGGTTGACGGCTTCACGCCGCCTAATTACTGCATGCCCTACAACCCTCCATACTACCGGGAACTGTTTGAAAAATACGGATTTAAGAACTATTACGAACAGTACACCTATTACATGCCCGTTGATGCCAGCCGCATCAGTGACGTCATACGCGAAAAGGCTGAACGGGTCTTTGCCAACCCTGACTACACATTCAGGTACATGACCCGGTTCGAGATGCGTGACCTGGCACGCAACTTCATGATAGTCTATAACAAAGGATGGGCCCGCTTCCCCGGAGTGAAAACAATCAGCGAAGGACACGCAAGATTGCTGCTCAAAAGCCTGAAACCGGTGCTCGACGAGAAGCTGCTGTGGTTCGGCTTCTACAAAAATGAACCGGTCTGCTTCTTCCTTATGCTGCCCGAGGTGAACCAGATAGTCAGGCATCTCAACGGCAGGATGAACTGGATAGGTAAGCTTAAATTTCTGTGGCACAAGAATGTGGGAAATGAACTCACCAAAGCCTTCGGCCTTATCTTCGGCATCGTGCCTGAACACCAGCGCAGGGGAGTGGAGGGTGCGCTGATAATGTCATTCGCCAAACTGGCGATGTCTGACCAATTCCCTTACAGGGAGCTGGAGTTTAACTGGATAGGCGACTTCAATCCTTCAATGATGCATCTCCTTGACCAGATAGGCGCCCGGATAATTAAGACACATATTACCTACCGTTATCTGTTTGACAGGAATGCCCCTTTCGAGAGGGCACAGGTGGTCAATGTCTGAACCGGAAGAGGAGCCTGTTATTTATGACGGTATGATCAGCCGGGACACCCCCGGCAGACAGTGCAAAAACGGTCACCTTCAGAATGGCTTATAACCAATGATCTCCCTTACTTCGCGGATTGTTTTTGAGGCGCTGACCCTGGCCTTTTCTGCTCCCAGGGCAACCACCCTGGCCAGGTAGCCGCTGTCATTCAGTATCTCATTGATGCGGTTCCTGATGGGATCTGTCACCCTGATGATATCCTCGGCAAGCTGCTTCTTCATGTCGCCGTACCTTATACTGCATGCGGCATGCTGCTCCCGGAAATACTTTAGTGTTGATGGCTCCGAAACCACCTCCATGATGGTGAACAGATTCTTCACCGGTTCTGATGGTTCCGAACCAGGTTTCTCCGGACCGGTGTCTGTAACAGCCCGCATCACTTTCTTGCGTATCTCTGCCGGGGTGTCAGCAAGGAAGATGCCATTACCCTCACTCTTGCCCATCTTTCCCGTGCCATCCAGCCCGGGTATCTTGATGAGTCTCCTGCCGAAATTGTATGCATCGGGCTCAGGAAAATAATCCACCCCGTACATGGTGTTGAAACGGCGTGCAAAACGCCGGGTCATCTCCAGGTGTTGCTCCTGGTCCTTGCCCACCGGCACCTTGTGTGCCCTGTGTATGATGATATCAGCAGCCATAAGCACAGGATAAGTAAGCAACCCGGCATTGATATTGTCCGGATGTTTGCGTATCTTCTCCTTGAATGAGGTTGTACGCTCTAACTCACCCACGTATGAGATCATGTTGAGTATGAGATAAAGCTCCGTCACCTCAGGTACATCGCTCTGTATATATACCGTAGCCTTCTCCGGATCAATGCCCGCTGCAAGATATTCTGCCAGCACCTGCCTGATGTTGCCATGAATGTCATCAGGATGAGGGTGTGTAGTAAGAGAGTGATAATCAGCCACAAAGAAAAAACAATTATTCTCTTCCTGCATCCTGAGGAAATTTTTCAGGGCCCCGAAATAGTTACCCAGGTGAAGATTGCCCGTTGACCTTATGCCGCTTACTACCGTATCCATCTATAATTAATTGCAGCCACAAAAATAGCTATTTTGAGTGACTAAAGTATCTAAAGTGTGCTAAAGTGACCAGGCCCACAACCGACAACCGACAACCGACAACCGACAACCGACAACCGACAACCGATAACCGATAACCGATAACCGATAACCGATAACCGATAACCGATAACCAACAACCGACAACTCCGCACATATTTTGTATTTTTGCCGTGAAATTCAATTATCATGGAATCAACACGGCAGAAAAAAGTAGCACGGCTGGTGCAGAAAGAGCTGGCGGAGATAATCATGCATCACGGCAATGAGCTGGCTCCCGGGAAGATGATCTCGGTGACCACCGTGCGCATCAGTCCTGACCTCTCCCTGGCTAAGGCATGGGTGAGCATATTCCCTTCCGAAGGATCTGCCGCAACCCTGTCACTGCTGCGCTCCAGCGTCCCCAGGCTGAGATACGAGCTGGGACAGAAGGTGCGCAACCAACTGCGTATCGTCCCGGAGATAGCCTTTTTTATTGACGACAGCAATGACTACATAGACAACATCACTAACCTGCTCAAGGAGTAAGACAATGCATTATGATCCCATAAAAGAGCTACTGGGTCGGCTCTTCAACAGGCATCCGCTGTTGCGAAGGCTCTTCTACCGGCTCCTGGATATATTGCTGTTGCGGTCATGGCATGTCAGGCGGGCCCTGAGAAAGCTCGGACCCTCTCTCCCGGATGAAGCCATGGTGCTTGATGCAGGAATGGGGTTCGGCCAGTATTCATGGTGGATGGCCTCACACTTCCGGTCCTGGAAGATCACTGCTGCCGACATAAAGAGTGAGCAGGTGGCCGACTGCAATGACTTCTTCCGAAAGAGCGGGGTGGCTGACCGGGTGAAAGCCGTGGAGGCTGACCTGGTCACCTGGAACGGAGGGGAGAGCTATGACCTGATCCTGTGCGTTGACGTGATGGAGCATATTGCCGAAGACCGGACAGTCTTTGCCGGATTCAGCAACATGACATCACCGGGCGGATACCTCATCATCTCCACCCCCTCTGACATGGGTGGATCAGATGTCCATTCAGATGATGACACTTCCTTCATCGGGGAGCATGTCCGTGACGGCTACGGCAGGGAGGAGATTACTGAAAAACTGCAGACGGCCGGTTATAATGATGTTACGGTATCATACACCTACGGCACACCGGGGAGCATCGGCTGGCGTCTGTCAATGAAATATCCCGTCATCATGCTGTCAGCATCAAAACTCTTCTTTATTCTCCTGCCTTTCTACTATCTTGCCGTTATGCCTTTCGTGATGCTGTTGAACCTGGCCGACCTGCACGGCATACACAAAAGAGGTACCGGGCTCCTGGTAGTTGCCCGCAAGAAGCGATGAAGCTGTCACTCTATATAGCAAAGAGATACCTCTTCGCGAAGAAATCGCGGAACGCCATCAACGTCATCTCCGCCATCTCAGTAGCCGGAGTGACAGTGGGAACAATGGCGCTCATTACTATCCTCTCTGTCTTCAACGGCCTCGAGGAGATGGTGAAGAGCATCTTCAGCACCTCTGACCCGCAGATAAAGATAGCCCCGGCAAAAGGCAAGGTCTTCACGCCTGACAGCCTCATGCTCAGCCGTCTGGCCAATACCGAAGGCGTTGAACTGTACGCCCTGACCCTTGAAGAAAACGCACTCCTGCGTTACGAGGAACAACAGTACATTGCAACCGTCAAGGGGGTTTCACTCAATTACGCTGACGTCTCTGACCTTGACACCGCAATGTGGGACGGCGAGTTCACCCTTCGCGCCGGGAACGGCAGACCCTACGCCGTCGCCGGGCTCGGAGTGGCTAACTTCCTTGGCATGAGACTTAACTTCGTTTCGCCCCTGGCAATATATATCCCTGACAGAACCGCAAAAATAAGAGGCACACCCGATAATGAGTTCACCAGGAAATACATATATATGTCAGGCATCTTTGCTGTTGAACAGGAGTTCGATTCCAAATATGTTTTCCTGCCTATAGATTTTACCAGGGAGTTGCTTGGTTATACTGACGAGGTTAGCTCAATAGAAGTAAGGATGACCCCCGGCGCCGATGAGAAGAAGACGCAAAACGCCATCAGGGAGGTGATGGGAGATCAGTTCGTGGTACAAAACCGCTATGAACAGCAGGAGATGTTCTACAAGGTAATGAAGGCTGAACGGCTGGCCATCTTCGTGATCCTCACATTTATACTCATCATTGCCTCGTTTAATATCATCGGTTCGCTGACCATGCTGATAATTGAAAAAGAGAGGGATATTACAATACTCCAAAGCCTCGGGGCTGACAAAAGACTTATCAAACGCATCTTCATCTATGAGGGATGGATGATCTCTTTCATCGGAACAATACTGGGACTCCTCATGGGATTCATCCTCTGCGCCGCACAGCAACACTTCGGGATAGTCAAGCTGGCAGGCGATTCACTGCTCATTGATGCATACCCTGTGAGGATGCAGCTGTCTGACTTCTTCATCGTGGCTGCCACAGTGCTGGCAATAGGCTATGCTGCAGCATGGTACCCCGTCCACTACCTCTCACGAAGACATTTGAAGGAAACCAATAAAGAAGACAAATGAGGACGGCAATAGTAATATTCCTTGCCCTTGCACTGCTCCTTGCGTCATCCTGCGGAGGTTCCGGAGATGGCAAGCCCGGAAGGAAACAACGCGTCCCTGATGATAAGCTGGTGGCTATCCTTACCGATACATACCTTACCGCCGGTATGCTCGAACTCTTTACCATGAAAGACTCATGGGCACAGCGCGACTCCATCCTCAACTATATCGATGTCATTGAACGCCAGGGTTATACATATGAGCAGTTCGATGCCACCATGCGCTACTACTTCTCACAGAAGCCCAGGAAGCTGTCAAGGATCTATGACCGTGTCACAGGAAACCTGCTTGAGCTGGAAGCGGTAGTGATATCTGAAAACACATCTCTGGATCAGCCTGAGAAAAACCTCTGGCCCGGTAAACAGAATTATATTTTCCCGGAAGATTTTACCAGGGATCCTGTCTGGTTTGACATACCACTGGACAAACCGGGAGATTATGTGCTTAATGCTGATATCCGTGTCTTTGAAGATGACAACAGCCTAAATCCCAGGGTTACAGTCTATTTCAGCTATCCTGACAGCATAGGCGAGGAAAAGCGCGTATACTGGGATGAGATATTCCTTTCAAAGGACGGCCAGTTCCATAAGATACAGCTTCGCGAAACCATTGATACCATACCGGGAGCCCGCCTGAGAGGATGGCTCCTTAACCACGACAACCAGCCAGGCAAGTGGGAGAAGCATGCCCGCATTGCCAACATCAGCATTGTGCACGGCGGGGATGCCGCACCAGTAGAACAATGAGAAGGATCTCGGCTCAATATCTGTTCACCATGGCCGGAAACCCTCTTAAGAGAGGAGTGGTCACCGTGACTGACAACGGCACTGTTGACAGTATTGAGGATACAGGGGGCAACCTCGGTGAGAGTGCCGGAACAGAGTTCTACAACGGCATCATCATTCCCGGACTGATCAACTGCCACGCTCACCTGGAGCTGTCGCACATGAGGGGCCTTATACCTCCCGGCGGAGGATTGAATGAGTTCGTGAACGCTGTGCGTGACACGCGCGAAGCAACACCGGAGACAGTCATCAGTGCAGCCGGACATGCAGACAGGGAGATGCATGAGGAAGGGATTGAAGCGTGCGGTGACATCAGCAATAATCACCTTACTATCAGCATTAAGCGCAATAGCTCCATCAGATATCTCACCTTCGCTGAGGTTTTCGGCCTTGATGCTGCCTTAGCCGAGGCCCGCATGGGCGAGGCGCTGAAACTGGTCCGCGAGATGCAGGCGGCACGCCTGCCCGTTCAGGTAACACCCCACTCTCTCTATTCGCTCTCAGCCCCCCTCTCGGAAATGGTCAGTGAGCAGATCAGTGCTGAATCAGTGATATCCCTGCATTTCCTGGAATCGGACGACGAGCGCAGGCGGACACATGACCATGCAGAAAGGGCGCTGGAACTCGCACGCCTTGCCTCACGCCTGCTTCTTGTTCATAATACCGTTATTACCCGCAATGAGGCGGCTGCACTCGCTGCCGCAGGCAATACCTGGTTTTGCCTTTGTCCCTCATCCAACCTTCATATCTCCGGCCTCATGCCCCCGGCAGCCATGCTCAGGGAGGTAACAGACAGGATTGTTGCGGGTACTGACAGCCTTGCATCATCCGGCCGCCTGAGCATGCTGACCGAACTCAGACTGCTCCATGAAGCCTCGCCCGGAATTCCCTTTGACGAGATTGTCCGGTGGGGTACGCTCAACGGGGCACGAGCCCTGAAGATGGATGATACCCTCGGTTCCATCGAACCCGGCAAGAGACCGGGACTGCTGCTGGTGGAACCGTTTGACTTTGCCGGAATGCGGCTGCTGCCCGGGAGCCGGGTACGCAGATTATTGTAAATTTACAGCCTTAACCAATCTGCTGATGGCAACCTTCCTTTTTGACAGTATAGTGTTCGGACCGGTGAGCAGCCGCAGGCTGGGCGTCTCCCTCGGCATAAACCTGCTTCCCGTCAACAGGAAGGTATGCTCATTCAACTGCATCTACTGCGAATGCGGATGGACTGACGCCCCCTCCGAAAGCAGAGAGAAACTCCCATCACGCACGGCAGTGTATGAAGCCCTCAGGAAAAAACTGTCAGAGATGAAGAAAGAGGGTCAGGCCCCTGATGTGATCACCTATGCCGGCAACGGCGAGCCGACCCTCCACCCGGCCTTCGCCGGCATAATCGACGACTCCCTCGCGCTGCGCGATGAGTACTTTCCTGAAACTAAAATCTCAGTACTCTCCAATGGCTCCATGCTCCACCGTAAAAGTGTCCGCGAAGCGCTGAAAAAGGTTGACATGAACATGCTTAAGCTCGACTCTGTTATGCCCGGCACCGTGGAACAGCTGAACCAGCCCCGCAACAGATTTGATCTTGAAAAATACGAAGAGTATCTGAAGGAGTTCCAGGGACGGTTCATAATACAGACCCTGTTCGTGAGAGGTGAGTGCAACGGACGACATGTTGACAACACCACCCCGCAGGAGATTGAGCAGTGGCTGCTGGCTATTGAGAGGATAAGACCCGGGCAGGTCATGATCTATACCATCCACCGCGATACCCCGCTGGGGAACAATCTTCGGAAGGTGCCCGTGAGTGAGCTCAATGAGATAGCCCGGAGAGTCAACGCACTGGGCATTGCCACCTCCGTTTCAGGATAAGGAACCATGAACGGCATGACGGTGCTGATAAGCCCGCTTAGCTGGGGATTCGGCCATGCCGGCAGAATGATACCCCTGGCTGTGGAGCTGCAGAGAAGAGGAGCGAGGATCATCTTCGCTGCTGATGGACCCCTGCTGCAGATGGTCCAAAGAGACGTTCCCGGCATCACCCCTGTTGAGATCCCCGGACTGAGGATGCGATACTCCCGTTCACTTCCCCAATATATCTGTATCTTCCTGCAACTGCCTCATATTATTGCCTCTGCTGTCAGAGATCACAGAACCCTCCGCCGACTTGTCAGTGAATACAATCCCTCGGTGATCATCTCTGATAACCGTTTCGGATTTTATAACCGGCGTGTCTTTTCAGCCTATGTCACTCACCAGCTGCGCATACCCTTCCCCGGACCGCTACGCTTCATGGAACCCCTGGCAATGTGGATGCACCGGGTAATTATTAATCGTTTTGACCTCTGCCTGGTGCCTGACTATCCCGGCAGCGTGAATCTCTCCGGCAGGCTCTCCCACGGTCTCAGGCTCCCCCGGAAAGTAATCTTCTCCGGCCCCCTTTCAAGGTTCTCAACACCTGACGCGAGAGAGCCTGACGGAAGAGATCCTGGTGTAAGGAACCCTGACAGACCAGAGCCTGACGGAACTGTGCACGACGGAACGGAGCAGAACATAACCGAGCCGTACGGAACGGAGCCTGACAGAACTGTGCCTGGTAGAACGGAGTCCGAAAGAACAGTGTCTGGCGGAACAGAGTCCGAAAGAACTGTGTCTGGCGTAACAGGGTCTGATGTTACCGAGCCGGCCACCCCGGATCAAAGTCACCCCGTCTGCCTACTCCTCTCCGGTCCCGAGCCTCAGCGCACGCTTCTCCTTAAAAAGATTAATGAGACTCTCAGTGGCTTCAGAATGGTTGTTCTCACTGCCACCCCTCTTCCCCTCTTCATAAATGAGACTCCTCCCGGCATCCGGGTGATCATTGCTCCGGACGCCGCTGCCATGCGCCGGGAACTGCTCTCCTCATCCCTCGTCATCGCCAGATCAGGCTATTCCTCAGTGATGGAGCTGGTTTCACTTGGCAAGGGCGCGGTGATCATCCCCACCCCCGGCCAGCCTGAGCAGGAATACCTTGGCAGACACCTCAACGGCATGCTTGGGTTTGTTACAATTAGTCAGCATAATCTTAATAAATTGCCCGCAGTTGTCCATGAGCGCACCCGTAACCAATTCTCCCGCCAGCCCTGCGGCGATAACACTCTCCTCACCGGGAAGCAAGAGGGTACAGATACTGCAAAACCATCGGCAAGCCGCCTTCCTGATGCGGCGCCCCTGCTTGAAAAAGCAATAAATAGCCTACTTAAGCATAATAAAAAGTGACAGTCCCATTACCGCTGCCCCGGTGAGCAGTCCTGTCCATACCTCTGCAGCATTGTGATCACCTCTCCATATCCGTGATGACATCACCGCTCCTCCTGTGAGCAGGACGGCTACCAGCTGCCACACCATGCTTATTTGATACAGTATTATCATTGTTACCACCAGCATCAGCACTCCTCCGAATCCTGCCGCATGCAATGAGATCCTTGAGATTGTGGTCACCACCAGGGTGACCAGGGTGACAACGGCTATTGAAATGAAATATGCCTTGAACAGGGTGGGCACCTGCATCCTCAGGAGAACGAAAGCAGTGAGGCTGTACATCATCAGGGCAAAGGTGAGCAGGAGCACCCGCTCATTACGGCCGCGGGCATGGAAACTGGCAATGTCGCCCCTGGCATGAAGAACTGCCGCCAGCGCCAGCGGCAGCAACACATTATTGGCCATGACCAGGATGAAGATCATCCGCTTCATCTGCGCCGGAATGAAGGAGAGAAGTGTGTGTGAACTGTAGATGATCAGCAATCCGTACAGCGGAATAAATACCGGATGAAAGATCACTGCCAGGATTTCTGATATCTTCCTCAGATTTTTGCTGCCCCCGGAAGTCTCCCTGACAGGCTCCTCCTTCAGCCCGTCAGCGGGTGTTCCATTTACTTCCTGACTCATGTTATCTCCTTCCTCATCCTGGCAACAGGAATGCTCAGCTGCTCCCGGTACTTGGCCACTGTGCGCCGTGCTATCTGGTACCCCTTCTCCTGCAGGATATCGGTCAGCTTCTCGTCGGTCAGCGGCTTGCGCTTATCCTCATTACTGATGCACTCCTGCAATATCCGCTTGATCTCACGGGTTGACACCTCATCCCCGCCATCGGTCTGCATCCCCTCGGAGAAAAAGAACTTCAACGGGTAAATCCCAAAATGGGTCTGAATATATTTACTGTTGGCCACCCTTGACACAGTTGAGATATCCAGCCCGGTCATCTCCGCCACATCCTTCAGTATCATGGGCTTAAGCTTGGTGTCATCGCCTTCGGCGAAATATTCCTTCTGGTATTCGAGAATAGCATTCATGGTGAGCAGCAGGGTGTTCTGCCTCTGCCTCATGGCATCGATGAACCACCTGGCAGCATCAAGCTTCTGCTTTACGAAGAGGATGGCATCACGGTTCTGCTTGCCGGCTTTCTTATCACGTGAGTATGACTCGAGCATCTCGCTGTAGCCCCTGTTGATCTTCAGCTCGGGAATGTTCCTGTTGTTCAGGCTCAGCTCCAGCCCGCTGTCACTCTGATCAAGAATGAAATCGGGAATTATATGCTGGGCCGACTTGGTGTAGGGGTCGCTCATTGTGCCGCCTGGCTTGGGATTGAGCTTCAACACCTCGTCAATTACCTCCTTCATCTCCTCCTCACCTATGCCTATCCTTGACATTATCTTCTCATAATGCCTCTTCGAGAACTCCTCGAAATAGTCCGTCAGCACTGTCCGGGTGAGGGCTATCTGGGGAACTGACTGATCCTTTCTCTCTATCTGCAGAAGGAGGCACTCGCGCAGGTCACGCGCACCCACACCGGCAGGCTCCAGATCCTGAATTATCTTAAGAATGGCATTCAGCTCCTCCTCGGTGGTGGTTATGTTTTGCAGGAACGCCAGGTCATCTACCATGTTCTCAACCTCCCGGCGCAGATAGCCGTCGTCGTCAATATTACCTATAATATACTCCCCCAGAGTCTCCTCCCGCTCCGTGTCTGCCCTGAGATTGAACTGTTGCGACAGGTTTTCGTGGAATGATGCTCCGGAGGCATATGGTATCTCTTCCCGGCGCTCCTCATCCCTTGATGTATTGTTGATCTGCAGGCGGTAGTCCGGGATATCCTCATCATTCAGGTAATCATCAAGGGCAAACTCCTCCTGCTCACGCTCAGCCTGCTCCTGATCCACCTCATCCTCATCCTCCTCATTGTGCAGCTCGTCATCCTCGGGGCCCTCCTCCAGGGCCGGATTCTCCTCCAGCTCCTTTTTGATGCGCTGCTCCAGCTGCATGGCAGGCACCTCCAGCAGCTTGATCATCTGGATCTGCTGCGGCGACAGCTTCTGGAGCAGCTTCTGTTGGAGTTTCTGGTCGAGCATAACGACTTTTATCCTGTTGTTTAGAACTCAGCGTTTCGCGGTGTGCGGGGGAAGGGTATCACGTCACGGATGTTTGACATGCCGGTCATGAAGAGAATGAGCCGCTCAAAACCCAGCCCGAAGCCCGAGTGCGGCGCCGTGCCGAACCTGCGTGTGTCAAGGTACCACCAGAGGTCCTTCAGCGGCAGGTTCAGCTCCTGTATCCTTCGCGTCAGCTTATCCATCTCTTCTTCCCTCTGTGACCCGCCAATGATCTCGCCTATGCCCGGGAACAACACATCCATGGCCCTTACAGTCTTGCCATCATCATTCTGCTTCATGTAGAAAGCCTTGATACTCATAGGGTAATCGGTCAATATCACCGGCCTCTTAAAGTGTGTCTCTACAAGGTAACGCTCATGTTCCGCCTGCAGATCACGCCCCCAGCCTACCGGATACTCCCACTTGCGGCCGGCCGACTCAAGTATACTGACCGCCTCGGTGTAAGTCAGCCTCTCGTAACTGTTGGCCAGCACGAACTGAAGCCTCTCAATCAGGCCGTTGTCTATCATCTTGTTCAGGAACCCGAGGTCCTCACTGCAGTTTTCCAGCGCATAACGGATGAGGTACTTGGTAAAATCCTCCCCCAGATCCATGTTGTCATTGATGTCCCAGAAGGCCATCTCCGGCTCAATCATCCAGAACTCGGCCAGATGGCGCGGGGTATTTGAGTTTTCTGCCCGGAAGGTGGGACCAAAGGTGTAAATCTCACCCAACGCCAGCGCTCCCAGCTCACCCTCAAGCTGCCCTGATACAGTGAGATTCGTGGGTTTAGCAAAGAAATCCTGGTCATAATCAATCCTGCCGTCAGCCGTGCGCGGAGGATTCTCAAGATCAAGAGTGGTGACATGGAACATCTCACCTGCTCCTTCAGCATCACTGCCGGTGATGATGGGAGTATGAAGGTAATAGAAACCCCTGTCATTGAAGTACTTGTGCACTGCAAAAGACATTGCATGCCTTATGCGCATCACGGCACCGAAGGTGTTGGTACGAAACCGCAGGTGGGCAATCTCACGCAGGAATTCCATTGAATGCCCCTTCTTCTGCAGTGGATAGGTCTCCGGATCACACCGGCCGTAAAGGATTATCTCAGAGGCCGTGATCTCTACATTCTGCCCCTTGCCCTGTGACTGCACAAGGATGCCTGTTACGGCAAGACTTGCTCCGGTGGTGATATCCTTCAGCAACTCTGCAGGAAAAGCATTTATGTCAATGACAATCTGTATGTTGCTTATGGTAGAACCATCATTCAGCGCCACGAAGGCAACATTCTTGATCTCTCTCTTTGTCCTGACCCATCCCTTGACAAGCACCTTCTCACCGGTAGCATGGCCGGTAAGCAGTTCCTTTACTCTTTTTCTCTTCATAAATGATCATCACATTAATATGGCAAAAATAGCATTTTGTTCCGCTCTCCGGAATGATATCCCTGTAAATGGCACTGTTTTTGTGCACAAACGCAATTTTTCATATGGTACAGGCGTTTTTCTTAGGTGCCCTGCCTATTGACATAATCAGGCAAAAAGGGTAATTTTACTATTCTAATTGAAAACGTTTGAATTATGGAAGTCGACAGTAAGATCATTGTAGTGCCATGGGATTTCACACCGGTTACGGAATATGCATTGCAGCATGCCATCAAGATTTCGCGCCAGACGCGCAATGATGTCTGCCTCCTGCATATAGTTGACAAGGTCACCTCTGAGGGAGGCATGAAGGCCAAACAGGCTTCCATGGAAAACAGGGGAGCAGAGGTTGAACGCACCTTTGGGGTAAAGGTCAAAACCCATGTTACCCGCGGGACTATCTTCAAACAAATACCTGAATTTGTCAATGACCGCAAGGCATCACTGGTGGTTATGGGCACTCACGGCATGAGCGGGATGCAGAAGCTGACAGGCAGCTGGGCACTGAAGGTGATAGCCAAGTCAAAGGTGCCTTACATAGTGGTCCAGGCCCCGCCAAATGACAATGAGAGATACCATGACATAGTGTTCCCTGTCGATTTTCGTTCTGAGGAAAAAGAGAAACTCTCCATGGCAATCTTCATGGGGAAATATTTTGATTCAAAGATCCATATCCTCAAGGCAATGAGGAAGGACGATTCGCTGGCTAAAAAGACCAACCTCAACCTTAACTATACGGTGAGGATGCTCATCCAGAACAATATTGATTATGAGATCCGTGAAGTTCCTGCCGACAAGTTGGGCGAACACGCCCTTGAGATAGCCCAGGAGATGAAGGCTGACCTGATACTGATCATGACCACCAAGGATATCACATTTGCCGACTACGTCTGGGGCGCGAAGGAACAATACATTATAGCCAACAGCTCAAAGATACCCGTCTGCTGCGTGAACCCGACCTCGGCATTTGCCAACCTCGGACAATTCATGTACGGCTAGGATCTGCGATTTGTAATGTTCGATTCAGGATTCATGATTTGGATGTGAGATTAAAAACCGTCAATCACAAATCGAACATCGAACATCGGCAATCACAAATCGAACATCGAACATCGAACATCGAACATCCTCAATGTCTATTGTTGCAAGTAACGTAACCAAGCTCTACGGGCCGCAAAAGGCCCTTGACAATGTCTCCTTCACCATCCCGGCAGGAGAGATAGTGGGATTCATAGGTCCGAACGGCGCGGGAAAATCAACAATGATGAAGATCATCACCGGGTTCTTTCCTGCAGATTCCGGGAAGGTGACTGTCTGTGGCCACCCGGCCGGTCCGTCAGCCAGGGAGATGAGACGGCTGATCGGTTACCTGCCTGAAAATAATCCTCTCTATCTTGACATGTATGTCAGGGAATACCTGGGTTACGTTGCTGATATATACGGACTTGGGAAAAAGAGCCGCGAGGCTGTTGATACAGTGATAGAACGCACCGGACTCTATCCCGAGCAGGGAAAGAAGATAGGAGCACTCTCCAAAGGCTACCGGCAGCGTGTGGGGCTGGCACAGGCGCTGATACATGACCCGAAGGTGCTGATCCTTGACGAGGCCACCACCGGCCTCGATCCCAACCAGATAGTTGAGATACGCAACCTTATCTCCGAGGCCGGCAGGGAAAAGACAGTGATGCTCTCAACCCATATCATGCAGGAGGTGGAAGCCATCTGCAGCCGGGTGATCATCCTGGATCACGGTCATATAGTTGCTGACGGCCCCATTGACCAGATCTCCTCCCTCGCCGGCGCCCGCCTCGAGGAAACATTCCGCCATCTGACCGGGAAATAGCCCGCATCCTTTCCACGCAGGTCGCAGACCTGCAAGAACTGTAGAACAGAGCCTGCATCATTTCCACGCAGGTCGTAGACCTGCAAGAATTGTAGAACAGAGCCTGCATCATTTCCACGCAGGTCGCAGACCTGCAAGAATTGTAGAACAGAGCCTGCATCATTCCCACGCAGGTCGAAGACCTGCAAGAATTGTAGAACAGAGCCTGCATCATTTCCACGCAGGTCGCAGACCTGCAAGAATTGTAGAACAGAACCTGCATCATTTCCACGCAGGTCGCAGACCTTCAAGAATTGTAGAACAGAGCCTGCATCATTTCCACGCAGGTCGTAGACCTTCAAGAATTGTAGAACAGAACCTGCATCATTTCCACGCAGGTCGCAGACCTTCAAGAATTGTAGAACAGAGCCTGCATCATTTCCACGCAGGTCGTAGACCTGCAAGAATTGTAAAAGCAGACTCACCCCCTCCCCCTGGCCACTCTCGGGACTGCACCCGGTACT
>Ga0123332_1000142_pt1 | contig 68096 bp, 67 predicted proteins | sample BioC12SIPDNA_4_FD_89958 | JGI IMG/M metagenome (GOLD analysis project Ga0123332, IMG submission 89958) | Anaerobic biogas reactor microbial communites from Washington, USA - Biogas_R2_A C12 SIP DNA | ecosystem: Engineered > Bioreactor > Anaerobic > Unclassified | place: Washington, USA... | reverse complement strand
TGGCCGATTCCATCACCACCTGGCGGCTGAGCGCGCTGGCTTCCTCACAGCGCGGCGAGCTGGGCAACGCCACGGCGGGGCTGCGCGTCTTTCAGGATTTCTTTATCGACCTCGACCTGCCGCTCTACCTGACCCAGAACGACGAGGTGGCGCTGCCGGTGGCGGTGTTCAACTATCTCCCCCACGAGCAACAAGTGCGCCTGGTGGTGGAGGAGCAGAGTTGGTTCGAGCTGCTGGACGAGCGGGAAAAGACCATGACCATCGCCTCCAACGACGTCGAGGCGGTCTACTTCCGCATCCGCGTGCTCGACTTCGGCCTGAACGATTTCCAGGTCACCGCCTGGGGCGAGGCCATGAGCGACGCCATCCTCAAACGGGTGCAGGTCGTCCCCGATGGCAAAGCTTTCAGGACCGCTAGCAGCGACAACCTGCGCGAGACGGTGCAGCAGGCGGTGTGGATCCCGGAGGCGGCGATCCCCGGCACGGCCAAGGTCTGGGTCAAGCTATACCCCGGGATCGTCAGCCAGATCGTGGAGGGGCTATCGGGCCTGCTGCGCATGCCCTTCGGCTGATTTGAGCAAAGTACGTCGGTGACGTACCCCAATGTCCTGGTCCTGGATTACATCAAGAGCACGAATCAGGCCACGCCCGAGATCCAAATGGAAGCGGAGCAGTTCATTGCCCAGGGCTACCAGCGCCTGCTGACCTTCGAGGTGCCCGGCGGCGGCTTTTCCCTCTTTGGGCAGGCGCCCGCGCAACTGATGCTGACGGCCTACGGGTTGATGGAGTTCAGCGACATGGCCCGGGTCTCCTATGTGGACCCCGCGCTCCTCGAGCGCACGGCGGGCTGGTTGATGCGCCAGCAAGCGGCCGACGGTAGCTGGCGGCCGGAGGGCCTGACCATCGAGAGCGGCTGGGAGAACCTGCTGCGCAGCGAGCTCCCCGCTACCGCTTACGTGACCTGGGCGTTGTTGGAGGCGGGCTACGAGGACACCGCGGAGGTGCAGCGCGGCCTCTCTTACGTCCGCGAGTTCCTCAAGCTGGAGGACGACTCTTATGCCCTGGCGCTGATCGCCAACGCGTTGGCGGGCGGCGACCCGGAGGGCGAGCGCACGCGGCAGGTGCTGGCCGAGCTGGAAAGCCGCAAGGTGGTGGAGGACGGCAAGGTCTATTGGACCACCGAGATCGCCTCCTTCATGGGCGGGCGCGATAACGCGGCCAGCCTGGAGACCACGGCCTTGGTGGCCTACGCCATGCTCAAGGCGGGCGTTTATCCCGAAACGGCGAGCGGCGCGCTGGATTATTTGACGGCGCAGAAGGATAGCTTCGGCACCTGGCAGACCACCCAGGCCACCATCCTCTCGCTCAAGGCCATGCTGCTGGCGGCGACGCGGGGCGGCGAGGGCCAGGGGGAGGCGACGGTGCGCGTGAGCCTGAACGGCGAGGAGGCCGATCCGGTGCGGATCACCGAGGCGAACGCCGATGTGGTGCACCTGGTCAGCTTTTCCGACAAGGCGCGGCTGGGCGAGAACGCGGTGCGCATCGAGGTGGAGGGGCAGCGCGCCCTGATGTACCAGGTGATCACCGAGTATTACCTGCCTTGGGACCAGGTCCCCAAGCTGCCCGCCGAGCAGGAAGCGGTCGAGATCGAGGTGGCCTACGACCGGACCGAGCTGGCGGTGAACGACGTGGTGACGGTGCGGGCGCGGGTCGCGCTCAAGCTGCCCGGCGTGGCGCGCATGGCGGTGGTGGACCTGGGGCTGCCGCCCGGCTTTGCGGTGTTGGATGAGGACCTGGCGCTGCTGGTGGAAGAGGGCGTCATCTCGCGCTACGAGGTGGCGGCCCGGCAGATCATCATCTATCTGGAGGATTTCTCGTCCAAGGAGCCGCTGGAATTCGCCTATCGGCTGCGGGCCAAGTACCCGCTCAAGGCCAAGTCGCCCGCTTCGCTGGCCTACGACTATTACACGCCGGAGCGCCAGGGCGACCAGCGCCCCACCGAGATCGTGGTCAACGAGTAGAGCCTGGCCCCCGCAATCGCAGACCCTAACGGTCTTTCGAGACCGTTAGGGTCTCGTTTTGTTCGCGCAGCGGGGCAAAAGAGAGGCGATGGATTGGACAGGGGCCAAGCTGGGCCAGCGCGGCGCGGTGCTGGGCCGTGCCATAGCCCTTGTGCGCGGCAAAGCCATAGCCAGGATAGCGCGCTTCCTCGGCGACCATGAGCTGGTCCCGGGCGACCTTGGCGACGATGGAGGCGGCGGCGATGCAGAGGCATTTGGCGTCGCCCTTGGGCAGGGCGTACTGGGGCAGGCGGATCGCGGGCAGGCGCAGCGCGTCGATGAGCAGATAGTCGGGTTGCAGGCTCAGGTCGGCCAGGGCCAGCGCCATGGCCTGCCGCGTGGCGGGGACGATGCCGATCCGGTCGATCTCGGCGGCAGGGACGGAGCCGATGCCGATGGCCAGGGCGGCGCGGCGGATCAGGGGCAGCAGGCGCTCTCGCTGGCGCGGGGCGAGTTGCTTCGAGTCGCGGACGCCCGCCAGGTCTTCCATCAGGCCCTGGCGCTCCAAGGGTAGGGCCACGGCGGCGGCCATCACCGGGCCCGCCCACGAGCCGCGCCCGACCTCATCCAGCCCCGCGATGAGGCGGTACCCTTGGCCAAAGAGCGTCAGTTCGGTATCCAGCGTAGGTGTGATCATATTCCGCGGCCAAAATGAACAAGGCGCAGGCAAGAGCACCTGCGCCTAGATGGACCCCATAGGGTGGGTAAGCCTGGTCTAGTACCGCTTTTCCTTGAGCCGAGCCGCCTTGCCATGACGGCCGCGCAGGTGGTAGAGCTGGGCGCGGCGCACCTTGGCGTGACGCAGCACTTCGATCTTTTCCACGGTCGGGGCGGCCAGAAGGAAGGTCCGCTCCACGCCGACGCCGTGGCTGGCGATGCGGCGCACGGTGATGCTCTGGTTTAGGCCACCCTTGCGCAGGCGCATGACCACGCCCTGAAAGACCTGAATGCGCTCCCGCTCGCCTTCCACGATCCGATTGTGCACACGAACATCATCACCAGGATGCAGATCGGGAAGCTCTTTATTCCCCTTGAACTGCTCCTCGATGGAGGAAATCAGGTCTACCATGCTACGTTACCGCCTTTCAGCAATGCTCTTGTCACGAAGGGGAATTATAGCATATTTCGCTTTTGATGCAAATGTGCACGGTCTTTTGCGCGATTCCGCGCCCGGGCCGAGCTTGACGCGGGCCTGGAGATGGCCTATGATCACTCGTGATCCCCTGTCAGAGAGGGACACCCAATGATCATCAGCGCCAGCCGCCGAACCGACATCCCCGCCCTGTACGCGCCCTGGTTCATGGAGCGCATCCGGGAGGGGTACTGCCTCGTGCCGAACCCCTATAACCGCAAGCAGGTCTCGCGGGTGTCGCTTGCGCCTGCCGAGGTGGAGATCATCGTCTTTTGGACGCGCAATCCCCGGCCCCTGCTGTCGCGCCTGACCGAGCTGGACCAGCGAGGGTATCGCTACTATTTCCAGTTCACCCTGACTGGCTACCCGGCGTCCCTGGAGCCGCACCTGCCTCCCGCCGCCGATCTCCTGGCGTCCTTTCTAGCCCTGTCCCGCCAGGTCGGGCCGCAGCGGGTGCTCTGGCGCTACGACCCCATTCTGCTCTCCGACCTGACCGACGCGGGCTATCACCTGCGGCGCTTTCGGGAGCTGGCGGAGGCCCTCTCCGGCGCCACCCAACGCGTCACCATCAGCCTGTTCGACCCCTATCCGCAGGCGTTGCGGAGGCTGCGAGGGGCCGGTGTGCGGGCGCGGGAGACGCAGAGAATCGACGCCGAACTGGCCGACCTGTTGCGAGGGTTGTCGGCGACGGCGGGGGAGCAGGGGATGGAGATCGTCAGTTGCGCCGAGCCGCGCGACCTTTCACCTTATGGCATCCCCCCAGGCAAGTGCGTGGACGATGCGTACATTGCGCGAGTCTTTGGCCTGCAGGTGCCCGCCGCCAAGGACCCCCACCAACGGCCCGCCTGCGGCTGCGTGGCCAGCAAGGACATTGGCATGTACGACACCTGCGCGCACGGCTGCCTCTATTGCTATGCCAGTGCAGGGCGGTTGCCCGCGGGCGCTTATCATGATCCCCTCGGTCCCGCCCTGCTTGCGTGGCCGACCACGGGCTAAGCGCTAGCCCAGCCCCAGCAGCTTGATGGCGTTCCCGCGCGCCACCTTCTGAAAGACCGCCTCGCTGATCTTGCCGCTGTTGCGCAGCCCCAGCAGGAAATCCACCAGCGGCGTCGGCGTGGCCGGCGCGCAGATGTCGGTGCCGAAGCACAACCGGTCCTGGAACTCGTTCAGGAAGCGCACGGCATACTCGGGATCGCGGGCCAGCGCGTTGTGCCCGCTGCCGGCGGAGAGGTCGCCATACAGGTTGGGGTAGCGCCGCAGCAGCTTGGGGACCACGCCCCCCTCTGTTACCGGGTAGCGCGGATAGCCGTAGCGGTCGCCGGGCGTCTGCAAGGGCGCCATCTCGGCCCAAAAGCTCTGCGAGTGGGCCAGGAAGCGCAGCTTGGGGAAGAGTTGTAGCGAGCGCTCCAGTTGCGGCAAGCCAGGGTCGTCGTAGAGGCCATAGATGTTGCCCCGTTGCGCCCCCACGTGGAAGGTCAGGGGAAAGCCAACCTCCTGCACGTGCCTGAACAGGTTCTGCACCAGCGGGTCCAGGAAGGGCAGGTTGGCGCAGACTTCGCCGATCCCCTTGCAGCCGCGATCGCGATAATGGCGCAGCAGGTCGCCCAGCGGCGCGTCGACGGAATAGGACATGGCCCGCGGGTCGATGTTGCAGAAGGGGATGAAGCGATCCGGGTATTGCTCCGCGATCTCGAGGATGTCCTCGTTGGATTGCGTCATATAGGCGCATTCCGGGTTGATCAGGGGCAGCATCACCGCGCGTTCGATGCCGACGGCGTCATAGCGCGCCAGCAGTTGCGCGGGCGTGGCAAAGGCCGGCTGGCCGCCGCGCGGCGGGCCGGGGATACGGACGACGTGGACGTGGATATCGATGAACACTGGGTATCCTCCTCTATAGCCCCACCCGCCGGATGCGCACGGCGAGGTAGGGCTGGCTGCGCAGTTCGATGCGAGTCGTCCCGGAATAGGTTCCGGGCAAGCGGTCGATGGTCATGGCCCAGGGGTCGATGATATCGATGGTGTAGCTGGCGCCTTCCGGCAGGTTATAGACCATGAAAGCGGGTTGTTGCAGGCCATAGTAGTAGAGGTAATAGTCGCCGGCGCGGCCCGCCGCGTAGCGGTCCACCGGCTCCAGGCCCGGGATGCCATCGGCGGCCGCTGCTTCCAGGATGCGCTTCAGGAAGGCCAGGCGCGCCGGGCTTTGGCCGTGAAGCACGCCGCCCTTGGACCACCAGAGGATATCCTGCGGGTGCACGTAGGTTTCGCCGTGGCCCACATAGCCGCCGCCCACCGTGCCCGTCCAGAAGCGGTGGACCATCTCTTGCGCCGAGATATTGCCCCAGCCGCGCTCGATGTTGCCCTCGTACCGGCACTCGTCCACCACCACCGGCTTGCCGTAGGTCTGGCGCCACTCGCGCACTCGCTCCAGGTCGGAATGCTGGACGCTGCAATGGGTGACCCAGGGCTTGGCGTGGTCGTAGAAGCCGCGGCAGTTGTGCACCGAGCGCAGGTGCTGATACGGGTCGCTTTCCTGCACGATGCGGAAAAAGCGGTCCCAGTCGGCCATCTCTTTCGCCTTCATCAGGTCATACTCGTTGGCCATGGACCACCAGACATTGCGATAAGCCGCCAGGCGCGCCACCACATAGCGCAGGTAGCGGTCGTCCACCTCGGCGGGCAGGGTGGCATAGCCCCAGCGGTCGTAGGGGTGGAAGAGGATGATGTCGGCCTCGATGCCCAGCTTGCCGAGGTCGGTGACCCGCTGTTCCAGGTGGCGAAAGTGGGCGGGGTTGAAGCGGGTGAAATCCCAGCCCTCAGCCAGCGACCCGGCAAAGGGGTGATAGGGCGGCTCATTCTTGTTGTAGAGGTAATCCTTGGGAAAGACGCACATGCGCATCTTGTTGAAGGGCGACTGCGCCAGCGTGGCCAGGGTTTGCTCCTCCAGTTCGTCCCCCTGGTGGTTCCAGACGTAGCAGGTCGTGCCGATCTGGAGATAGGGCGTGCCATCGGCGTGGGCAAAGTGGTAGGTGTTGCGCACATGCACCGGGCCATGGTTGCCGGGGCCGGCGGGGACGCAGGCGAACTCGCCACTGACGCCATCCAGCGCGGGGCAGTTGCTATGGGTGACATAATGCCAGGCGCCCACCGCGTCGGGCATGATGCGGACGCGATAGATGCCCTCGCCGTCATAAAACCCGTCCGCCTCGATGGTGCGGTTCTTGAAGCGGAACTCGGCGCTCAGGGTCACATCCAGGAACGGGTTGCCGTCTTGCGGGCCTGGCAGGGCCAGCTCGCCGATCCCCCAGCGTTCGACCTCTGGCGGCATCATGTGGGGCATGGTCTCCTCCTGTCAGGACTTGTTCTGATAGGTGCTTTCATACAGGGCGGGGTCGTACCTGGCCCGGCGGCCGGGGCAGCCTTCGCGCGGGCAGAGCTGGCAGCTCTCAAAGCTGGCCTCCCGCGGAAAGCGCAAGCCCGAGGTGGACTTGTTGGGGACCATCAGATAGCTGTCGGTCAGGTACACGCCGATGGCCGCTTGCACGTCGCCTAGGATGGCAAAGAGCGGCCCTTGCTCGCGAAGGGGCCAATCGGCCAGCGAGCCCGGGTTCATGCGCGAGGTCTTGCCGGGGTTGTAGCGGGCCGCGAGGTCGGCGTCGAGCGCCAGCCCCGCGGCGCGCAGGGCGGCCAGTTTGATCTCCTCCGCCCAAAAGCGGTAGAGCATATCGGTCAACCCTTCGGCCCACGCTTGCAGCTCGGCGCCGCAGGTGGCCACCTGGGCGAAGGCGCGGTGCGCCTCGTCGAGGTTCACGCGGAGCACCCGGCTGGAAAGCCGGACGCCGTCGATCAGCACATAGTCGTCGCCCTTTTCCTCGATAAAGACCATCTTGTACATGGCCTTGGGTCGCGCCAGCGCCTCGGCCTCGTCCACCAGCTGGTTCAGGTCGGCGGCAAAGTCGCTGCCCTCGGCGACGTGCAGCTTGGCGAGCAATTGCGCCCGATCTGCCGCGAAGGGAATATTGGTCAGGATGATGGGGTCCATGGACACCTCTCTGCCGGGATTTGGCTCACTATAGGCCAAACCGGCGCCTTGTCAATTGCTGGCTGTGGTAAGGCCCGGCGGCGCCAGCATGCGTTGGGCGGCGAACGCAACAAGCCCCGCCGGGTCACGGCGGGGCTTGTTGGTATGAGAGGGTTTTGCGTTATGCGGGCCGCTGCACCCAGTTGCGCAGGTTCTTGATCGCCTCCTGCGCGCCGGTCGCGGCGTCGGGGATGGGCAGGAACTCGCCGCTGACATAGCCGCGGTAGCCGGTGGCCGCCAGCGCGCTCAGCAGCGACGGAAAGTCCAGATGCCCGCCGCCAGGGTACCAGCGGTTCGAATCGGCCACGTGAAAGTGAAAGATCCGATCGCCGGCGCGGCGGATGCTGCCCTCGATGGAGGGCTCCTCGATGTTCATGTGAAAGGTGTCCAGCAGCAGCCCAAAGTTGCCGGCGCCCACGCGCTCGATCAGCTCCAGCCCCTGGGCGGCGTTGTTGATCAACGTCGTCTCGTAGCGGTTGATCGGCTCCAGCGCCAGCCGCACGCCCTCCGGCGCCGCCGCCGCGCTGCAAGCGTGCAGCGCTTCCACCAGCCAGCCCATCGCTTGCTCGTGGGCGACGCCGGGCCGGACCAGGCCCCGGATCAGCCCCAGGATGATCACTGCGCCGGTCCGCGCCGCGAAAGGCACGTGCGACTGGATCCGCTCGATGGCGGCGTGCCGCACGGCGGGGTCTGGGTCGGTGAAGGAGAGCCCCTCCTCGCCCCAGGCCTGGCCGGTGCCGATGGCCGGTATCCCCAGCCCGTGGCTCTGCGCCAGCCGCAGCAGCGACTCGGTATCCACCTGCCGGGGGTCGCGGATCGACACCTCTACGCCGTCATAGCCCAACTGGGCGATGCGCGCCAGGTTGGCGGCCAGATCGCCTTTGAACGTGGCCGCCTGAAAACTCGCCATCTGCGCCGAGAGCACGACGGACAGCCGAAAGCTCTGCCGCGACGGGCCAGCGCTGGCCATCCTAGACCTCCGTCCCCTGGCCGATCCGCGGGATCCCGTAGACGGTTTTCCAGCCCTTGCTCAGCGGCTCGCGCAGATATGGCTCCATGTCCGCGGCGCTGCGCAGCGTGACCTCTTCCACGGGCGGGACCTTGCCCGCGGGGAAGGCGTCCAGGACGTGGTCGTTCCACAGGGTCAGGTATTTCAGGATGGCGGCCATGGGGCGCTTGGCTTTTTGCGCCGAGCCGGAGCGGGCCTTGCCCACCACGCCCTCGGGGGTCGCGGCGATCTCGATGGCGGACTGCCCCTCGCCCTCGGACCAGCGGCTGGGCCGCCCGAAGGGGTCCACCGACTTGTCAAAGTGGCCATCCGGCAGGTAGCCCTTGCCCACGGTATCCACGGCATAGTTCATGTCCACCATCTCGGGGTGGAGCAGCAGGCTGAGCGAGGTCTCGGACTCGTCGGCGTGGACGAAATCGGTGCTCATCTGCCCGCCGCGGTAGGTCGGGCGGAAGAACTCGCGCACGCCGCGGTGCCAGTCGATGACGCGGAAAATGCCCGGGAGCTGGTAGCGCTTGCAGAACTCTTGCACCGCCGATTCGAGCATCCAGAGCTGGCCGTGGTTGTTGACGATGAGCTGCTTGCGGAAGCCATCGTTCCACAGGCCCAGCATCACGTCGATCATCATCTCGCGCACCACGTGCTCGCGCACGATCACGGTGCCGGGCATGCCCAGGTGATGGAAGGGGTGGCCGCCATAGTTCAGCGGCGGGAGCGCCAGGTTCACCGGCGCGCCGCGCTTGGCCGTGAAGCGGCGCACGCCCTCGCAGATCGCGCTGACGTACAGCGTGTCCGCGGCGCTGGGGAGGTGCTGGCCGTGCAGCTCGGTGCAGCCCACGGGGATGAACACGATGTCGTTCTTTTTGCGGTTAGCTTCCACCTGCCAGCGGGTCGTCGTCTGGATATACGAGCCGGGCTTGCCCCACTCGACGGGGGAGGGGATGCCGTAATCGGCCAGGATGGCGTCGATCTCTTCGTCCGACGCATCCCAGACCTGCTTTTTCATCCGGCCCACTTCGTTGTCCTCGAAGAAGAGGTCAGGCTGGTCGGTAGGGAGAAACCCTGCGGGAACCTTGGACATGTTAAGAATCCTTTCTCGACTAGTTGCTTGTGATCTCGCTCAGGCGCACGGGCCGATGCTCGCGATAGGACTTGGCGGCGGCATAGGCGATGACCACCGGGGCGCGGCCATCCTGGCCCGTGACGGGCGTTTGCTTGTCCCCCAGAATGCTGGCGATAAACTCGCGCATCTCGGCGATATACGCCTCGGTGTAGCGCTGCATAAAGAAATAGAGCGGCAGCGCCGAGTGCACGCCCTGGGCGTCGCTGTGCACCAGGTTATCCGGCGTCTGGTTGCCGACGATCACCACGCCGGCGGAGCCAAAGACCTCCACGCGCTGGTCATAGCCATAGACGGCCTTGCGGCTGTTGTCGATGGTCCCCAGCGCGCCGTTGGCGAAGCGCAGGGTGATGACCGCCGTGTCGATGTCTCCCGCCTTGCCGATTTCGGGATCCACCAGCACGCCTCCGGCGGCATAGACCTCCTCGACCTCGCTGCCCATCAGGTAGCGGGCCATGTCGAAATCGTGGATGGTCATATCGAAAAAGATGCCCCCGGAGACCTTGACATAGGCGATGGGCGGCGGAGCCGGGTCGCGGCTGGTGATGCGCAAGATGTGCGCCTGGCCGATCTGGCCGGCCGCCACCATCTCGTGGGCGCGGCGAAAGCCGGGGTCGAAGCGCCGGTTGAACCCGACCTGAAGCTTGACCTTGGCCTGCTCCACCGCCGCCAGCGCGCGGTCGATGACCGCCAGTTGGGGATCGATGGGCTTTTCGCAAAAGACGTGCTTGCCCGCGGCCGCGGCCTCTTCGATCATCTGGGCGTGGGTATCCGTGCTGGAGCAGACGATCACCGCCTCGATGTCCTTGTCTTCCATGATGGCGCGATGGTCGGCATAGGCCTTGGGGATGTTGAAGGCGCTGGCGGCCTGCTTGGCGGCGTCGGCATAGACGTCGGCGATGGCCAGCACGTTGGCCTCAGGGATGCGCAAGCTCAGGTTCTCCGCGTGCAGCTTGCCGATGCGCCCAGCGCCGATGATCCCCACGTTCAAACGACGTGACATATCGTCCTCCTTGTTGGCAGCGCGGCCTAGTTGGGCAACACGATGATCTTGCCGTCGGTGCGCTGAGTGGACTGGCCGATGGCCTTCACCACGTCATCCAGGCTATAGCGCCCGGTGATGATGGGGGAGAGGTCCAGCCGTCCGGAGGCAACCATGCGGATCACGTTGGGAAAGTTGCTATCGCCCGAATGTCCTTGCGCGCCAAAGAACTGGCTGCGGCGGACCTGGAAGGTCTCCAAGTAGATGGGCACGCGCTGGGCGGCGCGGCCGATCTGCACGATCTTGGCGTTGATGGCCAGCGCCTTTTCCATCTCGGGGATGGTCAGGTGCGGGGCGCCGGCGGCCTCGACCATGAAATCGAACCCTTCGCCTTGGCTCAGCTCCATCAGGACCTCATGGGGCTGGACCTGACGGGGATCGAAAGCCTGGTCCGCGCCCGCCTTGAGCGCCAGCTCGCGCCGCTGCGGCGAGACCTCGAAAGCGATCACCTTGCCCGCGCCAGCCGCCTCGGCCAGGCCGATGGCCGCCAGGCCGATAGAGCCGGAGCCGAACACGGCGACGTAGGAGCCGGGCTTGAAGCCGCCCGCCCGCGAGAACATGGCGTTATAGGAGACGCAGGTCGGCTCGGTGAGCGCGGCCACTTCGTAGCCCTTGTCGCCAAAGCGCTCCAGGATGCCATCCACGGGCCAGCAGTACTTGGCGCCCACGGCGATATAGTTGGCGAACGCGCCGTTGACGGTAAAGCCCAGCTCTTCCAGGTTGACGCAGTGGTTGGGGAAGCCGTTCCGGCAAGGGGTGCAATGGCCGCACCAGATCATCTCTTCCGCCGTCACCGCCTGGCCGACCTTGAGGCTCTTGACGTTTTTGCCCACCTCAGCCACCTTGGCGGAGAACTCGTGGCCCAGGATGCTGGGGAACTTGGTGAGGCCGGGATAAAGGATGTAGCCATCCTTGTCGGTTTCGTAAAAGTGCATATCGGAACCGCAAACGCCGCAGGCCTTGACTTCCAACAGCACATCGTCGGGCCCGATCTTGGGCATGGGCACTTCTTGCACCTTGAGCGTGGGATGGCGCCACACGCTGCTGCCGGTGATGGCCTTGCCCGTCTTCTTTTCCCACTCGGACACGGCATAGTCGGCCCGGGGTTCCCATTTGGCATCCAGCACAAGACCCTTCATTTCGTTACCCTCCTAGAATTGACAAGAATGGAGACGATAGATGATACTGGCTGATCTATGGTTTAGAAACCGGTGCGGTGGACCCGCGCACGATCAGCTTACCTGGGAGCACCTGGGCGGAGACGGCGCGCCCCTCCAGAAGGTCGAGCAGCATCTGCATGGCCAGGCGGCCCATCTCGAAGCGAGGCTGGTGCACCGTGGTCAGGGGCGGCGTCACATACCAGCTCGGCTCGATGTCGTCATAGCCCACCACGCTGAGCTCTTGCGGCAAGCGGATGCCTCGCTCATGGGCCTCCAGCAGCACGCCGATGGCGGTCCGGTCGTTGTAGCAAAAGACCGCTGTGACGCCCTCGGCCAGCAGGTGGCCCAGCCCCGCCTGGCCGCTCTGGATGTCGCGTTGGCAATTCGGCACCACGGCAAGGGAGGCATCGGGGCTCAGCCCGGCGCGGACCATCTCGGCCTCGTAGCCTGACCAGCGGCGGAGGCTGGTGGGCGGCCGCAGCGAGGAGCCAATGTACCCGATCCGCTGGTGGCCGAGCTCGAGCAGGTGGCGGGTAGCGAGCCGCGCCCCCTGTTCGTCGTCCACCGAGACGGAGGAGCCTAGGCTTCCTGCGGCCTCGTTGTTGATCAGCACGATGGGCACGTTTAGCTCGCGCAGCCGCTCGCCATAGAGCCGCCCCACCCGCGAGGCCAGGACGATCACGCCATCCACCCGGCGCCGATGGAAGGTCTCCACCACGGCCACCTCACGTTCCGGGTTGCCGTGGGAGGAGCTGAGAAAGACGCTGTACCCTGCGCGGGTGGCCAGGTCTTCCACGCCGTCCACCACCTGGTCCCCGAAAGGGTCCGAGATGTGCGTCACCACCAGGCCGACGGTCTGGGTGCGGCGCGTGACCAGGCTCCGCGCCACGGCGCTGGGCGAATAGCCCATCTCGCGCGCTAAAGCCTGGATCTGGGCCGTCGTCTCGGCATTGACCAGCGGGCTGTTGCGCAGGGCGCGCGACACCGTGGAATGAGAGACTCCCGCCGCCTTGGCGATATCCTTGATCGAGATGCTGCTCATCGGAACCTCAGAGCCTGGGTGAGGCTCATATCAGCGCAATGCACACGTGTGCATCCAGTATACACGCGAAAGCCCTCCCTGTCAAGTCTGATGACACGATCTGGGCTTTTTTGACATTTCTCTCAAGCCGTCCTATCCTTGGGGCGACACCAAGTGCGAGTGGAGGCGTGCCGAGGCGCTCCATCGCGAGGAGGAAAAGGCAGCCATGTCCCGATATCGCGTGGCGGTTTCCAGGGCGGACAAGGACCATATCGCGGCCGGCGTGGAGCGCGCCGTCAATATGCTGGGCGGCATGGAACGCTTTGTGCGGCGCGGCGACCGCGTGCTGATCAAGGTGAACCTCTTTACCTATAACACGCCGGAATCGGGCTTTACCACCCATCCCGAGGTGATCATCGCCACGGCGCGGCTCTGCCATGAGCTGGGCGCGCATCCCGTGGTGGTCGAGCGCACCCCCAACCTGGAGCGGAACCTGGCGCCTTTTCCCGAGATTCGCAAATACGCCGAGGTGGTCTGTCTGGACCAGGCGCCTCATACGGCGCGCAACCTCCCCGGCGCGCGCAGCCTGCGCGACGAGGTGGATTGGGCCGATCTCATTGATGACGCCGACGTGTTCATCAATATCCCCGGCCTGCGCACCCATGCCCTGAGCCGGTTTTCCAACGGCATGAAGAACCTGATGGGCCTGTTGCCGCGCCATTCCACCTTTCGCGTGCACATGTACGGCCTGGAAGGCTCCATCGTGGACCTGAACGCCGCCCGGCCCAGCGATCTGGTCATCACCGATGCCGTCTATACCCTGCACGGGAATTTTCCCTCCCAGGGCAAGGGCATCTATACCGGCTTTGTGACCGCGGCGGATAACGTGGTCGCCGCGGACCTGTTCGGGGCCAGGGTTTTTGGCATCGATCCCAGCGAGACGCAATACCTCCCGCTGGCGCACAAGCGCGGCCTCGGCCCCGCCTCGCTGGACGAGGTGGAGGTGCTGGGCGATGACATCGACGAGATCCTGAAGGGGATCACCTTTGAGCAAGCGGGCAGCGAAGGCGATCTACTGAACGACCTGGTGTATCGCTACAACATCCATGCCGAGAACGCCTGCCAGTCCTGCCGCCAGGCCCTGGCCGGCGGGATCATTGCCGCCGAGGCCAAGGCCCCCGGCTTGCTAGAAATGTTCCCGGACCTGACCTTTGTTTGTGGGCCCGAGCCGGAGGACTTCCAGGTCGAGAGCGAGAACGTGCTCTATTTCGGCAACTGCGTCTATCGCTATAACCAGACCAAAGGCACGCACATCCCCGGCTGCCCGCCGCTATCGGGGTACGTGATGCGCGGCCTGCTCGAGATGGAGCCGCACCGCCCGCACACGTCCATCTGTTCCATCGCCTGGCGGGCCGCGCCCCTGCGGGAGATCATCCCCCTCGTCGCCCAGGCCGGCTATGAGGGGATCGAGCTATGGGGCCCGCACGTCCAGCGCTACCTGGACGAGGGGGGCACGCTGGCGCAACTCAAGGCGCTGCTGGCCGAGTCCGGCCTGGCCGTGCCCATGATCAGCCCGTATATGGACCTGGCCGAGGATCAGGAGGCTTCGCTGGCCCTGGCCGAGCGCGTGGTCGGGTGGGCGGTGGCCTTGGGCGCGCCGCTGGTGCGCGTGTTCGTCAAGGGCGGCCCCTCCGCGCAAGCGAGCCACGAGACCTGGGCCAAGGTGGTGGCGGGGCTGAAGGCGCTCTGCCGGATCGGCGCTCCCCACAAGATCGCTTTTGCCCTGGAGACCCACCAGAACAACTTGCACGACACCTCCACCGCCACCCTGCGGCTGATCCGGCAGGTGGGCGCGGAGAACCTGGGCGTGAACCTCGATATCCACAACCTGTTCGATATGGGCGAGGACCCCGTGCTGGCCGCCCGGCGGCTGATGCCTTTCACGCGGATCATGCACCTGAAAAACGGCCATGTGGTGGAGGGCAAGCTCAAGTACGGCGTGCCTTTGCCCGAGGGCAACATGGACTATGCCCCGTTCATGGCCGAGGTGCGCAAGCTCAACTATGGCGGCTATGCCTCCATCGAGTGGTTTGGCGACGACCCGGCTGGCGCCGCCCGCTCCGAGCTGGCTTACCTGGGGGAGCAATGGGCGCTCTCGCCCGAGGCGGCCAAGGCGTGACCGTGGAGCGACCATGAAGCAATTGCGCGGCACCGAGTTGAAGCGCTTTCTGCGCGACTATAAGCGCGCCCATCCGCCCACCCGCGAGATCGTGGCCTTGCTGCAAAACGTCGAGTACGCCATGAACGTCGGTTCGGTCTTTCGGCTGGCCGATGGGTGCGCGCTGAACCAGCTCATCCTCTCCGGCATCACCCCCGCGCCGCCCCATCCCACCATCACCAAGGTGGCGCGGGACAAGGACCGGCGCGTCCCTTGGCGCAAGGTCGAGTCGCCGGAGGAGACGATCGCCGCGCTCCGCGCGCAGGGTTATCGCATCTGCGCGCTGGAGCTGACCGACAACGCCGTGCCCTACGTCGAGTACGCCTATCCCGACAAGGTCTGCCTGGTGGTGGGCCACGAGGACCACGGCGTCCCGCCGCACACCCTGGCCCTGTGCGACGACGCTATCTTTGTGCCCATGTACGGCAAGGGCCAATCCTTGAACGTGCACGTCTCGCTGGCAGTGGTCTGTTACTATATCCGCTCGCTGGCTCTGACGCGCCCGCAAGTGGGGGCATAGCGCCCATGCTCCGAGTTCTCTCCGCTGGCAGAGCGGCCCTGCGACAGCTCTGCCGGATCCGCTGGCTATTGGTGCTGTATCTGGTCCTCGGCCTCATCTATAGCGTGGCCACCCCGATCTTTGAGGCGGCGGACGAGATCTGGCACATGGCCGTGGTCCATCATATTACCCACACCGGCCGCTTGCCTGTGCAGCCTGCCGACCCCGCCGAGACGGGGCTCTGGCGCCAGCAGGGCAGCCAGCCGCCGCTCTATTACCTGGTGGGCGCGGCTTTGACCTTCTGGATCGATACTGGCGATCTCCCCGGCCTGGTGGCCTATAACCCCCATGCCTCGGGCGGCCACCCCGCCGTCGAGGGCAACAAGAACATCCTGCTCCATTGGCCCGAGGCGGAGCGCTTTCCCTACCGCGGCACGGCGCTGGCGGTGCATCTTTTGCGCCTTTATTCGCTGGCCCTGGGCGCGCTCACCGTCTATGGCACCTATTGCATCGCCCGCCACCTCTGGCCGGGGCAGGACGAGCTGGCCTGCCTGACGGCGGGGCTGGTGGCCTTCAACCCCCAGTTCATCTATATCCACGCCGGCGTCATCAACGATACGCTGGCCATCTGCCTGTGCACCTGGGTGGTGGAGCGGTTGGTCTGGCTGCTGGGCCAGCCGGCGCCCTTGTCTCGCCCTCGCTGGCGCACCTGGGCCTGGGTCGGGCTGGGCTGCGGGCTGGCGCTGCTGAGCAAGCTCAGCGCTGGCTTCTTGCTGCCTTTGGTGGGGCTGGCCGTGGTTTACCTGGCTTGGCGGGAACGGGATTGGCGGCCGGCGGTGGCGCCGCTGCTGCTGGCGGGCGGCGTGGCCCTGGCCGTCAGCGGTTGGTGGTTCGCGCGCAACTGGCATCTCTACGGGGATCTCACCGGGCTGAGCCGCTTCATCCCCGTGGCTGGGGCGCGGCCAGGGCCGTTCGGCCTGGCGGATTTCATCGGCGAGCTGGATGGGATGGAGCTCTCGTACTGGGCCGTGTTCGGCTGGTTCAGCATCTTGGCCGACCAGGCGCTCTATCCTGCGTTTAAGGCGCTGCACCGCATCGCCTTGCTGGGGTGGCTGTTCTGGGGCTATCGCGCCGCGCGCGGCCTGGTCCGTGTGGAGCGGGTCACCCTGGCGCGGCTGGGCCTGCTGGCGGCGTGGCTGCTGATCCTGTTGGTCGCGCTGTACCGCTGGACCATGGACGTCATGGCCACGCAGGGGCGGCTCATCTTTCCCGGCGTGTCCAGCGTGGCGGTGCTGCTGGCCCTGGGGGTGGGGGGCTGGCTGCCGCGCCGATGGCGGGCTGGCGCGCTGGGCGTGCTGGTCGCCGCCCTCGCGGTCGTGGCGGCCGTGACGCCCTTTCGCTACCTTGCCCCCGCCTATCGCCTCCCCGCCGCGGTCGCCGATGAGGCCAGCATCCCGGAGCGGGTGAACCTGCGCTATGGCGATTGGGGCGAGCTGGTGGGCTATGCCGTCGAGGAGGCGACTCTCGACCCTGGCGAGCCGCTGGCGCTGACCCTCTATTGGCGGGCGCTCCGGCCCATCGAGGAGACCTACGACCTGTATATCCACCTGCGCGACGCCGAGGGCCGCCTGCTGGGGCAATTGGATACCTATCCTGGTTGGGGCATGTGGCCCACGCACCTCTGGGCGCCGGGCCAGATCGTCGCCGACCGCTACCGCTTGCCCGTGGCGGAGGCTGGCGCGCTGCCATCTCTGGGCCGCATCGAGGTGGGGTTCAGTGCGCCCGGCGAGGCGGGGCCCTTCCCAGCCTATGATCCCGCCGGGCGGCAGGTGACGCCGATCGTGGGGTGGTTCAAGGTGCGCGGGACGGAGCCACAGGAGCCTGACCTGGCCCCCGAGGCCCCGCGCTTTGCCAGCCCGGCTGGGCCCGAGATCGCCCTGGCTCGCTGGTCCCTGGGGGCGATGTCGGAAGGTTCCCTGGTCGTGGCGCCGGGCCAGCGTGTGACGTTGGAACTGGCTTGGTCGGCGCTGCGCCAGCCTGCCGCCGATTACACCGTGTTCGTGCATCTGGTGGGCGCCGACCCCCAGCCGCTGGCGCAAGCGGATGGCGAGCCGCAGGGAGGGCGCTATCCGACCTCGTGGTGGGAGCCGGGGGAGTTGGTCGCTGAGGAGCGCACCCTGGAGGCGCCCGGCGACCTTGCCCCCGGCGACTATGCCGTGTTGGTGGGGTTATATCGCCCTGCCGATGGTGTGCGCCTGGCGGCGCAGCTCGGCAACAAAGAAGCGGCAGGCGTTGCCCAAGGCGACGCCTACCGCTTGCCGGTGACCCTGCGGGTTTCGCCTCGTTAGGGCGTCTTGGGGCGGGGGAAGGCGCCCAACTGACAGACCGTGATCTTGATGCCCAGCGCCTCCGCCGCGCTGCTGACGTCCATCTTGGGGATGCCCAATCGCTTGGCGATCGCCCAGGCTTGGGTGCAGGCGAGGCCCTTGTCGTCCATCGCCGCGCGGATGGCCTGCTCCAGCGCCGCCGGGACGTTCTCCATCGGCTTGACGATCTTGTGTTTCCCCTCCGATTTGGGGCCATAGCCGAATAGCCCGAGCTGGCACTTGGCCAGCCGAACGCCCATCTCGTCGGCGGCGCGGCCCACTTCCAGAGGAAGCGCGCCCAGTTCTTCCGCGATCTTGAAAGCCCTGGCGCACGTTAGCTCGCTGTTCTGCAAGCCGGCTTGTATCGTCTCTGCCATTTTAGGTTTCATCTGGCTCTCCTCCGCTTTGCTGTGCCCCCGTTGGTGTCCGCCAGCCTCTCACTGCGCCGCTTGGGTTGCGGATGCCTGATCGAGGTATTCCTGGATCTCGGCCCTGGCTTTCTCGAAGCGGCGCAACAGGGCGCGGTCCGTGTCCTTGGCTTCGTGCAGGCTTTGTTGGGCGCAGTGCGCGCAGCCTTTGCGCAGCCGGTAAAGAAACAGCGTGCACTCCTGGCAATCGCACAATTGGACCATCATCAGGCCGAACGCCAGAGCGTCAGGGTCATCTGGCGGCAGCGCGTGGATACGTTTGACCAGAGCCCGCCAATCGTCGCCGCGCAGGTGCGATAGCGCTGGTACCGCTTCATTGGGAAACAGGATTCCCACCGATGCCATAACGTTTCACCTCTTCAACTAGCTTGAGTGGACCAGCGGTCCTGGCATCGTTGGCAGGAAGCATCGCCCGCAGCGGCGATCGGGAGCTGGTGACCTCAGATACAGAACCGTTTCGCCTGGTCTCCGCAGGCGCGGCCGCTCAACAGGTCACGCACGCACGCCGTGAGCGCGGCGGCGTCGAAGGGCTTGCGCAGATGACCCGCCGGCGCGATTTCGCGCAACAGAGAACTGGATGGGGTCTCGCGGGTGATCAGCAAGACGGGCAGGGCCCAGCCTTCGCGTCGGCGGACCTCGTGGACGATGCGGGCCGCTTCCTGGTCTGCCACGTCCAGGCTGACCAGCAACAGGTTACATTTCTCGGCCTCCATCACGCGGAGGCACTCGTCGTGGGACTGGGCCTCGCAGACGCGCAGCCCATCCGCTTCCAGGTTAACTCGGATCAGGCGTCGGAGTTGGTGGTTCTCCTCCACGGCCAGAACTTGGGGCGTTAGGTCGTCTATCTGCACAATACTATACCTTCCACGAATAGCGTATCCCCGTGCCATGCGGCATGACGCGCCGCTATGCTTGGTTCGTTGGCTCGTCAGCGGCTTGGAACATGTAGCCGGCTCCCGGTTTGGTAATGATGTACTTGGGACTCGAGGGGTCTCGCTCGATCTTTTGCCGCAGGTAGCGCACGTATACCCGCAGATACTCGCTCTCCTCGCGATATTCGGGCCCCCAGACGTGGCGCAGGATATCCTCGTGCAGCATGACGCGCCCCTGGTTGCTCACCAGATAGGTCAGCAGGCGGTACTCCAACGGCGTCAGCGGCACCTCTTGGCCGCGGACGCGCACGCGGTGTTGCGCCAGGTCGATGGTGATCTCGCCGGCCACCAGCGGCTGCCGGCTGACGATCTCGTCCGGGAACTTGGTCCGGCGGATCACCGCGCGAACCCGCACGACCAGCTCGTTCACCGAGAAGGGCTTGGTCAAATAGTCATCGGCGCCGGCATCAAAGCCGCGCACGATATCGGCCTCGTTGTTGCGCGCCGTAAGCATGACGATGGGCACAGGAGAGAACTCGCGAATGCGCCGCGCCACCTCGTAGCCATCCATTTTGGGAAGCACCAGGTCCAGGATCACCAGGTCATAGGGCCTGCGCTCCAGCTCCGCCAGGGCCTCCTCGCCGTCGCGCGCGGTGCCGACCTCGTACCCCTCGACGGTGAGGTTGGCCTGTACCAGTTGGCGGATGCGTGGATTATCGTCGACGGCTAGGATTCTGGCTTTATCCATGGACTTACCTTGGTGCAATATGCTCCGGCGGTGGCGCTCTATGCGTCCACGTTCCCTGTGGCCTCAGCGGGGGGACGGGCCGCCCGAGGTTGGTACACTGGCAGCGAAAAGGAAAAGGTGCTGCCTTGCCGCGGCGCGCTGGTGACCCAGATATGCCCGCCATGGGCTTCGACATAGCCGCGGCAGATGGTCAGCCCCAGGCCCAAGCCGGCCTTCTGCGCCCGTTCGGGCGACTGGCCCCGGTAAAACGGCTCAAAAACCAGGCTTTGCTCTTCGTGCGGAATCCCTTCCCCTTGGTCGGTCACGCTGACGACCAAGGTATCATCCTGGGGCCGGCAGCGCACCGTGATCTCGCCGCCCGGCGCCGAGTATTTGATGGCGTTGTCCACCAGATTGTGCAAGACCTGCTGGATGCGGCGCGGCTCGGCCCAGACGGGCTTGGGCTCGCCCGCGATCTCGAGCGCGAAGCGATGCTGCGGCGCCTGGCTGCGCGCCTGGGCGACGATGCGCTCCAGGAGCGGCGCCAGGTCGAGCACCTCCGGCTCGATCTTGAACCCGCCCAGCACCAGCCGGGAGGTGTCCAAGAGCTCGTCCACCAGCCCGGCGAGCCGGTCGCTCTCCTCGTCGATGATGGTCAGAAACTCGCGCTGCTTATACACGTCCCAGCTCACGTCCGGGCGCAGCAGGGTGGAAGCGAACCCCTTGATGGAGGAGAGGGGCGCGCGCAGCTCATGGGAGACCGCGGCCAGCAGGCTGGCCCTGATCTGGTCCACCTGGCGCTGCTCGGTGACGTCCCGCAGGATAAGCCCGCAGCCCCAATCCTCGCCTTGCGGGCCGTGAATGGGGAACTGCATTGCCTGCAGGGTCAGCGGCCGGGCGCCGACGATCCTGAGGTCCAGGCGCGGCCGGCGGTGCAGTTCGTCCGAGGAGCACTGCAAGTTGTTTAGCCCCTGTTCGGGGTCCGCGATATGCTGGGAGAGTAGGTGCTTGAACTCGGCGGCGGGCATGCCCACGTGTAGTGGAAGACTGGTCCCCAGCAACTCGGCGATGCGCCCGTTCCAGTAGATCAGGTGGCCATCGGCATCGGCGAGCACCAGGCCGTCGGCCATGCTGTCCAGGATGCTAGAGAGCGTGGCGCGCTCCAACTCGAGGCGTTCCACCTGCTCTTCGCAAACTCGGTCCCATGTTGATGGCCCGACGTTATCGGTCACGGTCCCCACCTGCCTGTCCATCTCCCACCAGGGCCATTATAGCACCGTGCGGCGGAGAGGCCAATTCAAAAAAAGAGCCAGCATAACTGGGCAACGGTTGCTCCTGGTTATGCTGGCTTTCCTTGGTGCGCCCGGCGGGGATCGAACCCACAACCTTCGGTTTCGTAGACCGCTCCTCTATCCAATTGAGATACGGGCGCAAGATACCCTCGGCAGGAATCGAATCTGTGGCCTCAGCGTCCGCGACGCTGCGCTCTGTCCACTGAGCTACGAGGGCTATGTTAGCGGGGAGGCAGGGATTCGAACCCTGGGTAGAGGTATTAGCCCCTACAACCGCTTAGCAGGCGGCCCCGATCGACCACTCTGGCACCTCCCCATCTGGCGGTATGTGCCGAGCGGCTTATGCCGGCGGCTCCTGGCCTACGGGCGCTCACCCTGAGGTACGATCTCGCCTCTCCCCCTAGGCGCTGTCACACAGCGACGGAGGGAGAGGGATTCGAACCCCCGGTGGGCAAGCCCACAACGGTTTTCAAGACCGCCGCAATAGGCCGCTCTGCCATCCCTCCCAGACGGTTTGCGGCTACAAGTATATCCATAATCCCCGAATAAGTCAAACTGGGTTATCCGCGCCGAACACCGCCGCGCGGCCTGTTCAGTCCTGGATGATCACCGGGGTGCCGATATCGGCCCAGTCATAGACCAGTTGGGCGGCATAGGTGTCCAGCACGATGCAGCCGAAGGACATGGGCGTGCCCAAATAGCCGCGCCAGATCTCGACACCATCCAGCGTCACCGGCAAGGAGTGGATGCCGTTTTCCGTGCCCCCGGCCCAATAGATGCCCAGCCAGTGCGGCATCCAGATGCTCCACGTGCCGCCCCAGGCGTTGGGGATCTTGTCGAGGACCTGGAAAACGCCGCGCCGGGTGGGCGCGCCTGTGCGGCCGGTGGAGCAGACGAACTCCCAGATGACCGCGTCGTTCTCGTAGGCGTAGAACATCTGCTGCGAGACGTCCACCAGGATCTTTTTGGTGGGGATGGGCGTCGCCGTGGGCGTCGGCGAGGGGGTGGGGGTATAGGTGGCGGTGGGCGTGGGCGTCGCCAGCATGTAATCAACCAGCGAGAGCTGCACTTCGGCCAGTTGCTGGCCGGGCAGCACCTCGACGGCGCGCTCATAGAGCGATTTCGCCCGCCACAATAGCCCGGCTTCTTGCTGGCGCAGCCCCTCCTGGTAATAGGCCTGGTGCAGCAGCGACCGCGTCTCGTGATAGTCGGGATTGACCAGCATCACCATCTCCAGGTTCGAGATGGCCAGCACGTATTGCTCTTCTTCCAGGTAGCGCGCGCCCGTGGCATAGTTGTCGGCCAGCTTGGCGGCCTCCCGCACCCGGTCGTTATCCGGTTGTAGCGAGAGGGCCAGCTCAAAGTGGGGCTGGGCCTCCTCAAAGCGGGCCTCTTCCGCCAGCTTGAGCCCCAGGGTGGAATGGGCCACGAAAAGCCGGTGCCGAATCTGCTCGTGCTCGGGCTTGAGGGCCTGTGCCTTTTCCAGCTCCTGGATCGCTTCCTGCGCGTTCAGCGCCAGCCAGGCTTGGTCCGCTTCCGCCAGCAAGGTGGCGATCTGCTCGTCCACCGTGGGGGTCGAGGTGGCGGTGGGCGTGGGGGAGGGAAAGAGCCCCGGCACGGCGCTGGCCAGCGAGGCGCTGACGCTGAGGCCATCGCCCAGGGCCCATTGCGCGCCCAGGACGCCCAGGGCCAACAGCAGGACCGCCAGGGCGATCACGCCCGCACCTTGCCAGCGGCTCCCCGACAGGGCCGCGCTTACGCCCTGCAAGGCACGCTGCACCACATTCCGAGGCGCCACTTGACGGTCGTGGTCTTGCACCACTGTCACTTCCCCCCGATGCTGACTGATTTCATGCAACTAGTATGGGGTTAGTATAACACGCCTTTGTCATAAATGCAACTTGTCGCAGCAGCCCCGGCGCGTGCCTATCCGTGCTCGCCGGGCTCTGGCCCGTTTCCCTCTGCGTGCTCTGCGTCTCCGGGGCGGATTATGCTCCGGCAATCAACGCCTGCAACTGTCCAAACGTTCCCGCGGCCAGCCCGCGCTCGCGCACATAGCGGAAGGTAATCTCTAGCATCCGCATCGCCGGGTCGAACCGGTGCAGGCTCCAGGGGTGCCAGATCAGGCTGACCTGCGGCATCGCCTCAGCGATGGCGCGGTCGATGAAGGGCCGGTTGTTATACGCAAACTCGTCCTCGGGCGTCTTGACATAGCCCGGCGGCATGGTCTCGGGCATGTAGGGTGGGAAGAGGCCGATGCGCACCGCGCCGACCTTGTTATTTCCCTTGAGCAGGTTCTCGTGCCAGCCGCAGGGCGGCAGCTCCCACAGCGCCGGGTGGCCCTGCTCGGCATAGGTGAAGGGGCGGACCAGCCAGGCGGGCAGCGACCACTTGGGTCCCCAGGCGATGGAGCTGACGTAGGCGTACCCAGCCTGGGCGACCAGCCGCAGCGCCTCCGGGGCGATCCTTAGCCCTTCGGGGGAGCAGACTGGCGGGCGAAAGCCGCGCACCGCCACGCCAAAGGCGTCCTCGATGCGGCGCTTGCTATCGATGATCTCGGCCGGATAGCGCTCCGGCGGGCCGGCCTTGCCAAATTCGTCGGCGTCGTGCAAGAGCATGTGCGTGTACGAGTGGCAGGCGATCTCGAAGAGCGGGTGGTCGCGCAGCAAGGCCACGAGCTCGGCCTGCTGGCTGTCCAGCATGCGCGCCACGAGGTAGATGGTGGCGGGGACGCCGTGCCGCTCGTGCACCGGCACGATGGCGCGCAACGCTTCCAGGCAGCTCGGGCTTTCCGTGTCATAGGCGGCGATGTAGAGCGGCCCCGTCATCGCCATGCCCTCGCGCCGGCATCCTCCGTGCAATACTGCGAGAGCACCTGGTTGATCCCCCGCGCCAGCTTGTCGCAGTCTTCCGGCATGTGCCACTGATTCAGCGGGATGTCGATCATGCGGTCAAAGAGATCGTTGGCCACCGGGCAGTCGTCGTCGTGGTATTCCACCTGGCCGCCGAGCTGGCGGTAGAGGGGGCACTCGTAAGGGCACTGGTCCGGCGTGGTGCCCGACTTGAGCGTGACGGCATACATGTAGCGATAGATGTGCCAGTCGGGCGGGGCGTCGGGGCCGCGCATCCCGGCGCGGATGCTCAGCGCTTTCAGTCCCTCTACGATCTTGGCTCCCAGTTCGAGGGTTTGCGGGAGAAGCGCACGCGATAGCCCACCTCGCCATCGGGGTCGTTCAGGAGCTGCGGGGTGATCTCGCGATAGGTCTTGAGTCCCTCCAGCACCTGGCGCTTGACCGCGCGGAAGCGCGCGACCGTCTCGGGCATGCGCTGCAACTGCACCACGTCCACCGCCGCCTCCAGCTCGGAGAGGCGATAGTTGGTGCCGCAGTAGAGCTCGCCCTCGTAGCGCGGCGGGGCAAAGCGCACCGGCCGCCAGAGCCCGCCGCACTCGGCCAGGCCGTTGGCCCGCTCCCAGAGCCGCTCCTCGTCCGTGATGAGCAGGCCGCCCTCGCCGCCGCCCACGATCTTGTAGGCCGAGATGCTAAAGCAGCCGAGGTCGCCCCAGGTGCCGACCCACTTGCCCTTGTAGGTGCCGCCGCAGGACTGGGCCACGTCCTCCACCACCCGCAAGTTGTGCTTGCGGGCCACGGCCACGATCGCCTCCATGTTGGCCACGCCGCCCATGACGTGGGTGGGGGCGATGGCCACCGTGCGCGGGGTGATCAGCGCCTCGATTTTGGTGGGGTCCATGTGCAGCGACTCGTCCACGTCGCAAAAGATGGGGACGCCGTTGGACTGCACCACCGCCGCCGCCGTGGCGAAAAAGCCGATGGCCGGGCAGATGACCTCGGTGCCGGGGCCCACCCCCGCCGCGACGAAGGCGCTATGCAGCGCCCCGGTCCCCGAGCTGAGGGCGATGGCGTATTTCACCCCAAACATCTCGCGGGCGACGCGCTCCATGGCCTGCACCTTGGTCTCGGGGAGTTTGGCGTAATAGTTGGCCAGGAACGGCCCCTCGCCCATGTCCTCGGCCTCCGCGGCGGCGCGAATCTTGGCGAGCGTGGCGGGGGAAAAGCCAAAGCGCTCGGCCACGGACATGAACTCGTCCACGCCGATCTTGGGCTCGCCGCGGCCCTGGGCGCGGGTGGTGGCCTGCAGCCCGCCCAACAGCCCGCTCTGGCGGTCCGGTTTGCGTTCGGTCATCGTGATCCTCCTATGGTCACACCTGGATGCGGTAGAGGCATGGGTGCGGGATAAAGACGAACTCGATAGCGGGGAAGGTGGCCTGCAGATGGGCGCAATAGGCCTGCATGCCCCATTCCTCCGAGACGCCGTGGTTGACCATGATCATGGCGGCGTCGATCTCGCGCAGCCACTCGCCTTCGCGCACGACGCGGAAATAGTCCTCGGTGATGAGGTAGCAATCCGGCTGGTAGCGATGCATCTCAAATGGCCGGGTGATGGCCCCCGTGCCGGTGACGATGGTGTGGATCAGACGCTCCGGGTCGCCCATCACCATCACGCCATTCTGGCCCAGCGGCGCGATCTTGCGCACGATCTGGTTGGCCAGCGCGTGCAGTGGCGTGGGCGGCAGGTGGCACAGGGCATAGGGGCCCAACGGGTCGGGGACCTCGCGCTGGGAGAAGCCCAGCCCCTTGGCCCAGGCGTCGCGGATGCCGATCTCGGGCCAATAGTCGATGGTGTCGTGGCAGCGGTAGATGCACAGGCCGCTCTCCCGGATCCATTGCGCCTTGTCCCGTTCCAGCTCGTGATATTGCGGCGGGTCGAACTCGCTGCCGACGGTGGCGTCCACAAAGATGGACTCGTGGCCGATGAACATCTCGCAGCCCAGCTCCACGGCGCGGCGCAACGCCTCCCAGTTGGGCTTCCAGGAGACCGCTACCTTGGTGAGGGGCCGGGCCGGGTCGCCGACCTTGAATCCGTCGGGCGAGTGGGGACGGTTCATCCAGGGCGAACGTTCGCGAAAATAGCGGGCCAGGTCTTCAGGGGTCATGGTGTCCCTCCGGCGTTTGTCTCGCTGCTCGAACAGAGCGGCGGCTTGTTTTGTGCAGGCGGCCCCTAGCGGCCCTGGTAGCTGCGCAACAGGCCATCGATCTTGGCCGTCGGGTCGAACAAGGGGCTGATGGAGCCGTTGTGGTTGAGCATATCCACAAGGTAGGCGGCAAAGCTGGACATGTCCACCTCGACGAACCAGGGCATCTGGCTCAGCTCCGGGCGGCGGTAGGTGAGGTTGGTGGCATAGACGCGAGAGATCAGCCCTTGCTCATAGGCGGCCTGGTATTGGCTCAGCCCGCTGACAAAGAGGGCAAAGGTGACGGCCACAAAGATGCGCTTGGCCCCGCGACCCTTGAGGTCTTGGGCGATATCCAGCAGCGAGCCGCCGGAGGAGAGGAGGTCATCGCAGACCAGCACGTCCTTGCCGGCCACGTCCTCGTCCCTGCCCAGGAATTCGTGCTGGATGATGGGGTTCTGCCCATCGACCACCCGGGTATAGTCGCGGCGCTTGTAATAGACGCCCACATCCACGCCCAACATGCTGGCATAGTACAGGCTGCGTTTCATGGCCCCCTCGTCGGGGCTGATGACGATCATGTGGTCCTTGTCGAGCTTGAGGTCCTTTTCCTTCTCGAACAGGGCCTTGAGCATCTGATAGGTGGGGAAGAGCGTCTCGAACCCGCTCAGGGGGATGGCGTTTTGCACCCGCGGGTCGTGCGCGTCAAAGGTGATGATGTTCTTGACGCCCAGATGCTCTAGCTCTTGCAGGGCCACGGCGCAATCCAGCGACTCGCGCGTCTGCCGCTCATGCTGGCGCCCCTCGTAGAGCATGGGCATGATCACCGTCAAGCGATAGGCCTTGCCGCCGATGGCCGAGATGGTGCGCTTCAGGTTCTGAAAGTGATCGTCGGGGCTCATGGGGCAATCCAAACCGAACATCTTGAAGCTGTGGGAATAGTTGCCCATATCGGTGATGATATACACGTCATAGCCGCGCACGGTTTCCTCGACCAGCGCCTTGGCCTCGCCATTGGCGAACCGGACGATCCGGGTGGCTACGAGGAAGGAATCGCGCTGCGAGCCGAACACCCGCATGTAATCCGGGTCATCCTCGGCGATCCGGTGGCGCCGGCACCAGATGTGGTGGTCGATCAGATTGGCCAGTTCCTCCGCCCCCTCCAGGGCGATGATCCCCAAGGGGGCGACTGGGTACAGCGGAGGTTCCTCACGATTGCTAGCGCTGTTGGCCATGTTCTCTTCCCTTTCACTCGACTGGCTGGCGCGGCAGGCCGCCAGCCCAACGAACACACTATAAGCAGGATCGGTCATTGTGTCAACCTTGACAGAGGGTTGGGATAGGGTATAATGAGACAACTCGAAGGGTTCTTTTGGCCTTTTCAGATCATGATGCGAGCTGCGAGGAAGCCATGCCCGAACTCGACCTGCAGGAGCACCCCCATCGGCGCTACAACCCGCTGACCGGCGAGTGGGTGCTGGTTTCGCCGCACCGGACCAAACGCCCCTGGCAGGGCAAGGTCGAGAAGACGGCTCCCGAGGACAAGCCGCATTATGACCCTACCTGCTACCTGTGCCCTGGCAACACCCGCGCGGGAGGCGTCGAGACCCCCCATTATTCGGGCACCTACGTCTTTACCAACGATTACGCCGCCTTGCTGGAGGAAACTCCCTCCGCCCAGTATGAGCGCGGGCTCCTCTTGGCGCGCAGCGAGCGCGGCCTCTGTCGCGTGCTCTGCTTCACCCCACGCCATGACCTGACCCTGGCCGAGATGGACGCGGCGGACATCCGGCCCATCGTCGACGCCTGGGTGGAGCAATACGCCGAGATCGGCGCCAAGCCTCACATCCACTATGTGCAGATTTTCGAGAACAAGGGCGCCATGATGGGGGCCAGCAGCCCGCACCCCCACGGGCAGATTTGGGCCAACGAAACGCTGCCCAACGAGATCCTCAAGGAGCACGCTAGCCAGCAGGCCTATTGGCAGTCTCAGCGCCGCTGCCTGCTTTGCGACTATGTGCAGACCGAGTTGGCCATCGGCGAGCGGATCGTGACGCAGAACGCCCACTTTGTGGCCGTGGTGCCCTTTTGGGCGATCTGGCCCTTCGAGACCATGGTCCTCAGCAAGCGACACATGACGTCGTTGCTGGACTTACAGGAGGCCGAGCGGGATGCCCTGGCCGACATCGTGCAGCGCGTGACCGCGCGCTATGACAACCTGTTCGAGACCTCGTTCCCCTATTCGATGGGCTTTCATCAAAAGCCGACCGATGGCGGGGCGCACGAGGCCTGGCATCTTCACCTGCACTTTTACCCGCCGCTGTTGCGTTCGGCCACGGTGCGCAAGTTCATGGTCGGCTACGAGATGCTGGCCACGCCGCAGCGCGATATCACGGCTGAATCCAGCGCCGCGCGGCTGCGCGCGCTGTCCGAGGTACACTATCGTCGCGTCGCCTAGAGCTCCGTTATGGCCTGGCCGTCCGGGGAGGTGAGCATGTTCTGGCGCAAGCTGCTGAATGTCGTTGCCGTGGCCTTGTTGGTCCTGTCCGTGCCGCTGATCCTGCTGCTGATCAACATCTATGTGCTGTTCACGCCCGCCTTTCTCCAGTTCGAGTATGGGCGACCTACCTTTCCGCCAGCAGAGGGCTTTACCAGTGAGGAGCGCCTGGATTTCGCGCAAGCCCTGGTGGTCTATATGCGCTCCGACCAGGGGATCAGCACGCTGCAGGCACTGGTGCATGACGACGAGCCGCTGCTCGATACGCGCGAGTTAGTCCATATGGCTGACGCGAAGCGCTTGCTCGAGCGAGCCCTGTCGGTCTTTTGGGGCGCAGCGACCCTTTTTGCACTGACCACGGTTTATGCGTTGTGGCGGCCAGAACTGCGGGCCAAGTATCCGGCCTATGTCTTTTGGGGCGCGGTGATCCTCTTCGTGGGGATTCTCTCGCTTGCGGCTTGGGCGGGGGCAGCCTTTGACAGCTTTTTCTACGTCTTTCACCGCATCTTCTTCGTGGGCGATAGCGGCTTCTTCCTTGCCACCGCCAGCCTGATCCGCCTTCTCCCGGAGGTATTCTGGATGGATGGGTTGGTGGCCTGGATCATCCTGGCGTTGGGGGAGGCGGTGGTGGTCGGCTCGGCGGCCTATCTCTGGCCGGGCTGGAAACACGGCCGATGATGATCAGCGTCGAGGAGGCCCGCGGGTATTACCCCGAGGGCGACCCTGTACACGGGTTTGACCACGTCCTGCGGGTGCTGCGCCTGGTGGAGCGCATCGGCGCGGCGGAAGGCGCCGACCTGGAGGTGCTGCGAGCGGCGGCGCTGTTGCACGACGTGGCCCGGGCTGACGAGCTGACCACAGGCCGGTGCCATGCCCAGGCGGGGGCCGAGCGCGCGCGAGAGATTCTGGCCGGGCAGCCCAAGGCGGCGGCCGTGGTGGAGGCGATCCGCACCCATCGCTTTCGCGACAACAACCGCCCCACGACGCTGGAAGGGCAGATCCTCTACGACGCGGACAAGCTGGACGCCATCGGGGCCGTGGGCGTGGCGCGGGCCTATGCCATGGGCGGGCAGCGCGGGCAGGCGCTCTGGGCGCCGGTGACGGCGGCCTTTGCCCAACGCGAACGCGCCGCGGGATTGGCCGACCTCTCGCGCGAGGGCCACACGCCCGTGCACGAATACGTCTTTAAACTGTCCAAGCTGCGAGACACGCTCTTTACCGCCACAGCCAAGGCGCTGGCGGATGAGCGCCATCGCTTCATGGCCGAATACTATGCCAGACTGGAAGCTGAGGTAAAGGGAGAGCTATGAGCATGAATCGACCCAGGCCCACGAGCGGCTTCGCGCTTTTCCTGGAAAAGCTGATGAGCGGCGGGCGCAAGGCGGAGCAGGCCATCGCCGAGATCAAGGCCGAGATCACCTCGCCCACCGACGGGAGCCGCGTGCCCTATCGCGTGGCGTGCGAAGGGACGCATGCCGGCGTCGCGGAAAACATGGAGCTGTGGCTCATCGTCTATTGCGCCAATGTGCTGGAAGGCTCCGACGCTGAGGGGGCGGACCCGATCGCGGTCTTTTACCCGCAAGCTTCCCCCATCTTGCGGCTGCCAGGGGGGCTATGGCACTCGGCGATCTCGGTCGGGCCCAGCGAGCGCGAGAGCATGGGCAAGACCTACGATATCCTGCTCATCGCGACCCCGCGTGGGGCCACGCGGCAGATCACCAAGTACAACCAGGAGGCCTCGGCCCGCGGCAAATGGTCGGGCATGCTCCGGCTGCCCACTGGCGCGGCGGTGCTGGATACCATTACCGTCACCCGCAACTAGCGACGCGCGCCGTTCCCGCCCCGCCACGCTTCCGGCTGGGTCAGGCGGCGCACGCCAAGCTTTGCCGATAGAGCTCGGCCATGCGTTCGGCGTGGCCGAGCATTTCTTTCCTATCCCCCTGGTGATAGAGCACCTGATAGGCCGCTTGTGCCTCCTGCTGGCAGATGGCGTGATGCAGCGGGAAGAACTCGCGCTCCAGGAAGAGGGCGTACTCGACCATCTGGTGCGAGCCGTAAGCCCGAAAGCCCTCCCGCCGTCCCCCCGGCCCGGTGACGCTGCACGCCGCCGAGTAACCCTCTGCGATGGCTGCGAGCGCGCTGGCGCCCGTCCTTTCCTCGGCCAAGGCCAGCGTCCAATGGCAACCGTAGGTGTGCTCCACGCCGTGGCTGTCCGAATTGCCCACGATGGGCAGCCGGTGGCCCTGGAGCAACAGGTCCTGATAGCGCGCCACCGAAAGCAGGTTATCCTCGAACTCGACATCCCCCAGTAGCTCGATGGCGTCCAGGTCGCCATCGGCCACCATCTGGTCGTACAGCCGCGGATCGAGATGGTAGACGCGGCTGGCCACCCAGTACGGGTGGCAGAGGTAGGCCTTGCCGCCGTGGCGGTGGATCCTGTCGAGGGCCCAGCGCATCGGCGCGTACTCGGCCGCCGTGAGCCCTGGCGCCAGCGGACGCTGCGCCAGCGCGGCCTCTGCCTGCGCCACCTCGGCCTGGCCCGCCTCCGAGTTGAAGCGGTCCATTACCGCTGCCGACGCGCCGATGGAGAGCATGTGCCAGGTGGGAAAGGAGAGCTCTTCCCCGGGCAGCCCGAGCAGGTTCAACCCCAGCGCCCCGGCGCCCGAGATCGCCTCCAGGGTGGGGGTGTAGCGGTTATGGTCGGTGATCGCCAGCAGGTCCAGCCCCAGCTCGCGGCCGCGGATGGCCATCTCGGTGGGAGATTGCCGCCCATCGGAGTAGTAGGTATGGGTGTGGAAATCGCAACGCAGGGGGATGCGGCGCGCCAGCCCTTCGGGCAGGGCAAAAAGGTGTCCGGTCATGACTGGCCGCTGGGCGGTTGGCGCGAAGAGGTCGAGCAGATATTCGCCGGGCAGCGGGAATCGCTCGGACCAGCGCGCCGCGCCGGTATCATCGGCGGCCAGCTCGCGCTCCCAGAGGTGCGGCGGCTTGTGCATGGAGGTGCCGCGCAGCACATAGGCTCGGCCCGGCTCCAGGCCGGTCACTTGTATCTTGGTCTCGCGGTCGATAGCGGTGACCAGGGGAAAAAGGGTATGGCGGCTTTCCACGATCGTCTCCTTGCGCAGGGATCGGATGCGGCTCGAGGGCGGCCGCTAATCGGCGGGGTTGGGGCTGGCGCCGGCGCTTTCCAGCATGGCGGCGAATTCGCTGAGCACCATCGCCGTGGCCCCCCAGACCTTGTGGCCCAGCAGGTCAAAGAAGGGAACCTCCACCTCGCGCCCGCGGAGGGTCCAGGTCTCGACCTGGCGCAACGCGGGGTCCAGCAGCGCCGCGAGGGGAACCCGGAGCAGTTGCGCGACCTCATCGCGGGAGGGCCGGAAGGCGGGCTGGCTAGCGACATAGGCCACGTAAGGGCGCAGCTCATAATGGCTCGGCGCGATATAGAGGCCGGTCAGCTCGCCCAGCAGCTCCGCCCCCGCCAGCGAGATGCCCAGCTCTTCCTCTGCTTCGCGCAGGGCCGTCTGGGCCAGCGAGGCGTCGGCCTTCTCCCAGGCGCCTCCCGGCAGCGAGACCTGGCCCTTGTGGTGGGCCACGGTGTCGGTGCGCACCGTGAGTACAAAAGATAGCGTGGCGTCTTGCGGGTAGAGGAGGATCAGCACGGCGCTGAGGCGCGGCGGCCCGGCATAGTCGAAATCCCCGGGCCGCGAGCGGGGCCGGGTGGACATGGCCGACTGAGCGGCCTCGCCGGGCCGGGGGCCGGCCATGGCCCGGCGCACCACGGCGATGGCGAGATGCTGCGGGTCGCTTCCCGGCGCCGCTGCCCCTGGCGGGTCAGGCGCTAGAGCAGGGCGTAGATCAGCCATGCGGCCAGCACCACGAAAAGGATCGCCGTGACCAGCTTGATGGTGGCGGTTCGGGTCTGCAGAAAGCGCGTCAGTTGGTTGGTAGTGGTGCCATAGTAGGCCAGCACGAACACCGCGATAAGCGGCAGGATGAAGAACAGGTTATAGAGCACCAGGTAAGCAAAGGCCTTGACCCGCAGCTCTGGCACGCTGAGCACAAAGATGATGGTGGGCAGGTAGACCTGGCCGGTGCAGGCCAACTCGATGATCGAGATGACCGCGCCGGTGACGAACGCGATGGGCACGTAGGACTTGGACCCTTGCCCCTCCCGGATGACCTTGTTGATGCGTTGGCGCAGCACCTTGGGCAGGCTGAGCGCCATGTCCTGTATCTTGCCCTGGCGTGCTTTGAGGTAATCGCGCACGCTCAGGATGGCCAGCACGATGCACAGCACAGCGGTGAGGCCATAGACCCAGCGGCCGATCTTGGCGAGAAAGTCGAAAGCGCTCAACACCTTGGAGAGGCCCAGCCCCACCGCCAGGTAGGTGAGGAACACGCCAAGGGCAAAGGCGCCGCCGACCCACAGGATTTCGCGCCCCTTACGCCCGCTAAAGGAGAGGTACGAGATGAAAAAGATCAGCGTCGTGAAGGCGCAGGGGTTCAGGCCATCGCCCAGCCCGGCCAGCAGGATGGTCAGCACGCCCAGGGAGCGAAAGCGGTCGATGATGCTGCCTTTGGCCTGACTTGGATCAAAACCCTCCCAGGTCTTGGGCGCGCCACTGAGCAGGTATTTCTTGAGCGTCGCTTCCAGGCTGTCCATATAGATCGCGTCGTCCACCAGGGCGTCGTCGCCGACAAAGATCGCCGGGGCCACCAGCCGCTTCTCCTCGGGCACGTTGGCGCGTTCGCCCAGCCACTCGACCAGCGCCGCCTCGGCCTTGACGTCGAAGGTGGTAATCACTACCTGGGAGTAGCGGTTCTGCATAAAGTTGAGCAAGAGCTGCACGCGGTCGCATTCCTGGCAGCCTGGCTGGAAAAAGTAGGCTAGGTGGATGGGCGGCAAGTTGGCGGCGGCAGGGGTCTTGCCGCTGGCGGGCGTCAGGCTGGCCGCGGGAGCGGCGGTGCGCGGCGCGGGCGCGTCATGCCGGAAGCCCAACTGGTACTCGAACCCGGCCAGGACCGGGGCCATCTCGACATAATCCACGCCGCCCTCGGCAAAGTAGCGTTGGATGGTGGCCTCGGCTTGGGCGGGAATCTGTACCGCGCCGATCATGACCGTGTCCCCGATGATCAGGGTGGGGACGCCGTAGGTCTTTTTCTCCTTGAGCAGCGCCTCCAACAGCCGGCTAAAGGCCTCATACGCGGCATCCGAGGTGACGTCCACGAGCTGGATTTGGAGCGCGGCGCCATAGCGCTGCTTGAGGGTGGGCATATAGTTGTCGATGATCTCGGCGCAATGGCTGCAGGTGGGCATGTAGAACAGCACGCCCTGGACCGTGCCGGAGACGCCTTGCTGGTATCCGGCCATGGCGTTTTTCGCCAGGTCGGTGAGCTCGACGCCGCCTTGGGCCAAATAGTCGTCGATGGTCTTTTCCAGGTCGAGCTTGATCGAGTTGGCGCCCAAAAAGACGTCCATGCCGATGAACAGCTCGGGGATCGCCGTCTGCTCGGCGGGGATGCCATAGGCTTGTTCCATGGCGAGGAGCAAGCGGAGGTTGGCCGGCTCCGAGGTGTCGAAGAGCATGATATCGGCTTTGGCCCCGTACTTGGCCTTGAGCTGGGGGACAAAGCTGCTGACCACGTCACCGCAACTTGGGCAGGGGTTAGAATAGAACAGCAGCATGCGCGCCACCGGGTCCGGGGCGGCCAGCGCGGCGGCAGCCTCGCCGGAGCTGGGACGTGCCAGCTCTCGGGCCTGGGCTGGACCGGCCACAAAGGCAAGCAGCAGCACCACAAGCAAGCAGGTTGCGATGATCCAGCGGCGATGATCCAGGTTCATAGAGCCTCCGCGCAGAAATGCCATTCGCAACGATACAACATTTCGAGGCTTTTGTCAATTTCGGGAAAAAAAGAGGGCTGTCCGCAGCCGCGAACAGCCCTCCCAGGACCGGTATGTAGCGAGCAGGGCGCCTAGGCCAGCTTGACGTCCTTGGCGCTCTCCCACAGCCCGTGGATGTTGCAGAAGGACAGGGCGTGCAGGGTGCCGGCCTTGTTGACCTTCATGGCGACGGCCACGACCGGGTCGGTGTAGACCGGGCCCTGGTTAGCTCCCGCCACCGCCTCGCCATGGGCGGAAAACTCGAAGCGGCCCACCTCGTAGGAAAACTTGTCACCTTCCGGCTGGAAGAAGAGCTGTATCCAACTGATGTGGTGCTCCGTGGTGTTGGGGTGGGCGATCTCTTTGCCGATGCTGCACTTGACCTCAAAGGCCTGCCCCGCGGTCACGGTGTCCGGGCACTCGATCACCGGCACGTGCTTTTCCTTTTTCCAATCCGCGCTCTGAATGCGTTCTCCCAAAGTAGCCATGTGGTTACCTCCCTTGTTGGTTGCTGATCAGGTTTTTACTCGATGGCATAGATGGCGTCGGGGCGCTTGACGCGCAACGCCAGGCTCTCCATGACCCGGAAGACATGCTCCATGCCCGCGGGGCCAAGGTAGGCGGTGACCAGATCCTGGGCCACGGCCAGGTCGAGGTTCTCCACACCCTGGGAGATGACCAGGGCCTGGTTGCCCTTCAGGGCGGGCGTCTGGTACACGCCGCCGCTGGCCAGTTCCTTCACCTGCTTGATCTCCAGAAGGCCCATCTGCTCCGCCATGGGGCGGTGCAGCAGCGCATAGACGGCTGGGCTGACCACGACCGCGTAGGGGCCAAAGAAGCCCTTCTCCGCGAGGGCGCCGGTCGCGTTCACCAGGGCGGCGAACACGGCCCCTGGCTTGGCCCAGGCGGTCTCTTCGACCTTCGCGCCTGCCTGGTCAAAGAGTTCGCCAAAGATCATCTCGTCCTCTTTGCGGGCGACCATGGCGGCGGACGCAGCCGCGGGGCTGATATCCAGGGGCCAGCCGAGTTGCTTGGCCTGCGCCATATCCCGCCATTGCATCACAAAGTCCTTGTGCAGCAAGGGCAGCTCGAGGATGCCGCGCTGGGCCACGTCGACGGCGTCGCAATCGCCGCCGCAGCACTCATCGCCTTCGTTACAGCACTCGCCTTCCTTGTCGCAGCACTCGTCATCCTTGCCGCCGCAGCAGTCGCCGGCGCTGGAATGCAGGCAAGCAGGGGTGACGTGATACTGGTTCACGGGCACGGTCTGAAAGCCGGCGCCCAATGGGCCAAATATCTCGATCAGGCGGCGCCCCACCAGCAGCTTTTTCGCAGTTGCGACGACCACGCCATCGATAGCTGCCCACTCTTCGGCGCTCAGAGGCGCATCACCACGCATCAAGAAATCTTCCATGTTTTCCTCCCTCTCGCTCGGTAAGACAAGCTAGTCCTGTTTTTGGCCAAATAGGCTGCCCACGGTGGGCGGCTGGGGTGCGCTGGGCGCTGCTGGCTTTTCCTCCGGCGGCGCCGACTCCTTCTCCTGGGCCTCAACCTCTTCCAGTAGATCGCCAAAGAGCTCGATGTGATAGATCTCGTGGTCGCGGATGCGCGTCACGAGGTCCTTCAAGCCGGGGTCCTCGATCTCGGGGATCTGGCGGCTATAGGCGGCGGTGACCATGCGCTCGACCTTGATGTCCGCCTCGAGCATCTCTTCCGGATCGTCCGGTAGCTCCAGCCCGGTGTGCTCGATCTCGGGGGTGCCGCCGATGCCCTCCATCTCTTCGGAGAGCCAGCCCAGGTGCTGCATCTCGTTGATGGCCTGCATTTCGAGCTCGTTGCCGATCTCGCAATCGGGCATCATGAAGCGGTGGTACAGGTATTGCAGGATGACGGTGTACTCGTGCTGGATGCCCTCGTGCAGGATGGCCGCGAGGCGCGCCGGCGGCCCCGCGGGCTTGGCCTCGGCTGCGGGCGCCTCGGCGGGCGCGGCCTCGGCCATGGCCCCCGCCTTGTCCACAAAGTGGACGAAATCCCCGTGGTGCGACTCCTCGTCGGAGAGGATGCGGGAGAGCAGCCGCTGAATCTTGGGATCGGGGATGGCCTCGATGTGCTGGCGATAGAGGTTGATGGCATCCACTTCGGCCTGGACGTCGGCGCGCATGTTTTGCACCACATCATCGGTGATGCCCGTGAACGCGCCGCGCTCCATGCTGGGCTTGCCTCCCAGCTCCACGATGGTCTCGGCCACCCAATCAAAGTGGCGCATCTCTTCGCGGGCGATGGCCTCGATCTCGGCGGCCAGCTCGCCCTCGCCCATGGCGTAGGCATGTCGCAGGTACTGGACGATGGCCATGAGCTCGCCCTTCAGGTCCTCTTGCAGCAGGGCGATGATCTCTGCGTTTGTCATTTCCACCTCCTTTGGCGCCCGGCTCAGGGCGCTCCCGGCTCGTTGCGCCGGGGCTTACATCTCTTGGATAAAGCCCTTCTCGAACTCGTCACGCAACAACTGCGCGTGGTGCTCCTCTTCCTTCATCAGGAACTCGAACAGGTCGCGCAGGGAAGTATCGGCCACGATCTCTAGCGCATCGCGGTAGAACTCGTAGGCTTTTTGCTCGCGGTCGATGGCCTCGCGCCAGGCCTGATCCAGGGGCGTATGCTTGTTGATGGTCATGGTTACTTCCTTATTCCTCTAGTTTGGTGAACATGTCCTTGCCTGCGCCGCACATGGGACAGGTCCAATCGCTGGGCAGCGATTCGAAGGACGTGCCCGCGGGTATGTTAGCCTCCGGGTCGCCCCGGGCGGGATCATACACGTAACCGCAGATGCTGCACTCGTATCGAGAGGCGGGCGATTGGGCGCTGGCCAGCAAGGCCCGAAAATCCAGATCCCCTGCCCCCAGGTTATCGGCATACGCCGAAAGGTCCACGGCGCCCTTGATCAACTTGGTGATCGGGACCACGTTGCGCTTGTCGCCCAGCAGGATCGAGCCGATCAGCTTTTTCTCGCGCAGCACGAGCTTGCGATAGATGCCCCGGTCGTGGTCCTCAAAGCGCACATAGACGCAGCTCTCATCCTCGACGTTGGCCTGGCCGATGCAGGTCAGGTCGATATCGGCCACTTTGAGCGTGGTGGATGGCACGGTACCCTTGTAAGGCTCGGTCGCCACCCCGGCCATGCGCAATGCCGCCACCTGGGCCTGCTCGATGGCCGCCGGGATGATGCCATAGACCTGCCCGTCGAATTCGGCGCAATCGCCCGCGGCATAGATATCCGGCTGGCTGGTCTCCAACCACTGGTTGACGACGATGCCCCGCTTCACGGCCAGCCCAGCCTGGGCGGCGAGCTCCACATTGCCGCGGATGCCGGTGGAGACGACTACCAGCTCGCAGGGGATGGTCTCGCCGTTCTGCAGCTCCACCCCGCTGACCTTGCCGTCGCCGGCGATGGCCTTGGTGATCGCTCCCGTCTGGACCTGGATGCCCAGGTGCTCAAAGGTCTCCTGAAACATGGCCGAGCCGGGCGCGTCCAGTTGCCGCGGCAGCAAACGCGGGAAGGCCTCGATGACGGTGACATCGAGCCCCAGCTCCTTGAGGCTATGCGCCGTCTCCAGCCCCAGCAGCCCGCCGCCGATGACGGCGGCCCGGCGCGCCTGGGCGGCGTAGCGCCGGATCGCCAGGGCGTCGTCCAGATCATGCAGGGCAAAGACCCCTGCCTGGTCCGCGCCCGGGATGGGCGGGATGAACGAGTGCCCGCCGGTGGCCAGCAGCAGCCGATCATAGTTGATCGCCTGGCCGTTGGCGAGGATCACGTGCTTGGCCGCGGGCTCCAGGGCCTGGACCGGGCTGTCCAAATGGACCTGAATGCCTTGCTCGACGTACCACTGCTCGGGATAGAACTGGATATCGGGCTGGCTCTTGTGCCCGGCCAGCAGGGCGGGCAATTGCCAGCGGTTATAGTAGGGGTACCGCTCCGCGGCATAGACCGCGATCTCGCCGTCGGGATCGTTCTGGACGAGGGTTTTGGCGGCATTGATGCCTGCTACGCCGTTGCCGACGATGAGGTACCTGGTGTGCATGAAGGCTTCCTATCGCTGTAAGGCCTCGCATGGCGCGCTTGTTTCCAAGGATATGCCATGCGAGGCTGATGGTCGCTAATCTAATCCGATCTCGTCGGCCTATTTGACCTCGGAGAACATGTCCTTGCTTGCGCCGCACTCGGGGCAAACCCAATCGTCTGGCAGCTTTTCGAACGGGGTGCCGGGGGCCACGCCATTATCGGGATCGCCCTTCGCCGGATCATAGATGTAGCCGCAGACTTCGCATTCCCACTTGGACATGATGAACAGCCTCCCTCTTTGGTGATCCTAGAAATCTTGATAGACGACCTGGTCGTAGACGCTCTGCACTTTGTTCTTGTGCTTGGACTCTTCGTTGGCCAGGAAAACAAAGATCGGACGCGCCTCATCCGAGACCAGCTCGGACATCTTGGTGTAAAAGTCGAACGACGCTTGCTCGCGCTTGATGGCCACCGCCAGGGCGTCCTGAAAGTCGGATTTGCTGGTCAACTGGGCCGGCATGATGTGCTCGCCGATCTTGAGATCGACGACTTGCTCGGGCTTGCCGGCGGGCACGGCCCAACGCGGTCCCTTCTTCAGGATGCTCTCCAGCTTGGCCTTGTGGCCCTCTTCCTCTTTCGCCAGGTCGCGCAGGATGGTCTTGGCCTGCTCGGACTTGACCACGCCCAGGGCCGTGGTGTAAAAGGCCAGCGCCTCTTCCTCGAACCGAATCGCTTGCTTGATGATATCTTTAAAGGCCATCTAGGGTCCTCCCTGTGCCGAGTTGATCATATTATGCGCGAATATCGGCTTTTTGACAAGTATCTGTTTCGCAAATCGAGCAGGAAACGAGGCCAATCCGCACGCGGATCAGCCTCTGATGAGGGCGGCGGGGACTAGCCGCCGAGGTAGGCGATGATCGCTTTCATAAAGGCGGGCAGATCGCCGGGCTTGCGCGAGGTGACCATATTGCCATCCACCACCACTTCCTGGTCGATCCAGGTGGCGCCGGCGTTGATCATGTCGTCCTTGATCGCGGGGGTGCTGGTGACGGTCTTGCCCTTGAGGATGCCCGCGGACACGAACACCCAGCCGGCGTGGCAGATGGCGGCGACCACCTTGCCCTCCGCGTTCAGCTCGCGCACGAGCCTGAGCAGGGCCGGGTAGCGGCGCATGCGGTCCGGGGCAAAACCGCCGGGAACCACCACGCCATCGTAATCCGCCGCCTTGACGGCATCGGCGCTCACGTCCACCTTGATGGGGTAGCCGTGCTTGCTGAGATAGCTATCGGCGCTGCCGGTGCCGACGATATCGACCTTGGCTCCCGCCTCGATCAGGCGCAGCCAGGGGTACAAGAGCTCCAGATCCTCATAGTCATTCTCGGCCAGAACGGCGATACGCTTTCCTTCCAGGCTCATCTTGGCTCTCCTTTGGCACTTTGCCAGTGATTTATAGGGCATGCTACAATGATTCTCGTGCGATCTCTTGCTCGGGACGGCCGGCCGGGCTGGCCGGGTCGCGCTCGCGGCAGGCTTGGCATAGGCCGTAGAACTCGATGTGGTGGCCGGCGATGGCATACGAGGTGCTGCGCGCCGCCTCGGCCTCCAGCGCCGCTTGCGACGGCATCGGCACGTCCGCCACCTGGCCGCAGCGCTGGCAGACGACGTGATAGTGCGGCTGGGAGGCGTCATCGTAGCGCGCTTGGCCGCCGTGGCAGTGGAACTGGCGCACCAGCCCGGCCTGGGCCAGCACGTCCAGGGTGCGATAGACCGTCGCCAGGCTGATGTGCGGGATGGTCTTGCGCACCTCATCATAGACCCAGTTGGCGTCGGGGTGGCAGCAGGTGGCGCGCAGGACATCGAGGATGGCCTGACGCGGCTTGGTCATCCGGTAGCCCCTCTCGCCCAGTTGCTCTCTCAGCTCCATCCTACCCGTCCTGCACTGTTATAGTAATAGGAATCATTACTGATATTATACACGCCTTTGGCCCCTTTGTCAAGCGGCTGGCACGATTTGCGCGCGCAGCTCGACTTGACTATTCGCCGCATCCGAGTATCCTAGGGCTGGTTCGGGGGGGTGGATGAGTCCTGGTGGGCTCCGCGGTCTTCAAAACCGTTTGAGGGGTGCTGAGAAGGCGGCCCTGGTGGGTTCGACTCCCATCCACTCCCGCTCGAGGCCCTGCTGATGAGGCAGGGCCTTTTTATTTGGCGGCCTGGCGCCGCGTCCCTATAATGGGCTCACATCTCGTGGAGGTAGGCACGCATGGCCAAGCGCAACTTTTCGATGGTCGAGTATTTCAACAAACGAGCCCAGGATTGGGTTCCCCAGCTCGCGTTCCAGGGGAGCACGCCGGCGGATTGGCAGGCCTGGCGGGCCAAGGCCCTGCCCAAGCTGCTGGAGCTGCTGGGCGAGTTCCCCCAGCCGGTGGACCCGGCGCCCGATGTGATCTATGCCAGCGAGGAGGGCGGCATCATCCGCGAGCGGGTGGTCATCGACTCGGAAGAATACATGTCCATCCCCTGCGTCGTCTTGCGCCCGACGGACATGCCCGCCAACGGCAAGGGGCGCGCCATCCTCTGCAGCCACGGCCACGGCCCCTTCGGCAAAGAGCCGGTGGCGGGCAACCGCGCCCGTCCGGACCTCGTCGCCGAGATCGCCAAGTATCACTATAACTATGCCGAAGAGATGGCGCGGCGCGGCTACCTGACCATCGCGCCTGACCTGCGCGTCTTTGGCGAGCGCGCCGATGGCGGCAACCCCTATCCGGGCCGGGACAAATGCAACGTCCATTTCATCCGCGGCGCGCTCTTGGGCATCTATACCCTCACGCTGAACATCTGGGACATGAAGGTCTGCATCGACTATCTTCAGTCGCGGCCCGAGGTGGACCCGGAGCGCATCGGCATGATGGGCCTCTCCCAGGGCGGGACCATGACCACCTTTACCAGCGCCGTGGAGCCGCGGATCAAGGTCGCCGATATCATGGGCTATGTCAATTCCTGGAAGGGCTTTGGCATCCAGCGCTCCAATTTCTGCGGCTCGCAGATGGTGCCCGAGGTCTACCGGTATCTGGACACCTCCGATATCGCCGGCCTGATCGCGCCGCGCCCGCTCCTGATCGAGATGGGCATCCACGACACCTGCTTTTTCATCGAGGACACCCTGCGCGGCTTTGAGGGCGTCCAGCGTATCTACCAGGCGGCGGGCTGCGCCGACAAGCTCTGGGCCGACGTGCATCCCAACGAGCACGCTTTCGCCGGCAACAAGGCCTACGACTTTTTCGACAAGTACTTGTAAGGGGTAATGGTACTCCTTTAGCCTCTCGTTTCGCTCGCGCGGCCCCGGCCGCGCGAGCATTTGGTCTTTGCCGGGGATTGTGCTAGAATGTCCGACACCTGCCCCCCGGATGCGGGAGCGGTGCAATCGCCAGCCGATTGTTCGCTTGCCGCTCGCTCTGGAGACGGACCCTCGGTTGGCCAGCCAGTCCTAACCCAAACGCTTGGATGTCCTTATCGCATGTCCCGACGATGCCCGAGATGCAACCACGTCAACCCTGACGAGACGCTGCGCTGCCTCGCTTGCCGCGCCCCGTTGATGCAGCCCTGCCCGCATTGCGGCGCGAGCAACCCCGTGGGCGCGACCGGCTGCTCCTCGTGTGGGCGGCCCTTCCTCGGCGAAGAAGAGCTCTTTGCGCAGTTCTTCCAGAAAACGCCCCAGCGCGCCATCCAGGGGCGCTACATCGTGGATAAGGCCATATTGCGCGGCAAGGTGGCCATCCTTTATCGCGCGCAGGACGTCCGCAGCGAGGAGCAGCGCCTGCTCTGGGAGTTCTCCGAGATCGCCCTGCTCACCGGCGAGGAAAAGAACAACGCCCGCCGGGCCTTCCGGGAGCAGGCGGGCTATTGGGAGAGCCTCAAACATCCCAACCTGGCCCCCATCGCGGATGCCCTGACGGTGGGCGAGAAGCACTACCTGGTGCTGGACGTGCCCCAGGTCTGGGCGCTGAAGCAGTTGGTGCGCAGCCCCTCGCTGCCCCTGGAAGAGGAGCATGTCCTGAGCTGGGGCGCGCAACTGGCCGAGCTGCTGGCCTACCTGCACCGCCAGACCCCCCCGATCTATTTGGGCGAAGTGCAGCCCGAGGATTTCGTCGTCTCGCGGGAGGGCCTGATCCAGCTCGTGAATTACCGCCTGGATCGCCTGTTCCTGCCGGAGCGGGACGTGGACCCGCGTCTGGCGGGCAAGTCGCCCTACGTGGCCCCGGAGGTGGCGGGCCGGAGCTACACGGCGGCCAGCGACATCTACGGCCTGGGCATGCTGCTCTATGGCGTCATCTCGCGCCAGGTGCTGGATAGCTCCTCGCATCGTCCCGCCTCGCTGCCCAATGGCATCCCCGGGGCCTCGCGCCAGTTTCAGGCCGCCATCTTGCGCGCCACGCGCCGCGAGCCGGGGGAACGCTTCCCCAGCGCCGCCGAGATGCGCGTGGCTCTGTGGGGCAACGAGCCGATCTACCTGACCCCCTTGCCCGCGGCCAAAAAGAGCGCGCCGGCCCGTGCAGCGGCGTCAGAAGCTCGGGCGCCCGCGGCGCGGCCCGCGTCGGCCAGCGCGGCGGTGGAAGCGCAAGCTGGTCCCGTCGAATCCTCGCGCATCCTGATCCGCCCGCGGCGGCTGGAGGTCGAGGGCGTGACCATGGAGCAAAAGCGCTCCGCCGAGCTGGCGATCTATAACATGGGCGAGGGCGAATTGGAAGGCCGCCTGCACAGCCAGGTGGATTGGGTGGTCTTGGGCCGCACCACCTTCCGCCTCCAGCCCAAGCAAGCCGTCAAGGTCCCCGTCACGGTCCTGGGCACGCGGCTGCCGCGCGAGGGCGCCGTGGACCCCCAGGCGATTCTGGTGGATAGCAGCGCCGGGCGCCGCTGGGTCAGCGTGCAGGCCAAGGTGGTGGCCGAGCCGATCCTCACCCTGCCGCAGGGCCTGGTGGATTTCGGCGAGGTGCAGGGCTCGCGACTGGTCGCCGCGCGCGTGCCGATCCGCAATTCGGGCAGTGGGATGCTCAGCGGCGTGCTGCGCAGCCGCGTGGAGTGGCTGCAGGTGCCCCGCGCCGAGTTCGTGGCCGCGCCGGGCAGCGATGCCCAGGTGGAGATCTTGCTCAACCCGGCGATTCTCTTGCCCGGGGCGCACCGCAACGATAACGCGCTGGTGGTGGACAGCGACGCCGGGCAGGCGAGCATCGCCGCCCAGGTGGTGCTGGTCAAGCCCATCCTGGAGGTGCAACCCTCCTACCTCGATTTCGGCGCCATCCGTCGCGGCGAGCGGGGCCAGCAGACGCTGGTCGTGACCAACGCCGGCGATGGGCTGCTCGATCACTCGCTGCGCAGCCAGGAGCCCTGGCTGCAGGTCGCCGCGCCGCCAACCAGGCTGCCGGCGGGGGTGCGCCGCGAGATCGTCGTGGAGCTGGACACATCCGCGCTGCCCGAGGGCCTCACCGAGTCGCGGCAGGCGCTGCTGGTGCGCTCCAACGGCGGCGCGGTCACCGTGCCGGTCCGCGTGCGCGTGCTGGCGCCTCGCCTGCAAATCGCCCAGGCCGAGCTGGATTTCGGCGAGGTGCCGCTGGGCGACCCGGCGCAGGCTGTCCTGGCGGTGCGCAACAGCGGCTCCGCGCCGCTGCACGTCCGGCTGGAGAGCGCCCTCGCTTGGCTCGCGCCTTCCCGTGCCGAGCTCGAAATTCCGGCGCAAGGGTCGGCGGATGTGGTGATCACCGCCGAGACGACGGGCTTTGCGCGCGGCCAGTACCTGGAGCTGCCCGTCGGTTTGCGCGTGCTCAGCGACGGCGGCGAGCGCGAGATACCGGCGCGCATCTGGCTTTTGCGCCCGGCGCTGGAAGTGGAGCCCGCGGCCATCGACTTTGGCATCGTGGACCGCGCCATCCCCGCCGAGCGGGCCCTGACCATTCGCAACCGGGATACCGGCTTGTTGGAGTGGCAGCTTAGCAGCGAGGCCTGGTGGGTGGAGATCGTCCCGCCGCAGGGCGTTTGCCCCGCCGGCGAGGAGGTCCAGGTGCGGCTGGTGGCCTATGCGCTGGCCCTGCCGCCCGAGCAAGGCAGCGCCGCGGGGATGCTGCGCGTCGCCAGCAGCGGCGGCGAGCGGCAGTTGCCCCTCTCGCTGGTGGTGGCCGCGCCTCGCCTGGACGTGGATTTCTCGCGGGTGGATTTGGGCGTCAGCGTCAACTATGCCGAGGCGGAGGGCTCTTTCCTGGTCTTTAACCGCGGCCTCGGCCCGTTGCGCGGCGAGATAGCGCTTCGCTCGTCGCGCCTGACCGCGGAACCGGCAGCCTTTGTCTGCGATACAGGCATGTCTCAGGTCATCCGCGTGCGCGCCAACACGACGGGCCTGGCCGCCGGCCTGGTGAGTGAGGAGGGGGCCATCGCCATCCGCAGCAACGGCGGCGACGCGATCCTCGACGCCTTTTATGAGGTCGTTTTGCAGGAGCGGGTGACGGCCGAGCTGCCGCCGCTGACCCTATCCGAGGATCAGACCCAGGCCCAGGGCAAATTGGCGATCACCAACGAGGGCTATGAGGCGGTGACGGCGACGATCCAGCCCAGCTCGCCGCGGCTCGAGATCACCCGGCGCTCCTGCACCGTCAAGCCGGGCAAGACCTTGCGGCTGCAGGTCACGCTGGACCGGGCCGCCGGGGGCGCCGAACCCCTCTATTTCGAGATCGCCGCTGGCAAGGAGAGATGGCGGGTGCCCGTGCGGATGGCCTAGGGCGCCCGGGCAGGGGACTCTAGCGCGCTGCTCCATCAACCATTGGATGAGGAGTTGCCCATGCGTTCGCGCTATCGGTGGTTCGTGGTGGCGATCTTTTTCTGCTTCATGCTGCTCCATCAAGCGGACAAGCTGCTGATCGGGCCGCTGACTACGCCGATCATGGACGAGTTCGGCATCAACGAGGCGCAAATGGGCGCCGTGTCCACCGGCGCGCTCATCATTGGCACCATCTTTTACCCCCTGTGGGGCTACCTCTACGATCGCTTCGCCCGGGCCAAGCTGCTGGCCATCGCCTCGTTCATCTGGGGCGCCACCACCTGGATCAGCTCGCGCGCCCGCACTTTCGGGTTTTTCGTGGGCAGCCGCGCCTCCACCGGCATCGACGATTCCAGCTATCCGGGGCTCTATAGCCTGATCTCGGACTATTTTGGGCCCGAGCTGCGCGGCAAGGTCTATGGCCTGTTGCAGGTGGCCATGCCCATGGGCTACCTGTTGGGCTTGATCCTGGCCACCGTCGTCGGGCAGGCGCTGGGCTGGCGCAACCTCTTTTTCATCACCGGCGGCATTGGCATCCTGCTGGCCTTTGTGATCTGGTTTGGGGTCAAGGAGGCGCCGCGGGGCCAAGCCGAGCCCGAGCTGCGCGACCTGGAGCAGATCGGCGTCTATCGCTTTCACTGGCGCGAGGCCCTGCAGCTCTTCCGCAAGCGCAGCCTGGTGCTGCTCTTCATCCAGGGCTTTTTCGGCGTCGTGCCCTGGAACGTGCTTACCTACTGGGCCTTTCGTTACCTGGAGACCGAGCGCGGCTATGACACCGGCCAGGCCACGGTGGTGATGGGCCTGGTCGTGCTGGTGTTGGCGGCGGGCTATTTCGTGGGCGGCTCCCTGGGCGACATGGCTTTCAAGCGCACCCGCCGCGGGCGCGTGTACGTGAGCACCTTTGGCATCCTCATGGGCGCGATCTTTCTCTTTCTGGCGGTGCGGGTGCCGATGGATAACCCCACGCTGTTCATGATCCTGTTGGGGATCACCGCGCTGTTCATGCCCTTCGCTTCGCCCAATGGCGCGGCCACGGTGCACGACATGGTGGCGCCCGAGATGCGCAGCACGGCGCTGGCGGTGCAGTACTTTATCGAGCAGGGCGGCGCGGCGCTGGCCCCCCTGGCAGCCGGCCTGATCGCGGTGCGCTCGTCCTTGCAGACCGCCATCCTGGCGACCTGCATCGGCACGTGGCTGCTCTGCGCGCTCTTTTACTCGTTTATCGCCCGGTCGTTGCCCCAGGATATGGAACACCTGCGCCAGCTCATGCGCGCGCGAGGCGAGGCGGCGCTTCAGGGCCAGCCGGCCGACGACTGAGGGGACCGCCACGGCGTTGCCGGGCCGCGGGAGCGCCGCGTTAGTCAGTGAGGTGCGAAATGCTATCCGCAAGCGATCTTGATCGAGCTCTGCAGACGGTCTATTTGCTCCGAACCCCGCTGGACCAACTGCCCGGCCCGAAGGTCTTTCGCCAGGCGGGGCAGGCGATGGTGGAGGGCCTGTGGGGCGAGTGGCAGCGGCACGGTAGGCCCCAGCTTCCTGTTGTGCTCAAGCCCAACGTCGTCTGGAACGAGCCCGCTGAGTCGGGCATCGTCACCCACCCCGCTTTCATGGGCGGGCTGGCGCGCGGGCTGCTGGACCACGGCGTGCCCGCCGACCAGATCATCGTCGCGGAGGGCGGCGGCGCGGAGACGATGATGGACACCCTGGACTTTTTCCGGGTGGCCGGGTATGTGGACGAGCTGGCGCCGTTGGGCGTGGCCCTGCGCGACCTGAACCAGGATGCCTCGGTGCACCTGATCGATTCAAGCCGGCCGATCTTGCGCCACCTGCACGTCTCCAAGACGGTCCTCCAGGCGGGGACACTGGTCAACGTGCCCAAGATGAAGACGCACAACATGGCCGTGGTCACCCTCTGCGTCAAGAACATGCAAGGGATGCTGACGCCCATCAACTATCGCCACCTCTGCACCGCCTACCCGCGCTGGGAGGACGACGACGGGCTGACCCTGGACGCTCGCGTGGTGGACGCTCTCGAGCGGTTCTACCACAAGCTGGCGGACCTCTACATGGCGCTCCGGCCGGATTGGCATATCCTGGAGGGGATCGTCGGGCGCGACGGCACCGGCTTTCGCCGCGGCTCGAACATCCCCATGGGCCTGGCGCTGGCCGGGCAGCACCCCCTGGCGGTGGACCAGGTGGCGGCGCAGCTCATGGGCTTTGAGCCGCGGTCGGTGGGGCTGCTGCGCGTCGCCGCTGAGCGCGGGCTGTGGGACCTGGGCTGGGACCATATCCAGGTGGTCACCTGGCAGGACGGGGCGTGGGCGCCTTGCCCGGACTGGCGGAGCTATCGCGCCGAGCCGGCCTTCCGCCTGTTGCGGCGGGATGATCTGGTCTACAAGGACTGAGAGGAGAAGCAGCGATGCGCAAGGGCTTTTTCGCCTATTCGTGGGACTTGCTGGATGAGGGGATCGAGGCGGCGCTGGCCAACATGGTGGAGCGCTGCGGCTGCGACGCCATCGCGCTGACCTCCAGCTATCACAGCGCGCGGGTCATCCGCCCGCGGATGCCCGGCCCCAAGGTCTATACCCGCCCTGGGCCCGGGGTCTCGTTCACGCCCACGCCGGCCTACTATGCCGACGGCGCGCCGCTGCCCATCGTGGACCAGGAGGTGGCCCGCGCCGACGTCCTGGTTAAGTCGCGGGCCTGGTGCCGGGAGCACGGCGTGGATTACGGCCTATGGACGGTGGGGCTGCACAACTCGACGCTGGGGACCAACGACCCCACGCTCTGCTCGCGCAACTGCTTTGGCGATACCTATACCTACAACCTCTGCCCCAGCAAGCCTCGCGTCCGCGCCTACCTGCGCGGGCTGATCCGCGATGTGTGCGCCCAGGTCCATCCCGACCGCATCCTCTTGGAGACGGCGGGCTATCTGGGGCTGCTGCATTGGGTGCATCACGAAAAGGTGGGGCTGCCCATGAGCGAGGCGGAAGAGATGCTGCTCTTTCTCTGCTTCTGCCCCGATTGCCTGGAGCGGGCCAGGCAGATGGGCCTGGATGGGGAGGCCGCTAGGGCCCAGGCGGCCCGGCTGGCCGAGGCGCTCTCCGCCAACGAGCGCGGCGCGCTGCCACCCAACATCGCTATCGCCGACATGCCCGCGCTCCTGGTCGAGTTCCCCGAACTGTACGACTATGTCCGGATGCGGGCCGAGATCACCGGCACGCTGGTGGGGCAGGTGCGGGAGCTCGCCAACGCGGAGGGCGCCAAGCTGGAGGTGATGCCCTCGGCGTTCGGCATCCCGGTGGCCCGCGCCTGGCGCGAGGGGATGACGCTGCGACGGCTGGCCCAGGCCAGCGATGGGTTGATCCCTCTGGGCTACTATCCCGACCCCAACCAGGTGCGCGCCGAGCTGCGCTGGACCAAGATGCTGGGCGGGGACAAGCCCATGAGCGTGGGGCTCACCGCCTGCCATCCCATCGCCGCCTCGGCGGGCGGGCTGGCGGCCAACGTCGACGCCTGCGCGGCGGAGGGCGCCGCAGGCGTCTATTACTACAACTATGGTATGTTGAACGAGGAGCGGCTGGACTGGGTGGCGCAGGCCAACCGGCAGGTGAGCGGCTGAGCGCGCGCTCTCAGGCCCCCAGCCGCCCATAGAGCGGCTCCAACGCGCGATAGACCTCTTGAAAGAGGGGATATCGCGCGTTGTACGTTTCCCGCGCTGCGGGATCGGGCCGCTCCGCCTCGGCGGCCGCTACCAATCGGCGGGCCACGCCGTAATCGGGCCAGAGCCCCACGCCCACGCCCCCGGCGATGGCCGCGCCCAAGGCTGTGGCCTCGGCCAGGAGCTGCGGCCGCAGGATGGGCAGGCCCAGGACGTCCGCCAGGATTTGCCGCCAGACGGTGCTTTTGGCCCCGCCGCCGATGAGGCGCATGGCGTGGGGGGCGACCCCTTGCTCTGTCAGCGCGTCGAGGATCATCCGCAGGTTGTAGGCTACCCCCTCCATGGCCGCCCGCGCGGCGTGGCCGCGCCCGTGGCGCATGGAGAGCCCCACGAAGGCGCCCCGCGCCTCCGGGTTCCAGTAGGGGCTGCGCTCGCCCATCAGGTAGGGGAGGAAGAGCAAGCCCTCGGCCCCCGGCGGCGTTTGCGCTGCCCAGCGATCCATCTCGCGATAGCGGGCCGGGTTTTCCTCGCCCCTGGCGATCCACCCCGACAGCCACTGGTAGGCCCCGCCTGCCGCTTGCATGGTGCCCATGGGGCAGACCTGCTGGGGGTCCAGGTGGGCGAAATTGACGATGCGCTGCTGCGGGTCATAGAGCGGCCGGGGGCTGGCCACGGCCATCCAGGAAGAGGAGCCGATATAGTTGTAGGCATCGCCCTCGCCGACGACCCCCGCGCCCACCGTGGCGCAGGCGCCATCGCCGCCGCCGATCACCACCGGCGTTCCCGCCAGCAGGCCGGTGGCGACCGCGGCCTCCAGCGTCACTTGGCCGGCGACGTGGTGGGAGGGATGGGCTTCGGGCAGCAGGCCGCGCGCAAGCCCCACCGCGGCCAGGATCTCCTCGTCCCAGGCGCGCTGGTCCAGGTTAAAGAGGTTGCTGCCGGAGGCGTCGGAATAGTCGGTGGCGAACTGGCCGGTGAGGCGATAGGCGACATAATCCTTGGCCTGCAGAAAGATGCGGGTGCGGGCGAACAGCTCGGGCTCGTGTTCGCGGATCCAGAGCATCTTGGGGCCGGTGTAGGCTGCGCTGATGCGGTGGCCGGTGCGGCGATAGAGCTGTTCCGCCCCGCACGCCTCGCGCAAGAGATCGGCCTCCCGCGTGGCGCGCTGGTCGGCCCAGATGATGGCTGGCCGCAGGGGCTGGCCCGCGGCATCCACCGGCAGCCCGGCCATCATCTGGGCGCTAAAGCTCACGGCGGCGATCTCTTGCGGGGCGATTCCGGGCTCCGCCAGCAGGGCGCGGGTCGTTTCCACCACCGCGCGCCACCAGTCCGCCGGGTCCTGTTCCGCCCAGCCGGCGCGGGGGTAGCGGGTGGCATAGCCGGCGAAAGCGCTGCGGACGGCCTGGCCGTCCGCGTCAAAGAGATTGGCCTTGTTGCCGGTGGTGCCCAGGTCGTGGGCCAGGATATAGGCTGGCTTGGTCATCGGCGCGCCCCCTTGGTGGATTGGGCACATTATACGCTGGCGCCTGGCGTGCTACCAATATCGGCTGCCGCGAGCCTGACCGCATTTGTCGGCTGATTGTCATCCGGCTATCATGGTGCGCGCGAGGCGATGCGCCATAATAGGGGCAGTGAGACAAGAAAGGAGTAGATGCCGTGAGGAATCGTCAAGGGTGTCTGCAAGGCTTGCTCGAGATGTTCATGCTGACCTCGGCCTTCGATTGGCTCGAAGACCGCTTCGGATTCGGCAAAGGCCTCTCTTGCTCCGGCTGTGGCTGCGGGCTGGTGATCCTGGTCGTGTTCCTGCTGCTGGCGTGCAGCGTCATCTTTAGCACCGACTGGTTTCGCCTCTCCGTCGGCAGCCTCTGGTAAGCCCTTCCGCGGCGCGCCGTGGGATCAGTGGGTGGCGCAGGCGATGCAAGGATCAAAGGCGCGCACCACGCGGCCCACGGCGCGCTCCAACTCCATGTTGATGCTCTCCCCGGTGATATAGCGCGCCGCGACCACCCGCAGCGCTCGCTCGATGGCCAGCATATTGTGGACGGTAGGGATGACGAACTCGGCCTGGACGATCTTTTGGTTCTCGATGCGGTAGTGGTGGATCAGCGGGCCGCGCGGGGCCTCGACCATGCCGTAGCCATCGCCATCCCGCGGGGTGTAGGGGATGGCCGTATCCTCCCCGCTCAGGGGGCCTGCCATGATCTCCAGCGCCCGCTCCAGGGCATAGACCAGCTCGATGCCGCGCGCCAGGTCGAAGAGCAGCAGGCCATGGGCGGGGCGCCCGAAGGCCTGGCGGAACCGCTCCAGGTAGCCATCGGCCAGCGGCGTGCCCATGGCTTGGGTCATGTTGGCGCGCGCCAGGCTGTTGGCGCGGATCACCTGCCCGCGGTAGCTGGTGGCGTCGGCATACGAGTATTCGCTCTCGACGAAATCCAGGTGCTTGCGAAAGTCTCGCGCGGGGAAGGCTTCGTGGCAGCAGCCGTCCGGGCACATCACGCGGATCGTGTCGTCGGTGTAGCGCGGCGCGTCCTCGCCGGTGGCGGCGATATAGCAGGCGGGCTCGTCGTCACCCCAGGTGCCGATGCGGTCCCGCAGCGCCAGCGACATCTCCCAATAGATGTCGAACAGCTCGCAAGCCAGGCCCAGCGCCGCTTCCACCTCTCCGCGAACGACTTCGGCCGCCTCGGGCGCGATGCCGCTGGTGACGCCGCCGACGATGGCCTTGATGGGGTGGATGAACTGGCCCCCCGCCAGGGAGATCAGGCTGGTGCCGGCCCGGCGCACGCGCAGCGCGCGCGAGGCGATGCCCTGGTCGGCGTCCGCCGCGGCGGAATCGGCCTGAAAGATGCTGGAGACGCCCAGCCGGTCGGGCATGGTAAAGATGAAAAGCGAAGTCGCCTGGTTCTGCACGATCTGCCCCAGCATCAGCAGCTCGCGGATGGTTTGGGCCAGCGGCGGCGGGGTGAGGCCGAAGGCATCCTCCAGCGCCCGGACCGCGGCCACGTGGTGGGCGGTGGAGCAGACGCCGCAGATGCGCGGCACGATCACCGGCATCTGCTCGGCGGGCACGCCCTGCACCAGGTATTCAAAGCCGCGGAACTCCATCGCCTGAAAGCGGGCGGAGACGGGCCGCCCATTCTGCACGTCGATGGTGACCTGGGCATGGCCCTCGATGCGGCTGAGGGGAAAGGTTAGCGTCGGCATGTTACAGCACCTTCTCCTTGGGCCTGGGCGGGCGGTCCACGCCGGCATAGTCTGAGAACTGGAACAGAAAGAGGGCCATCTGCGGCGAGCGAGCCGCCTGCTCGATCTCGGCGGCGGGCACGTCGGTGAGGGACTGGAAGACGCGCTGGATGGATGCCAGCCACTCGGTGGAGCCCTTGTCGATGAGCACGTCCGAGGGGCCGCGGCAGCCGACGCAGGGGTGGCCGCCGCGCGGGCAGGGGGCGCGACAGCCGCCGCGCGTCGAGGAGCCCACGCAGAAATAGCCCTGGTTGATCAGGCAGATATCCGGCAGCACCTCGCCCTGACGCAGCCCCACCAGGTGCTCCGGCCGCAAATCCCGGACCTTGCGCCGCCCGCACTCCTGGCAGACGATCTTGCTGGCCTTGAAATCCGCTGGATCGAGCAGCGCGGCCATGAATAGCTCGGGCGTGGGCGGGCAGCCCGGGAGATAGCGGCCCACCTCCACAAAGGCGTCGATGGGATGGCACTTGGGCAGCATGCGCGGCACATGGCGCCGCTCCGGCTGCGTCAAGAAGAGCTGGCGCACCTCGTCGCGGTCGCCCAGGCTGGCCACGCCGCCCGAGATGGCGCAGGTGCCCACCGCCACGACCTGCTTGGCGCGGGGGATGGCCCGGCGCAGGTTATAGAGATCCTCATCCGTGCGCACGCCGCCGCTGACCAGCAGGATATCCACGGGGGGGACGTCGTAGGCCGAGACAACCAGCGGCATATACATCAGCCGATAGCGTTCGATCCACTCTTCCGCGTTGAGCAGCGAGACCTCGCACCCGGCGCAGCCCGAAAGCTGCAGCACGGCAAAGCGGACCGCCTCCTCTGGCATGGGCATCTTGCTCCTGGCCTATAGCCGGTACAGTTCCCCGTATTTGGCGCGCAGATACTGGATATACGGCTCGATGCGCAGCGGGCCGCCGGTGGCGCGCTCGATGATCTCGTTGGGCGTGTACTTGGACCCGTGCTGATAGATGTTTTCCGCCAGCCAGCCGTGCAGGGCGCCGAACTGCCCGGCTTCGATCTCGGCGGGGATCTGCGGGCGAGCCTGGGTGGCGGCGGCAAAGAACTGGGCGCCCAGGATGTTGCCCAGGGTATAGCCCTGGAACGAGCCGCCGATCGTCCCGCCGTACCAGTGCACGTCTTGCAGCACGCCGTCCCGGTCGTCGGGCGCGCGCACGCCGAGGTCCGACTGGTAACGGGCGTGCCAGGCGTCGGGCAGGTCCGCGACGCTGAGCTTGCCCTCCAGCAGGGCCAGCTCCAGGTCGAAGCGGATCATCACGTGCAGGTTATAGGTGACCTCGTCGGCGTCGGTGCGGATCAGCGAGGGCGACACCTTGTTGATAGCCCGGTAAAAGGTCTCCAGCGGGACCGAGCCGAGTTGCTGGGGGAAGGTCTTTTGCAGCCGGGGGTAGAAATAGGTCCAAAAGCCCCGGCTTCGCCCCACGATGTTCTCCCATAGCCGCGACTGGCTCTCGTGCACCCCCTGCGATACCCCCTCGCCCAGGGGCGTGCCGTCGTATTCGAGCCGGACGCCCTGTTCGTACATGGCGTGGCCCGCCTCGTGCAGGGTGCTGAACAGCGACTCGGTCAGGTCATCCGCCTTGAAGCGGGTGGTGATCCGCACGTCGGTGATGGAAAAGGTGATGGTGAAGGGATGAGGGGTCTTGTCCAGCCGCCCGCGGTTCAGGTCATAGCCGAAGCGCTTGGCGGCGTCCAGGCCAAAGGCCCGCTGTTTCCCCTCGGGAAAGCGCTGGTGGACGCAGGAATCGTCGGCCGGCGATTGGGAGGTGATGGCCTGCACGATGGGCACCATCCTTTGGCGCAGCTCGGCGAAGAGGGGGCGGATGGTGTTGGCCTTCATGCCGTAATCGGCCAGGTCGATGAGCGGGTCGGCGATGTGCTCATAGCCCGGAAAATAGTTGGCCAACTGGCGGCTCATCTCCAGGGTCTTTTCCAGGTAAGGCTGCACGGCCTTGAAATCGTTGGCGGGCCGCGCCTTGGCCCAGGCCTCGTAGGAGGCGGCATTGTGTTCGGTGAACTCGGACATGAAAGCCGCCGGGACCTTGGTGGCCCTCTCGTATTGGCGGCGCGCCACGCGGATCAGGCTGGCGTCGTCGTCATCGTAGGGGAGGCTCTGCTCGTGGGGCTGCAACGCATCCAACAGCTTGCCGATGGCGGGGTCGATCAGCTTTTCGTGGGCCAGGCGCGCCAGGGTGGCCTGCTGGCGTCCGCGCGCCGCGGCGGCGCCGGCGGGCATGTAAGTGGATTGGTCCCAGTACAGCAACGCGGCGGCGGCATTCAGGTCGCCGATCTCCACGAGACGAGAGCGAAGCTCTTGCAACTTGGCCTTCATGGGCGGGCTCCTTTGGCTGGGCTAGAGGCGAGCGGGCGACATTTGGCGATCAGGGCATTTGCGCGCACACTATAGCGCCACTAGCTGGGATTGTCAATCGCGCCGCAGGTCCCGTGCAGAGGCTGATTCGGCGTGGCATTTGACTAATTCGGGCAACTATGCTATTATTCTTCATCCGAAGTGCACGCGTTTCTGATATTGTGCGTGACTGCGGTCGTTCCTGGAAGCGGTGGTTGGGGAACGTTGCCAGGGTCGGTTCCGTGCATCCAAAAGTGAGGTGGAGAGATCAGTAAGGAATTACGTGTCAACGGCGAGATAACAGCACCCGAAGTCCGCGTCATTGACGCGGAAGGCAAACAGCTAGGCATCTATTCTCGCAGGGAAGCGTTGCGTTTGGCCGAAGAGAAAGAAGTGGACCTGGTCGAGGTCGGCCCCGGCGCAGTGCCTCCCGTATGCCGCCTGATGGATTACGGCAAGTTCGTCTATGCGCGCACCAAAAAAGAGCGCGAGGCGCGCAAGGCGCAGCGGATCGCTGAGGTAAAGGAGATTCGCCTCCGTCCCAAGACTGCCGAACATGATGTGTCCACCAAGGTCAAGCAGACACGCAAGTTCATCGAAGATGGCTCCAAGGTGAGGGTCAGGATCTGGTTCCGAGGACGCGAGTCCTGGCACCCCGAGATCGCCCGCGAGCTGTTGTTGCAGGTCGCCAAAGAGACCGAGGACATCGCCGCGGTGGAGCAGGTGCCAGCCCTGGAGGGTCGCTCGATGCTCATGATCCTCACGCCCAAGAAATGAGACGCTCGTAAGTCGGCATTGCCTCGCATAGGTGTTGGCTCGCAAACCAAACATCGCCAAGGCGCGATGTTTTTGTGTCGAGGGATGCGTCGTCCGAATCCATGTAGAAACGAAGGAGGGAATCCCTCAATGCCCAAGATGAAGACGCACAAGGCGACCGCCAAGCGGTTCCGGCTGACCGGGACCGGCAAGATCGTGCACAACATCGGTGGCGCGGGGGCTGGCGGCCACCTGCGCCGGAACAAGGCCAAGCGGACCAAGCGCATGCTCGATCGCACTGTCGCGCTGGAGAACAAGGGCGAGCAAGAGCGGATCATGCGGTTGATGCCATATCTGAAAAAGAAAGGGTAATGGCGGCCAGCCCTACCGCGGCCCTTTGCGCCGCTGGTAACGCGCGTTTCTGCCGCTATCCAGAAGGAGAGCTACCGTGCCAAGAGTAAAAAGAGGCGTTCCCGCGCATGCGCGCCACAAGAAGATCCTGGGCATCACCAAAGGCCAGAAGGGGAGCAAAAGCACCCTTTTTCGCCGCGCCAATGAGGCGATGCTCAAGGCGCTGGCTTATTCCTACCGCGATCGTCGCGACCGCAAGGGCGATATGCGCAGCCTGTGGATTGTCCGCATCAATGCCGCCGCCCGTCAGAACGATCTGACCTACGGGCGCATGATCAATGGCCTCAAGAATGCTGGCGTCGAGGTCAACCGCAAGATGCTGGCTGACCTGGCCGTCCGCGATACCGCTGGCTTTGCCCAATTGGCCGAAGTCGCCAAGGCCCACCTCAGCGCCTAGCTTTTCCGCCCCATCGTCCTACCAGCACCCCGCCAAACCAGGGCGGGGTGCTTTCGCGTTCCTTCCGCTCAGGCGGGCACCGGGCGCGCCCAGCGCCGCCCCACGCGCCACCGGCCGGCCGCATCCCGATCCAACTGGAATGTGCCGTGGGGATGGCTCATCACCAGGACATGCCAGCCGCCCGCGTCATCGTCCCAGGAGCGCCCTCGGCTATCCACCGTGTAGCGTTGCCCTCGCCAGGTGAAAGCCACCGGCAGCAGTCGCCCCTCTCGACCGCGGCGGCACTCGACCTGCGCCGCCTCGCCCAAGTTGGCCAGTTGCTCCGGCGTCAGCGCGCCCGCCTCCGGCGCGTCCGGCTCCAGACCGCCCAGATGCGCCTCCAGCAGCCGGAGCGCCGCGCCCACCGAGGCGCGAATATTCTCCAGCCGCGTCCCCAGCCAGAGCTGCCTTTGCCAAAGGATCGCCTCTCGCGCGGCCAGCGCGAGATAGACCGTGCCCACGGGCTTGGTGGGCGTCCCGCCGGCGGGCCCGGCGATGCCGGTGGTGGCGAGCGCCACGTCCGCGCCCAGCAGCGACCGCACCCCCCAGGCCATCTCGGCGGCCGTCTGCCAGCTCACCGCGCCGTGCTCGGCCAGCGTCGCGGGGGCCACGCCCAGCACCCCGCTCTTGACCTCGTTGGCATAGGCCACCACCCCGCCCAGGAAATAATCCGAGCTCCCCGAGATCGCCACGATGGTCCCGGCGAGCAGGCCCCCGGTGCAAGACTCGGCCACGGCGAGCTGGAGGCCGCGCTGGCGAAGCTGCTCGCCCAGCGCGGAGGATAGCGCGTGCAGCTCTGGTTCGGATGGTGGGGAGGTACGGGACGGTGACATGGTTTTTGTCCTTCTTTGCCGTGCGGCCGTTGCTATGTTACAATGGCTGCGTGCATCTCGTGAACACCCGACTGCTTTCCAAGGAGGGCCAACATGCCAAAAGGATACGCTGGGCGCATTCTACACGTGGATCTGACCAACGGCAAGCTCGAGATCGAGCAGCCGAGCGAGGCGTTCTATCGCAAATACATGGGCGGCAGCGCGATGGGCACCTACTATGCGCTGCGCGACATCCCCAAAGGCGCCGACCCTCTCGGCCCGGAAAACGCGCTGATCCTGACCCTGGGGCCCGTGACGGGCCTGCCGATCTCGGGGAACAGCCGCGTCACCGCGACGGCGCGCTCCCCGCTGACCGACACTATCGGCGATAGCCAGGCCGGTGGCTTTTGGCCTGCCGAGTGCAAGGCGGCTGGGTTCGACGGCATCGTCATCAAGGGCAAGTCGCCCAAGCCGGTGTACCTCTGGCTGCATGACGGCGAGGCCGAGCTCCGCGACGCCGCCCACCTGTGGGGCAAGGTCACCGGCGAGGCGGAGGCCCAAATCCGCGCCGAGGTGAACGAGCCCAAGGCCGAGGTGTTGCAGATCGGCCCGGCCGGGGAAAAGCTGGTGCGCTTTGCCTGCCTGATCAACATGTGCACGCGGGCCAATGGCCGCACCGGCATGGGCGCGGTGATGGGCTCCAAGAACTTGAAGGCGGTGGCCGTGCGCGGGCACCAGCGCCCCGAGGCCGCTGACCCGGACAAACTCCGCGAGCTGGCTCGCTGGGGCGTGGAGAACGTCGAGGTCCGCATGGGGGCGATGCGCAAGTATGGCACGGCCAATACCGTCGGCGGCAACCAGAGCGCCGGTGGCCTGCCCACCCGCAACTTTACCAGCGGCAGCTTTGACGAGTACGAAAAGATCAGCGGCCCCACCATGCTCAACACGATCCTGAAGGAGCGCGACACCTGTTTCGGTTGCGCTATTCGCTGCAAGCGCGTGGTGGAGATCAAGGACGGCCCCTTCCAGGTCGACCCGCTCTATGGCGGGCCCGAGTACGAGACGCTGGCCTCCCTGGGCAGCTATTGCGGCGTTTCGGACCTGGCGGCGGTCTCGTTGGGCAATCAGATCTGCAACATGTACGGCATGGACACCATCTCGGCCGGGGGCACCGTGGCTTGGGCCATGGAATGCTACGAGAAAGGCGCCCTGACCAAGGCCGATACCGGCGGCATCGACCTGCGTTTCGGCAACGCCGCGGCGATGGTGCAGATGCTGGAATGGATGGGCAAACGCGAGGGCTTTGGCGACCTGCTGGCCGAAGGCTCGGCCCGCGCCGCGACCGAGATCGGCAAGGGCACGGAGAAGTACCTCGTCACGTGCCACAAGCAAGAGTTCCCCGCGCACATGCCCAGGGTCAAGCGCACGCTGGGCCTGATCTATGCCGTGAACCCCTTTGGCGCGGATCACATGTCCCACGAGCACGATCCCAACTATGAGGAGAGCTATGAGGGGCACCGCAACGGGCTCTCCTCGCTGGGGCTGGCCGATCCGCAGCCGCCGCGCAGCCTGAACGCGGAAAAGGTCCGCTTCGCCCTCACCACGCAATGGGCCTATAGCTGCCTGGACACGGTGAACGTCTGCGATTTCGTCTGGGGCCCGACCTGGCAGCTTTACAGCATGAATCAACTGGTGGAGCTGATCCGCGCCGCCACCGGCTGGAGCGTCAGCCTGTACGAGCTGATCAAGCTGGGTGAGCGGCGGCTGAACATGCTGCGCGCTTACAACGCCCGGGAGGGGATCGATCGCAAGGACGATGTGCCGCCGCAGCGCATCTTTGAGCCACTGGAAGGCGGGCTAAGCGATAGCTGGGCGATGGATCGCGCCGAGCTGGCCCAGGCGTTCGACACGTACTATGAGATGGCGGGCTGGGATGTGGCCACGGGCACCCCCGGCCGCGCCAAGCTGGCCGAGTTGGGCGTCGAGTGGGTGGCGGACATAGTCGGGCTGTAGGCCGCGCCCGGCTGAGCGAACCCGTTCGGGGCCGACATACGCGCCATCCTATGGCCCGCCATCCTATGGCGCGCCATCCTATGGCGCGTATGCCGGCCCTTTTTCGTGCATGGCGTTGACAGGCGCGCCGTTTCGGCTACAATCCGCTTGGTCGGCCTGCACAGCCAAGAACCACCTCGGAGGTTACCATGAGCGATAGAACGGCGATCCTGCGCGAGCAGCTCAACCGCTTTGAGGCGCCAGCGCGCCAGGAAGCGCTGGCCGCACTGGCGAAGGCCTGGCGCACCGGCCAGGTGGCCGTGGCCGCCCCGCGCGAGGAGGGCAACCTCCATTGCCACAGCTTTTTCTCCTTCAACGGCTATGGCTATTCGCCGTCGGCGCTGGCCTGGCTGGCGCGGGAGCGCGGCTGGCGCGCCGTGGGCCTCGTCGATTTCGACGTGCTGGATGGCGTGGGCGAGTTCCTGGAGGCCTGCGACCTGGCGGCGGTGCGCGGCGTCGCCGGGCTGGAGACCCGCGTCTATGTCCCCGAGTTCGCCACGCGCGAGATCAACTCGCCAGGGGAGCCGGGGATCTTTTACCTGATGGGCATGGGCTTTACCCAGAGCGCGGCTCCCGCAGGTCGCCCCGCCCAGACGCTGGCGCAAATGCGCCACGCCGCCGAGTCCCGCAACCGCCAGATGATGGCCAAGCTCGCCGCGCACCTGGAGCCTCTCGCCGCCGACTATGACCACGACGTCTTGCCCCTGACGCCCAAGGGCAACGCCACGGAGCGGCACATGCTGGTGGCCTATGACGAGCTGGCCCGCCGGCGCTTCCCCGATCAGGCCGACTTGGCGGCCTTTTGGGCGGCCAAGCTGGGGGCGGACCCCGCCAAGGCCGCGGCCCTGGTGGCCGATTCCAACGCCCTGCGCGACGCCATCCGCTCCAAGCTGATGAAAAAGGGCGGCGTGGGCTATATGGCCCCCACGCCGGAGGCCTTCCCGCGCGTGCCAGAAGTTAACGAGATGATCATCGCTTGCGGCGCGATCCCCTGCGCCACCTGGCTGGATGGCCTCAGCGCCGGCGAGCAGAGCGAGGAGGAGCTGCTGACGCTCCTGATGGGCCAGGGTGTCGGGGTGTTGAACATCATCCCCGACCGCAACTGGAACTTTGCCTCCGCCGCCGAGCAGGAGCTCAAGGTGCGCAAGCTGTACGAGGTGGTGGACCTGGCGCGGCGACTGGACCTGCCGCTGATCGCCGGGACCGAGATGAACAAGTTTGGGCAAAAGCTGATCGACGATTTCGAGTCGGCGGCGCTGCGCCCGTTGCGCGAGGTGTTTATGGAGGGGGCCTATTTCCTCTACGGCCACACCCTGTTGCAGCGCGGCGCGGGGCTGGGCTACCAGAGCGCCTGGGCCAAGCGGCACTTGCCGGGGCGCAAGGAGCGCAACGCCTTTTACATCGCCCTCGGCCGGGCCGTGGAGCCGGGAGCGGAGAGCCTGCTCAAGCTGTGGGCGGTCGGCGGGGAGCTGGACCCCGACGGGCTGCTGGCCCTGGTGCAGCATGTCTAGGAAGCGCCGCGGCCGCCTACTCGGCGCCTTCGCGGCGACTTGACAGGGCTGGCGCCTGGGGTATAATATATTCGTGTTCAGGAATATATAGGCCTGAAAGGCCCTGGTTCGGAACAGGGCTTTTCTTGGCCGTCAATACATGCGTTATGTTGCATGCTTTTAGAAGGGGCGAGGCGTATGGCAAACACGATTCTGTCGCTGCTGCAATCCGGTCTGGGCAATCTGGCCGCGTATTTGGCGGCCCACGTGTTGCTCTGCCTGTTGCCGGCCTTTTTTGTCGCCGGGGCGTTGACGGCCCTGGTGCCTAAGGAGGCGGTCACGCGCTACCTGGGCCGCAGCGCGCCCAAGGTTATCTCGTATCCCGCTGCCGCGTTTGGCGGGTTCGTGCTGGCGGTTTGCTCTTGCACCATCATGCCACTCTTTGCGGGCATCTACCGCAAGGGCGCGGGGCTGGGCCCGGCCATCGCTTTTCTCTTTGTCGGCCCGGCCATCAATATCCTGGCCCTGGCCTATACCGGCGTGGCGTTGGGCATGGATATCGCCGTCGCGCGCATCATCCTCTCGGCGGTCTTTGGCATCGGCATCGGCCTGATCATGGCAATCATTTTCCGCAAGGACGATGCCGCGCACGAGAGCGAGGCCAGCAATGGCGTCTTTGCGGCCAGCGCCAAGGTTCCCGTGGGGGTATGGGTCTTTCTGGGGCTGCTCATCGCCCTGCTTATCGCCGGGACGCTGCAGGTGGGGTTGCTGACCAACCATTACGCCGAGCTCAACGTGCCCATCGGCGGCACGGACCGCTTCCAGGCAGCGCTGAACCGCCTGGTGCCCTTCGACGCGGCGCGCGGCGAGGAGGGCGTCACGGTGCAGGGCGCGGTCCTGATCGTGCTGCTGGCGCTCATCGGCGTCTCGGCCTGGTTCGGCCTGAACAAGGTGGACGAGGGGTATAACCGCTGGACCTGGGTGGCGCTGGCGCTCATCGCCCTGACCCTGGTGCTGGCGGCGGTGCGCATGATCCCGGGGGCCGAAAGCCTGCGCATCCAGCTCACCGGCAAGATGTTCGCCGTGGTTCTGGCCATGGCGGGAATCTGGCTGGCGGCGCGCCGCTACTTTGACGAGTATCAGCTCCAGGAGTGGCTCTGGGAGACCTGGCGGTTCGTCAAGCAGATCTTTCCTCTGCTCATCGTCGGCGTCTTTGCCGTCGGCGTGATCCGCGTGTTCATCAAGCCCGAATGGATCGAGGCGCTGGCGGGGAGCAACACGGTGCTGGCCAACCTGGTGGGCGTGCTCTTTGGCGTGTTCATGTACTTTCCCACGCTGGTGGAGGTGCCCATCGCCAACATGTTCCTGGGCCTGGGCATGCACCGCGGCCCGCTGCTGGCTTATCTGATGGCCGATCCGGAGCTCAGCCTGCAGAGCATCCTCATCACCGCTGGCATCATCGGCAGGCTGAAGGCCTGGACCTATGTGGCCTGGGTGGCGTTGTTCAGCACCCTGGCGGGGCTGCTCTATGGCGCCTGGGTGGACGGGGCGAGCCCCTGGCTGATCCTGCTGGCGCTCGTGGCCGGGATCGCGATCCTGACCTTGGCGCTCCGCTGGGTCGGCGCGCGCCAGGCGAAGCAATCGGCAACCTAATCACCCATCAGGAGGAGATATTCATGGAGATCAAGGTATTGGGCATGGGCTGCCCCAAGTGCAAGCGGCTGGAAGAAGTGACGCGTGAGGCGGTAAAGGAAGCGGGCGTGGAGGCCCATATCGTCCACGTAACCGACATGGCGGGGATCATGGCGTACCCGATCATGAGCACGCCCGGGCTGGTGATCGACGAGGAGCTCAAGTGCTCTGGTCGCCTGCCGCGCAAGGAAGAGATCGTCGCCTGGGTCAAGGGGGCCTGAGATGATCACCATCACGGTCTTTGGCACGACGCCGCCCTGCGCCAAGTGCAAGCGCGCTGAGCAGGAGGCGCTCAAGGCCGCGGCGCGGTTCCCTGGACAGGTGGAGGTGCGCAAGCTGGACGCCTTGGGGCCGGAAGCGCAGGCCTATGGCTTGATGGTCACGCCGACCATCGTCCTGGATGGTCGCGTTATCGGCACCGGCCGGGTGCTCCCGGCCGACCAACTGGCCGCCGAGATACAACGAGCGTTGGGGAGGTAAGGATATGGTCAGGCTGGAGGTTTTCAGCGGCGATCCGCCGTGCCCCGGTTGCGTGGCGATCATCGAGCTCGCCAAGCGGGTCAAGGCCAAATACGGCGACGACGAGCTGCAACTGGTGATCTACACCGGACAGGAAGGCATGCCCAAGTTCGAAGAGTACGGGCTGTTTTGCGTGCCGGCGGCGGTGGTCAACGGCAATATCCGCATCGAGGGCATGTGCCCCAGCGAGGCCACGCTCAACAATGCGCTGCGGGAGGGCGGGCTATGTCTCAAGTAACCATCGAGGCGTTTGTGTCGGTGCCGCCCTGCTCCGGCGGCGTGGCGGTCAAGCGCCTGCTCAAGCGGGTGGAACAGGATTTCGGCGACAAGGTCGAGATCATCATCTATACCGGCCGCCACGACAAGATGGCCGAATATCACATCAACAACGCGCCCGCCCTGGTGGTCGGCGACCTGGTCAAGTTTGTGGGCCTGGCTCCCAGCTATGAGAGCCTGGTGGGCGCGCTGGGCGAGGCGGGGCTGGAGTAGATCGGCGCGCCAGCGGACGCGAGTTTGGCTTTCTGGCAGGGCGTTGGTCACGACGCGGGCTCGGGGCCGATGAAAGACGAAGAGCTGTTGCATGGTTCTGCCATCGTGCGCATCCAGGACTGCATCGCCGACCCGGAAAAGAACCGGGTGATCGCCGAGCTATCCGACGACGTCTCGGCTGTATTCCCCTATCTCAATGCCGTGGCGCCCAATCTGACGTATAATCCGGGCGCGCACTCGGTGACCATCAAGCGGGGGACCCGGCTCCTCACTTTTTATCCTCACCTAGCCATCATGGCCAAAGTGGATGGGCGCGAGGACGCCGAGGCCCAACTGCGGTGGTTCCAAGACCTGGTCAACGATGTCTGGCAGCGACGGGCCGAGATCACCCCCTGCCACGAGCCGCGCAAGGTGCTGGGCTGGCTGGACGCTTATCTCCTGCTGCCCAAGCTCAACTGCAGGGAGTGCGGGCTGCCCACTTGCGTGGCCTTTGCCTTTGGGCTGCTGACGCAGGAACGCCGCCTCGAGGAGTGCCCGCGCCTCGCGGAGGCCCCATACTCCGAGGGTGGCCAGCGGTTGCGCGAGCTGCTGACCTGAACGCCAGGGCCAGCGCCACGAAGCGCCATTACCAGGCGCCCTTTGCGCCGCGAGAAGGTGAGCAACGCATCATGCATCCGCAAGACCTGGAACGCATCATCGCTGCGCTGTCAACTGAGCGCCTGCGGGCGGCGATCCTGGCGCTCGCGCAGCGCCCTGAGGCCGCTGGCCGCGATGCGGTGGGGGTGGCGGCCATCGCCAATCGGCTGGCCGCCGAGCTGGCCCAAGATGGCGAAAGGGCCACCTGGCCCTGGGAGCAGTACCTGCGCTTTAGCCAGGCCCTGCGCCGCGCCCTGGCCGGCGCCCCCGGTATGCGTTACGTCGAAGCGGAGCCCTGATGAGGGGGCGACTATGTCCTCCTGGAAGGAGGCGCTGATGAACAAGGCTGAGCTGGTCGCGGCCAAAGTGACGCCAGAGCGGGTGGCCCGCCTGGTGTACGCGCTGGAGCCGCAGCAACACCCCGCGAACCGGGGCTCGGTCTCGATCGGACAACTGATCGACGCGCTCTTGGCCCAGGAGGGGTATGCGGCCGAGGAGCGCGCCCCCTTCGAGGTGGCACTCACGCAGGCTATCGTGCAGGCGGCGAAAGACATCCCGGGCTTTGAGTTCGTCGACGGCGGCTGATGAGCGCCGGACACTATCCTGCTGGTAGCAGGATCATAGCAGGTGGCAAGAAGAGACCCTCCGAGACCCAGACGGTCTCGGAGGGTTTGGCTTACTTGGCTTTCCGGCTGGCCAGGGCGGCATCGAGCATCCCCAGCACATGCTCATCTTCGAGCGAGTAATACACCTTGCGGCCGTCCTTGCGGAACCTGACCAGCCCGGCGTCGCGCAGGGTGGCCAGTTGGTGCGAGACGGCCGATTGGGTCATGGCCACCACGCTGGCCAGGTCATAGACCGAGATCTCGCCCGGGCCCAGCGCGGAGAGGATGCGGATGCGGCTGGCGTCGGACATCCCCCTGAAGGCGTCTGACAGGCGCGTGGCGGTCAGGCCTTCGACCATCCGGGCCTGCGCGGCCCGGACCTTGGCGTCGTCCAGATGGTTCTCGTCGCATACGTCGCTCAGTCTCTTGGGCATATCTCGACTCCTTTCCGCGCTCGCAGGGCGCAGGGGCAGCACTCCTGCGCGCAGGGTGTGGGCTAATCCAGGGATAAGCTCATGATAGCCTATTCATTTGCCCTGTCAAGAGCCCGCGGCCTGCACGTGCACCAGATGAAAGTAATCGTCGCCATTGCCCAGGCTATCCAGCCGGAAATCCTCGCCCTGGCTGAATCCGTTGCGCAGGTACATGTCGTCCAGTTGCCAGGTCTGGGCTTTCCAGGTGAGCGAGTTCCCCTTTTGCACCGTCAGCGTTCGCTCGGTCCCGTCGTAGGTCTTGTAGCTCAAGCCCCAGGTGTCGGTGCCTTTGTCGGCATAGACCACGGTGATGGTGTAGGCAGCGGTCCCGCCGGCAGCCTTGGGCGTCTGGCCCCACTTGGGCCAGGCGTCGTTCACGTCGAGATAGAAGTAGCGGTTGCCCGTGGCCTCGTCGGTGCGCCGCAGCGAATAGTAGCCATATATCGCGCTGCTCAGCGATGCCGCCACCTCGGTCTCGAAGCGATAGTTGGCCGCCTCCCAGCATTCGGGATGGTCCTTGTTGACGCTCAGCGGGCGGATCAGCTCCAGCGTGCGCCCGCCAGGCGCGTTGATCCGCGAGAGCCAATAGCCCCAGTCCCTGTTGTCCTCGCCCATCTCCCATAGGCGCGGGACGCAAGAGGCCCCGTTCCATTCGGTCACGTCCACCGGCCACTGCGTGTCACGGAACATGATCCACACGCCCGGCGTGTTCTCGACGCTCTTGCCGAGGTACTTGTCGATAAAGTCCCACTGGTCATAGCCATGGAGGATGCCGTCCAGCGCCGCGATCTGATCCGGGATGTGCCAGCTCGTGGCCGAGTATGGAAAGTCGAACAGGTCGGCATGGTGCGCCAGGCCGTTCATCGTCGCCCAGTAGGTCTGGTGCGGCAGGGCGGCGAAATAGTGCTCGAAGGCGATGGGCACCGTGGTGCTGATGGGGTTGATCGTTTCCATCAGGCCCTGCCCGGCGACGCTCTGCTTGCCGTACTCGTTGGGCAGGTCATAGTTCAGGGTGTTGTGTTTGACGCCGATCTTGGGCGTGTAGGTTTGGGCCTTTTGCGTGGTGGCCAGCCGCTCATAGCTGCGCCCGCTGTTGATAAAGTAGAGCGGCTTGGTGGGGAAGGCCTGGCGGTAGATGTCCATCAGCCGCAGGGTCCAACGCCCGAACTCGCCGCCCATGTCAAAGTCCACCCGGTGGCCGCAGTGGTTAAAGCTGGAGATCAGCTCGCCATACAGGCCGGTGCAGATCCAGACCGAGTTGACGCGCGGGTCGTCGTTATAGCGCTGGCCCAGGGCCAGGATCATGTCCTTGAGCTGCTCCTCCCACACCGGGTCGCCCCAGCGCGGCGCGCCCACGGGCTCGCACGTCCCCGTGCCGTCCACGTCCTGGACGTAGCCCACATAGTTGCCATTGATCTGCGGCGCGTTGGGGATGTAGCGCTGATAGATCCATTCCGGCGTGTGATCCATGCCGATGCCGGGGTACAGCTCGATGCTCAGCGCCACCGGCTTGGGAATCAGCTCGCCGGTCTCGAGCTCGATGCTGTAGGAGGCGGCCTTGGTCAGATAGCTGTCGATGAGGCTCCAGTCGAACCGGCCGGGGCCGACGTGAATCGCGTCCCAGGTCCACCACATCCAGGCGCCCAGCGGGCCGTATTCCGGGCGCTCGCGGCGATAGTCGCGGTTCTGATAGTCGTACATCACGTAAACCACCGGAACCACCGTGGGGTAACCGGGCGGAAAGTGCCCGGTCAGCGCGGCGGCGGGCTCCTGTTCGGCGAGGCCGGCCACGCGCGCCGCGGCGGTCGGGCCCTGATACGAGAGGGTCAACTTGGGCCGCCAGGAGGGGTTCCAGTGTTCCGCCGAGGCAAAGGCGAACTCGGTGGCCACGTCGCCGCTGCCGCGCAGCACCACCCCCTGGTTGGCCGCGGGGTTCGCTAGCCAGGCCTGCGCCAGGGCGGTCACATCCCATTCGTACCAGGCGTTGGCCGAGCTCACGTTGGCGCTGGCCACGGGCTGCTCGGCGCGGTCGCTGGCAAGGTCGTTGCAGCCAGGCACGGCCCAGGCCTCGCTGGCGGCGGCTTGCTGCCAGGTGGCCGCGGCCACGCTCCAGGGGCGAAAGACCTGATACGCCGCTACGTTGATGGGCCGCACGCCCGGCAGTGTGGCGTAAAGCGAGAGCGTGGCGCGGGTCACCGTCGCGCCGGCGGGCAGGCCGGATAGGTCAAATCGCAGCAGGGGAGCGCGCGCATCGTCGGAGCGGCAGCTCAGGTCGCCTAGCCGCCCATAGTTGGTGGCGGACGTCCAGCGATCCAGGAAGGTATCCTCGGCGCCCGTGTAGCTGTTGGACCCATACTGGAGGGCCAGTGTGGTCGGTTGCGCCGAAAGGGTGGGTGTCCGCGTCGGCGTGGCGGTGGCCGCCGTCGTCGTGAGCGTGTTCGTCCGGGTGGGCGTGCTGCCGAGGGTGGCCGTGGCCGTCTGCGTCGGCGTGAGGGTCGGCAAGGCGGTCCGGGTGGCGGTGGGCGGCACGGGAACGCCGCTTGGGTGGTAGGCGATGCTCAGCGCCGGGCGCAGCTCCACGACCCAATCCTCGCTCGAGCCAAAGACATACTCGGCCGAGACGTTGCCATAGGCCTTCAGAACCAGGCCATAGTTCGCTCCGGGGTTGCTGACCCAGTGCTGCGCCAACGCGAGCAGGTCGAGCTCATACCAGGCGTTGCCGCCCTGGACCGTCACGGTGGCGCTGGCGGCGCTGGCGCGGTCGCTGCCCAGCGCGTTGCATCCCGCCGTTCCCCAGAGAGTCTGGAAGGCGGCCTGTTGCCAGGTGGCGCGGTCGGGGTTCCAGAGCCGGAGCACCTCATACGCGCCTATCTCGATGGCGTTGCCGGCGGGCGAGATGCTGTGCAGCCTGAGCTTGGCCTCCGTGAGCAGCGCTCCCTGCGGGATCGCGGTCAGGTCGAAGCGCATCAAGGTGGCGCGGACGTCGCCCGAGCGCACCACCAGGCGCTGGTCACTGCCAAAGCTGGAGGTGACGTACCATTTGTCGATATAGGTATCTTGCACGCCGGCATAGTTTCGCTCGCCCTGGCGCAAGAGCAGCGCGATCGGCGTGGGCGGGCGCGTCGGCGTCCGGGTCGGCGTGAGCGTGATGGTCGGCGTTTTG
>Ga0123332_1000125_pt1 | contig 70261 bp, 62 predicted proteins | sample BioC12SIPDNA_4_FD_89958 | JGI IMG/M metagenome (GOLD analysis project Ga0123332, IMG submission 89958) | Anaerobic biogas reactor microbial communites from Washington, USA - Biogas_R2_A C12 SIP DNA | ecosystem: Engineered > Bioreactor > Anaerobic > Unclassified | place: Washington, USA... | reverse complement strand
GTGTGAGCCTGCTGGTGCTGCGCGCCTACCGCGACCCGATCCTGACCGACCGACCCGACCACGCCACAGCCGAGGTGCCCGAGTGACCGACTTCCCCCGCCAGCCCGAGATCGACCCGGAGGCGGTGCTGGCCCGGCTGTCGGCATACCGCTCTCACGACGCTCCGACCCACGGTGGCCGGGTGCTCTCCTACGTCTACGACAGCGGGCTGGCGGCCTTGGACGACCTGGCCGCGCGGGCCGCCGCGATGGCGCTGCCGGTCAACGGACTGGACCCCACGACCTTCCCGTCGGTGGCGCTCATGGAGTCCGAGCTGGTGGCCTTCGGCCGCACTGTGCTGAACGGGCCGAACGCTGTGGGGTCGGTGACCTCGGGCGGCACCGAGAGCTGCCTGCTCGCGGTCAAGGCCGCGCGGGACCGGTGGGTCTCGGCGCGGGAGGTCGGGAGTGCGCGCCCGGCGCGGGTGGGCGGGAGTGCGGGCCCGGCGCGGGCGGGCGGGGCGGACGCCCGGCCGCGGATCGTGCTGCCCTCCTCGGCGCACGCGGCCTTCCACAAGGCGGCGCACTACCTCGGGCTCGACGTGGACGTCGTGCCGGTCGACCCGGCCACCGGCGTCCCTTCGGTCGTCGAGCTGGTCGCGCGGCTCAACGACCGGACCGCCCTGGTCGTGGTCTCGGCGCCAAGCTACCCACACGGGGTGCTGGACCCGGTGGCCGAGGTCGCCGAAGCGGCGGCCGGGCGGGGCATCCCCTGCCATGTCGACGCCTGCATCGGCGGCCTGGTCCTGCCGTTCTGGGCTGGAGCGGGCGGGGCGGAACTGCCGCCGTGGGACTTCCGGGTGCCCGGCGTCACGAGCATCTCGGCGGACCTGCACAAGTTCGGCTACGCCCCCAAGGGCGCGTCGCTGCTGCTCTTCGCCGACCGGGAGCTGGACCTGGCGCGCTACTTCGCGCTGACCGACTGGCCGGGCTATCCGGTGGTGAACCCGACGATCCTGGGGTCCCGGTCGGCCACGTCGTTGGCCGCCGCGTGGGCGGTCACCGCGGCCCTGGGCGTCGAGGGGTACACCGACCTGACGCGCCGGACCGTCGCCGCGACGCACGAGGTGGCAGCCTGCGTCGGGCGGATCGACGGGCTGCGGGCCCTCGGGGAACCGGCCGGCCCGCTGCTGGCCGTCGTGACCGACGACGGGGTCCCGGCCAAGCAGCGGGTCCACCCGCACCTGTGGGCCGCGGCTTCCGCGCGGCGCGGATTCGTCCTGCAAGGACAGCCCTCGCTGCGTCAGTCGGACGGGTCGCTGGTCCCCCGGTCAACCCACCTCACGATCACCCCCGCGACGCACGACGTCATCCCCGAGCTCACGGCGACGCTGCGCGAGGCCGCCGACGAGGTTCGTGGCGGGACGGTCGACCTCCCGGCTGACCTGCCGGTCCCTGACCCCGCCGCGCTCGCCGCGAGCGCCCGCGAGTCCGGCGACCTCGACCTGACCCAGGTGCTCGCCCTCATCGAGAAGCTCCCCCGCGATGCCACAGCCGGCCTGCTGGCCCAGTTCCTCCAGGCCTTCACTGCACCCTCCGCCCCCTGACCGGGCGCTACCCCAGACCCGACCGGGCACCGTGTTGCGCCCGCAGGGGCGACCGAGCACGCCGAGTTGCGCTGTCATTCCCACGGAACGCGCCGTGGTGCGCCCTCATCCCGACAGACAGGTGTTGTGGGGTGGGTGTGGGCGGCGGGCGGAGCGCCGCCAAAGCCGTCTAGCGGCGTGTTGAGGTCAGCACTCAAGGTGCGACTGTACGGGGTCACTCCGCCCGCCTGAGATCATCCTGAACCCCGACGCGGGGTAACGCAAGGCCATGGGCGGTCCACATCCACGCACCAGGCCCCGGTCGTCCTGACCAGACTGGTGGTGGCGTCGCAGCCCGGACACACGAAACCCCTGCAAAAATGCGGGATCAGACAGCAAAACCACTATCAAAATTGAGGGACCCGCCCCGTGAACAAGCTCACCCGGTTCAGCGTGCACAACCGCGCGCTGATCGCCCTGACGACCCTCTTCGCGATCTTCTTCGGGCTCAACGCGATGAGCTCCCTGCCGCGGGAGCTGTTCCCCTCGCTCCAGTTCCCCGTGCTGGCCGTCGTCACGTCGGTGCCCGACGCGAGCGCCGCGGTCGTCGAGGAGCAGGTCAGCGACCGCATCGAGACCGCGGCGCTGGGCCTCGACAACGTGGTCGAGGTGCAGTCCCAGTCGATGGAGAGCTTCTCGGTCGTCGTCGTCGAGCTGGACTACGGGACCGACCTCGGCGCGGCCCAGACGGACCTGCAGCGCTCGGTGCTCGGCCTGCCGGGGCTGCCGGAGGACGCCAACCCCCAGATCATCGCGGGCAACATCGACGACTTCCCGATCATCCAGCTGTCCGCCACGGGCGGGGACAGTCAGGACGACCTGCTGCAACGGCTCCGCAACGTCGTCATCCCCGAGCTGGAGGACCTCGACGGCGTCCGCGACGTGCAGCTGACCGGCATCGCCGACCAGATCGTCCGGGTGGACCTGGACCCGGCCGCCGCGGCCCAGGCCGGGGTCACCGCCGGGACCGTCGCCCAGCTGCTGCAGGCTAACGGCGTGCTCGTGCCCGCCGGGTCGATCACCGACGACGGCGAGGAGCTGCTCGTCACGGTGGGGAACCGGCTGAGCGACGTCGAGGAGCTCGCGGCGCTGCCGCTCGTGGCACCCCCGACGGCGGCCCCGGCCGACCCCGGGGCCTCGCCCACCGAGCCCGCCCCGCCCCTCACGCTCGGGGACGTCGCGGAGGTGCGGCTGGCGGAGCAGGAGGTGACGGCATACACCCGGACCAACGGGGAGCCGAGCGTCGGCCTGTCGATCACCAAGACCCCGGACGGCAACGCCGTCAACATCTCGCACGCCCTGGCGCAGATCACCCCCGAGCTCGAGGAGCAGCTGGCCGGCGGAGAGCTGCGGATCATCTTCGACCAGGCGCCGTTCATCGAGCAGTCGATCGAGGGGCTGACCACCGAGGGGCTGCTGGGGCTGGGGTTCGCCATCCTCATCGTGCTGCTGTTCCTGCTGTCGATCCGGCTGACGCTGGTGACCGCGATCAGCATCCCGCTGTCGCTGCTGGTGGCGATGGTGGGCCTGCAGGCCGCGGGGTACTCCCTCAACATCCTCACCCTCGGCGCCCTCACCATCTCCATCGGGCGCGTCGTCGACGACTCGATCGTGGTCATCGAGAACATCAAGCGGCACAGCGCCCTCGGCGAGGACCGGATGACGGCCGTGCTGCGGGCGGTGCGCGAGGTCGCGGGCGCGATCACCTCCGCGACGGTGTCGACGGTGGCGGTCTTCCTGCCGATGGCCTTCGTCGGCGGACAGGTCGGCGAGCTGTTCCGGCCGTTCGCGCTCACCATCGCGATCGCGATGTTCGCCTCGCTGCTGGTCGCGCTGACGATCATCCCGGTGCTGGGCTACTGGTTGCTGGGCCGGCGTGGGGACGTGCCCGTCGTGGCCGAGGACCAGGGCAGTATGCCGAGTGCTCGCGAGAGCGAGCCCGCCCAGCAGTCCGTCGCTCACCCGGCGCCGCTGCTGGGGGACGACGCACCGGACCGGCTGCAGCGGGGCTACCTCACCGTGCTGCGCCCGGCCCTGGCCCACCCGGTCTGGGCGCTGCTGCTCGCCGTGGTCATCCTGGTCGGGACCGGCGCTGCGGCCACGCAGCTCAAGACCGACTTCATCGGCGACTCCGGCGCCAACAGCCTCACCGTCACCCTCGCGCTGCCGTCGGGCAGCACCCTGGATGAGACCGACGCCGCCAGCCGGGAGCTGGAGTCGTGGCTGTCCGGGCGGGAGGAGGTCGAGTCCTACCAGGCGACCGTCGGTTCGGCCGGCGGCATCGAGGCGGCCTTCCTCGGGAGCGCCGCCAACACCTCATCCATCGCGGTCACCCTGACCGAGGGCACCGACGGGGACGCGTTCGGGCAGACCCTCAAGGACGAGGCGCCGGTGCCCGCTGACGCGAACCTCACCGCGGCCTCCGCCAACGCCGCGCCCGGTGCCACGCAGCTCGAGGTCGTCGTCACCAGCCAGGACCCGGACGACCTGGCCGCCGCCGCGGCGCAGGTCGAGGGCGTGCTGGCCGACGTCGGCGCCGAGGACGTCACGAACAACCTCACCGACACGGTCCCGGGACTCGACGTCACCGTGGACCGCGACGCCGCGGCGCGGGTCGGGGTCACCGAGACCCAGGTCGGGCAGGTCGTCGCCGCGGCGATGGGTGGCAGCACCGTGGGGCGGGTGACGCTCGGGACCGCGCCCACGTCGGTCGTGGTCCACCAGGGTGAGCCGCCGGCCGACCTCGCGGCGCTGGAGGCCCTGCCGGTGGCGGCCGGCCCGGCCGGGCAGGTCGTGCTCTCCGACGTGGCGACCCTGGAGCGGGTCGACCAGCAGGTGCGGATCACCCGCGTGGACGGGCTGCGCAGCGCCGCCATCACCGCCACGGCGACGGGCGACGACCTCGGCGCCCTGACCTCCCAGGTGCAGGAGGGGCTGGACGGGCTGGACCTGCCCGAGGGCGTCCGGACCTCCATCGAGGGGGTCAGCGCCGAGCAGGCGGACGCCTTCGCCAGCCTGGGCCTGGCCCTGCTGGCCGCGATCGCCATTGTCTACCTGGTGATGGTCGCGACCTTCAACAGCCTCGTCCAGCCGCTGCTGCTCATGGTCTCGGTCCCGTTCGCGGCGACCGGGTCCCTGGCGATGCTGCTGCTGACCGACACCCCGCTGGACGTGGCCGCCCTGATCGGCATGCTCATGCTGGTCGGCATCGTGGTGACCAACGCGATCGTGCTCATCGACCTGGTCAACCAGTACCGCCGCCGTGGCCACTCCGTGCACGACGCGCTTCTCGAGGGCGCGCGGCACCGGTTCCGGCCCATCGTGATGACCGCGCTGGCCACCATCGGCGCACTGACCCCGATGGCGCTGTCCATCACCGGCGGCGGGGCCTTCATCTCCCAGCCGCTGGCGCTGGTCGTGATCGGCGGGCTGGTCAGCTCGACCGCGCTGACGCTGCTGCTCGTGCCGGTGCTGTACCGCCTCGTCGAGGGGTGGAACGAGCGCCGCGCCGCCCGGAGGCGCGCGGCCGCTGCGTGACAACCTTGTTGACTGGCACTCACGAACGCGACAGGCTCCGCCTATGGAACCCGTGACTGTGCAGTACGCCCAGGAGCACCTGTCTGCGCTCCTGGCCGCAGTCGAGAGGGGCACGGAGATCGTCATCGAGCGGGAGGAACGCCCCGTGGCGAGACTCGCTCCACTGCAGGAGCCACAGGATCGGGACCTCGGGTTTGTTCGATATGCGGTCCCTGATGAGTTCTTCGAGCCACTCCGGGAGGGAGAAGTCAGCGCATGGGCGGGGCACTCGTGAACGATCTGGTGGACCACCCACGGTGAGGCACTCGGGAAGCCAGCCTGACGGCATACGACGAAAACCACTCCACAGAGCCGGCGGGCGCACGTAGCCTCGGATGGGTGACCATCACTCTCGTCCGACTCGACCCCACCGGCCCCGACCGGGCCGCGCTGGTCGACTTCATGACCCGCAACGAGTTCCCGTTCCACATGCAGACCAGCCCGACACGGGAGCAGGTGGAGGCCTCGATCGCCGAGGGTGCCTTCCGGGACGAGGACAACGACTCGTTCTGGGTCGAGCACGACGAGCTCGGTCGGGTCGGCTTCTTCCGGCTCGAGGACCTGACGGACGGGGCGCCGCTGTTCGACCTGCGACTCGACGCGCCGTTCCGGGGGCGGGGGCTGGGACGGGAGATCCTGCGCGCGGCGGCGGACCACGTGTTCACGACGATGCCCGAGGTCATCCGGTTCGAGGGGCAGACGCGCGAGGACAACATCGCGATGCGCAAGACCTTCCTGCGGTGCGGGTGGATCAAGGAGGCGCACTACCGCCAGGGGTGGCCGGTGGAGGGCGGTGACCCGGTGGCCTCGGTGGCGTACGGGCTGCTGCGGCAGGACTGGGAGAGCGGGCGGACAACGACGTTCCTGTGGGAGGACCTGGAGGTCTGACGGTCGCCGGCGGATGTGGCCCAGAGAGACCGACAAAACCGCTACGAAGGTGCGGGGGAGGCCTGCAAAACCGCTACGAAAATGCGGGGAGGACCAGCAAAACCCCTACATTTTTTGGGGTGGGACCGTGCCCCATCCGTCCGGACCCGACGACCCCGCGGGGTACTCCTGCATCGGCACCTCGTCGGCGCGCCAGGCGGCCAGGACCGGCTCGACGATCCGCCAGGACTCCTCGGCCACGTCGCCGCGGATCGACAGCAGGGGGTCACCCTCGACGATCCGGCCCAGGACCTCACCGTAGGGCAGCATCCGTGAGTCGCCGAGGGTGGCGTGCAGCTCCTTCTGCTCCAGGTCGAACGGGTCGCCCTCGGCGTTGACGGTCAGCGACAGGATCATCTCGGCGGGCTTGAGCTCCAGGACCAGGGTGTCGGGCGCATCGTCCCCCTGCAGGCCGGTGGGCACGTGCGCGGGAGCCTTGAAGAAGACCTCAATGCGCTTGCACGCCGAGCCCAGCGCCTTGCCGCTGCGCAGGATGAACGGGGTGCCGCGCCAGCGACCGTTGTCTATCGCGACGACCATCTCGGCGAGCGTCTCGGTGTCCAGCGCCGGGTCGACGCCCTCCTCGTCGACGTAGTTCGGGACGACCCGCTCCCCGATCGTGCCCTCGGTGTAGCGCGCCCGCCGCGAGGCCGTGACCGGGTCCCCGCCCCACACCGAGGTGGCCCGCAGCACCTGCGCCTTGAGGGAGCGCACCTCGTCCTCGTGGAGGGAGGCCGGGGCCTCCATCGCGAAGAACGCCAGGATCTGCAGCAGGTGCGACTGGATCATGTCGACCAGCGCGCCGGCCTTGTCGTAGTAGCCCGCGCGCCCCTCCAGCGCCAGGTCCTCGTCGTAGCTGATGACGACCTTCTCGATGTGGTCCGAGCACCAGACGGGCTGCAGCAGCCGGTTGGCGAACCTGACGCCCAGCAGGTTGAGCACGGTGCTGCGTCCGAGGAAGTGGTCGACCCGGAAGATCCGGTTCTCCTCCACGACCTTGAGGAGCTGCTGGTTCAGCGCCTGCGCGGAGGGCAGGTCGGTGCCGAACGGCTTCTCCAGGGCCAGGCGCGTCTGCCCGGAGACGCCGCGCTCCTCCAGCTGCTGGCACACCGCGACGCTGACGGCCGGCGGGAGCGCGAAGTAGAGCACGCACGGGTCCCCGACGTGGTTGATCAGCGCGTCCAGCTCCTCGGGGACGAGGAGATCGGCCTTGACGTACTCGGTGTCGGCAACCACCCGCTCGACCACCTCCGTCGGCGCGCCCGCCGAGGACAGGGCGGTGCGGACCGTGTCGTCCCAGGCCTCTTGGGTCAGGTCGGCGCGGTCGGCACCCACGACCCGCACCTGCTGGTCGGTCTCGACGGCGAGCAGCGACCCGAGCCCGGGCAGCAGCAGCCGCTCGGTGAGGTCACCGGAGGCTCCGAGGATCAACAGGGTCGTGCTGGAGTCGGTCATGGCGCCAGTGTTTCAGGCGGGGCGCCTATCGGCACGCCAGCGACCGGTCGGGGCACGTGGCGCGCTCAGGCGGCTGTCCGGAACCGGGCGCCCGGACCGTCAGGTTCTCCCGCCGCCGCGCTCGGGCAGGACCGTATGCCGGAACACCAGCACCAGGGCGCGCGCGGCGAGGACGAAGGCGAAGAGGAACAGGGTGGCGCCGAGCAGCGGGTAGAGCGCCAGGTCCGGGGCCAGGGTCGGGCCCGCGTCGGAGACGATCAGCATGATGCCGGCGATGGCGCAGGCCGCGGCGAGCAGCGTCATCGTCAGCTGCTGGACGAGGCCGGTCACGAAGGACCGGTCCCGTGCGTCGGCCAGCAGCCGCACGCCGACCGAGAGCTCCCCGCGCTGGAGCGACTCGGCGAGCGCGTCGACCCGCCGCGGGAGCCGCTGCAGCAGCGGCAGCATCCGGGCGAGCTGCTCCTCCAGGCTGCCGCGCAGCGCCTCGGGGGTCAGCTGCTCCCGGGCGAACTCCCGCCCGGTGGCCCGGCTGGCCGTGACCAGGTCTGCGTCGGGGTCGATCTGCCGCAGCGTGCCCTCCAGCGCCCCGAGGGCGCGGAACACCGCCGCGATCTGCGGGGGCACCGACAGCCCGTGGCGCACGACCAGCGAGAACAGCTCGCTGAACAGGCCGGCCGACCCGGTGCTGCCCAGGTGACCGGCACGGGAGACCAGCGCCCCGACGTCACGCTCCAACCGCTGGTCGTCCAGCCCCGGCCCGCGGTCCAGCACCTCCAGGAGGGCGTCGGTCGCGGCGATCGAGTCGCCCCGGTCGACGGCCATGAGCAGCCGCCCGATCCCACCCCGCCCCGCGGCGTCGAGCCGGCCCACGGACCCCAGGTCCAGCAGCACGAGGCTCCCGTCGTCGGCGAGGAAGACGTTGCCGGCGTGCAGGTCCGCGTGGAAGGTGCCGCTGCCGAGCACCTGGCGCAGCACCGACCCCAGCAGTGCCTGGGCGAGCTCCGCGCGGCGGGCTGACGGCATACTGGCCAGTCGGTCCCGCGCCCGGGAGACCGGGTCGCCCTGCACCTCCTCCATCACCAGCAGCCGTGGGCCGGAGAGCAGCGGGTATGCCGTGGGGACCCGGACCGTGACCCCGTCCCGGGGGACCTGGGTCGCCTCGGCGACGGCGGCCGTGTTGGCCAGCTCGGTGCGGTAGTCCAGCTCCTCGGTGAGGCTGGTGGCGAAGCCCTCGGCGAGCGTGCGGACGTCGAGGGTGCGGCCCCAGTCGGTGACCCGGTCCAGCCAGCGCGCGAGCCGCAGGACGATGTCGAGGTCGGCGCGGACCTGGGCCTGGGCGTCGCTGCGCTGGACCTTCAGGACCACGGCGGTCCCGTCGAGCAGCGTCGCACGGTGCACCTGGCCGACGGACGCGGCCGCCAGGGGCTCGGGGTCGACGTGGGCGAAGACCTCCTCGGTGGGGCGGCCGAGCTCGGCGACGAGCGTCGCGCGCACGACCTCCCACGGCTCGGCGGGCACGTCCGACTGCAGCTGCCCGAGCTCGCGGGCGAAGGCCTCCCCGACCAGGTCGGGCCGGGTGGCGATCATCTGCCCGAGCTTGACGTAGGTGACGCCCGCCTCGGTCATCGCCTCCCGGAGGGACCGGGCCACCCGGGGTGCCTGGTCACCGAGGTCGGAGCGCGCCCGCCGGGACAGGAATCCGCCGAGCCCGTGCTTGACCGCGAGCGCCACGATCCGGCCGTAGCGTCGGCTGCGGCGCCGCCGGGCCGGCAGGTCCCGCAGGAAGCGGGTCAGGCTGGGCACGGTCCCGGTGGGCACCAGCGCCTCGAGGATGACCAGGACCCCGAGCCCGAGGGCGATGCCCCAGGCCACGATGAGGGCCAGGACCCCGGCGGCCAGGAGCTGGTGGTCGGGATCGACGGTGTCGTCCGCGGTGATGAGCCCGAGGCTGGCGCCCAGGCGCTGCATGAGCGGGCCGCCCGCCATCGTGAGGGTCAGGCTGACCAGGATCGTGCGGACCCACCCGACCGGCACCCCCAGGAGCCGCCGGGTCACCAGCCCCAGCAGCAGGGTGTTGAAGACCACCGAGGCGAGGATGAGCAGCGGCATGCGCTCCATCCTGACAGGGACCGCCCGCGACCTCCTGCCGCGCGCCCGGTCGCCCGGCCGAGCGCACCACGGTGCGACCTCAGAGCCCCGCCGCCTGATGTCATGCGTTCCCGGTGTTGCAGGATTCGGGTCGGAGGCCGAATCCTGCAACACCGAGACCGCATGACGCGCCCGCGCGGCGGTCGCCCAGCGGGGTCAGTGCAGGAGGTAGGCGTCGATCACGGTCTGCTCGACGCCGCCCGGAACGGCAGGTCCAGGGTGTGGCCGGCGGGAAAGTGGCATGTCATGTCCCGTCAGAGGAGCAGGAGCGAGGCCCCGGCCACCACCGCGTACGCCGCGACGGCCCCGGTGACCCAGGCGACGACGCGCCATCCCTCGCGCCCCGAGGCGGCCCAGGCACCACCGGTCGCCAGGGTCACCCCGAGCAGGACGAAGCTGAGCACGTCGTCCTCCAGCGGGTTCTCGACCACCCCACCGGTGAGCCGCCACACCAGCGCCCCGACGACCAGGGCGACCCCGGCGACGGAGACCGCGAGGAGCACGGCGCGCGCCGCCCCGGCCGGACCCGCGTCGCGACGCCCACCGGCGAGCACCTCACGGCGCTGCGGGTGGAGCAGCACGAACGGGACCGCGGTCAGCGCGGCGGTGAGCACCCCCTGCAGCAGCGCCCCGGCCGCCCCCGTGTGCTGCTGCAGCAGGACCGACACCCCGCTGCCCAACCCGACCACGGCGAGCAGGACCCCCACCCAGGCGACGAGGCCGGAGCGGGTGAGCGGACGCCATACGGCCAGCAGTGCCCCCGCGCCCAGGGCGGCCATCGTCGCGGCCGCGGCAGAGTCGGCCCAGCGGTGCAGCTCGGGCGTGCGGGTCCAGCCGTGGTCGACGACGTCGGGGAGGACGACCCACGGCGTGAGCAGCAGCTGGACGCTCCCGAAGAGGACGAGGTAGGTGGCGGCCAGGAGCACCGCCACGACCCGGAACGGGATCGCCCGGGCGGTGCGGGGCGGTGCGGTGACCTCGGTGACGGTGGTGCTGGACATGGTTCTCCTCTCGGCGGCGGCCCCGGTCGGGCCGGTCGCTGGCAGGCTCGCCCGCCCCGTCGGCGGGCGGGCAGGGGCGGGAGTCCTGCGCACCCGGGCAGGTTGCCCGGGTGCCCGGGACAGCAGAGCCTGGTCAGGCGGGGCGCGGCCCACCACAATGAGGGCCATGCGGGCATCCCGGACCCTCGTCGCCGTGCTGGTGACCCTCTCGCTGGCGGCGTCGGTGCGCGCCGCCGTCGCAGAGTGGCAGTGGTATGCCGAGGTGCCGGACTCCCCGACCCTCGCCCTGGTGCTGACCTCCCTGGTCGGACTCGCGTGGGCGCTGACCGGGGCGGTCCTGGCCTGGTCGCGCCCGGGCAACCCGGTCGGGTGGCTGATGCTCGCCGTCGGGGCCCTGACCCAGGTAAGCGTCGGGCAGTATGGCGCGGCCCGGCTCGCGCAGCAGACGGAGTCGCCGCGCGTGGCGGACCGTCCGCTGGACCTGGCGCTGGACATCGGCGTCGGCTTCCTGATCTTCGTGCTGCTGGGCCTGCTGCCGCTGCTCTACCCCTCGGGTCGGCTGCGCTCCCGTCCCCGGCGCGTGATCGCCGGTGCCGTCGTGGTGGGGGCGGCCCTGTTCCAGGCGCAGGTGCTCCGGTCCGAGCTGGACCCCTCGGCCGCCCGGCCGTTCGGGGACTCCGGCGGGACGGTCGGCCTGCTGGGCTGGGTGCCCCTGACGCTGCTCGGGGTGGCCTGCGCGGCGGGCTGGGTGAGTGCGGTGATCCGGGTGACGAGGTCCTCCGCCCCGGAGCGGCAGCAGCTGGCCTGGCTGCTCGCGGCCGTGGTGCTCGGGCTGGTCACCACGCCGTTCGTCGGGCCGTGGCTGCAGGTGGCTGTGCTCTACCTGCTGCCGGTGGCCGTGGCGGTGGGGATCCTGAGGTACCGCCTGCTGGGCATCGAGGTGGTGCTGCGGCGCGGACTGGTCTACGTCGTGCTCACCCTCGGCATCGTGGCCGTCCAGGCCCTGGCCGCGGTCGTGGTCGGCGTGCGCCTGGGCGGGACCGCGCTCACCGGGGTGGTGGCGGCCGCCGTGGTGGCAGTGGGTCTGTCGCCGGCCCGGGCCTGGCTGCAGCGGGGGGTGGACCGGCTGCTGTACGGCCCGCGCCCGGACCCGGTGTCCGCCGTGTCGGACCTCGGCGTGGCCCTGGCCACGAGCGAGCCGGCTCGCCTGGTGGACGCCGCCGTCGATAGCGTCGAGCAGTCGTTGCGTCCCGGTGGGTTGCGGCTGGAGGACTCCTCCGGCGCGACCCTCGTGACACGGGGCTTGTCCAGCCCACCCGAGACGGGGTCCGGTCTCGCGGAGACCGGGCCACACGGCATACGGCATCTGGGGCGGGAGTGGCTGACGGTCCCCCTGGTCGTGGGGGGCGAGACGGTGGGGACGCTGCACCTGGCCTCGCGCCAGCGCGACGGCTCGTGGACGGGTGCCGAGCGCCGGCTCGCCGAGGCGCTCGCCCCGCAGGTGGCGGTCGCGCTGCGTGCCCTCGACCTCAACGCCGACCTCGAGGCCCAGCGGGATGCAGTGGTCGAGGCCCGCCGGGAGGAGCGCGAGCGGTTGCGTCACGACCTCCATGACGGGCTGGGGCCGTCGCTGACCGGGATCGGGCTGGGGCTGCAGGCGGTAGACGACGCGTTGGCGGGGGGCGACGTGGACCAGGGGCGGGAGATCGCCGGCGTGCTCCGGGCCGAGACCGCGGCGACGGTGACCGAGATCCGTCGCATCATCGACGACCTGCGGCCGGCCTGTCGAGCCAGGGCCTCGCCCCGGCGCTGCGGCGGGCCGTCGCGAGCATCGCGAGGCAGGTGCCTGTCGAGGTGAGCGTCGCGGAGCTGCCCGACCTCCCGCGCGACGTCGAGGACGCGGTCTTCCGGATCGCCCTCGAGGCGGTGACCAACCTGACCCGGCACGCTGTCGCGGACCGCGCCCGGGTCTCCCTGGGGCGGGTTGAGTGCGGCGACGTCGTTCTCGTGGTCGGTGACGACGGAGTCGGGTTCGACCCTGCCGCGCCGGCTGGCGTCGGGATCCGTTCGATGCGGAGCCGCGCCGACAGCATCGGCGGTTCGCTGCTGATCGATACCGGCGTTGATGGGACCACCGTGCGGCTCACCGTTCCCGCCGCTGCCCTGCGAGAAGCTGCTGCGGCGACTCCTGCTCCCTCGGCGCTCACTGCCCCAGCGCTCACTGCCCCAGCGCTCACTGCCCCAGCGCTCACTGCACCCCCGGTGCGCAGCGCGCCGGTGCCCCCTGCTGCACTGCACAGCGCGCCGGTGCCTCCTGCAGCCTCCGGACCCACGCTCGCGCCAACGTCCTCCGATCCTGCGCACTCTCCCGTCGAGCTGGTCCCATGACCGGCCCCGAGACCAGCTCCGTGACCGGCCCGGTGGCCGGCCCTCTGACCGGCGCGGTGCGGGTCGTCCTCGCCGACGACCACCCGATGTTCCGCTATGGCCTGACCGCGGCGCTGGGCAACGCCAGCGAGGTCGAGATCGTGGCGGAGGCCGGCGACGCGGCTGAGCTGCTCTCCATCGTCGAACGGCTCCAACCGCAGGTGGCGCTGACCGACCTCACCATGCCGGGTCCGGGAGGCCCGGCCATGATCGCGGAGCTGCGGGCGCGGGCCCCCGGCACCGCGGTCCTGGTGCTGACGATGCACGACGACGACGAGACGGTGCTCGCGGCACTCCGGGCGGACGCCTCCGGTTACCTGCTCAAGGGCGCCGAGCGCGACGAGATCGTCCGCGCGATCCTGACCGTGGTGGAAGGCGGTGCCGTGTACGGAGGAGGCGTCGCCCGGCGTGTCAGCGAGCTGCTCACCCAGCGGACCTCCGGCCCGAGCGACCGGATCTTCGCCGAGCTCACCCCGCGCGAGGAGAGCGTTCTGGCGCTCGTTGCGCAGGGTCTGGGCAACCACGAGATCGCCCGCAGACTGGGCCTGTCGGAGAAGACGGTCCGCAACAACCTGGCGACGGTGCTCGCCAAGCTGCACCTGCGCGACCGTGCCGCGGCGGTCGCCCACGCTCGGGACGCCGGGCTCGGCGCCACCGGTCCAACCCGCTAGAACGCACCACGGTGTGCCCCTGTGAAGGGTGGCTGTGGCCGGGCCCTTGCGGGCAGTCATTCACCCAGGAAGGTGCCGATCGACCCAGGAACGCTTCCTGGGTTGACCGTCACCTTCCTGGGGTCAACGACATCGGCGCAGGCGACCGCCCCACGGAGCGCGCCAGTGGCCTGCCTGAGGACAACGCCGTGCGCTCGGTCGGCTTCTTGAACGCCACGCCGCGCGCCCGGTCGGCCCCTGAAACACCACGCCGTGCGCCCGGTCGGGCTTCTAGAACACCACGCCGTGCGCCCGGTGGCCCTCCTGAGCGCAACGCGGCGCGCTCGGTCGCTGGGTGGGGTCAGGGCCGGCGGCCGACGAGGCCCAGCAGCTCCTCCACGGGGGTGGCGTCGGCGCCGGTGGGCACGGGCGGGCCGAAGCGGTGCGGGCGGTCGGCGTCGGACACCAGGAGCGGCGCGTAGCTGAGCAGGTCCTCGGCCAGGGCACGCGGGATCGGGTGGTGCAGACCGCAGGCACGGGCGACGTCCCAGCCGTGCACGGTGATCTCCAGGGCCCCGGCGGACGCGAGAAGCCCGGCCTGCAGCTCGGAGCCGCCGACCCGGAAGATCGCGGGCGCGTCCCGACCCAACCAGGAGTCGAGCAGCGAACACGCCCGCGTCGTGAGCCGCCGCACCTGGTCGGGGACACCGGTCCCGTTGCCGTGGGTCGCGGGCGGGTCGAACAGCGCGATGCCGCCGACGAGCGCCGCCTGGTCGAGCGTCTGCAGGGAGGCGTTCATGTGCGCCAGCAGGTCGTCGAGCGTCCAGCCAGCGCACGGCGTGGGCCGGTCACCAGGGACATCAAGGGCACCCACGAGCGCGACGCGGGTATATCCGACCGCCCTCTCCAGCAGCGCCAGCTCGGGCAGCGTCCCGGCTGGTGCCGCGCTCACGACGCGGCGTTTCCGTGAGCCGGGGCGCGACCATGGGCCGAGAACTCGTCGACCGACACCGACCCCGCTCGCAGCGACCCCGCCGGCAACGACCCGGCCGGTAACGACGGCGGCAGCCCGCACAGCTCGAAGAGCGAGGTGTCGAAGAAGGCCCCGACGTGGGAGACCTTCTCCTCCTCCAGGGTGAGCACCTGCAGGTGGAAGGGGACGAACGACCCGTCCTCCTGCTTCATGTACAGACCGAACGCCGGCTGCCCGTTGGCCGAGGTGGGCAGCATGATCATGTCGTGCACCTGGCCGGGGCACTTGGTGTCGATCAGGCGGGCGATGGACACCGGACCGGTGTACCACTCGGGGAACGGCGGCATCTCCCAGACCGCCCGGTCGGTGAACATGCCAACGAGGGTGTCCACGTCCTTCTCCCAGAAGGCCTGCACGTAGCGCTGCAGCAGCTCCTCCTGCTCCGGGTCCAGCTCACCCGGGGCCTGGTCACGCTCGAGCTCGGCAGCCTTCACCGCCGCCCGGGCCCGTTGCAGGGCGGAGTTCACGGCGGCTGTCGACGTGCCCACCGCCTCGGCCACCTCCGCGGCCCGCCACTGCAGCACGTCGCGCAGCACGAGGGCTGCCCGCTGACGCGGCGGCAGGTGCTGCAGTGCGGCCACGAAGGCGAGCTGGACGCTCTCGCGCCGCTCGGCGGCGTCCTCCGGCCCGCTGCCACCCATCGAGTCGGGCAACGGGGAGAGCCAGGGCACCTCGGTCGGTTCGGACAGCGGGGTGTCCGGGTCCGAGCTGGGCTGCCCCAACCCGGTCGGCAGCGGCCGCCGCGCCCGTCCCTCCAGGGCGGTGAGGCAGACGTTGGTGGCGATGCGGTAGAGCCAGGTCCGCAGCGAGGAGCGGTCCTCGAACTTGTCGTAGGCACGCCAGGCTCGCAGGTAGGTCTCCTGCACCAGGTCCTCGGCGTCGTGGGCGGACCCCGACATGCGGTAGCAGTGCGCCAGGAGCTCGCGGCGGAACTGGTCGGCGCGCTGCATGAACTCGTCGTCGCCCACGGGCCTGGCGTCCGGCGCCGCGTCCGCGGCGACGGTCCTCGCACCCGCTCCGGCGGCGGTCCCTGAGCTACTCATCGGTTGCCCTTCCGTCATCTCATCCAGTATGTCGTGGGGCACGGACAGCGCGCCCGCGAACTGTGACCCTCGGAGACCCGCGAACTCATCGCTGCCACCGGAAAACCTGTCGTCGGGGCCCCGCCAGCGCCCCGAAAGGTCACGTTTTGGACAATTTCCTTGAACTTTCAGGGGCAGCCGGGATATATAACATGGTTGACCTGCTGAGTTGCCAGGCTGCCGTGACCAACATCACACGGAATCCGTGCAACGCCCCATGCGGGAGGGTGTATACGCGGGTTTGCGGTTCACAAACAAGTTTGGGTTCACTGTGCTCAGCCTTTTCGGGCTTGCCCCTGACCCTGACCCCTTGGACTGCCCCATGCCCCGCCCCCGCCATGCCCAGCCCTCTGCCTTCCGCCGTGCGCTCGACAACAGCCCGCGGCACGCACTGAGCGCCTCCGTCCTCGCCGCCGCCCTGACCGTCCCGCTCATGGCCGCGGCCCCGAGCACGGCCGCCCCGGTGACCGCGCCGGCGTCCCCGGTCGACGAGATCCAGTCCGTCACGCAGTACGCCAGGACGACCGTCAACGTGCGCTCAGGCCCCGGCACCAGCTACTCGATCGTCGGCGGCAAGGCCAAGGGCACCAAGCTCACCGGCACCTGGAGCAACGGCTGGCTCAAGATCGGCTCCAACCAGTACGTCTCCGGCACCGTGCTGACCTGGGCCCCTCCCGGTGCGACCACCGTCACCCGCTACGCGAAGACCACGGTCAACGTGCGGTCCGGCGCCGGCACCGGCTACTCGATCGTCGGCGGCAAGACCAAGGGCACCAAGCTCACCGGCACGCTCACCAGCAACGGGTGGCTGCAGATCGGCTCCAGCCAGTTCATCTCCGGCACCGTGCTGAGCTCCACCCCTCCCGGCGCGAGCACCGTCACCCGCTACACGCGGACCAACGTCAACGTCCGCGCCGGCGCCAGCACCAGCCACGCGATCGTCGACCGGGAGACCAAGGGCACCAAGGTCACCGGCACCCTGACCAGCAACGGCTGGCTCCAGACCGGGTCCAGCCGCTACATCTCCGGCGCGGTCCTGACCACCTCGGACCCCGACGACGGGCTGACCGGCGAGGCGATCCTCGCCGAGGGCCGCAAGTACTTCGGGATCATGTACAGGTCCGGTGGGAACAGCCCGAGCACCGGGTTCGACTGCTCCGGCTACACGCAGTACGTCTTCAAGCAGCTCGGCGTCACCCTGCCGCGCACCACCACCGGCCAGAAGTCGGCCACCACCCCCGTGAGCAACCCGAAGCCCGGCGACCTGGTCTTCTGGGGCTCCACGCCCTACCACGTGGCGATCTACGCGGGCGACGGCTACATCTACGACTCCGGCAAGCCCGGCCTGCCGGTCCAGAAGCGCAAGATGTTCTCCGGCGTGTCCAGCTACGGCCGCGTCGGCTGACCGACTGCGCGTCGGCTCACCGACGTCGCGGACCGCGTCCGCCGCACCACTCCACGGCACCGGCCGGGCACCCGCCCGGCCGGTGCTGCACTATGTGTGCCATGCGCACACGTGAGATCGCCGAGCAGCTCCGCCCCGACCTGGTCGCCCTGCGGCGCGAGCTGCACCAGATCCCCGAGCTCGGCCTGCACCTGCCGCTGACCCAGCAGAAGGTCCTCGACGCCCTGGCCGACCTGGACCTGGAGATCACCACCGGTGAGGGACTGTCCTCCGTCGTGGCCGTGCTGCGCGGCCGTGCGCCCGCTCCCCCCGGGCGGGAGGACCGCCGGCCCGTCGTGCTGCTGCGCGGCGACATGGACGCCCTCCCGGTCACCGAGGAGCTGGAGCACCTGCCCTACCGGTCCGGCCACCACGGTCAGATGCACGCCTGCGGGCACGATCTGCATACTGCCGCCCTGGTCGGCGCGGCCCGGATCCTGGACCGGATGCGCGACGAGCTCGCCGGCGACGTGGTCCTGATGTTCCAGCCCGCCGAGGAGGGGCCCGGAGGTGCCGAGCCGATGCTGGCCGAGGGGCTGCTCGGGGCCGCGGGACGACCGGTCGAGGCGGCCTACGCGATGCACGTGTCGTCCTCGGAGTTCCCGCTGCGCCAGTGGTTCTCCTGCCCCGGCCCGATCATGGCCGCGGCCGACACGGTGCACATCGAGGTCACCGGCAAGGGCGGGCACGGGTCCCAACCCCACTTCTCCCTCGACCCTGTCCCGGTGCTCTGCGAGATCGTCCTCGCCCTGCAGACGATGCTCTCGCGCAGCTTCGACCCGTTCGACACCGTGGTGCTCACGGTCGGCCGGATCGCCGGCGGCACGAAGGACAACATCATCGGGGACACCGCCGACCTGTCCGCGACGCTGCGCACCTTCTCGCCCGAGGCACGCACCCTGGCCCTGGCCAACATCGAGCGGGTGGCTCACCACGTCGCGGCGGCGCACGGGCAGACGGCACGGATGTGGACGACCGAGGCCTACCCGGCCACGATCAACGACCGGGCGGAGTACGACCTGGCCCGCCAGGCCGTCGAGGACCTGTTCGGCACCGATCAGTATGTCGACCGGCCGGCTCCCGAGATGGGCTCGGAGGACATGTCGTTCGTGATGAATGAGGTGCCCGGCGCCTACTTCTTCGTCAGCGCCTGCCCGGCCGAGGACTACGTGAACGCCCCCACCAACCACTCACCGCGCGCCGAGTTCGACGACGTCGTCGTGCCGGACGCCGCCGCCTGGTACGCCGAGGTCGCGCTGCGCCGCACCGCGCTGGGCCCCACTGCGCAGGGCTGACCCGGTGCCGTGACGACGATGCTGCCCAGCAGGTCGCCGCGGGAGGTGCTGGCCAGGGCCGAGGAGCTCGGGCTGTCCCTGCGCTCCCCGGCCGAGGAGCTCACCCAGCGGCTGGCGCAGGACGACGCCGTGCTCGAGACCCTGCGCAGCCTGGACCCGGCCCTGGTCGACCACGACCCGACCCAGGGCAGGGCCGCCCTCTCGGTGCGCGACCCCGCGCCGACCAGGACCACCCGCCCGCCCCTCTTCTGGCGAGGCGAGCAGCCGGATCCCCCGGCCCCCGCGACGGTCGCCGACCGCCGCGGACCGATCTGGATCTCGGTCGTCGACGACCCACGGGTCAGCCCCGGTGGGCCGCTCACCGGCTGGGAGGTGGGCGTCAAGGACCTGATGGCGGTCGAGGGCTGCGAGCTGACGGCTGGCACGAGGGCACACCAGGGGCGGACCGCCGCAGCCGACGCCCCCGCCGTGGCCGCCCTGCGCTCCGCGGGGGCCACCATCCGCGGCACCGTCAACCTGCACGCCCTGGCCTACGGCGCGACCGGCACGAGCAGCGACTGGGGCGTCCCCACCAACCCGGCCGTGGCCGGGGCCATCCCGGGCGGCTCGAGCAGCGGCTCGGCCGCCGCCGTCGCCGAGGGGACCGCGGCGCTGGCCCTGGGCACCGACACGTCCGGGTCCATCCGGATCCCGGCCGCGCTCTGCGGCGTCGTCGGCCTGAAGCCCACCCGGGGGCTGGTCAGCACGCAGGGGTGCCACCCGCTGTCCCCGACCCTGGACCACATCGGGCCGCTCGGGGCGTCGGTCCGGCCGGTGGCGGCGGCGATGTCCGCCCTGGCCGGCTGGAGTGGCTGGCGTCTCCCCGAGGAGCCGGAGGGCACGATCCGGGTCGGCGTGCTCGGGGGCTACTTCGCCGAGGGGGTGACCGCGCCCGTCGCCACGGCCTTCGCGCACGCCTGCGAGCAGCTCGAGCGGCACGGGGTCGAGCTGGTGCCGGTCGAGCTGCCGCTGGCGCGTCACGTGCCCGGGGCCCAGATCGCGCTGCTCGGCACCGAGGCGCTGGAGAGCAACCTGGAGACCCTCCGCGCACGGGGCGGGCTGCTGCCGGCCGACGTCCGGCTGCGGCTCGAGGCGGGGCTGGCCCGCACGCCCGAGCAGTATGCCGTGTCCCGCGCCCTGGCAGCCCGGCTCCGCGTCCAGGTGGACACCGCGCTGGAGCTGTGCCACGCCCTCATCTGCCCGACAACGGCGATCACCGCACCCTCGCCGGACACTTCGCACGTCGAGGTCGACGGCGCGCAGGTCACCGTGCAGTTCTCGCTGACCCGGCTCACGATGCCCTTCAACTTCTCCGGTCACCCGGCGCTGACGCTCCCGCTCCGGGATGGGTGGAGAGAGGACGGGGCGGGAGAAGCCGGACCGGGAGCGCGAGAAGGGGAGCGGGCACGTGTCGCCGCCCCGGTCGGGCTCCAGGTGATCGGCCGCAGCGGGGCGGACCAGGACCTCCTGGCACTGTCCGCGCACCTCGAGCAGATCCTGACCTGACCGTGCCGGACCGAGCTCTCCCGACGCTGACCTGACCGTGCCGGACTCGGCGGGGTCACTCCCCGGTCTCGACCAGCCCCGCCCCCTGCAGGTCCGCAACCACGGCGCGCAGCAGCTCGACGACGTCGCCGCCCGGGTCCCCGTGCCGCTCGGCGAGCCGCGCGGCCAGCTCCTCCAGGCCGGTCCAGTCGGCGGCGAGCGTGCGCAGGCTGTGCGCCAGTGGGCTGACCCGCAGGACCTGGCCGCCCACGAGGACAACCGCCTCGTCATCACGGACCACCTCGTCGAGCACCGGGACGGAACGGACCCTCACGACAGCCTCCCGCAGATCTCGTCGACGAGCGGGACGAGGTCCTCCGCCCCGCCGTAGGTCACCCGGACCGCGCCCCCGGTGGCCTCGAGCACCTCCGCGAGCCAGGTGAGGGGACGCTCGGTGTTCATGAAGCCCGAGGACTCCGGGGCCAGGGCAGTCAGCGCCTCCAGCGTGTCCAGCGGCGTGACCTCCGGGGCGCCCTCGCGACCGTCCTCCCGGCGCAGCAGGACGATCCCCGCAGGGCGGACCGGCACGGTCGGCGCCACGAGCCCCAGCTCCGACGGCGCGACCTCGTCCTTGACACCGCCCCAGTCCGGGCGGCGCGTGGAGATCGGCTTCAGGTAGGGCGCGATCGTGCCGTCCCGCCGGATCCCGACGGTCTCGTCGGTCAGGTAGGCCCGCTCCGGCCCGAGCACCCGGCACGCCGTCGACTTGCCCGTGCCGCCGGGTGCGACGAGGACGACCGCGGCGCCGGTGGCGGGGTGCGCCAGGGCACCTGCGTGCAGCATGAGCAGGTCGCCGGTGCGGGCGCGGATCGCGGTCCGGGTCACCTCCTGGGTCAGTCGCTGCAGCACGGCGCGCTCATCCGTCCCGCGCAGCACCCCGTCAGGGGGACCCTGCGCGGTGCCGCCCAACTCGACCTCGACGCTGGCCACCTCGCCCTTCGACGCCTCGGATCCGGACCCCTCGGCACCGGCTGCCGCACCATCAGCGCCACCCGCCAGCTCCGCCACGGCCAGGTGCCACCGCTGGGCCACGGTCCGCGCGAACTCTGTGGCACCGGGCCCGGACACGACGACGTCCACGTCCGTGTCGAGGACGTGCAGGGGCACGACGGCGGCCTCGGCCTCCCCCGCGACCTCCACAGGCGGGTCCCCCGTCACCTGGGGGCTCTCCACGGGCGTCTCCACAGGTCCCAGCCTAGGCAATCGGCGGCAACGAATACCTCCCGCCCGCGACCGCCACGTAACCTTGGGGCGTGGACCTGACCCCTGTTCTCACCGCCTGGCTGCTGCTCGCGGCCGTCCTGGTGGCCAGCGGCGTCGGCAAGCTGCGGCACCCGGAGGGGTCCGCCGAGGCCGCGATCGCCCTGAAGGTGCCCGACGCCCTCACCCGGCCCTGGCTGCTGCGCGCCCACCCGTGGGCGGAGATCGTCCTGGCCGTCCTCCTGCTCGCGCTGCCCCACCCGGCCTCCCTGCTGGCCGCAGCGGTCGCGCTGGCTCTCTTCACGGCATACCTCGTCCTGGTATGGCGTGTGGTCGCCTCGGGCGAGGAGGCCTCCTGCAACTGCTTCGGGAGCCTCGGCACGGGCACCGTCGACGGGTGGACCGTCGCCCGCAACGCCGTGCTGGTCGCGCTGGCCCTCGTGACAGTGGTGGACGCCGCGCTGGGCGGCTCGGCCGTGGCGCGGTTCGGCGACCTCGGGACGGGGTGGTGGTGGGTCCTGGGCCTGGTCGTGACGGCGGCGGTGACCTACCTGGTCGTGCGTGAGGACGAGGCGGCGCCGGTCGAGGAGACTGCGCTGCTGGAGCCGGAGGAGGACTACCTGCGGCTGCCGATCCCGGACGTGCCGGTGCGTCTGGAGGACGGCGGCGCGGAGGCCTCGCTGCGGGACCTGGCCGCCGAGCGCGCGCAGGTGCTGCTGCTGCTCAACCCGGGCTGCGGCCCGTGCAAGATGATCACCGGCAAGGTCGCCGACTGGGCTCGGGAGGTGCCCGAGATCGACTTCCGGGTGCTGCACTCGATCACCCACGAGAACATGCGGGAGATCTCCTCGGCGTGGGAGCCGTTCTACGTCCAGGAGGTCGGGGGCGCGGTCGGCCAGGTCTTCGGGAACCCCGGCCGTCCGGCGGCGATCCTGCTCGGGATGGACGGCCTGCTCGCCGGGGGCCCCGTGCAGGGTCACCAGGCCGTGGAGCAGCTCGTGGCCGACCTCACCGAGCAGATCGCGGAGGCGCGGGAGGCCAACGCCGAGGCCGAGCGGCTGAACGAGGAGGCCGAGCGCCTGGAGGCCGAGCGGGTGGCCCGGGAGTGGGCCGAGGCGGAGTCGGCGCAGGCCGCCGAGGCCGAGCCCGACCATGCGGAAGGGCACGGCCACGCGGGAGAGCACGACTCCTCGACCCCGCGCTCGGCTGGGGCGCGCTGAGTGGAGGGGCTGCTCGCCGGACCGTTCTGGATCGCCCTGCTCGTGCTCTTCCTCGGGGCCATGGTCCGCGGTCAGGCAACCTACTGGCTCGCCCGCGTGGTGACCGAGCAGGCCCTGGCCCGCACGCACCCGGTGGACGGGTGGCGCGCCGGCCTGCACGACTGGCTGCAGGGCGAGGGGCCGCAGCGGGGCCGGGCCGCGATCGAGAAGTGGGGGCTGGTGATGATCCCGCTGTGCTACCTCACCGTCGGCTTCCAGACCCTGGTGATCGCGGCCGCGGGGGTGATGCGGATCCGCTGGCCCGTGTTCACCCTCGTGCAGATCCCCGGGGCCGTGGCCTGGGGTCTGCTCTACGCGACGATCGGCTTCGCGATGTGGGGTGCCCTCCTGGCGGCCATCGCCGGCTCGCCGCTCGCGCTGGCCGGGCTGCTCGCCATACTGCTGGTCATCGGGGTGACCATCGTCCTCGCGCACCGCAAGAAGCAGGACCGGACCACCGAGGTCTAAAACACCTGCGGGTGTCGGGGGCGGGTGGCAGGATCGGGGGCTATGTCGCACGCCACCGCCGCTGCCCCGTCCGCCGACACCCCGTCCGCGTCGGGCACCACCCCAGCGAGCGACGCGCACGACGTCATCCGGGTCCGCGGGGCCCGGGAGAACAACCTCAAGGACATCAGCGTCGAGATCCCCAAGCGGCGGCTCACCGTGCTCACCGGCGTCTCCGGCTCGGGCAAGAGCTCACTGGTCTTCGGCACCATCGCGGCCGAGTCGCAGCGGCTGATCAACGAGACCTACAGCACCTTCGTGCAGGGCTTCATGCCGACCCTGGCCCGGCCCGACGTCGACCACCTCGAGGGGCTGACGACGGCGATCATCGTCGACCAGGAGCGGATGGGGGCCAACATCCGGTCGACCGTCGGCACGGCCACGGACGTCAACGCGATGCTGCGCATCCTGTTCAGCCGGCTCGGGCAGCCGCACGTCGGGTCCGCCAAGGCGTTCTCGTTCAACGTCGCCTCGATCTCCGGCGCGGGGGCGGTGACGATGGAGAAGGGCGGCGAGAAGGTCAAGGAGCGGCGGGAGTTCAGCATCACCGGCGGCATGTGCCTGCGGTGCGAGGGCACCGGGAACGTCACCGACTTCGACCTCACCGCGCTGTATGACGACAGCAAGTCGCTGCGCGAGGGCGCCCTGACCATCCCGGGCTACAGCATGGACGGGTGGTACGGCCGGATCTTCATGGACAGCGGTTTCCTGGACCCGGACAAGGCGATCCGGGACTACACCCAGAAGGAGCTGTTCAACCTGCTCCGCAAGGAGGCGACCCGGGTCAAGGTCGAGGGGATCAACGTCACCTACGAGGGGCTGATCCCCCGCATCCAGAAGAGCTTCCTGTCCAAGGACCGCGAGGCGATGCAGCCGCACATCCGGGCGTTCGTCGACCGGGCCATCACCTTCACGACCTGCCCCGAGTGCGACGGGACCCGGCTCAACGAGGGTGCCCGATCCTCCAAGATCAAGGGCATCAGCATCGCCGACGCCGCCCGGATGCAGATCAGCGACCTGGCCGGGTGGATCCGAGACCTGGACGAGCCGTCGGTCGCGCCGCTCCTGGAGGGGCTGCGGGAGACGCTGGACTCCTTCGTGGAGATCGGCCTGGGCTACCTCTCTCTGGACCGCCCCTCGGGCACTCTCTCCGGTGGTGAGGCGCAGCGCACCAAGATGATCCGGCACCTCGGGTCGGCGCTGACCGACATCACCTACGTCTTCGACGAGCCGTCGATCGGGCTGCACCCGCACGACATACAGCGGATGAACACCCTGCTCCTGCAGCTGCGCGACAAGGGCAACACGGTGCTGGTCGTGGAGCACAAGCCGGAGACCATCGCCATCGCCGACCACGCCATCGACCTCGGCCCGGGCGCGGGCACCGACGGTGGCGAAGTGGTCTACGAGGGCACGGTCGAGGGGCTGCGCGCCAGCGACACCCTCACCGGGCGGCACCTTGACGACCGGGCCCGGCTGAAGGACGCGGTGCGCGAGGCCACCGGCGCGCTGGAGATCCGCGGCGCCGACACCCACAACCTGCAGGACGTCGACGTGGATGTCCCGACCGGTGTGCTCGTGGCGGTCACGGGCGTCGCCGGCAGCGGCAAGAGCTCGCTGATCCACGGGTCGCTGGCGCGGCAGGACGGCGTGGTCGTCATCGACCAGACCGCCATCAAGGGCTCGCGGCGCAGCAACCCGGCCACCTACACCGGCCTGCTCGAGCCGATCCGCAAGGCGTTCGCCAAGGCCAACGGGGTGAAGCCGGCGCTGTTCAGCCCCAACTCGGAGGGTGCGTGCCCGACCTGCAAGGGTGCGGGCGTCGTCTACATGGACCTGGCGATGATGGCCGGTGTCGCCTCGCCCTGCGACGAGTGCGAGGGCCGCCGCTTCCAGGCCTCGGTCCTGGAGTTCACCCTCGGGGGCCGCGACATCAGCGAGGTGCTCGCGATGCCGGTCTCCGAGGCGGAGGACTTCTTCGCCGAGGGCGAGGCGCGCATCCCCGCGGCGCACAAGATCCTGGCCCGGCTGGAGGACGTCGGACTGGGCTACGTCACGCTCGGCCAGCCCCTCACGACCCTGTCTGGCGGGGAGCGACAGCGGCTCAAGCTGGCCGCGCAGATGGGCGACAAGGGCGAGGTCTACATCCTCGACGAGCCCACCACCGGCCTGCACCTCGCCGACGTGGAGAACCTCCTCGGGCTGCTCGACCGGCTCGTCGACTCCGGCAAGTCGGTCATCGTGATCGAGCACCACCAGGCCGTCATGGCGCACGCCGACTGGGTCATCGACCTCGGCCCCGGCGCCGGCCACGACGGCGGGCGCGTCGTCTTTGAGGGCACACCGGCCGACCTGGTGGCGGACGCCTCGACGCTGACCGGGCAGCACCTGCTCGACTACGTGTCGTGAGCTCCCGAGGTCCTGCCCGCGCCGACGCTCAGGAGCCGGGGGCGCACCGCGCCCTGATCGGGGCCATCCGCGAGGCGCTCGCGGCCGCCGGTGACCCGGAGCGGGCCGCCGGCCAGCAGCGTTACATGAAGTCCGCGATGCCCTACCGCGGCCTGACCAGCCCCGTGCTCAGGGCGACGTTGAAGCCGATCCTCAGCGCCACGGCATACGACCTTGCGGACCGGGGCACCTGGGAGGCGACGGTCCGCGCGCTCTGGGACGAGGCGGCCTACCGGGAGGAGCGCTATGCCGCGCTGGCGGTGGCGGGTCACCGGCGCTATCGCTCGTTCCGGGACGTGGCGACCCTGCCGCTGTACGCCGACCTGTCGCGGACCGGCGCCTGGTGGGACCTGGTCGACGACATCGCCACGCATCACGTGGCCCCGGTGCTGCTGGCCGACCGGGCTGGCGCGACGCCCGTGGTGCGGGCCTGGGCCGAGGACGACTCCCTGTGGGTGCGGCGGACCGCGATCCTGGCGCAGCTGCCGGCCAAGGCCGAGACCGACCGGGACCTGCTGACGCACTGCCTGGAGGTCAACCTGCCGGGCAGCGAGTTCGGGTCGGAGTTCTTCATCCGCAAGGCGATCGGGTGGGCGCTGCGCGAGTTCGCCAAGACCGACCCGGAGTGGGTGCTGGACTTCGTCGGCGACCACGAGCTCAGCCCGCTGAGTCGCCGGGAGGCCTTGAAGCACCTCACGGTGGCAGATGTTCCCGGCTGAACATCGCCTCTGCTGACGTCGTCCCTGCTGAGTGTCAACCCGTCGGACTTCGTCCCTGCTGACCCGTCTCCCGGTGCCCGCTGCGCTGGCGGGCTCGTGGCCGACGCGGAAGACTTTTCTGCTGGGCCTGTCGATGTGGCCCCGGCCCGTTCGACCAGACAGTGAGAGGGGCCATCCGAGGTCGCTCCACGACACAGGAGCAGAACAATGAAGTACATGCTGATCATGCGCAGCACGGACGAGGCCGAGGAGGCCTTCGCCAACGTCGACTTCCAGGAGGCCATGGACGCGATGGGCCGCTACAACGCCGAGCTGATCTCGGCCGGCGTGCTCGTGGCGGCCGAGGGCTTGGACGACGCGCCGAAGGGGGTCGTCGTGGACTACTCCTCGACGCCGCCGGTCGTGACCGACGGCCCCTACGGCGAGACCAAGGAGCTGTTCGCAGGGTTCTGGATCCTCGACGTCGCTTCCCAGGATGAGGCCGTCGAGTGGGCCACGCGGGCGCCGCTGGCCGGCCCAGGCACGAAGGCCGAGATCCGCCGGATCGTCAGCATCGACGAGTTCCCCGCGGACAACGAGTGGATCCAGAAGGAGCGGGCGTGGCGGGAGGCCACGGGCCAGCTGTGAGCCGGGAGCCCGACCCACGGGCAGCCGTCGAGGCGGTCTGGCGCATCGAGTCAGCCCGCCTCGTCGGCGCACTCGCGCGCGTCACCGGGGACTTCGCCCTCGCCGAGGACCTGGCCCAGGAGGCGCTCGCCGAGGCGCTGGTCTCCTGGCCACGGGACGGGGTTCCCCGGTCGCCGGCCGGGTGGTTGATGACGGTCGGCAAGCGACGCGCCATCGACCGCTTCCGGCGCAGCTCTGCCCTCACCGACCGGTATGCCGCACTCGCGCGAGACCTCTCCGAGGGCCAGTCCTCGTCGGGGGTGCCCACCAGTGCCAGGGGTGGTGGCTCCCTGGGCGTGGTTGGCAGCCGGGAGGCGGCCGACCCTGCCGACGGCGACCTGCTGTGGGACCCCGACCGCATCGACGACGACGTGCTGGCCCTGATCTTCATCGCCTGCCACCCCGTGCTGTCGCGGGAGGCCAGCATCGCCCTGACCCTGCGGGTAGTCGGGGGGCTCGGCAGCGAGGAGATCGCCCGGGCCTTCATGGTGCCGACCGCGACGGTCCAGGCGCGCATCACCCGGGCCAAGAAGACCCTCGCCGCCGCGCAGGTGGCCTTCGAGGTCCCCAGGGAGCGGGAGCGCGGCGAGCGCCTCAGCCAGGTGCTGTCGGTGGTCTACCTGATCTTCACCGAGGGGTCGACCGCGACCGCCGGTGAGTCACTGATGCGCGTGGACCTGGCGCGCGAGGCGATCCGGCTGGCCCGGGTGCTGGCCCAGCTGCTGCCGCAGGAGCCCGAGGTCTTCGGGCTGCTCGCGCTGCTCGAACTGGCCGCCGCGCGCTTCCCGGCCCGGCAGGACGCCCAGGGTCGTCCGGTGCTGCTCGACCACCAGGACCGCGGGCGCTGGGACCGGTCCGCCATCCGCCGGGGCAGCGCCGCCCTGCGGCAGGCCGCATCGCTGGGACGGGGCCTGGGCGCCTACGGCCTCCAGGCCGCGATCGCCGAGTGCCACGACATCGCGCCCCGGTTCGACCTGACCGACTGGGACCGGATCGTGGTGCTCTACGAGGCACTCGGGCACCTGGCCCCCTCCCCCGTGGTGGATCTCAACCGGGCCGTGGCGGTCTCGATGGCCGAGGGTCCCGCCACGGCGCTGCGCATCGTCGACCGCCTCCGGCACGACAAGACCTTGCGGGGTTCGCACCTGCTGCCGACGGTCCGGGGCGAGCTGCTCACCCGGCTCGGACGTGCCGAGGAGGCGCGGGCTGAGCTGGAGGAGGCGCTGAGGCTGTGCGGCAACGAGGCTGAGCAGCACGTGCTGCAGGGGAAGCTGCGGGCCCTGCCGATCCGCTGACCATCGTCGGGTGCGACGGGCGGAGTGTGCGCGGCAGGGGTCAGCGCCCAACGCACGTCACGCGTGCGGCAGTGCTCGGTCGGTCCCTCGGCGTCCACCCCGGCCGCCTGACTCGTGGGTCAGGCGGCCGAGGTTTCTCGGTGGTCCCGTGGATAGGTGACCCACTGCTGGTCGTAGGGGTCAGTCCAGATCACGCGGCCGTCCTCGAGCAGCTCGGCCCGCCAGGCGGTGGCGTGCTTGAGACGGTGGTGATGCCGGCACAGACAGATCAGGTTGCGGGCCTCGGTCGGCCCCGCGGGCCAGGGCACCACGTGGTCGATGTCGCACCGCTCGGCTCGTCGGGAGCAGTTCGGGAACCTGCAGGTGCCGTCCCGGAGCCGCACGAAGCGGGCGATGCCCGCCGGTGGCCGGTATCCCGTCGCCCGGGTCTCCACGGTCGTGCCGGTCTCGGGGTCGATGAGCATGCGGGTGATCGAGACGCCCAGGTCGGCGGCCATCGACAGCACCAGCGGCACAGGGATCACCCCGATCCCGGGCACCTCGACCCCGACCCCGTCAGGGTCGGAGGGCGCCAGCTGCGGCCAGATCGTCTCCCACACGGACCCGGCGGGGCCGACCGACCCGGCGGGACCTACGGGTGCGACGGGTCCCACGGAGCCCGCGCAGTCGCGGGCCGGCGAGCCCCCGAAGGCCTCGGGCACCGGCACGTCGTCGGCCGGGTCATCGTCCCCCACGCCCATGGTGGTGACGGGGACGGCCAGCGTCAGCGCAGCCTTGATCGTGGCGTTGCCCAGGATCAGGTCTAGCAGCGCGTCGGCGCGGCACTGGTCGATGGTGCGCTCTGGGTCGTCCTGCTTGCGCTGCTGCGCGAGGGCGTCGATCGCTGCCCAGGCCTGGGCGGACTCCGCAGCCGGGAGCTGGGCCATCCACTCCGTCATGCCGGGCAGGTGCGAGGCCCGGGTGCTGACGAACCGCTCGAGCTTGGCCCGCGCCGCGCGCTGCCGCACCGCGTCCGGGTCGAGGTCGGCCAGCTCCTTGCGGACGCGGGACCGGATCCGGCCCGCCGTCCGTGACTGCGCCCACGGGAAGAGCTTCTCCTCCACCGCCGCGCACGTGTCGTGGTCGGCGTCCGCGAGCTCGTCGGCGATCACCTGCGCCCGGAAGAGGTCCAGGTCGCCCGACGCCAGTGCAAGGAGCGTGCGGGGGAGGTCGGCGGCCAGTTTCGCCCCGGTACGGACGAGCCTCGTCGCCGATCCGTGCGTCATCCCCAGCAAGGGCGCCAGGGTGTCGGAGGCGAACTCGTCGATGAAGCCCACGCCGCGGTCCACCTTGTGTACACCGGTGTCATTGTCGACCAGCGTCCGCGCCGCGAACTGGGCGATGCGCACCACCTGGGCCGCCTGGACCGACCCTGAGGCAACCTGCAGGCCGCGGATCTGGCCGACGAGCTCGGAGTCGGTCAGCCACTCCCCGCCGTCGACGGCCTCGTCGAAGAGCTCCCGCGCGCCACCGCTCAGCTCGGTGAGCAGCTCAGGGACGGGCAGCACCACCGCGGTGCCGTCCTCGCTGAAGCTCTCCACCATCATGCGAACAAGCGTATGACACGCCACCGACACTCCCCTCGGTTGTCCACAGCCCACGTAGGCGTCGGAGGGTGAGCCGCTCGAGGTGGCGACGCGAAAGGCGGTTCTGCGCGCCTCCTCAGCCGTCGCGTGCAGGCACCGCCCCGAGGGTCACCACACCGGCCGGGCCGGACACCGTCACCACATCCTGCAGCTCAGCCCCGTCGGCGACGGGGGGCAGTCGCTCCTCCCCCACCGCGAAGTACACGTAGTTGCGCGGCGACCACGGCCACCAGTCCTCCCGCCACATCACCGCGCCACCATCGGCGATCACTCCTTTCTCGTCCGACACTGAGAGGAAGACCGAGCCGTCCTCCTTGCGCAACTCCGGCCAGTCGTGCTGGTCCAGGGCCACGACATATGTCTCATCGAGCAGCCTGACCATGCCGCCAGGATCAACCGGCCCGGGTTGCACCGTTGTCTCGGCCGCGTCGTCCTGGTTCTGGGCGTGCCAGGTGATGGCATCGGCGGACCACTGCACGTCGGAGTAGTCGTCGCCCTCCCAGTCGAAGAGCACGAGGTCCGCAGACGGCAGCTCCTCGGTCGGCACCGCCGGCCCGACGTCGACCACCTCCCGCTCCTGCCCCACCTGCGTCTGCCCCATCCGCACCTGGCGCGCGAAGACCGCCTCGCTCGGCACTCGCGCCACCGTGTAGTCCTCGGCCCTTCGTGCGCTCTGGCCCACACCGCCCAACGTCTCCCCGTCGACGATGCCGATCATGGGCACCTGCGGCAGGTCGAAGCCGGTGACTTCGGCATCGCCGTCACGCAGCTGCACGGTCGTTGCGACCTGGCCACTGGCGGTCCAGACCTGGTGCCCGTTGTGGAAGATGATCTCCTCCGGCCGATAGTTCGAGGCCCCCACGGTGATCCAGTAAGACAGGTCCGCTCCGTCGATCTCCAGGGACCCGGTCATCTCCGAGCTCGTCTCACTGACATAGGGGACGAGGTTGACATCGCGCTTCGCCCCCGGCGCTGTGCGCCACAGCACGACCGTGACCCCCTCACCCACGAAGAGATCCGCCCCCCCAGCCATCGTCTCCCCCTCGACCGTCTGCTCCACCCCGTCAACCACGTAGGTCGCGGACGATCCCTGCGGGCCCTTGGTGACGCTCAGCGACCTGATCTCCTCCATCGCGGGCTGTGTCCAGCGGCCGCGCTCCGCGTTGATCCTCTCGAGGACGTCCACGGTGGTCTCCTCCTCCACCTCCCACGTCACGCTGGCCGGGGACACCTCCTGATCCCCGAGCCGGCCCGGCCCCTGCCCCAACCAGAGGGCAGCCACGAGCACCGTGGCCGTTGCTCCCCCGGCCGTGAGGCGACGACGACGCACCCGGCGGCGGCCCACGTCCACGACCCCGGAGACGTCCACGTCCAGGTGCGGCGTGTGGGCAGCGACCCGCCCTAGCAGCCTGGTCACATCGTGCTCAGACATGATCGTCCTCCTTGAGCGTGGCCCGCAGGGCCGCCAGGCCCCGCGAGGTGTACCCCTTGACCGCCCCGACGCTGACGCCCATGGTCTCGGCGGTCTGTTTCTCCGACAGGTCCAGATAGTGGCGCAGCACGACGCTCTCCCGCTCCCGCGGCCCGAGGGACTGCAGTGCTCGGATGACGTCGACGACCTCGGCATCGACCGACCCTGTCGCCCCCTCGTGCGGCTCCTCCACCAACACCTCGCGGCGGGTCCGCCGCCAGCGGTCGGTGTGCAGGTTGGCAAGCACGCGACGCGCGTAGGCCACGGGCTGCTCCCGCCCGACCCGCGACCACTTCAGATAGACCCGGACGAGGGTCTCTTGGACCAGGTCCTCGGCGGCGTGTCGGTCGGCGCTCAACATCCAGGCCGTCGTGAGGAGCCACGGCTTGACGGACGTGGCGAACTCGACGAACGAGTCCTCCTGCTCCCGCCGCATCCGACACCTCCCTGCTGCCAGCCACTCTGCCCTGTCGACGGTCCCTAACGCCGCAGGCGGTCAGAAGGTTGTAGCCCACGGGATGCTCGCTGGATCCGTAGGCTGGACGGGTGAGCCCAGGCGAGGACGGCAGCGAGGCGGAGGACCGGCTGGTCCGTGCCGCCGCCACCCAGCTGTATGCCGGGGCACCGGCCGAGTTCATCGCCACCCGGACCGCTCTGGTCAAGTCCGCGAAGGCCGAGGGCCAGAAGGAGGCCGCCAAGAGCATCGGCGCGCTGCGCCGACCGAGCGTCGCGGCGTGGGCGCTCAACCAGTTGGTGCACCAGACCGACCCGGTGATCGAGGAGCTGGCCGTCCTCGGCGCCCGGCTGCGGCACGCCACCTCGGCACTCGACGCCTCGGGCATCACCGAGCTGCGCGGGCCCCGCGACGCGGCCCTGGCCGCCCTGGTCGCCGCGGCTGCGCGAGTTGCCGCGGACGATGGGCAGAAGCTCACCGCGGCGGTCGAGGCCGAGGTGCGGGACACCGGCATCGCGGCGCTGGCCGACGAGGCGGCCGAGGCCGTGCTCCGGTCGGGCACCCTGACGCGTGCGCTCAGCTACTCCGGCTTCGGCGAGGTCGATGTCTCCGAGGCTGCGGCCACCACCAGGACCGGCGTGGTGCTCACCTCGATCCCCGGCGGTCGGGCGGGTCACACCGGGCCGGGTGATGTCGAGGACGGCGAGGCAGAGGGCACAGAAGCAGATGGCGCAGAAGCAGGTGGCGCAGAGGGAGTGCTCGACGAGGCAGAGGACGCCACGGCAGAGGAAGACGACTCGGAGCTCGATGGGGCCCAGGCCCTGCAGGACGCGGCGACCGAGCTGGAGCGGGAACGCACTCTCGCGGAAGAGGAGACGGCGGCCGCACAGGAACGCGAGCGCGGGATCGCCGAAGCGAAGGCTGCCGTCCACACCGCGGAGCAGGAGGTCGGCCGGCGACGCGCCTCGGTCGAGGCCGCGCGCAACCGCACCGAAGCCACCCGGCAGCGGATCCAGAAGCTGGAGCAGCAGCTGGAGACGGCCCGGGCGGAGGACGAGGACGCCCTGGAGAAGCTCACGACTGCCGTGGGCAACGCCAGGCAGGCGGACGCCGAGCTCAAGGAGGCTCGCGAGCGACTTGACCGAATGCTGGAGCAGACTTGACCTGAGCCCTGTGGAGTCGTCGCTCGAGCCGACCTAGCCTGCGCCTATCGGGTGACCGATCGACGACATCCCCTTCGAAGGACTCTGAATGATGACGCGCGTCCCTGCTCGACGCCTCCTGGTGCCGCTCACGACGACGGCCCTGCTCGCGACTCTCTCCGCGGCCCCCACGGCCACGGGGGCGGAGGTCGACGAGGCCGCCGCAGACACCTCATATGGCACCATCGAGCTGCAGGCCAGGACCAACCTGCTGGTGAACGACGAGGGCTTCAACCTGCCGCCAGGCAGCAGCTTCAACAGCATCACCCCGGATATCAACGACGCGGCGCAGGTCGCCTTCCGGGTGCAGTACACGGCCGCTGAGAACGACCCCACCTCCGGCGCGCCGGGCATCTGGTTCGGTGGCGGCGGCACCGGGTCCATCGTCCACCGCGGCACCGAGAGCCAGTCGGTCCCCAACGACGTGAGCCTCAACGAGGCCGGGGACATCGCGTTCACCTTCGGCGGCGGTTCCTTCGACAACTCGCTCTACCGCTACGACGGGGCGACCGGCACGGTCAGCCAGGTGGGCACCTCACCGGTCCTGCCCAGCAGCTACAACAACCCGGCCATCGACGAGGCGGGAGGCATCACCTTCGGCGGGTCCTTCGGGTCGGGCCGCGCGTGGGCCGGGGTCGAGGACGGCACCGGGACCTACTACGTGCAGGACAGCACGATCGACCCCGAGAGCCCATTCGGCTACCTCTACACCCCGCGCGGCAACGACGCGGGCCAGATCGGGGGCAAGGTCGGCCTGGTCGGCGACATCGCCAACTCGGTCGAGATCCGCCTGTTCGAGGCGGACGGCTCCTCCGAGCTGCTCGCGGCCTCCACCGCGGCCGACGAGACCTCGGCATACTCCAAGTTCGACAACTCCGTCGGGGTGAGCGACAACGGGCTGGTGGCGGCGATCGCCACCCGCGCCGCCGACAACACCAAGGTGCTCCTCCGCCTCGACGGCACCACGGCCACCGAGGTCGCCGTCGCGGGCGAGGACGGCATCGTCTCCTTCGACTTCTTCGCCCCAGACGTCAACGACGCCGGCCAGGTCGTCTTCCGGGCCGTCGACGCCACCGGGCAGGCGGTCTACGTCGCCGACGGCGAAAGCCTGACCAGGGTCGCCGGCAAGGGTGACGAGGTCCAGACCGACAACGGCCTGGCCCAGCTGGGGCAGCACGACTCCAGCCCGGTCTTCGGTGGTGCACCGCGGATCAACAGCCACGGCGACGTCTCGTTCACCGCGGGCGTCCACCCGGCCGGCGACCCCCTCACCGAGTGGGGCAGCGGCGTCTTCGTGGCGTATGCCGGGGAGCCGGTCCCGCCAGAGCCCACCGGTCCGGAGACGGTCGAGCGACTGAGCGGGTTCAACCGCTTCGCGACGGCTGCGACCGCGGCCCTGGCCGTGTACCCCGAGGGTGCCGACGTCGTCTACGTCGCCACAGGCCGTGCCTTCCCCGATGCGCTGACGGCGACCGCACCGGCCGGTCACGAGGACGGCCCGGTCCTGCTGACCGAGGCGCACCGCATCCCGCTGGACACACGCGCGGCGCTGGAGGCCCTCGCGCCCGCCGAGATCGTCGTGACGGGCGGGCCGGACGCCGTCTCCGACGACGTGCTGGCCGAGCTCGAGGAGTTCACCGACGGCTCGGTGACCCGCATCAGCGGCGAGGACCGCTACGAGACGGCGGCCGCCCTGTCCGCCCGCTTCGAGTCGCCCGACACGGTGTTCGTCGCCACCGGCCAGGACTACCCCGACGCCCTCGCGGCCGGCGCGGTGGCCGGGGCCACCGGCGCGCCGGTCCTGCTGGTCCGTCAGAACAGCGTCCCTGGCAGCACCCGTGACGCCCTGGAGGCCCTGAACCCTGGGAGCATCGTGGTGATCGGCGGCACCGACACGATCACCGACACCGTGGTGACGGCCCTCGGGGACTACACCGACGGGGAGGTGACGCGCGTCAGCGGGGAGGACCGCTACGGCACCGCCGCCGCCCTGTCCGCGGGGCTCACCACCAGCGAGTTCGGGTTCGTGGCCACGGGCCAGGACTGGCCGGACGCCCTGGGCGCCGCCGCCCTGGCGGGTCACCTGGACGCTCCGGTGCTGCTGGTCAAGGAGGACAGCGTTCCGCTGGTCACCACGACCGAGCTGGAGCGCCTGGAGCCGCCGCACCTGCGCGTCGTCGGTGGCCCCGATGTCGTCAGCGACGCCGTGCTGGAGGCCCTCGAGGCGCTCGACTACACGGACGAGTGAGGCACCTGCTCGGTCAGCACCTACGCTGAGCACGACAGCACCGCTCCGGGAGCCGGCCACGCCGCCGGCTCCCGGGGCGGCACCAGCGACCGAGGATCGGCGGAGCCACGTGGGCGAGCACATCACCTGTCAGATCGAGGGGCCCCTCGCCCGCGTGAGCCTGAACCGGCCCGACAAGCTCAACGCCCTCACCCTGGAGATGCTCGGCGACCTGGCGGACACCGCCCACCGGCTGCGAGCTGACCGGCAGGTGCGGGTCGTCATCCTCTCCGGGGAGGGTGAGTCCTTCTGCGCCGGACTCGACTTCGCGTCGACGCTGGCCGACCGGGCCGGTCTGACCAAGGCCTTCGTGTCCCGCCCGTGGCGGGGGACGAACACCTTCCAGGAGGCCTGCTACGGGTGGCGGCGGATCCCGGTGCCGGTGATCGCAGCGGTCCACGGCAACTGCCTGGGCGGCGGCCTGCAGATCGCGCTCGGCGCCGACTTCCGGTTCACCAGCCCGGAAGCCCGGTGGTCCGTGCTCGAGGGCAAGTGGGGGCTGATCCCGGACATGGCCGGCATCCGGCTGCTCGCCGACCAGGTCGGCATGGCCGAGGCCAAGCGGCTCACCATGACCGCGGAGATCATCTCCGGGTCCGAGGCCGCCCGGCTCGGCCTGGCCACCGAGGCGGCCGACCCGCACGCCGCCGCGGAGGAGCTCGCGGGCACGCTGAGCACCCGCTCGCCGGACGCCCTCGCAGCCGCCAAACGGCTCTTCGAGAAGAGCTGGAACTCCACGGCGCGGGCCACCTTCGCGCGGGAGCGGTTCGAGCAGCTCCGCCTGCTCGCGCTGCCGAACACCGCCCGTGCACGCAAGGCCGCCTTCGGCCGCGAACGCGCCGAGTTCGCCGACCGGACGCGCCGCTAGGCAACCTGGGTCAGGATGGAGCCGTGAAGTTCCTGATCTTCGGCGGAAGCGTCTTCCTGTCCAGGGCGGTGGCCAAGGAGGCGCTGGCCCGCGGGCACCAGGTCTCGTGCCTCTCGCGCGGCGACAGCGGCCCCGCACCGCGGGGCACCCACCACATCGTGGCCGACCGGGACGAGGAGACCGACCCCCGCGCTGGGACGTGGACCGGGCTGGCCTCCCACGAGTGGGACGCGGTGATCGACGTCGCCCGCACGCCCTCCTGGGTGGACACCGCGCTGGCCGCCCTGGCTGATCGGGTCCGGCACTGGACGTTCGTCTCGACGATCAGCGTGTACGCCGACCTCTCGACCCCCGGGGGCACCCCGGAGAACACCCCCACCCTCCCCCCCGCCACCGGTGACCTCGACGGGGGCGCCGACCCCACGTCATACGGACAGAACAAGATGGCCTGCGAGCTGGCCGTGCAGCGGGCGATGGATGGTCGCTGCCTCATCGCCCGGCCGGGCCTGATCGCGGGGCCGGGCGACCCCAGCGGGCGCTACACCTACTGGCCCGAGCGGCTGTCCCGGGGCGGGAAGGTGCTGGTTCCTCGCCCGCCGGAGGCGCAGACCCAGCTCGTCGACGTGCGCGACCTGGCACAGTGGCTGGTCCGGATGTCCGAGGAGGGCGGCACCGGGACCTACGACACGGTCGCGCCCGCGATGACCTTCGCCGAGCTGCTCGCGCAGACCGGGGAGGGGGTCCGCCGCGCGAAGGTGCCGGGCCGGGAGGGCAAGCCGCCGGTCCGCCTCATCTGGGCCGATCCCGAGGAGCTGCGCCAGCACGACGTGCGCCCGTGGGCAGGACCGCGCTCGCTGCCCCTGTGGCTGCCCGACGAGGAGTATGCCGGGATGCGGGACCGCGACGTGACCTCCACCCTGGCAGCGGGGCTGAGTCCGCGACCGCTGGCCGACACCGCCCACGACACGCTGCGCTGGGTGGCCGAGGCCTCCGGTGCCCGCAAGTCCGGGCTGACCTGGGACGAGGAGCAGGACGTGCTGGCCTCGCTGTCGGAGGGTGAACCGAGTCCGGTGGCGTAGCGTGTCCGTTCCGCTGCAGGATCGTGTGCGCGCCGCGATCATGAGCGACCTCGAGGCCCTCACGACGCGGCTCGCCGACGACGAGGTCGTGGGCCTCGGCGCGTACACCGATGCGGATGCGTCGAACATCGTCGTCGCGGTGCACACCCGTGCCGCGTACGACCGCGCTGTGGCGCGGCGACCGGAGTACCCGAACTACCTCACCTGGTCGATCGGGGAATGGGACCTGATGTCGTTCGAGCAGCTCCCCGAGGACGCACTCGTGCCGATCAACCAAGAGCTGGCCCAGCGTCTGCCGACGGCTGAGGACGGCGCTCAGGTGACGTTCCGCGAGGCGGTGTGGGAGGCGGTCGTCGGTGCGCTGGAGGCGCTCGCGCGCAGCGGCCAGCTCGACCGATGGCCACACGCGGCGCGCGCCTTCGAGCCCGTCGACGCCGGCGTGAGCGAGGAGCGCATCCGCGGCTGGACCGCTCGCCTCAACACGCCCGAGCGCCTCGCCGAGTACGACGCTGGGCGGCCGACCCCTCGTCCTGACCGAGGCGTGCCGGTGCCCGCAGCCTGACGTCAGCGCTCGTTGCGCTGCGCCAGCCAGAAGCCGAGCTGGATCCGGCTGGTGGCGTCAGCCCGGTCCATCAGCAGGCGCACCCGGCGCTGCACGGTGCGCGGCGAGACCGCGAGCTGGTGCGAGATCGCCTTGTCGCCGTAGCCCTGGAGCAGCAGGGAGACAATCTGCTCGTCGAGCTCCTCCCCGTCGCCGAGGGGGACCAGCACGTCCCGCGACCGCTCCCAGGTCCGCTCGAAGAGCCCGGCGAGGGCGTCGAGCAGGCCGCTGCGCCGCACGACGACCGCGCCGACCTCGCCGTCGGAGGCCAGCGGCACCAGGGCCACGTCGTCGTCGGCGATGAGCATCCGCAGCGGCAGCTCCTGGGTGGCGCGGATCCGCTCCCCGGCGCCGACGGCCGCCGCCACCTGGTCCAGCACGCCCGGGCGCTCCAGCAGGGGGCGCTCGACCACGACGTCGTAGCGGACGCCCCGCTGGAGCGCCTCCGCCTCGGCGGCGTTGTCCTCGGCGGCGACGACCGTGTGCTCGGCCTTGACGAACGCGCGGACCCTGCTCGTGGCCGCGGACTGCACCTGGGTGAAACGGCGGCGCACCTCCTCGTGTCCGACGACGACCTCGACGAGGGTCCGCAGCGAGTCGTCGCCCTGACCGGTCTGGAAGGCGGCCGCCAGGTCGCTCAGGGCGGCCTCCGCGCGGCCGAGCTCGTCGCGGCGCCGCACCAGCAGGGCGCGAAGGGCCAGCTCGGGCGGGGCCGCGCGGTAGGTGTCGCCCTCCACCGAGACCAGGCCGGCCTCGTGGAGGGAGTTCAGCACGGCAGTCGCCTCCGGGATCGGCAGTCCCAGGGCCGCCGCCACGTCCGTCACGGGGTTGCGGCCGTGCGTCACCAGGTGCCGGTAGGCACGCTCCTCGTCCGCGGCGATGCCGAGCGTGGCCAGGTCCATCCTTCTACGGTATGTCCCGAGGACGCCGACCGGCGCGGCCCCGGTGAGGGGCCGCGCCGGTGCGGTGGTCAGTGGCGCGATGTCACTGCACCCCGTAGGCCTGCGCGATGTACTGCTCGACGCGGTTGCCGTCCGCGTCGACGGCCACGATGTGCAGCGTGGGCATGCCGCCGGTGTACGGGGTGTTGTCCACGAGCAGCGTCCACACACCGTCCCGCTGGACCACCTCGACGTCCTGCCAGTCCAGGCCGGGGAAGGCGTCCCAGTCCAGCAGGGGTAGCGCGTCCGTGGTGACCTGCGCGGTGACCTCGACGAACGGGACCTCCTCCTGACCGTCCTGGTAGCGGAAGCCGAGGGCGATCTCGGTGCCTGCCTCGGCGGGGACCAGGTTGCGCTCGTCCACCGGCACGTCGTAGGTCGGGACGGGCACGGGCAGGGTCGCGACCGCGTCACCCTCCGGCCGGGAGGTGTCGAAGGAGTATGCCGTGTAGACGGTCGTGCCGAGCTTGGAGGCCCGGTTCCACGGGTTCGGGAAGGTGAGCATGTTGACGCGGACGTCCAGGTGAGCGTCGTCGGGGACCTGCCACTGCCCGGATGGCCACCCACTGGCCCCCTGGTCCTCGCCGTCGATCCAGACCTGCATGCTTCCAATGTCCCCGAAGCCGCTGGCGGCCGAGCGTCCCTCGACGCTGTCCTTCCACGGTGCGAAGGCGAAGCCGACCAGGTTGCCCTGACGCTCCCCGATCCGGGCCGGAGTGCCGTCGGCACGGTAGTAGAGGCTCAGCCTCGAGGGCAGCTTGTTCCACTCCGTGCTCAGCTGCTGGCCCGCCTCGTAGACCCGGGTGGCGTCCTGCATCATCGTGGCGTTGATCAGGCCGGTGCCGGTCGCCTGGGTCCACGGGAGGCCGGGGGTGTAGAGGGCGGTGCGCTCGTGCGGCGCCGCGACCGTCCGGAAGCCCCGGCCCGGCAGGACCGCGTCGCCGGTGATCGGGTCCGTGGTCCAGATGAAGTCATACATGGTGAGGTCGTCACGCTGGGCGTGCCAGGACTCCTCGACCGTGGCGAGCCGTCGGTCGCTGACCCGCTGCGTCTGGTGCTTGGAGACGCGGTGCTCCTCCTGGAAGGCCAGGTTGTAGACGTAGTCGGCCGCGCTGACCTCGACGCCCTCCTCCGCCAGGCTCCAGTAGCTGCCGAAGGTGAAGTCGGTGTCCTGGACCCGCGGGGTGGGCAGCGCGAAGAGCCGAGCGCCCGGGCCGGCCATCACGGCCGCACCGGAGTACCAGTAGTCCTCGAAGATCTGTCCGTAGGACAGGGTGGCACCGGCGACATCGGTCGGGCGGTCGGTCCGGACGCTGACCTCGGAGGCCTTGCGTGCGTCGAGGACCAGGGTGGTGTCCCTGACCACGTCGATCTCGGGACGGCCGAGGTAGGTGTAGTCCAGGGCGGTGCCCTCACCGGCCTCGACGATGAAGCCGTTGATCGACAGGGCGCCGGCGCGCACGCGGACCGTCACCGGCTCACCGGTCACCGCGACCTCCTGCCCGGTGATGTCGTCGGCCTGGATGACCGTGAGGGCGCCCGAGGTGGCGGGCTGGCCGTCGTGGTCGCGGACGTCGAGGGTCAGGTCCACCGACTTCGGCTCGAGCCAGTAGCCGAAGCTGCTGGTCACCTCGCCGCCGCGCTGCACGCTCGCCACGACCCGGCCACCCACCCCGCCGAACGTCGAGGGCTTCAGGCCCTGCGCGCGGTCGGTGGCGGTGACCTGCACCGTGGTGCTCTCGCCGGCCGCGAGCCGGACCGTCGAGCGGTCCAGGCGCACGGTGTTGCCCGGGAGCGACCGGCCGTCGGGGCCCTGCAGGTCGCGGACCTTCAGCTGGAGCCGGACCGGCTTGGTGCCCAGGTTGGTGTAGGTGATCTCACCGGTCAGCTGCTCCTTGCCGGTGTGCGGCCAGGCGAACTCGCCGAGGGTGACGCTGCTGCTCGCGAGCACCTGGGCCTCGACGGCCCCGGGAACCCACAGCTCGCCGGAGCCCTGGGCGAGGACGCCGTCCTCGGCACGGGACTTGACCGAGGAGGTCAGCGCCTCGCGCAGCTGCTGCACGCTCCAGTCGGGGTGCGCCTGGCGGACCAGGGCTGCGGCGCCGGCGACGTGCGGGGCCGCCATCGAGGTGCCGCTCATCTGGGTGTAGCCGCCGCCGGCCGCGGCGCCGGTGATCGCGACACCGGGCGCGGCGATGTCCGGCTTGACCCGGTGGTCCGGGGTCATGCCGCGGCTGGAGAAGCGGGCGGTCTCGGAGTCGGAGTCCACGGCCGCCACGGTGAGCGCGCCGGCGGCGCAGCCGGGGGAGGTGACCGTCTGGTCCGCGCCGAGGTTGCCGGCCGCGACGACGAACAGCGACTGGTCCGCGAGCGAGTCGAGCGCCTGCGCGATCGGGTCGGTGCAGTCGTTGGGCCGGTCCAGGCCGAGGCTCATGTTGACGACGTCGGCGCCGGAGTCGACGGCCCACTCCATGCCCGCGATGATCCAGGACTCCTGGCCGCCGAAGGTGCCCAGCACCTTGCCGACGAGCAGGTCGGCCTCGGGGGCCATGCCAGCCCGCGCGCCGTCGGAGGCCGCGCCGGTCCCGGCCACCGTGGAGGCGACGTGGGTGCCGTGGCCGTGCGTGTCGTTCGGGTCGTCCCGTCCGGTGAAGTCCTGAGCGCCGACGACCTGATCGACCAGGTCGGGGTGGTCGGCGTCGATCCCCGTGTCGAGGACCGCGACAGTGACCCCCTCGCCGAGCAGGCCGTCGGTCCACACCTGGTCAGCGCCGGTCTGCTCGACCCCGGTGGTCGGGTCGAGGTCGGCGGTGACCTCGACCTTGGCGTCCAGCCAGATCTTCGTGGCGCTGCGGGCCCGGGTCAGGCTCGCGAAGGTCGCCGCCGGGCTCTCCTTGTCGATACCCACGGCGGTGGCGCCGATCGACTCCAGGGTCGCCCCCGCATGGACGCCGCGCGTCCGGGGCAGCGCCCCGCTGACGATGACGGGGATGTCGTCCCGGCTGGCATCGTCGTAGCCGGCCTCCACGAGACCGGTGACGTTGAAGAGCTCGCGGTCCAGCGTGCCCGCCTGGACCGCGGCGAGCGCGGAGGTCGGCACCAGGTAGATGGCGTCGCCCTCGCGCTGGCGCAGGTAGTCCTCGTCGGTGCGCAGGAAGGCGGACGGCTGCCCGTCGGCGTCGTAGGAGACGACGGCCTGGTCCCCGGTGATCAGGGTGACGAGGGTGCCCGCGGCGCCCTCGGAGGTGGCGCTGCCGCCGACGATCTGCTCGGACGGGCCGGCCGCTGCCGGGTTCGCCTCGGGTGTGCTGGTGGCCAGGGCAGGCGTGACGGCCGCGGTCGCCAGCAGCGCTGACGTGAGCGCCAGGGACAGTGCGAGCGGCGTGCGCCGACGCGGGGATGGTGTGTGCATGGGTGCCTCTCGACGGTGACGAACGGCCACCACGATCGCAACCGGCCCTCCCCGCGCGGAAGGGGTTGGTGGCGGCGAGTAGTCGTCCTGACGCATAGTCGCCACGGCCAGGGGGCTGGGCCCGGGACTCCGTCGTCGCCTGGCCCGGGCCGACCACGCCGGACGCCTCCCGACGCCTGTGTGCCTAGCCCGGGACGACCTCGTCGCCCACCCGCAGCACACCACTGCCCTGCGGCACCAGGCGGGTCCCGAACCAGGTCTTGCCGTCCCACTTGCGGTGGCGGGCCAGGGTGGCGATCGGCTCCTTTCCGGTCGTGAGTGCGACCGGGTCGATCTGGGTCATCACGCACCGGTCGCACACCTCAGCGGTGCGGAACTCCACCCCGCCCAGTCGCACGGTCGGCCAGGCGTCCTCGGCGAACGGCTCGGCGCCGTCGATGACCACGTTGGGCCGGAACCGGACCATGCTCGTCGCCGGGTCCTCGTCCGCCCAGGGCTCGCCGACCCACTCCCGGACCTGCTCCAGCGAGCGCTCGGTGACCATCAGCAGCGGGCCGGCGTCGGCGAGCGAGAGCACGTCGCCGTCGAGTCCGCCGTGCGCCCCGGAGACCCGGCGCACCCGGGGGTCCTCCTGCCAGACCAGCCGGAGCGGTTGACCGACCCGGTCGGCGATCCACCAGTTCACGTCCTCGTCCGCGGGGTTGGCGAAGCCCTGCCGCGCGTGGCTGACCGGCACCGGCCCGAGCCCCAGCGGCGTGTCCACCAGGATGCTGTCGCCGTCGCGGTCGTGGATCCGGATGGTGTCCTCGTCGACCTGCTCTGCACGCAGGCCCAGGAGGGCGTTCACCTCGCGGGCGGTGACCTTCTCCCCCGCCTCATCCACCAGACCCCACCGCCGGTCCCCCTCCAGGCCCCAGGGCTCCACGATCGCCTCGTCCACCGAGTCGCCCGCGAGGGACTTGACCGGATAGACCCGCAGATCGGTGATGCGCACGTGCTCTCCCTCCGCAGCTGCGCCCGGCTCAGGCCGGGTCGTGCACCGGCCGGGCCGCCGACCCGGGCAGCACATCCTCGATCGCCCCGACGATCTCGGGCGACTCCGGCTCGGTGCGGGACCGGAAGCGGGCGACCGCCGCACCGTCCGGCCCGACCAGCCACTTCTCAAAGTTCCAGCCGACGTCGCCGGCCTCGCCCCCGGCGTCCTCGACGCCGGTCAGCTCGACGAAGAGCGGGTGCCGCCCGTCGCCGTTGACCTCGACCTTGTCCATCATCGGGAAGGTCACGCCGTAGGTCGTGGCGCAGAACTCGGCGATCTCCTCGTTCGTGCCCGGTTCCTGCCCGTTGAACTGGTTGCACGGGAAACCCACCACGGTGAGCCCCTGCTCACCGAAGCGTTCCTGCAGCCGTTCCAGCCCGGCATACTGCGGCGTCATCCCACAGCGGGAGGCGACGTTCACGAGGAGGAGGGCACGACCGGCATACTCCCCCAGGCTGGTGGGGCGGCCGTCGAGCGTGGTCAGCGGGATGTCATGGAGGCTCACCCGGCCAGCCTAAGTCCGGCGGATTGGTCTCCGGCGCGCGGACCCGACAGACTGAGCCCGTGAAAATCGGCATCCTGACCAGTGGGGGCGACTGCCCAGGGCTCAACGCGGTGATCCGCGGGATCGTGCTCAAGGGGGACAAGGTCTACGAACACACCTTCGTCGGCATCCGCGACGGCTATCGCGGGCTGGTCGAGGACGACGTCTTCACCCTCCCGCGCAAGCAGGTCCGCGGACTGTCCAAGCAGGGCGGCACGATCCTGGGCACCTCGCGGATGGGACCGTACGGCGAGGGCGCCGGCGGCGCTGAGCGGGTCAAGGAGGTCATGGAGAAGCACGAGATGGACGGCTTCATCGCGATCGGCGGCGAGGGGACCCTGACGGTCGCCCGGATGCTGCACGACGAGGGTGTGCCGGTCGTCGGGGTGCCCAAGACCATCGACAACGACCTGTCGGCCACGGACGTCACCTTCGGCTTCGAGACCGCGGTCGCGATCGCCACGGAGTCCATCGACCGGCTGCGGACCACCGCCGAGTCGCACCACCGCTGCATGGTCGTGGAGGTGATGGGGCGGCACGCCGGGTGGATCGCGCTCAACGCCGGCATCGCCTCGGGCGCGCACGCCATCCTGATCCCGGAGGTGCCGGTCACGATCGAGCAGGTGACCGACTGGGTGCGGGCTACCGTCAACCGCGGCCGCGCGCCGGTCATCGTGGTCGCCGAGGGTTTCCGCCTCGCCGGGGAGGACGTCTCGGCCAAGCACGGCGTGGACCACATGGGCCGCCCCCGCTTCGGCGGGATCGCCGACCAGCTCTCGCCGGTGATCGAGGAGCGCACCGGCATCGAGACCCGCAGTATGACGCTCGGTCACCTGCAGCGCGGCGGTGTCCCCACGTCATACGACCGGGTCCTGGCCACGCGGTTCGGGACGCACGCGATCGACGCCGTGCACCGCAAGGAGTGGGGCACCATGGTCGCGCTGCGCGGCATCGACATCGTGTCGGTCCAACTGGCCGAGGCGACCAGCGAGCTCAAGACGGTGCCGCGGCACCGGTGGGACGAGGCCGCGATCCTGTTCGGATGACCGGGTCCGTGGTGGCTGGTGGCTCGGCCGGCCGCGACCGGTCCGTGGTGGCTCATGGCCCAGCCGGCCGGTCGGTGGTGAGTGAGCGGGGGCGGCTGGCGGCGGGTGCCGGGCTGGCCGCGACCCTCGCCCTGACCAACCTGGTGGCGGCCCCCCGGCTTGGTCGGCCGGCGTCGGCGGCGTGGAACCTGGGGGCGACCGGGGTAGTGCTCACCATGGCGCGGCGGGCCGGGCTCGACCTCGCGGCACTCGGTCTCGACCCGGGTCGCGTGCGGCGGGGTCTCTTGGTGGGCGCTGCCGGGTCGGCCCTGGTGGCCGGCCTGATGGGCGCCGCCGCAGCCTCGCCGACCGGTCGTGAGCTGCTCGACGACGACCGGGTGGTCGACGCGACCGTGGGTCAGACGCTGCTGCACGTGGGGGTCTACATCCCGCTGGGCACGGTGGTCTTCGAGGAGGTCGCCTTCCGGGGTGCGCTGCCCGCCTTGCTCGACCCCGCCGGGCGGTCTGTCGCGCGCTCCGTCGTGGTGCCGGCGGTGGTCTTCGGCGCCTGGCACATCGTCTCGGGTCGGGCGTTCGTGGCGGCCCATCAGCACGGGGACCAGCCCACGGGCAGCGTGCGCGGCATCGTGGCGTCCACGACGGCGGCCGGTCTGGTGCTCGGCGCGGCCCGCCGGGTGGGCGGTCATCTCGCCGCGCCGGGGCTGATGCACCTGACGGCCAACGCGCTGGCCACCGTGCTCGGGCGCGAGGTGGGTCGACGGCGTCGGCGCGATCGTTAGGCGTCGCCCGTGGCGCCGGACCCGACCAGCTCAGCGTCGGCGAGGGTGAAGCGGCGCAGCGGCCGGTTGGTCCCCGCCACCGCCATGATGCCGACCACGCAGAGCAGCCCGCCGGAGACCAGGGCCACCGGGGCCGAGGTCAGGCCGGCGACGACACCCCCGCGGAAGTTGCCGAGGTTGGGACCGGCCACCCCGATGACGTGCTCCACCGAGGAGACCCGGCCCAGGTGGCTGTCGGGCGTGGCCAGCTGGATGGTCGCGCCGCGGGAAGTCACCGACACGGTGTCGGCGGCACCAGCCACGGCGAGGCAGGCCAGCGCCAGCCACAGGGGTCCGGCAAGGCCGAAGCCGGTCAGGCCCACACCCCATACTGTCGCCGCCCCCAGCTGCACCGCACCCAGCCTGCGGGCGCGCGTGGTGTAGCCGGAGAGCAGACTGGCGGTCACCCCGCCCACGGCGACGGCGGAGAGGAACCAGCCGAGGGTCCGCGGGTCGCCGCCGAAGCGGATCTCGTTGATCATCGGGAACAGCGAGATCGGCATCGCCAGCAGGGTCGCGATGAGGTCGGTCAGACAGGAGCCGTGCAGCACCGGACGTCGTCGGATGAGGCTCAGTCCGTCGGCGATGGCCCGCAGGCCCCGCGCCGGGGTGGTGTCCCCGAGCGGGGAAAGTGGCGGCAGTCCCAGGACCCCGACGAGCCCGGCGCACACGGCGACGGCGTCGACCAGGTAGCAGACGGTGAGTCCCCACTCGGCGATCAGGATCCCGCCCAGGGCGGGGCCGACGAGCATCGAGACCTGGAAGGACGTCAGCTGCAGTGCGATACCCGCGGCAACCTGGTCTCGAGGCAGCAGCCGGGTCGGGATCGTGCGTCGCGCCGGGGCACCGAGGGCACCGCAGCCGGCGGACACGGCGACGAGGGCGAGGAGGACGGGCAGGGAGTCGAGGTCGGCGAGCGCCTGACCGGCGAGGCCGAGCACGGCGGCGATCTGGCCGATCGTGGTCCAGCGGACCAGGGTGCGACGGTCCATCGTGTCGGCGAGGGTCCCGCCCCAGAGCCCGCAGACGATCATGGGGCCGGCGTGGGCCAGGCCGATCGCACCGGTCCAGAACGGGCTGTGGGTCATCTCCCACACCTGGAAGAGCACCGCGATCGTGGTGATCTGCGCGCCGATAGCGGACAGCGAGGTGCCGGCCCAGAACCGGGCGAACGGGGCGCTGGTGCGCAGCGGCCGCAGGTCGATCAGGCCCCGGGTGAGGCTCACGGCCGGTGGCCCTCGGGCAGGTGGTCCAGGATGCGGTCCAGGAACGGCCGGTCCGCGAGGCGCTCCCGCATCGCCGCGGTGAGCTCGGCGAGGGAGACCGGCAGGGTCGCGTCGAGCTCGGCGGCCGCGGCCTCGGTCGCCCGCCACTCCGCCTCCAGGAAGGGCACCAGGTCCCGTCCCTCGTCGGTGAGGTCGACCACCCGGGTGCGGGCGTCCGCCCCGGGCGCGGTCTCGACCAGCCCCTGCGCCCGCAGCGCCGACACGGTCTGGCTGACGGCGGAGTGGGTCAGCTCCAGGCTGGCCGCGAGCTCCTTGATGGTGAGCGGCCCGGTGTGGGCGAGGCGGATCAGCGGGTAGGCGAAGCGCGGCCGCACCCCTTCGATGCCGCGCTGTTCGTAGAGCGCGACGATCCCCTGCTCCATGAGCTGCTGCACCTCGCGCAGCGGTTGCCAGTAGCCGTCGGTGGTCGGGTCAGCAGATGTCACAGCACTAATATAACAGCCCTCACACAACAATTTTCGTAGCGGTTTTGCACACGCTCCACGCATTTTCGTAGCGGTTTTGCACACGCTCCACGCATTTTCGTAGCGGTTTCGTGCATCCCCACTCAACGTCGTAGCGGTTTCGTTCACCCGCCCGACTGCCCCAGTCACCCTGTCCCGACGTCGCGGAAGCAGGTCGTCCTGGTTCGCACGTAGCGTCCCCACCATGGCAATCGCTACCTACCCGGGCCTCGTGATCGACTGCCCGGACGCCGAGCAGCTCGGCCGCTTCTACGCGGACATCCTCGACTGGCAGGTCGAGCTCAGGGAAGGCTGGGCCGACATCCGAGCCGAGTACGGCCAGGTCATCTCCTTCCAGCAGGTCGCGGACTTCACCGCCCCCTCCTGGCCGGGGCAGGACGGGCCGCAGCAGATGCACCTCGACCTGAACGTGCAGGACCTCGACGCGGCCGAGGCCGCGGTCCTGGCACTGGGTGCGCGCAAGCACGAGCACCAGCCGGGCGAGACGTTCCGGGTCTTCCTCGACCCGGCCGGACACCCCTTCTGCCTCTGCGCCTGCTGACGGGCGGTTTCCACTTCGCCTGCTGCCAGGCGAGTCCCCCCTCGGCACCCTGCTGACGGGAGGGTCTCCGCAGAGTCCGGCGATCGGCATACTGACCGCGTCTCCGGGTGTTTGCCGGCCCCCTCGTGAGGTGGCGGTGAACGAAACCACGACGAAAATGCGTGGAGAGTGCACGAAACCCCTGAAATTTTGGGGGGAGTTTGCCTCGCGGGTCGGTCGGCAGGCAGGGTGAGGCATGACCGATTCGGCCCAGGCCACCCCCACCGTCACCGCCGCCGACGTCGACGATGCCGCCCAGCGGCTCCAGGGGCTGGTCAGCATCACGCCGCTGACCCGGAGTCGGCGCCTGTCCGAGGCGACCGGCGCCAAGGTGCTGCTCAAGCGCGAGGACCAGCAACCGGTCCGGTCCTACAAGAACCGCGGCGCGATCAATCTGATCTCCCAGCTCACCCCGGAGCAGCACGAGGCCGGTGTCGTCTGCGCGAGCGCCGGCAACCACGCCCAGGGCGTCGCCTTCGCCTGCGCCACCCTCGAGGTGCCGGCGCGGATCTTCCTGCCGCGCACCACCCCCCGTCAGAAACGGGACCGCGTGGCGGCGATCGGCGGCGACTTCGTCGAGATCGTGGTCAGCGGCTCGACCTATGACGCCGCGGCGGCGGCCGCGACCGAGGACGCCGCGCAGACCGGTGCGACCCTGGTGCCCGCCTTCGACCATCCGATGACCATCGCCGGCCAGGGCACGGTCACCCGCGAGATCGTCGGCGTCCTGGGCCACGCGCCCGACGTGCTCGTGGTGCCGGTCGGGGGCGGCGGCCTGCTCGCCGGAGGCCTGGCCTGGTTGCGCGAGCAGGATCCCTACGCCCGCGTCGTCGGGGTCGAGCCCGCCGGTGCCGCCTCCATGGCGGCGGCGCTGGTCGCGGGCGGGCCGGTCACCCTCGAGGAGATCGACCCGTTCGTCGACGGCGCCGCGGTCCGGCGCGTCGGTGACCACACCTTCCCGATCGTTCGCGACGGCAAGGCCGAGCTGGTCTCGGTCCCCGAGGGCGCGGTCTGTCAGGAGATGCTGGCGCTCTACCAGACCGAGGGGATCATCACCGAGCCCGCGGGCGCCCTGGCCGCGGCGGCGCTCCCGAGCCTCGGCATACTGCCTGGTCAGACGGTTGTGGTGGTGGTCTCCGGCGGCAACAACGACGTGACGCGCTACGCGGAGGTCGTCGAGCGGGCCCTGGTGCACGAGGGGCGCAAGCACTACTTCCTGGTGGACTTCCCCCAGGAGCCCGGGGCGCTGCGCGGCTTCCTGAGCGACGTGCTCGGGCCGGACGACGACATCGCGCTGTTCGAGTACATCAAGCGCAACAACCGCGAGACCGGCCCCGCGCTGGTCGGCATCGAGCTCGGCTCCCGGGACGACCTCCGCCCGCTGCTGGACCGGATGGCCAAGAGCCCGATCGAGGTGGAGCCGATCCCGCCGGACAGCCCGCTGTTCCGGTTCATCCTCTGAAGCACGAGCACGAGAAATACCCGCCGCGCGAACGCGGGAACCCGGGCACGTGCCCCCTCCCGTCCACTCGGCCACGCGACTGCCCCGCCTTTGCACGGTTCTCCGGGCAGATCCGTGCAAAGGCGGGACAGTCGCGGGGGGCCGGCACCACGCCGCGCTCGGTGGCCCTGTGGGGCGCCGCGCCGCGCGCTCGGTCAGGCGGGGGCCGACCCCTTCTTCTGGAAGTCCAGGGCCCGGCCCATCACCCGGAAGCCCATCGCGTCATTGATCGCGATCATGTAGTCGTTGGACTCGGCGTTCCACGTGTCAAAGGTCCGAACCTGCGGCTCGACCTCGCGCAGGTAACTCAGCAGGAGACCCTTGAGCGTGATCCCGAGCCTGTTGCCGCGGTGTGCCCGCACCACCGACGTGTCGTGCTGGTTGCCGAAGTGCGGGCGCTCCGCCTCGATCGCCACGATCGTGTGCCCGGCGAGCTCCCCGGTCTCCCGGTGGCGGGCGATGACCCGGTGCAGCCGCCGACCACGGCTCGTCTGCGAGTGCTCATAGGCCCGGATGCGCTCGATCGGGAAGACCTCCGGCTCCATCTCCAGGTCGTCCAGCGGTGCGTCGTTGATGGCTGCCCACAGGACGGTCATCGGCTCGGCGAGGTCCTCCGGGACCGGCCCCGACATCGTGAGGAACTCATAGGCAGCGGCCTCCTCCCGACGGCACCGGTCGACCAGGTCGGAGAAACCGTCGGGCACGTCGTCCACATCGAGCCGACGGTGCATCTCGCTGAGCACGAACCGGTAGCCGGCCTGCTCCGCGAAGCCCCGGGCGGCCGCGGACTCCCAGGCACCCGTGCCGAAGCTCGTGCGTCCCATCTGCGTCGCACGGTCCGAGAGCGCCGCGAACAGCCGCGTGCCGTGACCCTGCCGCCGGTGGTCGGGGTGCACGCGCACCGAGAGCCACGCCAGGTCCGGGTTGTCGTAGCTGCTGAACCCGACCTCTCCGGCGGCGACCACCCGTCCGCCGGACCGGAGGACGAACAACTCAGGCGGGTCGCCGTCCCACCCGTGCACGAGCCAGCCGTTGACGGAGGCGACGGTCTCCGGATACACCCACGGGGAGTCGACCTTGTCGACGGCCTCACCGAGGTGCACCACCTCCTCGACAGCTGATCTGTCGTCGACCGTCACGCGCATGATGTCCATGTGCTCACGGTCCTCCCCTTATCCAGCTGACCGCCACTGGTTTTTGTGACCCCGATCACAGGCCTTCGTATGCCGTGTGGTCGCTGGGCGAGCGCCCGCCACCCGGCGCGCTCGGTGACCTCTGGGAGCGCAACACCGTGCGCCCGGTGGGGGCTGAGAGCGCCACCCGGTGCGCTCGGTCGAGGGGTCGTCAGGTGAGCAGGAGGTAGCCGCCGAGCAGCAGGCAGGCGGCGCAGACGGCCCAGAACAGCCCTACCCAGGCCAGGGCGGGCAGGCCGGTGAGGTGGGCGAGCTGGTCGGCGTCCGACTGGCGCGCGGCACCCCGACGGCGCAGCCGCTGCAGCTCGACGACCGACCTGGGCGCGGCCAGCAGCAGCGCCCAGACGAGCAGGTGGGCGATCCACGACGCACCCTCCGGCGGCAACAGCCAGGTCGCGCCGCCCACCAGCACGCCGGCCACGAGGAGGACCCACAGCCCGTAGAAGTTGCGGATCTGGACCAGCATCAGTGCGCACAGCAGAACGAGCGCCCAGAGGAGAGCGACGGCATACCCCTGCTGCAGGGCGAAGGCCCCGGCGAGCCCGAGGACGGCCGGCGCCGGGTAGCCCGCCGCCACGGTGGCGACCATCCCGGGCCCACGCGGCCGCCCGCGGCTGACGGTCACCCCCGAGGTGTCGGCGTGCAGCCGGATGCCGCGCAGCTGACGGCCGGTGAGCACCGCGACGGTGGCGTGCCCGGCCTCGTGGACGATCGTGACCCCGTGCCGCACGACGCGGTAGCCGGTCGGCGTCCACGTGATCGCCAGAGCCACCGCCGCCGTCACGAGCACGCCGACCGTGCCCGGGCCGGGCTGGGTGGACGTCACGGCGTCCCAGATCTCGCGCACGCTGCAGTGAACCACGCCGTCCCGTGCGCGGCCTGAGGCCGGCGCCCGGGTGGACGGCACCGCGTGGGCGACCTCGCGCGGGTCTACGCTGCTCGCATGACGATCGTGGCGGCCGTGGTCGTCGGGCTCGCGGCCCTGCTGCACGGCTACATCTTCTGGATGGAGAGCCTCGCGTGGACCCGGCCGGCGATCTGGCGACGCTTCGGGATCCGCGACCAGCAGACCGCCGAGACGATCCGCCCGATGGCCTACAACCAGGGCTTCTACAACCTGTTCCTCGGGGTGGGCGCGGCCGTGGGACTGGTGCTCTTCCTCACCGGGTCCGAGGACGCCGGGCGGGCTCTGGTGCTGTTCTGCACCGGCGCCATGGTCGCGGCGGCCGCGGTGCTGCTGACGACGGGGCGGTCGTACGTGACGGCGGCGCTGACCCAGGGCACGCTGCCGCTCATCGGGTTCCTGCTCTTCCTGTTCGTCTGAGGGATCCCGTCCTGCGGCAACCCCCGCGCGGAGAGGCACCACACCAAGGTCCGGCACAAAAGGTCGCGCAGTTCATGTCGCATGCGACCAAGACCACGCGACCAAAACCACTCAGCACAGTCAGGGGGCGGGGATAGCGGGACGCCGGGTGCGGGGAGGGCGACGAGGCGGGGGTTGGCGGCGAGGCGGTGTGGGGAGGGCGACGAGGCGGGGGTTGGCGGCGAGGCGGGATGGGGAAGCCGACGAGGCGGGGGAACAGCGCGGCTCAGTAGGCCGTGCGGTCCGCCTTGTCCAGCCACTCCTGGAAGACCTCCGCCGCCCGGGGGACGTCGAGCTGGCGGAACGGGATCGACCGTGCGGCGGGGTCCAGCTCGATCTCGTCGTAGATGAAGGCGTCACTGAAGTCGGCGCGCGCGGCGTCGTGCTTGGTCGCGGCGTAGTAGAGCGCGTCGGGCCGGGCCCAGTACACCGCGCCGAGGCACATCGGGCACGGCTCGCACGAGGCGTAGACGACGGCCCCGGTCAGCTGGAAGGACCCCAGCCGCTGGCAGGCCGCCCGGATGGCGACGACCTCGGCGTGGGCGGTGGGGTCGTTGGTGCTGGGCACCCGGTTCCAGCCCTCGCCGATCACCTCGCCGTCCAGGACGACGAGGGCGCCGAACGGGCCCCCGTCGCCGGCGGCGACCCCTCGCCCGGCGAGCTCGATGGCCTGCTGCAGGAAGCGCTCGTGCTCCTGCTGGGTTCCGGTCTGCGGCGTGGACGACGTGCTCATCCCGCCAACGGTAGCGTCCGGCGCCGACGGCCGGGCTGTCGAGCAGAGAGGCCGGGCGGGCGCGCGGCCGCGACCGTTCTACGACGCGTCGAGCGAATCACCATGTCAGGTGCTGCGGCGCGTGCCGATTCGCGACAAGATGGGAGCAGCCACCCAGGAGGATCCCGTGACTGACAGCGCCAGCCCGACGGCCCCAGCGAACTGGCCGTCGCCGAACCCCGAGCGGATCGTCGTCGTCGGCGTGGACGCCGACCAGGCTCCGCACATCGTGCGCGAGACCGCCAAGCTGGCCGCCGCCATGTCGGCCGGGCTGGTCTGCGCGTGGGTGGACTCGACGCAGGTCATCTACGGCGCGAGCCTGGACGGCACCCGCCTCATCACCCCGCTGGACCCCGACCAGACCGCCGGCGCGAGCGAGGCGCTGCACGAGCGGGTGCACCGTTTTGTGGCCGAGCAGCTGGCCGGCTCGCCCGTGCCGTGGCGGCTGGAGTCCACCGTCGGGGACATCGCCTCCGGCCTCACCGAGGTCGCCCAGGAGTGGGACGCGGACGTCATCGCCGTCGGAGGTCGCCGCCCCGGCTTCAGCGGCTGGATGAACGAGGTCATCGGCGGCTCCATCGCCGGCCACCTGGTGCACACCCAGCACCGCCCCGTGCTCGTCATCCCGGGTGCGCGGGACGACTGAGACCGGGGCGCGGCCCACGCACCTTCTCGTCCTGACCGTCGCCGTCGGCGGTGCGCTGGGCACGACCGGGCGGTATGCCGTGAGCCTGCTGGTCGGGACCGGTCACCTGGTGCCGTGGGCCACCCTGGTCGTCAACGTCTCCGGCGCCTTCCTGCTCGGACTCCTGCTGGAGCGCCTCGCCCGGGCGGGTGCCGAGACCCCGCGCCGGCGACTGGTGCGGCTCGCTCTCGGGACGGGCCTGCTGGGGGGCTTCACGACATACTCCGCGCTGGCTTTGGAGGTGCAGGACCTGCTGTCGGCCCACCAGATCGGGACGGCTGTCCTCTACGGGGTCGGCACGGTGTGCGCCGGGCTGCTGGCCTGCGCGGCGGGGGTCGCACTCGGGGCGCGCGGCTCCGGTCGCGCGGCTCGGCTGGGGGAGGTGACGTGAGCCTCCCGCTGACGACCGTGCTGCTGCTGGCCCTGCTCGGGGGCGTCGGCGCCGCAGCCCGCTATCTGATGGACGACCTGGTCAACCGTCGGTGGACCGGTCGGTTCCCGCTGGCGACCCTGCTCGTCAACGTCAGCGGGTCGTTCGTGATCGGACTGCTCGCGGTGACAGTCGGGCCGGCGTGGCCGCAGATCTACGCGATCGGGGCCACCGGGTTCTGCGGCGGCTACACCACCTTCTCGACCGCGACGCTGGAGGCGGTGCGGCTGGCCCGTGAGGGCGCGTGGCGCCAGGCGGGCGTGGCCTCCGCCGGTCACCTGCTCCTGTGCGTTATCGCCGCCGCTCTCGGCGCCGGGCTGGGTCGAGTCCTGGGCTGAGCCCGGGGCCCCACGTCGGGGCCCCGGGCCCGGGTCCAGATCCCATATCCCTTATCTCATGCCCCTTGTCGGGACCGGAGGTCAGGCGACCGTGTCGGCCTACTTCTCCGGGATGGTCAGCACCTGGCCCGGGAAGATGAGGTCCGGGTTGTCGATGCCGCTGGCCTTGGCGATGGCCTGGTAGGACACGCCGTACTTCGCGCCGATCGCGCTGAGCGTGTCACCCGACTTGACCGTGTAGGTCCGGCTGCCGCCGTCGTCGGCCTTCGTAGACTCGGCCTTCTCCTCCGCTGCTGCCTCGGCCTTGGCTTCGGCCTTTTCCTCAGCAGCCTTGGCCTCCGCCTTCTCCTCAGCAGCCTTGGCGTCAGCCTTCTCCTCAGCAGCCTTGGCCTCCGCCTTGGCCTCGTCCAGCTTGTCCTTCAGCGCGTCGCCCAGGCTCCGGTCCTGGTCGGCGGCCTCCTGCGCGTCGGCCTTGGCCTCAGCCTTGGCCTCGTCCAGGTCCTTCTTGGCCTCCTCCGCCTTCGCTGCGGCCTCGTCGGCGCGCTGCTTGGCGTCCTGGACCGCATCCCCGTCCAGCGCGTCCTTGATCTTGTCGAAAAACCCCATGGAGCTTCCTCCTGATGTTGGTTCACCCGTGTGAACTGCCGGGTAGACATTAGGCGTGCCGGGGGCCGCGCACGACCCGATCGACGCCTCACGGGGCCCGGAATCACCTGCCGCCACGGCGCTGACCTGCGCACCTGCGGCAAGGTAAGAACTTGGCAAAGTCTGCGCCAGGGCAGCCCGGAGGGGTGGTTCCGGCCCCCGATGCCTAGAGTGGGGTCATGAGCAACACCGCTGGCATGCCTGCCACGCGAGTCCTGGTGATCACCGTCTCGGACCGCGCGGCGAGCGGTGCCCGCGAGGACCGGTCCGGGCCGCGCCTGGCGGAGCTGTTCGCCGAGGCCGGCTACGACACGACCGGGCCGCTGTTGGTCACCGACGGGGTCGAGCCGGTGGCGGAAGCGCTGCGGACCGGCATCGCCGACGGGTTCGGGCTCGTGGTGACGACCGGCGGGACCGGGGTCTCACCACGCGACTTCACCCCCGAGGCCACGCGCTCGTTCGTCACGCGCGAACTGACCGGCGTCGCCGACCACCTGCGGAGGGAAGGTGCACGGCATACTCCCCTGGCGGCCCTCACGCGGGGGATCGTCGGCGTCGCGGACGGGGCCACGCCCGAGGACACCGGCACGCTGCTGGTGAACCTGCCGGGCAGCCTCAAGGGCGTCGAGCAGTCGATGGAGGCGCTCGCGCCGCTGCTGCCGCACATCCTGTCCCAGATCCACGGGTGGGATCACTGATGGCCCTCGTCGACACCTACGGCCGGGTCCACCGCGACCTGCGGATCTCGCTGACCGACCGGTGCTCCCTGCGCTGCACCTACTGCATGCCCGAGCAGGGGCTGCCGTGGCTGGCCAAGCCGACGCTGCTGACGACCGAGGAGCTGATCCACCTGGCGCGGATCGCGGTGGACCTCGGCATCGAGGAGGTGCGCCTGACCGGCGGGGAGCCGCTCCTGCGCCGCGACCTCGTCGACGTCGTCGCGGGCATCGCCGCGCTGGGCGTCGAGGTCTCGATGACCACGAACGCGCTGGGCCTGGACAAGCTCGCCCCGGCGCTGGTGGAGGCCGGGCTGACCCGGGTCAACATCAGCCTGGACACCCTCGACCGCGAGACCTTCAAGGAGCTGGCCCGGCGGGACCGGCTCGACGACACGCTGGCCGGAATCGCGGCCGCCGACGCGGCCGGGCTGGCTCCGCTGAAGCTGAACACCGTGCTGATGCGCGACATCAACGACCACGAGTCACCGCGGCTGCTGGCCTTCGCACTGGAGCACGGCTACCATCTGCGCTTCATCGAGCAGATGCCGCTGGACGCCGGGCACACCTGGCGACGGGACAACATGGTCACCGGCGAGGAGGTGCTGGCCCGGCTGCGGGAGCACTACGACCTCACGCCGGTCGAGCAGCGCGGCAGCGCCCCCGCCGAGCGGTTCCTCGTGGACGGGGGTCCCGCGACGGTGGGCGTGATCGCCTCGGTGACCGCTCCCTTCTGCGGTGCCTGCGACCGGGTGCGGCTCACCGCCGACGGACAGGTGCGCAACTGCCTGTTCGCCCGCACCGAGACCGACCTGCGCACCCCGTTGCGCGAAGGGGCCAGCGACGAGGAGCTCGCCGAGCTGGTGCGGGCGTGCATCACCGCGAAGCTGCCGGGCCACGGCATCAACGAGCCAGGGTTCCTGCAGCCCGGGCGACCGATGAGCGCCATCGGCGGCTGACCCCCAGCCGAGGAACCGAGCGAGGCCACACGGCAGCCGGCGCCTCGGCATACCGGCCCACGCTCTCAGGTCCCGCGCGTCCCGTGGGTCCCATGGGCTCCGTCCGCCACTCGTCTCTCGAAAAATTGACAAATTGATCGTGAAGTCTCTATTAACTTTCCGTGAACTTCGCTAGTCTCCTGCGTGAATCACCTGTCCCAGGAAACGAGGGAGTGGGCACGCGTGATCAACTTCAGGGGCGTCGCTACGCCATCAACAGCAGTTCATCCAGCGCGGCCGACCGGGCAATCACCACCGACCGGGCGTTCACGAGACCGGACCCGACATCTCCGATGTCCTGGGCCGGCGCACTGCCCGGGTCGGCACGGCTAGCAGCGCGAACGGTCTGCGTCATGTCCTCGCTCCGCAAGCCTTCCGCGTGGGTCCGGCACGTTCCGACCCGATCCACCCCGACCCTGTCCGGGGTGCCCGGGTCGACACTCCCCGGGCCAACGCTCCCCGGGCCGACACTCCCCGGGCCGCCTCTGCCCGCCCTCCCGGAGTTCGTGTCGACCGTGCCGATCACCTTCCCCGTGACCGACCTCCCCGTCCCGCTCAGCGAACCTCACCGACTCGTCAGCTCCCGGGCCAAGCGCCTCCTCGACGTGCTGGGTGCGTTCCTGCTCCTCGGGTTCCTGGTCATGACCCTGCCGCTACTCGCCCTGGCGATCAAGCTGGACAGCCGCGGTCCGGTGTTCCACATCCAGCAGCGCGTCGGCCTCCACGGCGCTGTCTTCACGATGTACAAGCTGCGGTCGATGACCTGCGGCGCCGAGGCCGACGGTCAGGCCTGCTGGACCTACCGCGGGGACCCGAGAGTGACGCGGCTGGGCAGGTTGCTGCGGGCCAGTCACCTCGACGAGCTCCCCCAGGCACTCAATATCATCAGAGGAGAGATGTCCCTGGTGGGTCCGCGTCCCGAGCGTCCGGAGATCGTGCTGGACCTGCGGCAGCAGCTGGCCGCCTTCGACCTGCGCCACACCGTCCGGCCGGGACTCACCGGCCAGGCCCAGATCAAGCACTGCTACACCTCGTCCCTGGGCGACTGGCACGGCAAGCTCGCGCATGACCTCGACTACATCCGCATGGGCACGCTGCGGACCGACCTGCAGATCATCCTGGGCACGCTCGCACACCTGGTCCGGCTCAAGGGCCTGTGAGGCCGATGCCCAGCGGCAGCATCGGCATCCTCGCCAGCAGCGGACCTCAGCTGGACTCGTGCTTCGCTCGGATCGGCGACCTGCTCCGCGCGCGAGGCCACCCCGTGCACTACGCCGCCGGCACCCCCATGGCACGTGCCCGTGCGGCGGTGATCCCGGCCGTGACTCGGTCGTCGGGCATGGTCAACCTCCGCGCCGGTCGAGAATTGAGGCGATGGGTCGAGGTGGTCGACGCGGACGTCGTGCTGGCCAGCTCGGAGCCCGCCGGGCTGCTGGCCCGTCGCGCCGGTCTGACCGTCCCGGTCGTCTACCTCACCCGTGGCCTGCCGTGGCACGAAGGTGGCACCGCGCGGGCCATGCACCGGGAACTGCTGGAGCGATGGCGGATGTCCCACACCGCGGCGGCAATCATCCTTCACGAGGAGGACCGTGCCTGGTTCGCCCGGTGGGCACCGGACCTGCCGGTCCATCACCTGCCCTTCGGGATGGGGCTGTCCCCCGAGGCCTTCCGCCCCTGCCCCCAACCTGACAACAATGTGGTCATGTGGGTCGGTGAGCACACTCCGCACGCGCGGCCGTGGCTGGCCGTGCAGATCACGGCCGAGCTGCGCAGCCGAGGGACCCCCATCCGTCTGCGCATGCTCGGCAGCGGGCCGCTCACCCGGCAGATCGCGCGCCAGGCCGAGCAGCTCGGCGTGGCCGGCGACGTCGAGCTGCCCGGCCACACCGCCGTGACCGACGAGATCCGCGCAGCCCGGCTGGTGCTGCACACCGCGGCCCGGGAGACACAGCCCCGTGTCGTCCTGCAAGCGCTCGCCGTCCATCGACCTGTCGCGGCCTTCGACGTCCCGGGCATGCGGGGCCTGCCTGCCGTGGAACTCGCGCTCGACCGGGACGTCACCGCCGGTGCCGATCTCGTGGAGCACCTCCTCGCCCACCCTGTGCCGGAAGAGGTGTTCCCGTCACGGGAGGAACTGTCCGACGAGCGGGCCGCCATCACGCTGGAGTCCATCCTCGCGGAGGCCGTGAACTCGGCACAGGGACGGACGGTGCAGGATGTCTGACCCAACGGCCCCGCGGGTCGCCCTGCTCTGGCTCGAGGGCGTGCACCCAGGCAGCGCCCCGGCCTACCACCTCCACGGGACCCTCGAACGTCTGCGTGCGACGGGGGTCCCCTCCCCTTCTGTCTTGGCGGAGACCGGGTCCACCGGCCGGGTGCATCGGCTGACGACCGTCCTGTTGCGCTCGTGGCGGGCCAGCCGGGACCATGACGTCGTGGTGGCGCGCTGGCACGTGCTCGGGGCTCCCGCGCTGCTCCCCTGGAGGATCCGGCGGAGACGGATCGTCGTCCTCGTGCAGGGCGTGCCCAGCGACGTCCTGTCGAGCCATGGCTGGCTGCGACACTTCCCCCGGGCTCTGCGGACCCTGAGCATCCTGCCACTGCGCTGGGCGGATGCCCTCGTGGCGGCGCATGAAGGGATCGCTGCCCACGTCAGGTCGTTGCCCGGCGTGCTCGCTCCGGTCCGGGTCGCACCCAACGGCCCACCGCCGCTGCCGACCAACCTCGTCCCGGTGCACCGGGACAGGCCGTATGTCGTGTTCTCCGGCGTCCTCGCCACGTGGCAGGGCGTCGAGCTGATGCTGGCGGCGCTAGATGACCCGCGGTGGCCAGAGGAGGTGGACCTGGTCGTGATCGGCGACGGGGTCGAGTCCGAAAGGGTCCGGGCTGCCGCGGACCCGCGCGTGGTGCCGCTGGGCCGGCTGACTCCGGACCGCTCCCAGGCCTATGTGCTTGGAGCCCTGGCCAGCCTGTGCGTCAGGACGCGAGGCCCCGCCTCCGAGCACGGCGTCTCGCCGTTCAAGATGCTCGAGGCCCATGCCCTGGGGGTCCCGGTGATCGTGACCGACATTCCTGGCCAGGGCGACCACGTGAGGGCGAACGGTGGCGGGCTGGTCATCGAGCCGACCCCGGAGGACCTGGCCGAGGCCGTGGCCCGGCTCCTCGACGAGGCGACCCACCGCGAGTTGGCCTCCGCCGCGAGGGCCGCAGGTCTCCGCACCCGGTGGGCCCAGCACGCACAGGTGATCGCCGATAGCGTGACTCCTCCGGTCCAGCACCAGGTCGTGCGATGACGATCCGGTCGCTGAGCCTGGTGCTCTTCCTGCTCTACCTGGTGCTCGGAGAGCGGGTGGTCATCGGACGGTCACCCGGCTTCGCAGGCGTGCCGGTCCTCGAGATCCTCTTCGCCGTGTCGGCCGTGGCGGCATGGGTCAGCGCCGGTCGTCCCCGGCCACGGCTCCCGGGGGCATGGATCGGGACCGTCGGGCCGCTCTTCTTCCTCCTCCTCGCCATGCCGCTCACCGGGGTGCTACTGGGGACCTACCAGCTGACCTCGCTCTACTCCTGGATGATCGTGCTGGTGCCGCTGGCGGTGCTGGCGCTCACGCTCGCCGTGAGGCACCGGATCCTCCCGGTCGTGCACGCCGCCATCGTCGTCCACGGCCTCTATGCCCTGGGGCAGACGTCCCTACGCCTGGGCCTCCTGCCCGTCTCGGTCTGGGGTCCCCTGCAGACCTGGGACGCCGAGGTGCAGCGCTCGATGAGCGAGGCGTACGTCATCTACGGCCGCTCGACCGGCCTGTTCATCAACGCCAACACCTTCGCCCTCTGGTCGCTGACCGCGCTGCTGCTCTCGCACTACTTCCTCAGCGGTGCCCGCCGGAGCACCGGCATCGCCTTCGCGATCATCGGCATCCTCGGGAGCCAGTCCCGCACCGGCATCGTGTGTCTGGCGGTGCTGGTGCTGCTGTGGGCGCTCCGCACGCTGCGGGACTCCGACCGGCTCAGCCGGCAGGTCGTGCGGATCGCGGTGTTCATCCTCCCGGTGCTCCTGGTCGGCTACGCGTTCGGGATCCTCCAGCGCCTGTTCGAAGCCGCCCTGGTCTCGCGCGTCACCGATGGTCTGTCCGTCCTGTCGGACGGAGTCCGTGCCGACAGCAACCTGCTGGGCCGGGTCGAGGCGTGGCGGATGGCGCTGGACTACTCCCCGAGCGACCCCCGTCTCAGCTTCGGCACCCTCGGGCCGCCGCAGGTGCAGTTCGTCCACTTCATCGACAACCAGTTCGTCTCCTTCTACCTCCAGGGCGGCGTGCTCCTGGTCGCCGCGTTCCTGCTCGCCCTGCTCTCACCGGTCCTCCTGTCGCGCCGTGGAGTGCGTCCGATCAGCCCTGTCGTGGCGGCCAGCGCGGTGCTCGCGATCACCTCGCTGACCCTGACGCCGATGCACGACATGCAGGCCACGTGCCTCGTCTGGGTGATCGTCGGACTCACTCTGGACCGGAGCCTGGCGGAGCACGGAGGTGCCGGGCGCAGGTCAGGCCGACCGGTACAGGGCCAGCTCCTGCTCCGCCACCCGTGACCAGCTGTGCAGCGCGGCCACCTCGGTCAGCCCGGCCCGCGCACTCTCGCCCTCCCTCAGGGTCCGGACGACCGCGGCTGCCAGTCCCTGCTCTACAGCGGCATCCGCCGGCACGAGGTGGTGCGGCCGCACCACGGCCTCCGGGACGCCCCCCACGGAGGTGGCCACCACCGGTGTGCCCGTGGCATAGCTCTCCATGATCACGCTCGGCCATCCCTCCGACCGGCTGGGCAGCACCAGCACACTGGCCGCGGCCATCTCCCGCGCCACGGCGGACTGGTCCAGTCGTCCCACGAAGCGGACCGAGGGATCGCGCAGCGCACGCCGCAGGCGCGCGTCGAGCGACCCGCCGCCGACGATGCGCAGCCGGGCGTCCGGCTCCGCCTGCCGCACCGCCGCCCAGACGGCCGGCAACCGGTCCACGCCCTTGACCCGCTCCAGGTTCCCCACGTAGAGCACCGTGGGTGCGGGTCTCCGCGGCCCCGGGCGGAACAGGGACAGGTCCACGCCGTTGGGGATGACGTGCGCCGCGGGGTGGGCGGGCACGAAACGGTGGGCCTGGTCTCGCAGGGCGGCGCTCACGTAGCAGGTGGCCGCGGCGCCAGCCAGCACCCTGGCGTAGAGCGCGGCCCGCCTGGGGAGCACCTCGTTGGCATCGGTGCCGTGCAGGCTCACGACATACGGCCGGCCCAGCTCCCGCGCGACCCGCTGGGCCACCATCCCGGCCGGCAGGTCGTACATCCCGTGCGCGTGCACCACGTCGACCCCGGGACCTGCATGGTCCAGCGCCGCGCGGGCTACCGCCTCCAGCCAGCGGGACCCCGACCGGCCGGTCAGCCGCCGGCGCACCGCCTGGCTCACGCCCAGCGGGGCGGTCAGGCCCGGGAAGCCTGCTGCGGGCGTGCCGTCGGCGGTGCGGAGGAGCGCGCGCGCCACAGTGGCCGGCGCCGTCCACGTCGTCCAGATCGCGAGCGGAACGACCTCGACCCCCAGGTCGGTCAGGGCCCGGACCCGCGAGCGGATGAAGGTCGCCCCGCCGGGGTTCTCCCTGGTGGGATAGATGTTGGTGAGCAGCAGTGCCCTCACGGCCGGCCCCGACGGGTGACCCGACGCAGCCCGTCGCGCACCGTCACGACACCGCGATAGACGAGCGGATAGCGCGCGCCCGCCGAAGCCAGCACGGCCACCCGCAGCGCAAGCTCGCGGTCGCGCGGGAGGAGCCGGACGGCGTCCCGGAGTCGGACCCCCTCGAGCGCGACCCCCAGCCACCGAGCGCGTTCCTGCGGGTCGGGGTGCGCCCGCATGGCCGTCCCCGCCACCGACAGGTGCCACTCGCGGTAGCGGAACTCCAGCCAGGCCCGGTCGACCGTCGCGGGGTCGGCGGGTCTGATCGGGTGCCGCCGGGCCAGGTCCGCGACCCGCTCACCGATGCGGAGTGAACGGCGCAGGGTCTCCAGGGAGGGGTGCTGCGCGGTCGTCAGCGAACCTGGTCGCTGGACGTGGTGGAAGAGCACGTCGGGGATCAGGTACACCGCGGGCTGCTGGGCGGTCAGCTCGGCCGTGCCACCGAAGTCGGAGCGCGTCCGGTGGGCCGGGAAGGGATCGGTGCCGAGGACCTCGCGGGCGAAGAGCTTGTTCCACAGGTAGCCGCGGATCCGCCCGTCCAGGATCGCCACACCGATCTCGCCGCCGGTCAGCCGGGTGGCGCCCGGCACGGTGCCGAGTTTCTCCCGTCGGCGACCGCGCACGTCGACGAGGTCCGCACCACACCCGACGACCGGCGCCTGCGAGGCGAGGCGCGCGGCATACAACCGGTCGACGATCGTGGGGTCCCAGCGGTCGTCCCAGTCGATGAACCACAGCATCTCCCCCCGCGCATGCCCGATGCCACGGTTGCGTGCCACGGCGACCCCCGAGTGCTCCGGGAGGGGGACCACCGTGACGGGGAGCCCGGAGGAGTCCCAGGAACGCAGCAGCGCGGCCGTGCCGTCCTCGGAGTGGTCGTCGACGACGACCAGCTCGTCGCCGTCAGACAGCGTGGCGCGGATCGCCTCGAGGGTGCCGGTGAGTGCCGGGCCGGGGTTGCGGACCGGCAGGATGGCGCTGACCCGCACCGGCGGCGGTTCCTCAGCCATCGAGCACCTCCTCCCAGGCCGCGAGCGTCGCTGCCGTCCCGAAGTCTTGCCGACGCCGCTGGTCGGCCGCTCGGAACAGCCCTGCGGCCTCCGGCCCCGAGAACCGGTCCACCACGGCTGCCACCGTAGCGGCCAGCGCGGTCGGGTCGACAGAGGTGGTGAGCCCGGGCACGATCTGCGGCACCAGCGAGTCCATCACCGGGGCGGCGTTGGCGACCACGGGGACCCACTGCTCGGCCGCCTCGAACAGGACGTAGCCGAACGTCTCGGAGGCTGACGGGTGCACGAGCACATCGCTGGCGGCCAGCACCGACGTCGGGTTGGCCAGGTCGCCGTGCCAGGTGATCCGGTCGGCAACGCCGAGCTCCCGGGCCAGGTCCTGCAGCGGACCGTCGAGAGGGCCGCCCCCCACCATCTGGAGCCTCCAGTCGCCGCCGAGGAGCGGCAGCGCCCGGATAAGAGCGTCATAGTTCTTGACCGGCTTGGTCTCACCCAGGGCCAGCAGCCGCACAGGACCGTGGTCGCCTCTGCCAGCACCGTCACTCGCGGCATGCCGCGCAGCACCGGGCGACTGGTCGGGCAGGTCCAGCAGGTTGGGAATCACCCGGGACCCAAGAGACCACCGGTCGCGCAGAGTGGTGGCCACGACAGGGCTCACCGCCACGACCGCGGCGCACCGCCGGTAGGCGCGCGCCACCGCCTCTGCCCTGATCCGGAACCTGCGACCCGTGCCCAGTCGCGCTGACGTGAGGGAGTGCTCCCAGGCCACCGCCGCCGGCAGTCTCCACGGAGCCGCCAGGAGCAGCTGCGCCGCCGCCCAGACCCCGGTCATCACCAGCGTCTCCCGGTCCCGGCCGGCACCGAGCCGACGGCGGAGCGCTTGACGCGTCCGCCGGTCACCGCCGCGGTCCAGGCAGGTGATGGTGACCCTCGGGACCGAGACCGGCCCCGGATCGTGCAGCACCAGGATCTCCACGTCGTGACGCTCCGCAAGCGCCGTCGCCAGCCTCAGCACGGCGTTCTCCATGCCGCGCCGCGGGGTCAGCACGGTCGTGAGAAAGGTGATCCTGCGACGCGCCGGCGAAGCCACGGGAGGGTCCGTTGCCGTCATGCGAGCAACCGCCCCTCAGGAAGGGATCGCCGCACCGACACGGCGAGCGCGACCCAGAGCGCGACGGCGAGCGCGGTCTCGCAGATGATGGTCGCCCAGGCGGCGCCCCAGACCCCGAACCGCGGGATCAGCCACAGGTTGAGCGCCACGTTGGCGACCAGCACGGCCACCTGGATCACCGTGCGTAGCCCCTGGTGCCCCATCCCGGTGAGCACGTCGGCCGGCAGGTAGTGCAGGCAGCGGATCAGGATGACCACGGCCAGCACGCGCAGCAGCGGGACCGACTCGGCATAGGCCTCACCCAGGAGCGGCACCAGCACATCGGCCAGCGCGATCATGCCGACCGCGACGGCACCGCTGTAGAGCAGGGCCGGTCCGGCGATGGCCCGGACGAACCCGAACAACGGGGCGTTGCCCTCCTGTGCGTAGCGGAAGAAGCGGGGCCACGCCGCCCCGAGGAGGGCCCGCACCGGGAGCCAGGCGGTGTCCACGACCCGGTAGGCCGCTCCGTAGACCCCGGTCCCGACCGGCCCGTCGAGCCGACCCAGCATCACCTTGTCGACGTCGTTGTGGGCGTTCTGGACGCCGATGCCGATGCTGAACAGCGCCGCCTCGCCCCAGTGACCGTGGAACGGCGCGAGCCCGAGGACCGGCCGTCCCACGGCGCGCACCGCCAACAGGAGGCAGATCGTCCCGGAGGCCGCCGAGCTGAGCACGAGGGCGAGGACCCACGACCCGAGGCTGACCTCCGTGGGCGAGAGGAGCAGTATCCCGGCCGCGAGCAGCCGCAGCGCCGGCACCAGCACCTGGCAGAAGGCGGTGACGTGCATCTCCTCGCGGGCCACGAAGACCGAGGCCGCCAGATCCGCTCCGCGGGCGCAGACGAAGTCCGCGAGCACCAGCCCCCACACGACGGCCATCCCGGTGCCGACCGGGATGAGGACCGGGGACAGCATGAGCAGCAGCGCCCCCACAACCCCGGCGCCGATCAGGCTGAGGGTCATGCCGGCCCCGAGCCAGCGGTGGGTCGACTCCGGCTCGATCGCGCCGTACTTGACGATCAGGGCACCCGACCCCAGGGCCGAGAACGGGGCGGCGATCAGCACCACCGCCGCGATCGCAGTCAGCCTCCCGAAGGACTCCACTCCCAGCGCCCTGGTCGCCGCCACGAAGTAGACGGCCGTGATCGGCACGCGCAGAACCTGTCCCAGGAGGAGGGTTCCCACGTTGCGGGAGAAACCACGGTCGAGGGGGCCACGGGGCACCCGGCTATCATGCCGGATCCCGGGCCCGGCAGGACTATGCTGCGGACAAGAATCTGGGATACCGGAAGGCTTATCCGTGGAGCTGCACGACTATCTCCGGGCGCTGCGGCGCCGTTGGCGCTGGGTGCTGCTCCTGTTCGTGCTCTGCGTGGGAGGCGCTGTGGCAGCGACGAGCCTCACGACGCCGATCTACCGGGCCACCGCGCAGCTGTTCATCTCCACGAGCTCCCACACGAGCGTGACGGACCTCGCGCAGGGCAGCTCCTTCACGATGCGCCAGGTGACCACCTACGCCGACATGGTGACCGCACCGGTGGTGCTCGAGCCCGTCGTCGACGAGCTCGGGCTCGAGGAACCGCCGGAGATCCTGGCCACCAGGATCAGCACCGCCGTCCCCAAGGACACGGTGCTCATCAATGTCCACGTCGACGGCGAGGACGCGGAGGACGCCGCCCGGATCGCCAACGGGGTGGCCGCGCAGTTCACCGAGACGATCGCCGAGCTCGAGCAGACCTCCACCCAGGGTGACAGCCCGGTCAAGGCCTCGGTGATCCGACCCGCCAAGGCACCCACCGCCCCGGTCTCACCCAACCTGCCCCGCAACCTCGCCCTCGGCATCAGCCTCGGGCTGATGCTCGGCGTCGCAGCAGCGGTCCTGCGCGAGATGCTGGACACCCGCATCACGCGCGCGGCGGACGTCCAGGCGTTGACCGACCGCCCGGTGATCGGCGAGATCGCGTTCGACCGGGACGCGGCACGCCTGCCGCTGATGGCCGACGCCGACACCTACAGCCCCCGGGCCGAGGCGTTCCGCGCCACCCGGACGAACCTGCAGTTCATCGACGCCGCCGAGCGGCCACGGGTGCTGCTGTGCACGTCCTCCCTGCCGGGCGAGGGCAAGACCACCACGGTCGCCAACCTGTCCATGACCCTGGCGGCCTCCGGCGCCCAGGTCTGCATGGTGGAGGCGGACCTACGGCGTCCCAAGCTGCTGCACTATCTGGGTCTGGACGGCAGCGTCGGGTTGACGTCGGTGCTGATCGGGCAGGTCTCGCTCGACGACATGATCCAGCCCTTCCGCGACAACCTGTCGGTGCTCGGTGCCGGACCGATCCCGCCGAACCCCAGCGAGCTGCTCGGGTCGTCCGGGATGCAGACCGTGCTCCAGGACCTCCGCGGCCGCTTCGAGTACGTCCTGATCGACGCGCCTCCCCTGCTGCCGGTGACCGACGCCGCCGTCCTGTCCAAGATGGTCGACGGCACGATCGTGGTCGCGGGGTCGGGACTGGTGCGCCGCAACCAGCTGGCCCAGACCCTGTCCACGTTGCAGGGCGTCGGCGCCAACGTCCTGGGCATCCTGATGAACCGGCTGCCGGCGACCAAGCTCGACGCCTACAGCTACTACCGGCAGGAGTACGCCCCCGAGCCTGCTCCGACCACGCGGCGGCACTCCCGTCGGGAGCGGACGCCGGCGCTGCGCCGCGTGTCCCCGACCCAGCGGGGCTGATCCGCCCCCGCGCAGCGGGGCTGACCGACAGGATCGAGCCCGGACCGTCAGGCCGCCGGTCGGCAGATCGTGAGCAGGCAGACGGTGTCGGTTGCCGCGTCCACGTGGTGCCGGACCGGCGGGATCGGCAGCAGCTCGCCGGCCTGCAGCACCCACCGCTCCTCACCGGCCACGAGCACCGCCTCGCCGCGGAGCACCTGGATGGTTGCTGCGGGGGGCGCCTCGTGCTCCGGCAACCGGCTGCCGGCCCGGAGCGCGAAGAGCACCGCGTGCTGCTGCGGACCGCGGATCACCGGCCTGGTGCGCAACCCGTTGGGTCGCTCCGTGGCCTCCTGCAGGAGCTCGCGGGCCAGGGCTTCCAGGTCCACCGGCTCCGCGCGCTGCGGATCGGCCAGCGGCAACCCGCCGAGCATCACCGTGGGTCACCACCGGCGGCCGCGTCGAGACGGCGCACACCCTTCCACAGGGCGGGGATCACGGCGGCGGCGATGAGCGCCTTGACGATGCCGCCGGGGATGAACGGCCACAGGCCCCACTGCAGCGTCTGAGCCAGGTCGGCCCCGGTCACCACGGCCAGCCACGGCAGCCCGACGAGGAAGACCACCCCCGAGCCGGCCAGGAAGGTGACCGCGGCGTGCAGGAACCTGCGGTCCCACTGGCGCTGGGCGAGCCATCCGGTGAGGGCCGCGGCGAGAACGAAGCCGACGATGTAGCCGCCGGTCGAGCCGAGCAGCACGCCGACGCCGTGCCCGGCGTCGGAGAACCACGGCACCCCGGCGATGCCCAGTGCCCCGTAGAGCAGCATCGACAGGGCCCCGCGGCTCGCGCCGAGCGTCGACCCGACGAGCAGCACGGCGAGGGTCTGGCCGGTGATCGGCACCGGCCACAGCGGGATCGCCACCTGGGCCATCAGCCCGGTGAGCACAGCTCCGCCCGCGACGAGGGCGACATCGGTCACCAGGGCACGGGGGATCACGTGGTCGGCGAGGGTGGGGCGCCCGACGGCGAGGGAGAGGGTCATCTGCCGATCGTAGAGGCAGGCTCAGGAGGCCGGCATCTCGGCCCTGACGACCGCCAGGTAGTAGGCGACCCCCGCCTCCAGGATGTCGTCGTTGAGGTCGTAGTCCGCGCTGTGCAGCGGCGTCCCGCCCCGGCCCGGCTCGGTGCCGTTGCCGAGGAAGGCGAAGCAGGCCGGCATGTGCCGGGCGAAGACCCCGAAGTCCTCGCTCGGCATGTCGGGCCGGCAGTCGCCGTCGACCCGGTCCGCGCCGAGCGCGGCGACCGCGGCGGAGACCGCTCGCTCGGTGACCTCCGGGTCGTTCACGGTCGGGCTGAACTCGTGGGTGTAGGTCACCTCGGCCCGCGCGCCGTGCGCGCCCGCGATGCCGGTCGACACCTCCCGGATGCGCCGCTCGAGGAGTTCCTGCACCTCGGGGTCGAAGCTGCGGGTGTCGCCGGTGATGCGGACGGTCGACGGGATGGCGTTGCGCGCCCCGTCGGTCTCGAAGCCGGTGCATGACAGGACGGCCGGGAGGACCGGCGGCACGTTCCGGGCGACGACGGTCTGCAGGGCCAGCACGATCTCGGCCCCGACGACGAGCGGGTCGACGACGACCTCCGGCCGGGCCGCGTGGCCGCCGCGGCCGTGCACGACGATGGTGAAGTTGTCCTCGCTGGACATGATCCCGCCGGCCCGGGTGTGCAGGTGCCCGGCCGGGACCCCGGGCAGGTTGTGCAGGCCGTAGAGCACGTCGAGGGGGAAGCGTTCCAGCAGGCCGTCGTCGAGCATCGCCTGCGCCCCGCGCCCGGGCTCCTCGGCCGGCTGCAGGACCATCCGCACCGTCCCGTCGAAGCCACCCTCCTCCGCCAGCACCGCCGCCGCCCCGAGCACCATCGCCAGGTGCCCGTCGTGCCCGCACGCGTGCATCCTCCCGTCGTGGACCGACCCGTGCGGGCGGCCAGGAACCTCCTGGATCGGCAGCCCGTCCATGTCGGCCCGCAGCCCGACCGCCCGACCCGACGTGCCCCTGGTGAGCGACGCCACCAGGCCGGTGCCCCCGATGCCCCGCGCCACGGCATACCCCATCTCCGTCAGCACCCCGGCGACGTAGTCGGAGGTCAGCTCCTCGGCGAAGGCGGTCTCGGGGTGCCGGTGCAGGTGGTGGCGCCAGGCGCGCAGCCGGGTCCCGAGGTCGGGGGTGGTCATGGACGGGGTCCTCTCAGGATTGGTTCTGGGGCCGGGGGGCGGACTGCTGCCCCGGTCGGTCACCGGGCTGGTTCGCCAGCCGCAGTATGGCGTTCGCCAGGACATCGGTGCCGTCACCGCAGGCCTGTGGCGTGGAGTACTCCCGCGGGGTGTGGCTGATGCCGCCGTGCTCGCCGCGGACGAAGACCATCGCGGTCGGGCAGATCGCGGCGATCTCCTGGGCGTCGTGCCCGGCACCGCTCATCGCGCGGACGTAGCCCAGCCCGAGGTCGTCGGCGGTGGCCTCGAGCAGGGCCTGGACGCCCGGGTCGAAGGGGATGACCGCGGTCTTGGCCATCCGCTCCCACTCCACGGTGACGCCGTGCGCCTGGGCCAGCCCGTCGACATACTCCGCCAGGTCCTTCTCGGCCCGGGTCATCAGCTCGTCGTCGGGGTTGCGCAGGTCGACGGTGAGGACGGCGTGGTGCGGGATGACGTTGGTCTGGCCCTCACCGAGGTCGAGGTTGCCGACGGTTGCCCGCAGCTGGCCGTAGTCGCCGCTGTCGCACATCCGGCGCGCCTCGACGACGACGTGCGCGGCGACCAGTCCGGCGTCGTGGCGGGAGCCGATGGGGGTTGTGCCGGCGTGGGCGGCCTCGCCCTGGACGGTGAGCCGCTGCCAGGAGATGGACTGGACGCCCTCGACGATCCCGACGTTGACGCCGGCGTCGGCCAGGATCGGACCCTGCTCGATGTGACACTCGACGTAGGCGTGCGGCACCGG
>Ga0123332_1000109_pt1 | contig 73040 bp, 52 predicted proteins | sample BioC12SIPDNA_4_FD_89958 | JGI IMG/M metagenome (GOLD analysis project Ga0123332, IMG submission 89958) | Anaerobic biogas reactor microbial communites from Washington, USA - Biogas_R2_A C12 SIP DNA | ecosystem: Engineered > Bioreactor > Anaerobic > Unclassified | place: Washington, USA... | reverse complement strand
GGACTGCGATGCCATCGATCCGGCCTTCTTTCTCGATCCCGCTACGGGCCGGCTGTGGCTCACCTACGGGACCTATTTCGGCTATATCCGCATCGTCGAGCTCGATCCGGAATCGGGGAAACGGCTCCCCGGGAACCAGCCCGTCGACATCGCCATCGACATGGAAGCGACCGCGATGATGTATCGCGACGGCTGGTACTACCTTCTGGGCACCCACGGCACCTGTTGCGACGGCGCCAATGCCACCTACAACATCCGCGTGGCCCGATCCAGGAACGTGACGGGCCCCTTCCTCGATACCATGGGCGTGGACGCACTCAGGGGAGGCGGCAAGCTCTTCGTGGCCGCCGGGGGCCGTTTCGTCGGCCCGGGCCATTTCGGCCTGCTGGACCTGGGCGACGGCGTGCAGAAATTCTCCTGCCATTACGAGGCCGACCTGGACCGCGGCGGCCGCAGCGTGCTCGACATCCGCCCGCTCCTGTGGAAAGACGGCTGGCCCATCGCCGGCGACAATTTCCAGGAAGGCACCTACCAGATCCAGTCCGAACGCAGCGGCTACGCGCTGGAGCTGGCGGTGGATTTTGTGCGCATGCCGGGAGGGATGCGCGGCTTCGGCCCGCCCGGCGGCCCTGCGGCCCCGGTTCCGGCCCAGGAACTTGCCGACGTGTCGGCCGACTGGCCTGCGGGCGACATCGGCATCCGCATCGGGGACTACATGATCCGGCCCCACCAGAAATGGACCATTACGCCCGTCGCCGGTGCCGGCGGCTATCCCGGCTCGCCGTATTTCAAAATCGCGATCGCAGGGACGGACCGCGCGCTGGCCGCAACCGGGGACGGCGACGTCACGGCGGTTTCGGCCTTCACGGGCAGTCCCGAGCAGCTGTGGCGCATCGACCAGTTCACCGACGGCACCTATCGCATCATGCCCAAGTCGATACCCGGTTCCAACGTACCCATGGTCCTGACCGCGGTGGGCCGCAGCACGGCGACGCTGGCAAGACTCGACCCCACAAGCGACAAGCCGCGATGGAATTTCAGAAAGCCCTGAAACCGGCGTGGCCATGTCCGGGCATCTTCGGCAGGAGCGCCGGAGCCGATCCCGTCTTCTCCGATCTTTTCCCCCCTGGACGCATCGTGCGGGCGGTCCTGGCGGTCGCAGCGGCGGCCCGGCATCGCCACGGGACGCCCGGGCGCAGCGAAACGCCGAAGGCACACCCGCAAGAGAGAAGATCCGGCCATGTCGGTATTGTCCGGCGGCCTTCCCCGGCGCCGGGATTCTATTTTTTTCTGGGCGCGCCGAAGGTGGCCAGGTTGACGGGACCGCCCCAGTCGAATGTTTTCAAATCGAAGCCCTCGACGCGCTTGGCATCCAGGCTCGGCCCCAGATACAGCGCATGGAAGAGTACGGGCTTGCGGATCACCCTGAAGTTCAACGGCGAATGCTGCAACCCCTTGGGAATGTAAATGATGGTGGTTGAGGTGATGGTGTGCTTCTCCATCTCCTCCCCCATCCAGAAATCTATCTCCGCGTCGAAGCTGCTGCAGAGGTCGGGCAGTTCCGCACCCAGGAATATGAGGAATTCGTCATAGATGTGGGTGTGGGGGGTTTCCCAGCTGACCGGCGCTATAAACACCTGCCATCCTATCGTAGCGGTCGCCCCGGGCAGGGCCGACGCGCCCCGGAAGTAGGTCTGGGGGCTGGCTATCTCCGGGAACGGGGGGAGGCTGTTCAGAGAAACGAAATCCATCGGTTTCGGCGGCTGGTGGTTGTCGCTCAGGAAATATTTGCCGTACCGTGTCCCGTCGGCCGACCCGGCCTCCTCCGGCGCCGCCATCAATCCGCCTTGATCGGGCATCAAAGCTTCCTGCAACGAGCCCGCAAGGGCCAGGCTGCCGGCTCCTGCGGCGATATTCTTGACAAATCCTCTGCGCGTCGTGCCTTTTTCATGGGTGTTGTCTGGACTCATGGACGTCTCCTGTGATGTTGTTGTTCATTCCATTGCCGTTTCGATGATGTCATGCCATCTTAGCACAAGGGAGCCCCGGCGCAATATCGGGGAATACGGCCATAATCCGGAGAGGGAACGATGCCGGTGCCGCACCGCTTGCGGTTGCGGCTTGAGTTGAAGCGACAAAAAGGACAGCCCTTTCCAAAATTCCGAAGATTTTCTGGAAAGGGCTGGTTTGAATTACCCAAATACTCTAGTGCCCGCCATTATACCGGCTCAAGCCCGTATTTCAAGAAAAAATTTGAAATACTACTATATACGTATTCAATTTCAAGGACATTGGAATATAGCCGAAGCGTCCGCGGTATTACTAATTTGTTAGTTGCCGAAAATGTGCACCATACTCCGATCCCGTAGTGGCTGTTTCTCGAATTCTCGAATAGCCTGTTGCAGCCCATCGCCGGAACAAACGAGGGGGCGACCGTGTACCGTGTCGCTCCCCGGAGGGGCAGAAACCTCCGGAGCATCCCCGTGCCGGGGGGTACGGCAACGATGCCCGGGTGCGGGAATCCGGATCCCGGACGGCACGGTCGCGCCTGGACTGGCCGGCAAGCGGTCCCGGGTCATGGCGCCCCGGGACCGTTTACCGACTGCGTTCATGGAAAAAGGCGCCCGGTCACTTTTCTCTCTTGACGAGTATTTCTCCCGGCTGCCCCATCATCTCGTAGGTCATTTTGATTTGATCGCCCGACAGGGTGCCCTTGTGCGGGATGACCGACTCCCCGCCCAGGTCCAGCGTGACCGTGAAGGAAATATTCTTGCCGTCGATCTTCCCGTCCTTGATGGGGGTTTCCTGCCCGTTGACGATGTGGACGCCGGTCAGCGTCGTCCCCTCCGCCTGGAACGTGAACGCGATTTCCATGCTCTGGCCGACGATCTCTCCGGACCATTTCCCGTCGATATCGGCGGCCAGCGACAGGCCAGACAGCAGCAGAAATCCTGCGACGAACGATAGGTACTTCATGTGGAACCCTCCTTTATGGGTTGTAGGTCCATGCAACCGTGCAATGCGACAATGTCTTGGGTCGGACAGATGCATCCATTGTACTCCATCGCGGCGGATTTCCATATCGGCTAGTAGCGGCCAGGGCGGGAGGCCGGCGCGGGGTTCCGGAATGCATTCGGCCGCCGCCCGGGCCCGGGCGTCCCCAAGTCCCGCCGCGAGGATTGCCTGCGGTCCGCGCCGCATCTCCGGGGCTGCTGGGACACGACGCGGCCCCTTGTGGAATACGGCGGCCAGGCCCGCGGCGCTGCCGATCCGGCGGCAGGCGCCGCGGCTTACCGGTCCGGCTCGGTGAAAGCCTTCTTCCAGCGCCTGTTGGGGCTGTCAAAGCGCACCCGGGCGGGATCGAAGGCTCTGGGATCGTAGGCGCCCCCGACCCATTCCAGGTAGGACTCGTGTTCCGGGTGCCTCCGGTCGCTTATGGCCTCGAGGAATTCCCGGTATCCCCGGGGGCCGCCGACATCCTCGGGAGGGCAACGCATCTCCCCGGCCACACACAGGGGATAGCGGACGCCGGTCACCCTCGGAAGGATATCCTCGAGCACGACCGCGTGCCTCCAGTCGTCTCCGAAGTCGTAGGTGTACTCCGCCGCCGGATTGCCGGGAGCGAAATACCCGGAGATCGGGACCTGCCATCCCGGAAGCACCGGCGGATCCTCTTCGAATCCGCATTCATCGGGGATCCCTATGCACGCCGCCGGGCCGCCGTCCGGATGCGGGATGTCGAAGGCGTGCAGGTGGTAATCGAGCCACCCCATCGCGTCCTGGACGGCCACGTGCAGATCCCAGAAGGAATAGGTTGACGGCACCTGGATCCTTCGCCATATCTTCGGCCTCGGGCCGATCAGGCTGACGTGGAACTGGTAGACTTTTCTGGCCATGGAATGCGCGCCTCCTTTTCGCGGCGTTCCCCGGTGCCGCCAGCCCATCGGCGCCGCCTTCGGGCCCGGTGGCCTGGCAGGGCGACTGCGGTCAGTCGAGCAGCACGAAGCCGAAACCGACCCGGTTGACCTTGTGGTCGTAGTCGAGCAGGGATTCGCCGTACCCGCCAAAGTACTGCACATAGCCGCCGATATTGTCGAAGATGAGCGGGAAAACCCACTCGAGCTGAACGGCGCCCCGGTTGGAATCGAAATCCAGGTTGTCCCGCACCATCACCCCGAATCGGTGCCGCCCGTGAAAATAGTAGGCCCACAGCTCCCCGTACCCGAGGTACTTCTCGATGCCGGGGTTGTCGTCGTCGTCGTCGGGTTCGGGGAGCCGGTACCAGGTTTTCAGCACGAGGGACAGGGGCCCTCGTTCGAATCCGAAGTTCATCACCAGGCGGTTCCAGCTTCTCGACAGCGGCTCGGCCTGGCCGTTGGACTGGTGGTTTAGGCCGAAGCTGACGAAGCGCCCTTCGAGCCCCAGGACACGGTAGCCGGTCCTGAAGTTCAAAAGAATCTCCGGCTCGTAGTTCGTCTCCCTGAAAGGGGACGAGTTGTCGAAATCGTACATCTGCCAGAAAGACCGCTGGGTGTAGCAGATCCACAGGTCCGCCGGCCGGCTGCGGATATCCTGCCACAGTTTCGCCTTCACGCTCATTTGAAAGGCCACCTCGGGCTTCATAAGGTCGGCGGAAGGACCGGCCCGCCCGGCGGCGGCTTCGTTGGGGGAGGCGTTGAATGTGAAGGGGAGGGCGTAGGAGGACCGGTGCAGCTTCAGGGCGTATTTGCCCTTGCGGGTGTCCTCGTCCAATTCCCAGATCTGCGAGAGGAAGGACTCCTTCACGGCGTTCTCAGGCAGGCGCTCACCCGGCCCGCCCGGCCACTCTGCGACGCCAGACTCCGGACGGGAATCCCTGTCGTAGCACTCGAGCCTCTCCCGGTCGTCGGCGATGTCCCGGCATTCGGATACATTCCTGCCCGCCCGCGCCGGGACGGGCATACACCCGGAAATTGCGAGGCCGAGCAGGCCGCAGACCGCCACCGCTCGATGACGGCCGCATGCACCCCGTTCTCCCCTCGGCATCGCCACCCTCCCGCAAGATCGCCGGTCCGGACCCGGGCCATGAAAAAGCCCTTACCCCGCATCCGGCGGGTTGCACCCGGCCGCCGTCATGGCGCCGGGACACCGCCCCCGTCGGCCGGCACCGGACCTTCTACCAGAAATCCGGGCGCCGGCACAACCCTAAAACCAAACGCCCCCCGGGCCGCGCCAAAATTGCGGGTGCCCCCGGCCCCGACCTGTAGTAGAATCCCAGCCATACGTTCAGGAACATTGGCATGGAAATCCGATCGGAAGCAGGGACCGGCCCGCAGCGTGGCGGGCTCCCGATACAGGGGGCCCGGCCGGAGGCCGTTTGCGTCGCGCCCAAACCGCGGCCCGCCCCGCTCTACCGCCACAGGACAACGCTGTTACCGTAAGGAAAGGATAGGAGGATTCACAATGGCCGAAACCAAGTACGGGAAGTACATCGTCAGGGAGCCCCTGGAAAAAGGGACGGCGCCGATGCTGCACATATGCGGCGAACCGGGCTGCGAGGGCACCCGCTTCGGGAACTTCCCCGTTGAAGTCCAGCTGCTCTGCATCAGCGAACCGGTCACGTTCCCCCACCAGCCCCACACCCACGACGCCGACGAAATCTTCTTCATCTTCGGCAGCGATCCCGGGAACTACTACGATTTCGACGCCGAAATCGAGATCTGTTTCGGCCCGGAGAGGGAGAAGCACATCGTGAACTCCACCTCCATCGTCTACATGCCCAAGGGGCTGCTGCACGGCCCGATAGCCATCACGAAAGTCGGCAAGCCCTTCCAGTGGATGCACGTGCTGTTCACGTCCAAATACGACATGTCCACGGGCGACGTCTCGAACCACCCTTCGCACCCCCGTGCGAAATATTCGCCCGAGGAGATCGCGCAGCTCAAGCGCCGGGCATAGAGCCGCGGCCCGGATGTCCCGGGGAAAGGCCGGGCGCCGGCCTCCGGCCGGGGAGGCCGGCGCTCGGCTCCTAGCCGTCGGCCCGGAACTGCCGGCGGGCCCTCCCCCTCAGGTACCGGTCCACGGCCTGCGCCGCGCGGCGCCCGTCATCGATGGCCCGCACCACGAGCGACTGGCCCAGGCGCATGTCCCCGGCCGCGAATACGGTCGGGGCCGAGGACATGTGGCCATCGTCGGTCGCGACGTTGCCGCGGCCGTCGAACCCCACCTGCAGCTGCTCGAGAAGGCCCGATACAGCAGCGCCGGCGAATCCCATGGCGATCAGGGCCAGGTCCGCTTCGAGGGTGAATTCCGTGCCCGCGACCGGGGTGAAATCCGGCGGCGGGCCGACCCGCACCGCGTCCAGGCCCGTCAGGTTGCCGTCGCCGTCGCCGACAAAGCGCGTGGTCGCCACGGCCCATTCGCGCGTGCCCCCCTCCTCGTGGGAGCTTTCGGTGCGCAACATGCGCGGCCACAGCGGCCACGGGGTCTCCGGGGCCCTCTCGTCCGGGGGTGCCGGCAGGATCTCGAACTGGTGCACCGACAGGGCCCTCTGGCGCAGGGCGGTGCCGAGGCAGTCGGCGCCGGTGTCCCCGCCGCCGATGATGACGACGCGCTTGCCGGTGGCCGTAATCGCTTCCCCCGGTCCCGGGGTATCCTGCGCGCCGCGGCGGTTCTGCCCGACGAGGAAATCCATGGCGAAGTGAATCCCGCGGAGCTCCCGCCCCGGCACCTGCAGGTCGCGGGGCCGCCCGGCCCCCCCCGCCAGAACGACGGCGTCAAATCGGCGCAGCGCCGCGACGGGCACGTCGGCCCCGACGTGGGCCCCGCACCGGAACTCCACCCCTTCCCGCCGCAGCTGGTCCAGCCTCCGGTCCAGGACCTGCTTCTCCAGCTTGAAATCGGGGATGCCGTAGCGCAGCAGGCCGCCGGCCCGGTCCGCCTTCTCGAAGACGACCACGTCGTGGCCCGCCCGGTTCAGCTGCTGGGCCGCCGCCAGGCCGGCCGGGCCGGACCCGACCACGGCAACCCGGCTGCCGGTCCGGCACTCGGGCGGAACCGGCCGGATCCAGCCTTCGCAAAAAGCCCGCTCCACGATGAAGTTCTCTATCGCCTTTATGGTTACGGGCTCCTGGTTGATGCCGAGCACGCAGGCGGTTTCGCAGGGGGCGGGGCATACCGCCCCGGTGAACTCCGGGAAATTGTTCGTGGCATGCAGCGCCCGCGACGCCTCCTGCCAGCGTCCGTGGTAGGCCAGATCGTTCCAGTCCGGGATGTTGTTGTGCAGCGGGCAGCCCCAGTTGCAGAAGGGCACGCCGCAGTCCATGCACCGCGCGCCCTGGGTCCGCAGTTCCTGCTCGGGAAACGGCAGGTAGACGGAGAAGTAGTCCCGGCGGCGTTCGTCCGCTGGGCGCCGCCGGGGCGCCTGCCGCTGGTATTGCAGAAAGCCTGTCGCTTTGCCCATCAGATGTCCGCTCCTGCCCCCCTGCCGTCGCCTGCGGCCGCATCCCCGTCGACGGCGGCCGCATCCCCGTCGACGGCCCCGTCGACGGCCCCGAGCGGGATCCCCAGGGCGCGCTTGTACTCCCGCGGGAACACTTTGATGAATTTCCCCGACTGGGCCTCCCAGCCGGCGAGGATCCGCGCCGCCCGAGGGCTGCCCGTCTGCTCGACATGGCGGCGGAGGAGATCCCGGACCAGGGCCCGGTCCGCCTCCTGCACCAGCGGCTCCAGGTCCACCCCCGAGCGGTTGCAGCGCTCCGGGGCGAACAGTCCGGTGTCGTCCCACACGTAGGCGATTCCGCCCGTCATGCCCGCCGCGAAATTCCGCCCCGTGGCGCCGAGAACCAGCACCGTCCCCCGGGTCATGTACTCGCAGCCGTGGTCCCCGACCCCCTCGACGACGGCGGTGGCGCCGGAATTCCGGACGGCGAACCGCTCCCCCGCGATGCCGCTGAAGAAGGCCTGGCCGCCCGTGGCGCCGTAGAGCACCGTGTTGCCCGCGATGACGTTCTCCTCCGGCGCCAGGCCCGTGCCCGCCCCGGGGCGCACGACGATCTTCCCGCCCGACAGGCCCTTGCCGGTGTAGTCGTTGGCGTCCCCCTCGAGCGAGAGCGTGATCCCGGGCGCCAGAAATGCGCCGAAGCTCTGGCCCGCCGAACCCGTGAAGCGGAAGCGGATGGTGTCTTCGGGCAATCCCTCCGACCCGTGGCGCCGCGACACTTCGCCGCTGAGCATCGCCCCGACCGTGCGGTGCACGTTGCGGATCGGCAACGTCGCCTCGACCGGGGTCCCGTCTTCGAGGGCCGGCCGCGAGCGCTCGATCAGCTCGTGATCGAGCGCCTGCCCGAGCCCGTGGTCCTGGGCCGACGTGCAGCGGCGCCCGACGCGGCCCGGGACGGCCGGGCTGTACAGGAGCGGAGACAGGTCGATCCCCTTGGCCTTCCAGTGCCGGGAGACATTGCGGGTGTCGAGCATGTCCACGCGCCCGATCATCTCGTCGATCGTGGCGAACCCCATCGCCGCCATGTACCCGCGGACCTCCTCGGCGATGAAGGAGAACAGGCCGATCAGGTGCTCGGGGCGGCCCTGGAACCTGCCGCGCAGCCTCGGGTCCTGGGTCGCGATCCCGACCGGGCAGGTGTTCAGGTGGCATTTGCGCGCCATGACGCAGCCGAGGGCGACCAGGGGGGCTGTGGAGAACCCGAACTCCTCGGCGCCCATCAGGGCCGCGACGACCACGTCGCGGCCGGTCAGCAGCTTCCCGTCCGTCTGAAGCCGGACCCGGCTGCGCAGGTCGTTGAGCACGAGCACCTGCTGCGTCTCGGTCAGGCCGAGCTCCCAGGGGATGCCCGAGTGCTGGATCGACGTCAGCGGGGAGGCGCCGGTGCCGCCGTCGTGCCCGCTGATGAGGATGACGTCGGCATGCGCCTTGGCGACCCCGGCCGCGACGATGCCGACGCCGACTTCGGCCACGAGCTTTACGGAGATCCGGGCCCGCGGGTTGATGTTTTTCAGGTCGTAGATCAGCTGGGCCAGGTCCTCGATCGAATAGATGTCGTGGTGCGGGGGCGGCGAGATCAGGGGCACTCCCGGAGTGGAATGCCGGACGCGCGCGATGATTTCGTCGACCTTGTGGCCGGGCAGCTGGCCGCCCTCCCCCGGCTTGGCGCCCTGGGAGATCTTGATCTGCAGCTCATCGGCATTGACCAGGTAATGGGCCGTCACGCCGAAACGGCCCGACGCCACCTGCTTGATGGCGCTCCGGCGCGAATCCCCGTTCGCGTCGGGCCGGAACCGCTCCTCCTCCTCCCCCCCTTCCCCGGTGTTGGACCGGGCGCCGATGCGGTTCATGGCGATCGCCAGCGTCTCGTGCACCTCCCTGCTGATGGAGCCGTAGGACATGGCCCCGGTCGCGAAACGCCGGACGATCTCGTTGGCAGGCTCGACCCGGTCGGGGCTGAGCGGGTGCGCCGCTTTCCTCAACTCCATCAGGCCGCGCAGCGTGCACAGGCGGCGGCCCCGGTCGTTGACCGCCGCGGCGTATTCCCGGTAGATCCCCGGATCCCCCTCCCGGACCGCCCGCTGCAGGAGCCGGATGGTGTCCGGGTTGAACAGGTGGTATTCCCCCTGGGCCCGGTAGTGGTAGCGGCCCCCCGTGTCCAGCCCGGGATCCGCCTCGGCGGCCGGGCCGAAGGCGCGCGCGTGGCGCATCTTCGCCTCCTCGGCCAAAACGTCCAGGCCGACCCCCTCGATGCGGGAGGAGGTCCCCGTGAAGTAGGTCTCCACCAGGGACCGGTTCAACCCGATGGCCTCGAAGGCCTGGGCGCTCTGGTAGCTCTGGAGCGTCGAGATGCCCATCTTGGAGAGCACCTTGAGAAGGCCCTTGCCGACGGCCTTCCTGTAGTTTTCGATGGCTCCTTCGAGCGTGACCCGCTCCGGCAGGAGGCCGCGCCGGTGCATGTCCTCGATCGTCTCGATGGCGAGATAGGGGTTTACGGCACTGGCGCCGTATCCGAGCAGGAGGGAGAAGTGCATCACCTCCCGCGGCTCCCCCGATTCCACGATCAGGGCCACCTGGGTGCGCGTCTTTTCCCGTATCAGGTGGTTGTGGACCGCCGTCAGCGCCAGCAGGCTGGGGATGGGGGCGTACTCCTCGTCGACGCCCCGGTCGGACAGGATCAGAAGCGTGTACCCGGATTTGATGGCCAGCGACGCCCTGCGGCACAGCTCCTGGAGCGCCCGCTCGAGCTCCCTGGCTCCCCCGCCCACCCGGAAGAAAACGGGGAGCGTTATGGCCAGAAAGTCCCGCCAGGAGACGCGCCGCAGTTTTTCGAACTCGGAGTTGGTCAGAATCGGCTGTTCCAGCTTCAGCGTGTGGCAGTGCTCGGGCGTTTCGTCCAGGATGTTGCGTTCGCAGCCGATGAAGGTCGCCAGCGACATGACCATCTCCTCGCGGATCGGGTCGATCGCGGGGTTGGTGACCTGGGCGAAGAACTGCTTGAAATAATTGAACAGCAGCTGGGGCCTGTCCGACAGGCATGCCAGCGGCGTGTCGATGCCCATCGAGCCGACCGGCTCCTGCCCCAGGGAGGCCATGGGTGCCAGGATGGCGCTCTGGTCCTCGGCCGTATACCCGAATGCGCGCTGCCGCCGGACGATGGTTTCCAGATCGGTCTGCAGCCAGTGCCGGGGATCGGGCAAATCCTCGAGCGTGGCCTGGTTCTCCCGCAGCCACTGCGCATAGGGACGGCGGCCGGCCAGGCGCTCTTTGATCTCCCCGTCGGGGACGACGCGCCCGGCTTCGAGGTCCACCAGGAACATGCGCCCGGGCTGCAGGCGCCCCCTGAAGCGCACCTGCCCGGGCTCGAGCGGCAGGACGCCGGTTTCCGAGGCCAGGATCACGGTATCGTCGCCGGTCACGACATAGCGCGCGGGCCGCAGCCCGTTGCGGTCGAGGATGGCCCCGACGACGCGGCCGTCGGTGAAGGCGATGGCCGCGGGCCCGTCCCACGGCTCCATCAGGGAGGCGTGGTACTCGTAGAACGCCCTGGTGGCGGCCGGCATGGCCGGGTCGCCGGCCCAGGCTTCGGGGATGAGCATGGCCATGGCGTGCGGCAGGGTGCGGCCCGCCTGGACCAGGAGCTCCACGGCGTTGTCGAGCATGGACGAATCGCTGCCGCCGGGCGACAGGATCGGGAAGAGCTTGCCCATGTCCGCCCCGAAAAGCGGGGACTGCAGGGTGGCCTGGCGCGCGGCCATCCACGCGGCGTTCCCCCGCAGGGTGTTGATCTCGCCGTTGTGCGCGATGTAGCGGAACGGGTGGGCCAGCCGCCAGGTGGGGAAGGTGTTGGTGGAGAAGCGCTGGTGGACCATGCAGAGGGCGCTCGACACATCCGGGTCGGACAGCTCCCCGTAGAACCGGGCGATCTGGGAGGCCAGCAGCAGCCCCTTGTAGACGATGGTGCGCGAGGAAAGGGAGGGGATGGTGAAGAAATCCTTGTCCCGGATTTCCGATTGCGCAACTTCGGCTTCCATCCGCTTGCGTGCGATGTAGAGCCTGCGCTCGAGCGCATCCCCGTCAGGCGCGCCGCCGATGAAAACCTGCTCGATGTAGGGCTGTGTGGCCCTGGCGATGCGTCCGATGGCGTCGGCGGCGATGGGGGTGTCCCTCCAGCCCAGCACCTGGAGCCCCTCCTCCCGCGCCACCCTTTCTACGATGCCTTCGCAGATCAGGCGCTGGTGCCGTTCCACCGGCAAAAACACCATGCCGACCCCGTACTCCCCGGGCCCGGGCAGGGCGAAGCCGAGGCCGGCGCAGGCGCGCCGGAAGAAGGCGTGGGGGATCTGGATCAGTATCCCCGCCCCGTCCCCCGTCTCCGGATCGCATCCGCTGGCGCCCCGGTGGGACAGGTTCAGGAGGATCTCGATCCCCTTCTCGATGATGCCGTGGGACTGTTCCCCTTTGATGTTGGCGATGAATCCGACGCCGCAGGCGTCCCGCTCGTAGCGCGGATCGTATAATCCCCGGCTTCCCTGTGCTGGGCATGTGCCTTTGTGGCTGTTCATCGAAACGCGACCTTTCCGCGCAAAAACTGTTGCCGGGGAGCGCCCGCGACGCCCGGCGCCCCATGCCGGAGTTCGCCCGGTACGGCATAGCATGCTACCACAACTGTTTGCCCTTCGCACCCCCCGCCGGGCCGCCGAAGCGGCGCAGGGAGTATAGTGCCATTCCTGTAGGTTTTGTCCCTCGGGCCTACAGATATGTACAATCATGCAGCGCGCCACGCGGGGCGGGATCCGTCCCCGCGGGGCGCGCCGGGGTCAGAGGGAATCCTCCCCCCTTTCGCCCGTCCGGATGCGCATCGCATCCTCGAGGGGCAGGACGAAGATCTTCCCGTCGCCGATCTCGCCCGAGTAGGCGCTCTCCCGGATGGCCCGGATCACGATTTCGGCCTCGTCGTCGGAGACGGCGACCTCGATCTTGCACTTGGGCAGGAGGTCGACGCTGTACTCCGAACCGCGGTAGCGCTCGACCTGGCCTTTCTGGCGCCCGGACCCCCTCACGTCCGTGACGGTCATGCCCTCGACCCCGACGGCCGAGAGAGCTTCCTTGACCTCCTGGAGGCGGTGGGGGCGAATGATCGACAGAATCAGTTTCATAATGGTTTCCTCTCCTTCAATCGGCGTTGTAGGCGGTTTCGCCGTGTTGTGAAAGATCCAGCCCGATTTCCTCTTCCTCCGGGGTCACCCGCAGGCCCATGACCTTGTCGATGATCTTCAGGAGGACGATCGACATGACAAACCCCCAGACCGCCGTGGCGGCAACCGCGGCGATCTGGATCAGGGCCTGTTTCGGGTTCCCGTACAGGAGGCCGTCGGCCCCGGCCGGGTTGATCAGCTTCTGCGCGAAAAATCCCGTGGCGACCGCGCCGAAGATTCCGCCCATGCCGTGGCAGGCGAACACGTCGAGCGTGTCGTCGAGCTTCGTGCGATCGAGCAGCACCACCGTGAAGCTGCAGATCATGCCGACGAGCAGGCCGATGATGATGGCGGCCGTCGAATCGACGAACCCGGCGGCCGGGGTGATCGCCACCAGACCGCACACGGCGCCGGTCGCCGCCCCCGTCGCCGAGGGCTTGCCCCAGAGGATCCAGTCCACGGCCATCCAGCTCAGGGCGGCGAAAGCCGCGGCTATGTTGGTGGTGACCAGCGCGTTGACGGCGACGCCGTTGATGGCCAGGGCGCTGCCCGCGTTGAAGCCGAACCAGCCGAACCACAGCAGCGCCGCGCCGAGGATGACAAAGGGCACGTTGCTGGGACGGGCCGCGTGCGACAGCCTGTTGCGCCGGCCTATGACCATGGCCGAGCCGAGCGCGGAGACGCCGGCCAGCACGTGCACGACCGTCCCCCCCGCGAAGTCCAGCGCTCCCAGGTTCTTCAGCCACCCGCCGACGCCCCAGACCCAGTGCGCGGCCGGGGCGTAGACGATCGTGGTCCACAGCACGACGAACACGATCAGCGAGCGGAAGCGGATCCTTTCGGCGAACGCGCCGATGATGAGGGCCGGCGTGATGGCGGCGAATTTGAGCTGGAAGAAGTAGAACAGCGAGCTGGGTATCGTTTCGGCGTACAGGGGATCCGGCGCCGCACCGACCCCGTGGAGGAAAGCGTGCTGGAGCCCGCCGATGAAGCCGCCCTGGGTCGGCGCGAAGGCCAGGCTGTAGCCCCACAGCGTCCAGACGCCGGTGGAGACGGCGAAGATGACGACGCACTGCACGATGGTGGAAACCACGTTCTTCTGGCGCACCAAGCCGCCGTAGAAAAAACCGAGCGCCGGCGTCATGAGCATCACCAGCGCCGCGGCGATCGAGACCCACGCGGAATCCGCCGGGTCGAGCCCCCCGGTGTCGCCGCTCGGCGCAATCGTGCCGGACTTGGCCAGGAAGCCGAGGATTGTCGCCAGGAGTGCCGCCGCCACCAGTATCGAGATCATTTTAATTTTCATTCCTTGCAATCTCCTTTCACCTGCAGACTCTTTGCAACTGGCGTGCCACGTCCGGTACGCGCCACCCGGGCGGCCTCCGCGGTTCTGCAAATCCCCGGGATACAGCGGTTTGCGGCGTCCCGGCGCCGCGGGCCGCCGGGTTGCGGGGATGGATTCCATACTACATTTATGTAAGATTGGTGGAACTCGGACTACAGTATTGTCGCATCGGCGCGCCCGCGCGGAGACCGCCTGCATCCGTGCCGGGAAACGGGGGACGGGATGCGCCGGCGCCCCGCCGGAGCGGCATCAGCCCCGGCTGGCCGGCCCGTCGCCGCCGCGGTGGTATTCCTGCAGGCTGCGGACGCCGATGGCCCTGACATTTCCCGACCGTATGCCGCGCACGGCGGCCCCGGCGCCCGACAGGGTGGTGACATACGGCACGCGGTGGGCCAGGGCGACCCGGCCGATTTCGTACTCGTGGGTGCGCGAGACCTTCCCCCACGGCGTGTTGATGATCAGCTGGATCTTCCCCTCGCGGATCAGGCTCAGGGAGGTCGGCTCCCCCTGCCCGACCTTGCAGACCATGCCGGAGGCGATGCCGCAGGCGCGCAGCGCCCGGCAGGTGCCTTCGGTGGCGACCAGGCTGAATCCCAGCTCGACGAAATCGCGCGCGATCGGGATGGCGCGGAACTTGTCGTGGTCGTTCACGCTGATAAACACCGTGCCCGAGGTGGGCAGAGCCCCCCCGGCGGCCTGCTGCGACTTGGCGAAGGCGACGCCCAGGTCGTGGGAGATTCCCATCACCTCTCCGGTGGAACGCATCTCGGGGCCGAGGTACATGCTGGCCTCGCGGAACTTGTTGAAGGGCAGTACCGCCTCCTTGACCGAAATGTGCCGCGGCTCCGGCGCCCGGGTGAGCCCCATCTGCCTGAGCGTCCTGCCCACCATCACGCGCGCCGCCACCTTGGCCAGGGGCAGGCCGATCGCCTTGCTGACAAACGGCACCGTCCGGGATGCGCGCGGGTTGACTTCCAGCACGAAGACCCGGTTGTCGCGCATGGCGTACTGGATGTTGAGCAGGCCCCGGACCCGCAGCGCGCGCGCCAGCCGCCGGGTGTAGGCCTCGATCTGCTCGATCTGCCCGGGCGCGATCATGTACGGGGGGAGGACGCACGCGCTGTCCCCGGAATGGATGCCCGCCTCCTCGATGTGCTGCATGATGCCGCCGATGAGCAGGTCGCGCCCGTCATAGACCGCGTCGACGTCGAACTCGAAGGCGTCCTCCAGGAATTTGTCGATCAGCACCGGGTGCTCGGACGAGGCGCGGACCGCGTCCTGCATGTACTGCCGCAGCATGAGATCGTCGTAGACGATCTTCATGGCGCGGCCGCCCAGCACGTAGGAAGGGCGGACCAGGACGGGGTAGCCCACCCTGCGGGCGACCTCGAGCGCCTCCTGCTCCGCGGCCGCCGTGCCGTAGGCCGGATGCGGGATGCCCAGGCGGCCGAGCAGGGCGCCGAACCTCTTGCGGTCCTCGGCCAGGTCGATGCTGTCGGGGGACGTGCCCAGAATCCGCACGCCCGCGCGTTCCAGGGGGATGGCCAGCTTGAGCGGCGTCTGCCCGCCGAACTGGACGATGACGCCGTAGGGCTTCTCGTTGTCGACGATGCGCATCACGTCCTCGAAGGTGAGCGGCTCGAAGAACAGCCTGTCGGAGATGTCGTAATCGGTGCTGACCGTTTCGGGGTTGCAGTTGATCATCTGCACCTCGAACCCTTCCTCCCGGAGCGCGAAGACGCCGTGGACGCAGCAGTAGTCGAATTCGATGCCCTGGCCGATGCGGTTGGGGCCGCCGCCCAGGATGATGACCTTCTTCCGCCCGCTGGGCGTCGCCTCGTTCTCCTCCTCGTAGGTGGAGTAGTAATACGGGGTGTCCGCCGCGAATTCCGCGGCGCAGGTGTCGACGGTCTTGAATACCGCCTCGAGCCCCTGCCGGGCGCGGCGCCGGCGCACGCTCCCCTCGCTGCCGCCGCAGAGATAGGCGATCTGCCGGTCGGAAAAGCCCAGCCGCTTGGCATCCCGCAGTTCGTCGCGGCTCAGCCGGGCCGAGGCCCGGCCCCGCAGCGCCCTTTCCATGTCCGCGATCCGCCCGATTTCATGGATGAACCAGGGGTCGATCCCCGTGCGCCGCGCCAGCTGCAGGGGCGGCATGCCCAGCTGCAGGCCGTTCTTGACGTAGAGCAGGTTGTCCGGGTGGGGGCGCGCCAGCCTTTTGCGGACGGCCCGCTTCATGCCGGCGGCGTCGGCTTCCGGGTTGAAGACGTCCAGGGGGTCCCGGCCGTCCGCGCCGAGGCCCGCGTGCCCGGTTTCGAGCGACCGGAAGGCCTTCTGGAGCGATTCCGGGAACGTGCGCCCGATGGCCATGGCCTCGCCGACCGACCGCATCTGCACGCCGAGTTCGTCGCTGTCGTCGGGGAACTTCTCGAAATCCCAGCGCGGCACCTTCGTCACGACGTAGTCGATCGAGGGCTCGAAGCAGGCGGGCGTCTTTTTGGTGATGTCGTTCGGGATCTCGTCGAGCGTGAAGCCGACGGCCAGCATCGCGGCGATCTTCGCGATCGGGAACCCGGTCGCCTTCGAAGCCAGCGCCGAACTGCGCGACACGCGCGGGTTCATCTCGATCACCACCAGGCGGCCGTCGGCCGGGTTGACCGCGAACTGCACGTTGGACCCGCCGGTTTCGACGCCGATTTCGGTCATGACCGCCCGCGCGGCGTCGCGCATCCGCTGGTATTCCCTGTCGGTCAGGGTCTGCGCCGGCGCCACCGTGACCGAGTCCCCCGTATGCACCCCCATCGGGTCGAGATTCTCGATCGAGCAGACCACCACGAAGTTGTCCCGGCCGTCGCGCATGACCTCGAGCTCGTATTCCTTCCAGCCGATGACGGACTCCTCCACCAGCACCTCGCCGACCGGGCTGAGGTCGAGGGCGCGGGAGACCTTCTCCCTGTACTCCCGACGCCTGTAGACGGTGCCGCCCCCGGTGCCCCCCAGCGTGAAGGCGGGCCGCAGGATGAGAGGGAAATCGATCGAGTCCATGAGGGCAAGGGCGTCCGCGAGGCTGCGCACGATGCGGCCGCGCGGCACCTCCAGCCCGACGCGGCGCATGCTGGCCGCGAACAGGTCGCGGCTTTCGGCCTTCTGTATCGACTCGAACCGGGCGCCGATCAGTTCGACGCCGTGCGCGGCCAAAATCCCCTTCTCGTGCAGCGCGCAGGCCAGGTTCAGGCTGGTCTGCCCCCCCATGGTCGGCAGCAGCGCCTGGGGCTTCTCCCGCTCGATGATCTGCGCGAGGATGTCGGTCGTCAGGGGCTCGATGTAGGTCCGGTAGGCCAGCTCCGGGTCGGTCATGATCGTAGCCGGGTTGGAGTTGACCAGCACGATGCGGTAGCCGAGGGATTGGAGCACGCGGCAGGCCTGCGTGCCCGAGTAGTCGAACTCGCACGCCTGGCCGATCACGATCGGGCCGCTTCCGGTGATCAGGATGGTTTCGATATCGGTTCGTTTTGGCACAAATCGCTCCGTAGGTTCCTGCCGGCGTGCGGCCGCGGCCCGCCCGGGGGGCCTGAGGCCGCATGCCGCCTGGTTCAGTGTTGCCCCATCAGGTCCACAAACCGCCGGAACAGGTACCGGGCGTCGTGCGGGCCCGGGGCCGCTTCCGGGTGGTACTGCACGGAGAACACCGGCAGCTTCCTGTGCGCCATGCCCTCCACCGTCTGGTCGTTCAGGTTCAGGTGGGTGCACACGACGTCGCCCCCCATGGAATCGATGTCGACCGCGTACCCGTGGTTCTGGGCCGTGATCTCCACCCGCCGCGTCTCCAGGTCCATGACCGGATGGTTGCCCCCGTGGTGGCCGTACTTGAGCTTGTAGGTTCTGCCCCCCAGGGCCAGGCACAGGATCTGGTGGCCGAGGCATATGCCGAAGACGGGCTTCCGGCCCAGGAGCTTCCGCGTTTCGGCGACGGCGTAGTCGACCGCGGCGGGGTCTCCCGGCCCGTTGCTCAGGAGAATCCCGTCCGGGTCCCGGGCCAGGACGTCGGCGGCCGGCGTCGACGCCGGGACGACCTCCACGCGGCACCCCGCGCGGACCAGGTTGCGCAGGATGTTGCGCTTGATGCCGTAGTCGTAGGCCACGACGCGGCACCGCCGGCCGGCGGGGGCCATCGGCGCCGGGTGCGGCGCTCCGGGCGACCAGGTGGTTTCGGTCCAGGCGTACGGGGCGGCGCAGGTGACCTCCCGCACCAGGTCGCGGCCGTCGAGCGTCGGGTACGCTGCCGCGCGCGCGGCCAGGGCGGCCGGGTCCGCGCCCGCCGTGGAGATGATGCCGGTCTGCGCCCCCGTCTCCCGCACGTGCCGCGTCAGAGCGCGCGTGTCCACCCCCGCGATGCCCACGACGCCGTGCCGGCGGAGGTAGCGGTGCAGGTCCGTCCGGCTGCGCCAGTTGCTGGGCGCCGGGCAGTCCTCGCGCACCACGAAGCCGGCCAGGGCGATCCGGTCGGCTTCACCGTCCTCGGGGTTCAGGCCGTAGTTGCCGATCAGGGGATAGGTCATGGTGACGATCTGCCCCCGGTAGGAAGGATCGGTCAGGACCTCCTGGTACCCCGTCAGCGACGTGTTGAACACCACTTCGCCCAGGGCCTCCCCCGTTGCCCCGACCGACCGGCCCGAAAACGTGCGGCCGTCGGCCAGTGCCAGAATCGCTTGGGTCAGATTGCGCATCGGTTCCTCTATGGGTCAGGTGCTTGGTTCCTAAGGACGGCGGCGCGGACGAGCTCGCAGAACAGCGGCGCCGGCGCCTCCAGTTTGCTCGTCAGCTCGGGGTGAAACTGGCACGCGAGAAAATACGGGTGATCCTCGAGCTCGACGACCTGCATGATCCTGCCGGACGGATCGTGCCCGGAGAAGACCATGCCGGCCGCCTCCAGGCGCCCTACATACTCGGGGTTGACCTCGTAGCGGTGGCGGAACCGCTCCCGGATCCTCAGGCTCCTGTAGAGACGGGACGCTTTGGAATTCTCCCGCAGGATGATGTCGTGGCCGCCCAGCCGCATGGTCCCCCCCTTCTGGGTGACGCCGGCCTGCTCGGGCAGGATGCAGACGACCGGGTCGGCGACCTCGACGCCCTCCTCGGCCGCCTCGGTGGTGTGCGCCCCGGGCAGGCCGAGGACGTGCCGGGCGTACTCCACCACGGCCAGCTGCATGCCGTAGCAGATCCCCAGGAAGGGGATCCCCCGTTCGCGGCAGTGGCGTATGACCTGGATCTTCCCCTCGATCCCGCGTGCGCCGAAGCCTCCCGGGACGATCACGGCGTCGACGCGTCCCGCAAAGTCCTCGCCGACGACGGCGGCGCCCTCGAGGGCCGCCGTATCGAGCCACTCGATCTCGATCCGCGCGTTGACGTGCGCCCCGCTGTGGCGGATGGCCTCGATGACGCTGGCGTAGGAGTCGTGCAGGTTCGTGTACTTGCCGCAGATGGCCACCCGGACCGTCGGGCCGGTCGGGTCGAGCAGGCGGTCGACCAGGCGGCGCCACTCGGTCAGCTGCGGCGGGGAGTAGATGGTGAGCCGCTTGTGGACGATTTCGGTCAGGCCCTCCTCCTCGAAGACCAGCGGGATCTGGTAGACCGAGGGCACGTCCAGGCCCGATATCACGGCGGTCTTGTCGATGTTGCAGAACAGGGCGATCTTCTGCTTGATCTTCTCCGTCAGCCGCTCCGCGCACCGGCCGACGATGACGTCGGGCCGTATGCCGCGCTCGTTGAGCAGCTTGACCGACTGCTGGGTCGGCTTCGATTTCTGCTCTTCGACGCCGGCGGGGATGGGGATGTAGGTCAGAAGGACGATGAGAACGTTGGCCTCGCCGACTTCCTGGCGCAGCTGGCGCACCGCCTCCAGGTACAGCTCGTTCTCCATGTCCCCGACGGTGCCCCCGATCTCGATCAGGCCGATGTCGGCCTGCAGCCGCCCGGGGATCTCGTAGAACCACTCCTTGATGACGTCGGTCACGTGCGGGATCAGCTGGACGGTCTGCCCGAGGTAGAAGCCCTCGCGCTCCTGCTCGAGGATGGTCTTGTAGACCTTGCCCATGGTCAGGTTCCACTCGAAGCGGCCCGTCAGGCCGAGGAAGCGCTCGTAGTGGCCGAAGTCCATGTCCACTTCGCCGCCGTCGTCGAGGATGAAGACCTCGCCGTGCTCGATCGGATTCATCGTGCCGGGGTCCGTGTTGAGGTACCCGTCGCACTTGATGGGGACGACCATCAGGCGGGAGTTGAGCAGCTTGCCGATGGATGCGGCCGCGATCCCCTTCCCCAGGCCGGAGATGACGCCGCCGACGACGACGATGTACTTGGTGTGGAGGCGGGCCCAGTCGACGGCCCGCCTCCACTCCCGGCCCCGTTTCAGCGTGGCCACCGCCGAAGTGTCCGGCTGCTGGGCTTCCTGCTCGGCCAAAAACTCCTCCAGGTCCTTGAGGCTAATGCGGTATTGGCCGCGGTTGCCCACCTTGATCGACCGTAATTCGTTCGATTTTACCCATCGGCGGACAGTGCTGACCGATATTTTCAATCGATCCGCCACATCCTCCAGAGTAAGCAGCTGATCATTGCCTTCCATGGGCCAATACTCCTCATTGATGGTCAATGCTGCCCAATACTACTTCCCACCGCGGCAGAGGTCAAGAACTCTCTGCAATTATATGCATCTGTGCCAAGTGCGTGCCCTGGCCGCGGCAGGGGGGGGAAACGGGCCCGACCGTCTACGGCGCCCGAAGACGCCCCCGCCGCGGTGGCCGGGGCCTCAACAATACATATTGGTAGGAAATCCGGCCACAGAAATACATTTATGTAGAGATGCCCGAAAACTCCGGCGACGCTTTCTTTTCATAAAATACTGTTTTTATGCTATGTTGCGGGGATATGCCGTAGCGGGGCGTTTTTGGCCTGTCGATTGCTTAAAGAATACTGCGGACCGGAGGAGGCGTGGATAGCCCGGCCTCCCGACTTGATGAAAGGATATCGAACCGATGAGTATTTCGCGCATGAATGCCATTGCGGCCGTCACCAATTACAAGCCAATCGAGAAACCCCTGAATTTTGCGGAAACGCCGTCGAAGGACCTGTTCGGCGTCAACGTCTTCAGCGACGCCGTCATGAGGGAGCGCCTGCCGAAGGCCGTCTACAGGGCCGTCCGCCGCACCATCGACAACGGGGAGAAGCTCGACATCACCGTCGCGGACGCCGTTGCCGCCGCGATGCGCGACTGGGCCATCCGGAAGGGGGCGACGCACTACGCCCACGTCTTCTACCCGCTGACCGGGCTGACGGCCGAGAAGCACGACAGCTTCCTCGAGCCCGACGGCCACGGGGGCGTGCTGGCCGAGTTCTCCGCCCGGCAGCTGATCCAGGGCGAACCCGACGCGTCGAGCTTCCCGTCCGGGGGCCTGCGGGCCACGTTCGAGGCGCGCGGCTACACGGCATGGGACGTGACGAGCCCCGCCTACATCCTCGAGAACCCGAACGGCACCACCCTGTGCATCCCCACGGCCTTCTGCTCCTGGACCGGGGACGCCCTGGACAAGAAGGTCCCCCTGCTCCGCTCCATGCAGGCGCTCAACGCCATGGCCCGGCGCATCCTGCGGCTCTTCGGGGACGCCGATCCCGGCCTGGTGTACTCCACCGCGGGCTGCGAGCAGGAGTATTTCCTGATCGACCGGAACTTCTTTTTCGCCCGGCCCGACCTGATCAACGCCGGGCGCACCCTGTTCGGGGCCAAGCCGCCCAAGGGGCAGGAGCTGGAGGACCAGTATTTCGGATCGATCCCCGACCGCGTGCTCGCCTGCATGCTCGAGACCGAGCGGGAGCTCTACAAGCTCGGCGTCCCGGTCAAGACCCGGCACAACGAGGTGGCCCCTGGGCAGTACGAGATCGCCCCGGTCTATGAAAACGCCAACCTGGCGACCGACCACCAGTACCTGGTGATGCTCACCCTGCAGCGCGTGGCGCAGAAATACGGGATGGCCTGCCTCCTGCATGAGAAGCCGTTCGCGGGGATCAACGGTTCCGGGAAGCACCTGAACTGGTCGCTCGGGACCAGCCGGGCGAACCTGCTGGAGCCGGGCACCACCCCGCACAGCAACATGCAGTTCCTCGTGTTCTGCGCGGCCGCCGTCCGCGCCGTGCACCTGCACGGGGACCTGCTGCGCGCGACCGTCGCGCACTCGGGCAACGACCACCGCCTCGGGGCGAACGAGGCGCCCCCGGCCATCATCTCGGTGTACCTCGGCGAGCAGCTCACCGACATTTTCGAGCAGATCGGCAACGGGGGGGCGAAGAGCTCCAAGAACCCCGGCTCCCTCAACGTCGGGGTCGACACCCTGCCCGCCTTCCCGAAGGACGCCGGCGACCGCAACCGCACGAGCCCGTTCGCCTTCACCGGGAACAAGTTCGAGTTCCGCGCCGTCGGCTCCAGCCAGTCCGTGGCCGGCCCCCTGGTCGCGCTCAACACGATCATGGCCGAGTCGCTCGACTACATGGCAACGGCGCTCGAACGGAAGACCAAGGGCGATCCGGCCAGGCTCAACGCCGCCGTGCAGGGGCTGCTCGAGCAGATCGTCCGCGACCACGGCGCCATCATCTACAACGGCGACAACTACGTCCCGGCCTGGCACAGGGAGGCCGAAAAGCGCGGCCTGCCGAACCTCCGCAACACGGTGGAGGCGCTGCCCGCGCTCATCGACAAGAAGAACACCGGCCTCATGGAGAAGTACCATGTGCTCTCCAGGAGGGAGATGGAGAGCCGGTACGAAATCTACATGGAGCGCTACGTCAAGGACATCGCCGTCGAAAGCCGGCTGACCCTGGAGATCGCGAAAACCTCCATCTTCCCGGCGGCCGTCAACTACCAGTACCAGCTCGCGTCGACCGCCCTGGCCCTGAAACAGCTCGACAAGACCGTCTGCACGACCATGCTCGACGAGGTGAACGTGCTGGTCAAGGACCTGCAGGATGCCATCCGCGTCCTGGAGGCGGCCCTGGAAAGCCACGAGGAGGGGTCGACGCTCGACCATGCCAAACACGCGCGGGACCACGTCCTGCCCGCCGTGGCCGGCGTCCGCACGATCGCCGACAAGCTCGAATGCATCGTGTCGGACGAGTGCTGGCCGCTGCCGACCTACCAGGAGATGCTGTTCATCAAGTAGCCGGCGCCGGGGGCGCCGGCTCGGGGCCTAGGCGCGGAAACGGCGGCAGTCGATGCCGTGCTTTTTCACCTTGTAGTTCAGGATCCGCTCCGTGGTCTGCAGCAGCCGCGCCGCCTTGCTGCGGTTGCCGCGGGTGGACTTCAGGACGTCCTGGATCAGATCCTTCTCGTAGGAGGCGAGCGCGTCCGCAAGCGACATTTTCATGCCGGTGCCGGAAGCCTCCGCCGTCTGCAGGGTGGGCGGCAGGTGGTGGCCGTGGATGACGTTGCCGTCGCAGACCAGGACGGCGCGCTCGATGGCGTTCTCGAGCTCGCGGACGTTCCCGGGCCAGTGGTAGCTCATCAGCATGTCGATGGCGGGCGTCGAGATGCGCTTGATCGTCTTGTTGTGCTCCTTGGTGTACTTCTCCAGGAAGTGGTCGGCCAGGGCCATGACGTCGGGCTTGCGCTCCCGCAGCGGCGGGATGAAGATCGTGTAGACGTTCAGGCGGTAGAAGAGGTCTTCCCGGAACCCCCCGTCGGCGATGGCCTTCTCCAGGTCCATGTTGGTCGCGGCGATCAGCCGCACGTTGGTCTTCAGCGTCTGGGTGCTCCCGAGCCGCTCGAACTCCCGCGCCTGCACGACGCGGAGCAGCTTCACCTGCGTGGCCAGGTTCAGGTCGCCCACCTCGTCCAGGAACAGGGACCCCCCCTCGGCCAGCTCGAAGCGCCCCGGCTTGCGCGCCTGGGCGCCCGTGAAGGCGCCCTTTTCGTAGCCGAACATCTCCGACTCGATCAGGGTGTCGGGCAGGGCGGCGCAGCTGACCTTGACGAAGGGCTTTTTCGCCCTCGGGGAGTTGTAGTGGATGGCGTGCGCGACCAGTTCCTTCCCCGTCCCGCTCTCCCCCCGGATCAGGACCGTCGTGTTCGTCCCGGTGACCTGGGTGATCTGCTCGAAAACCTGCCGCATGCCGCCGCTGCTCCCCACCATATGGGAAAAGTCGTAGCGCTCCCGCAGCTCCTTGCGCAGGTGGGTGTTTTCCTCCACGAGGCGGTGGGTCTCGGCCTGGATCAGGTGCTCGACCCGGACCGCCTGGCCGATCATGGACGCGACGACGCTCAGGAACTTCACGCTCCGGTCGTAGTCCCGGTCCTTGCGGAAGCGCACGTCGACCCCGAGCGCCCCGACCACCTTGCGGCCGACGAGGATCGGCACGGAGATGTAGCTCCCCTCCTGCTTGAGGTTCTGCCGCTTCACCGCACGGTTGAGCAGCATCGGCTCCCGGCTGACCTGGGGCACGATGACGGGCTTCCCGCTCTCGACGACGCGCCCCGTGATGCCCTCGCCGATGCCGTAGTGCGCCCGCTGCCCCTCGGCCGGGACGCCGTTGGACGCCTCGATGTACAGCTCGGAATCCGGGCCCATCAGGGTGACGGTGCTCGACAGCACCCCGTGGCGCTTCTCGAGGATCTCCAGGATCCGGTGCAGGGAGTGCTTCAGGTTGAGCGCCCCGGAAAGGGGGCGGCTCATTTCGAGCAGCGTGGTCAGGCTCTTGGTATCGGCAGGTTCTTTTGCGAGCATTCCAGCCTCCGACGAAACTGTACCACTGCAATGCGAATGTTACAAAATTGTTTTCCCTATTTTTCTCGCGGCAACCCGGGAAAACCCGTAGGCGGGGGCGCCTCGACTGGGGTAGACTTGGGGTATTGGGCCACGCGGGGCCGGCCCGGGCGGCCGCCCCGCATTCCGACGAACCCCCTTCGAGGGACCACGCATGCACAAAGCCGCCGCTCTCCTTCTCTCCGTTGCCGCCGGCATCCTCCCCCTGCCGGGGCAGGAGCCGGGATCCGGCCCCGGGGCCTCCCCCGAAGGCCGCCGGTGCCTCCAGTGCCACTCCGCGGCCAACCCCGGGATTGCGGCCCAGTGGTCCGAGAGCGCCCACGCCCGGGCCGGCGTGGACTGCTACGCGTGCCACCGCGCCGCGGACGGCGACCCGGCCGCCTTCGACCACAACGGGCAGAGGATCGCCGTCATCGTCAGCCCGGACTACTGCGCGCGCTGCCACTCGGCCGAGGCCGCGGAGTTCAAGAAAAGCCGCCACTCCCGGGCCGCGGAGTTTATCGGGTCCCTCGACAACATCCTGGGGGAGATCGTCGAGGGGGGGCCCGCGGTCAACAACGGCTGCCGCCAGTGCCACGGCAGCGAGGTCCCGGCCGGCTCCGGCGGGAAATTCCCGCACGACGCCTGGCCCAACAGCGGGATCGGGCGCGTCAACCCCGACCTCAGCCGGGGTTCCTGCGCCGCCTGCCACGGGCGGCACAGCTTCAGCTCGGCCCAGGCGCGGCACCCGGAAAACTGCGGGAAATGCCACATGGGCCCCGACCACCCGCAGGCTGAGATCTACGCCGAGTCCAAGCACGGCATCCAGTTCCGCGCCAACATCGACAGGATGAACCTCGAGGCGAAACCCTGGGTCCTCGGCAAAGACTACACGGCCGCCCCGACCTGCGCGACCTGCCACATGGGCGCCACCTCCGGCCGCGCCGTCACCCACGACGTCGGCGACCGGATCAGCATCACCCTGCGCCCGCCCGTCAGCGTCCGGCTCGAGAACTGGGAGACGCGGCGCCGGGAGATGCGCCGCGTCTGCTCGAGCTGCCACGGCGCCGGCTGGGTGGACAATTTCTACCGCCAGTACGAGGACACCGTCGACCTGTACAACGAGAAGTTCGCCGAGCCGGCCCGCGTCCTCATCGACAGGCTCTCGGCCGCCGGGAAGCTGACGCCGAGTTTGTTCGACGACGAACTCGAGTGGGTCTACTTCGAGCTGTGGCACCACGAGGGCCGGCGCGCCCGCATGGGGACCGCCATGATGGGGCCCGACTACACGCAGTGGCACGGCTTCTACGAGGTGGCGAAGCACTTCTACACCGCCCTGGTCCCCGGGGCCGAGAAGCTCCTGCCGGGCGTCGCCGCGGACATCCTCGAGACCGACCACCACAAGTGGACCGGGGGCATGACCGCCGAGCAGATCGAACGGCAGCTCGAGTTCTACCGCGAACGGTACCGGCAGTGACCGCCGCCGCTTTACAGAGCAGGGGGACGGGCCTGGAAAACCCGCGGATCCGCGCAGTTCTCTTGTTCATCCTGGTGCTGCTCTTCGGGGTTCTCCTGTCGGGCGGGTACCTCCTGGACCGCGAAAAGCCGCCGATCCCGGCCGTGGTCGAGACCGGGCAGGGGGAGGCGCTGTTCACCGGCGGGGACATCCTCGAAGGCCAGACCTATTTCTACAGCCGGGGCGGGCAGCACATCGGGAGCATCTGGGGGCACGGGGCCTATCTGGCCCCGGACTGGTCCGCCGACTACCTGCACCGCATGGGCCTGTTCGTGGCGGCGAGGCATCGCGGCGTCGATCCCGGGGAGGCGGCCGACTTCACCCAGGAGGACCTCGGGCGGCTCGACGCCCCGGAGCGTGCGCGCCTGGGCGCCCTGGTGGCGGGGGAGCTCAAGGCCAACCGCTACGACCCCGGCTCCGGGCATCTGGTCTTTACCCGGCACCAGGCCGAGGCGCACGCGCACCTGGAGCGGTACTACACGGATCTTTTCCGCGGCGGCAACGCGCGGATGGGACTGCAGCCGGGCATCGTCACCTCCGGGGAGCAGGGGAGGCAGGTCGCGGCCTTCTTCTCCTGGCTGGCCTGGGCCGCCGCGGCCCTCCGCCCCGGGCAAGGGCACACCTACACCTCCAACTGGCCCTACGACCCGCTGGTGGGCAACCGGGCGCTCCCGGGGTCCCTGATCTGGTCGATCGTGAGCGTCGTCCTGCTCCTGCTCGGCATCGCGGGCGCCGTCTTCCTCTACCAGCGCCACATCCGCGACGACGGGTACGGGCTCCGTCCGCCGCCGGATCCGCACGCCGCCCTGCCGACGGCGAGCCAGAGGGCGACGCTCGCCTTTTTCCTCGTCGCCGCGGCGCTGCTCGTTCTGCAGGTGGCGATGGGATCCCTCACGGGGCACTTCACCGTCGAGGGGACGGAGTTCTTCGGCGCGGACATCGGCGGGTTCATGCCCTACGCGGCGGCGCGCACCTGGCACCTGCAGCTCGGCGTGTTTTTCATCGCGACCTGTTTTTTGGCCGCGGGACTGTTCCTGGGGCCGCTGATCGGCCGGGAGCCCCGGCACCAGGGCGGGATGGCATGGGCGCTGCTGGGCGCCCTGGTCGTGGTCGTCCTCGGATCCCTCGGCGGAACCTACGCCTCGGTCCTCGGCATGTTCGGCCGCGACGGCTTCCTGTTCGGCCACCAGGGGTACGAGTACATCGAGCTGGGGAGGGTCTGGCAGATCCTGCTCGCCGCCGCCATGATCCTGTGGCTGGTCCTGGTGGTGCGGGCCATCCGCCCGGCGCTCGGCGGCGAACAGGACGCCGGCGGCATCACCCACCTGCTGCTCTACAGCGCGGTCAGCATCCCCGCCTTCTACATGGCGGGGCTTCTCTACGGGGAGGGGAGCCACCTGTCGAACGCCGAATATTGGCGCTGGTGGGTCGTGCACCTGTGGGTCGAAGGCTTCTTCGAGGTCTTCGCCACCGTCTTCATGGCGTTTCTCCTGGCGCGCATCGGCGTCGTCGGCGACCGCTTCGCGCTGCGCACCGTCTACTTCAGCATCTTCCTCTACCTCGGCAGCGGGGTCCTGGGCACATTCCACCACCTCTACTGGGCCGGGGCGCCGACGCCCCTGATCGCCCTGGGCGCCGTCTTCTCGGCGCTCGAGGTGGTGCCGCTGTCCATCCTCGGCTTCGAGGCGGCGCACAACCTGCGGGCGGCCAAATCCGGCCGGCACCGCCCGTACCGCTGGCCGATATATTTTTTCGTGTCCGTCGCCTTCTGGAACATGCTGGGCGCCGGCGTGTTCGGGTTTCTAATCAACCCCCCGATCGTGCTCTACTACGTCCAGGGCATCAACACGACCCCCATCCACGCGCATACCGCGCTGTTCGGCGTCTACGGGCTGCTGGCGATCTCGCTCATGCTCTTCTCCATGCGCCACATCGTCGGCCGGAACGCGTGGTCGGACCCGTTGCTCGGCTGGAGCTTCTGGGGGCTCAACGGGGGCCTGGCGCTGATGACGTTCGTGAGCCTCGTGCCGTCGGGTTTCTACCAGTTCTACTGGGCGGTCCGGGAGGGCCTGTGGTACGCGCGCAGCCCGGAGATCGCCTCCGGCGACGTGCTCCGCGCCCTGGCCTGGGCCCGCGTCGCCCCCGACGTCGTGTTCGCCATCGGGGCCCTGGCGCTTGCCGCCTTCGTCGTCCGGGCCCTGTGGCTCGGCCGCGGCGGTTTCGGGGGCCGGACCCGCTAGGGCCGCCGGCCGCGCGGATGTTTTTCCGCCCCGCAGGAACCGGGTTGTGCTACAAATAGAGGCAGACCCGGCAGCCCGATTCCGCCGATCCGCTTGCGGAGCGAAAGCGTTTCAGGGTGGAGTCACGAACCGAAAGTCATCGATACGTCTGCAGACAAGAGGAGGTGGTCCCATGAATATCCCCATGCATCGATTCCCCTACACGAAACTGACGAAACAGCAGATCGGCCAAAAGCTCAAGGCCGCCGAATCCGGCCCGGCGTGCGCCTCCGCCCTGTCCGATGCTCTCGCCGGCAAGTCCCTGAAAATCGTGACCGACGGCGGGCCGGTCCTCGACTACGCCTTCAGCGACAAGAACCGGCTGACGCTCTCGGAGGACGGCGGCGCCCGCGTCGCGGCCGGGTACGGGGCGCTCACGCTCCAGAAGGGGATCTTCTTCTCCCACATGATCCCCGGCGCCCAGAAGGGCTACAACGTGTTCGTGGACACCGCGACGAATCGCGCCACCGTATTTGAGGTGTGGCTCTCGAGCGGCAGGAAGGAAAAGACCCTGGGGGGCAAGGAGATCGTGGTGGACGACCGCGAGGTGCAGCGGCACATCCACTTCGGCTACGTCGACGTCGCCGGGCAGAAAGCGCCCGAAGGCCGCCACCACCTCACGAACAGGATCGAGGGCAAGGGGATGTACTGGAAGCAGGACACCGGCATCGAGACCCTCGAATTCTACGCCTCGGTCGTCTCGTCGAACTTCGTCGAGCTGACCCGGCACGCGGACGACCTCAGCTACTGCAGCCCGTCCGACTACGTGCTGGTCAACGACAACATGTTCCTCTACGACCGGACCGAGTGCGAATTCTCCGGCATCTTCACCCTGTTCGCAGCGGACCTGTTCACCGAAACCCAGGCGGGGGTGCGCCTCGGCTTCAACGAGAAGGACGAGCTGGAGTACTACCTGTTCCGCGGCGCGGGGAAATTCGTGGGCCAGCTGGCCTACCTCGAGCCCTTCGACGACCACGGCAAAAAGCCCATGGTGGTCCAGGCGGCCTCGGACCCCCAGTCCCCCGGGAAGGGGCAGCGGCTTGCCTACCGCCCCGTCAGGGATTTCCAGCACATGACCGACGAGGAGGTGCACCGGGCGGCGCTCAAGAGCACCACGGCGTTCGGCGGCGGGATGGAGGCGGTGCAGGCCTCCTCCGGGAACAACCTGCCCTTCACCGACCTGCTCGTCGGCAAGGAGTTCACGCTCCGCTACGACAACGGCGGCCCCGTCCGGCAGTACAGGATCGCCGAGAAGTACAAGCTCCGGTACAGGGAGGACGGCGAGGCCGGCTGGCACGAGGAGCCCTACCGGGCCTACGAGGCCGACGAGAAACTGGTGTGGTTCAGCCACCTTCTGGCCGACAGCAAGCCCCGCGCGAGCGTGCAGGTCGCCCTGGACCTGTGCAACGGCCTGACCACCTGCATCCACTCCCGGATGGGGACCCCGTACTTCGGGAACGAGACGTCCTACTACGCCATCTTCGGCGTGGCCGAGATGGAGGGGCTCAAGCCCCCGCAATACGTGCGCCACGAGTTCACCGACGAACTGGTGGGCCACGCATACTCCTGGTCCTATTCGGACCAGATGACTTCGATGCACATCTACACCACCCCCCACTCCTCCTCCTGGACCATCTTCACGGAAAACCAGACCATGGGGGCCCAGTGGTGCGCCCCGTGCCTGTACGTCAAGGTCCGGGACAACGTCTACATCTTCACCATCAACGAGGAAGCCTGCAACGGCGCCCAGATGATCGTCATGATCAACACGAAAACAACGCACGACTGCGGCTTCGGGTTCTCCGGCGGGGCCGGGGGGGTCAACCTCAGCCTGACGGGGGCGATCGGCCGCCACATCGGGCAGTACGACGTCAGGGAGTACTTCGGCTCGAAGGTGCGCAGAAAAGGGGCGTGACACGGAAGCGCCCAAAACGGCACCGGCCCGTCGCGGAGCCTCCGCCGGGCCGGATCCGGGGCGGGGCCGCTTCGTCTGGAGGGCCGCGCCGGCCGGCCTGAAAACAGGGAGGGACCATGAGCGAGATCATCAAACCCGCGGCGGCCTGGTGCGCCGCCGTCCTCGAGGGGATAGGGATCGGCCTCATCACGCTGCTCGCGGTCCATGCGCTCGTCACGGCCGCCGCCCGGCTGCTGAAAAAGCAGCCCGGGGTCAGGACCTACCGGGACCTCCGCCAGTCCCTGGGCCGGGGCATCCTGCTCGGGCTCGAGTTTCTCATCGCGGCCGACATCATCTACACCGTCGCCATCGAGCTGACGTTCGAGACGATAGGCGCCCTGGCCGTCGTCGTGCTCATCCGTGCGTTCCTGAGCCTGACGCTGGAGGTGGAGATCGAAGGCAAATGGCCCTGGCGCCGCCACCCGCAGGACGGGGCCCGTCCATGACAGGGCCCGTCTAGGACGGGGCCCGTCCAGGACGGGGCCCGATGCGGCAAACCCAAAACCGGGGGGATCCTCGTGACAGATGCTGCAGGCGAACAACCGGGCGTGGAAGTCAAGAAAACCATCTGCTGGCCGTCCCCGGGCTGCCACTGCAACTGCGGCCTGCTCGTTACGGTCCGGGACGACAAAATACTGGACATCCGGGGCAACCCCGAGTTCCCCTACAACCGCGGCGCCGTCTGCGCCGAGCGCCTGCCGCACTTCCGCCGGTGGCTGGACCATCCCGACCAGCTGATGCACCCGCTCAAGCGGCTGGGCGCCCGCGGAGAGAACCGCTGGGAGAGGATATCCTGGGAGCAGGCGCTCGACGAGATCGCCGCGAAGCTCGAGGCGATCAAGGCCGGCTACGGCGCCGAAAGCCTTTCGACCATCGAGGGGACCTACCGCTCGGACTTCTACGCCATCCGCGCGCGTTTTTTGAACCTGTTCGGCAACCCGGGCAACGTGGGCGCCGCCGGGACCGCCTGCGCCTGCAACAAGGTCGCGCTGGCCGTCGCCCTGGCCGGCGCGAACATCCCGTGCATCCTGGCGCCCCCCCTCAAGCGTCTCAACTGCCTGGTGCTGCTCGGGAGGGACTACACGGACGCGAACCCGGTCCGCCGGCGCCCCATGCAGAAGTGGCGCGCCCGCAACCCCGAAGCCAAGCTCATCGTCGTCGACCCGCGCGAGACCGCGATGGCGAAGACGGCCGACATGTGGCTGCAGATCCGGCCCGGCACCGACGCCGCCCTGCTCATGGCCTGGATCCACGTCATCATCGAACGCGGCCTCTGGGACCGCGAATTCGTCCGGGAGTGGACCCACGGGTTCGAGCAGCTCCGGCAGCGCGCGGCGGAGTACACGCCCGATCGGGTGGCCGCCGTCACCTGGATCCCGGCCGGGCAGATCGTCGCCTCGGCCCTGGCCTACGCCGGCAGCCGCCCCGGGTGCATCAACAGCGGCCTGGCCCCCGACCAGCTGGGGCGCAACGCCACGCGCGTCGAGCAGGCCAAGCTCTGCCTGCACGCCATCACCGGGAACATGCGCGCCGCAGTGCCCGGCATGGCGCCCGAAGGCCCGGGGCCCGTCATCGGCGGGGTGATGGCCGTGCGCGACTCCATGATGCAGATGGCCGAGCTCTGCACCCCGGCCCAGCGCGCCAAACAGCTGGGCAGCGACCGATTCAAGCTGATGACCTGGCCCGGCTACGAGCGCATGAACGCGCTCTACGAGCGGGCCTACGGCGTGCCCCTGCCCATGAGCGGGCACAGCTTCACCGCCCCGGAACCGGCCATCTGGCGCAGCATCGCCGACGGCGTCCCCTATCCCACGAAGGCGCTCATCACCTGGGGCAGCAACCCCCTGCTCAATGCGGCCAACACCGGGATGGTCTACAGGGCCCTGCGGAGCCCCAACCTGGACCTGCACGTGGTCCTCGAGCACTTCATGACGCCGACGGCGATGCTGGCCGACTACGTGCTTCCGGCGGCCAGCAAGCTGGAGCGGGGGACGCTTTCGACGATGGAGGACTTCACCTCGGTCTTCGTCGCCGGCGAGCGGGCGGTCCCGCCGGCCGGCGAGCGCAAACCCGACTACTATTTCTTCCGCGAGCTCGCCATCCGCCTCGGTTTCGGGGAGCACTTCCCCTGGAAGACCGAGGAGGAGCTGTACGACTACCGGCTCCGGCCGCTGGGCATCACGTTCCGGGAGGCGGCCAGGGAGCGCTACGTGATCGCCGGCCCGGAACCCTGGACCTACGACAGGATCAACCCCCGCACCGGCCGGCTCACCGGGTTCGCGACCCAGAGCGGCAAGTTCGAGCTCTATTCCAACCTGCTCGAGCAGCTGGGGTACGATCCCCTGCCCTACTACGAGGAGCCCCCGGAAAGCCCGGTGGCGACCCCGGAGATCGCGGCGGAGTACCCCCTGATCCTGATCAACGGGGGGCGGTTCCTGCCGCAGTTCCAGTCCGAACACCGCCAGTTCGGCATGGGGCTGCGCGAGCAGCACCCCGACCCCCTCCTGCAGATCCACCCGGAAACCGCCGCCCGGCTCGGCATCCGCGAGGGCGACTGGGCCAGGATCGAGACCCCGCGCGGCGCCATCGTCATGAAGGCGCACTGCACCGGCGGGATCGACCCGCGGGTGGTGCACGCGGAGCACAACTGGTGGTTCCCCGAGCAGCCCGGGGCCGAGCCGTGCCTGCACGGCCTGTGGCAGTCGAACGTGAACGTGCTGACGACCGACGAGCCCGACGCCTGCGACCAGGTCACCGGGAGCTGGCCGGGCAGAGGGCTGATGTGCCGGGTGAGCCCGGTCGCCCCGGGGCCGTCGCCGCGCCAGGTCGGCCTCGGACGCGTCCCGTGACGGGGACGGAATCCCGCCGGGAGGATCCGGCCGGGGCGGCGGCCGGCTAATGCTTGAAGACGACGAGCCTCGTTTCGACCCCCCCGATCCTTCCCAGCGCCCTCTGCAGCCGGCGCGCCCCGGCCTCGTTGACGATGTCGAGGATCAGAATCCCTTCGGGGGACGAATACCCCCGGGCCACCTCGTGGAGGCCGAGCCTCGTTTTGATGACGTCGCCGTGCTGCGACAGGTACTTCTGGATGAGCCCGGCTTCCTTCAGGCGGTCCGTGACATGGACCGCCAGTATGCTGTGCGACGACTTTTTCACGGCCATGGTTTTCTCCCTCCGGCGGATGCATCCGCGATACGGGACTTCTCCGGCATTGCCTGACCCAAAGCCTACAGGCTCCCGGGGCCGATGTCATCGCTTTTCTTCGATTCCGGATCCCCCGGTTGCGGCCTTGTCCCCTGTGCCCGCGCCGGCCGCGATTTTCCTTCCGTACGCCCCGGCCGGCGGCGTATACCCGGCTTCATAATCCTCTGATTTGTATCCGACAACTCGAAAGCGGTCTATTCCGGGAGGGCGTATGTCCATGATTGGAAAGTCGCTTGCTCACTATGAAATCACCGGCAGCATCGGCAAAGGCGGGATGGGGGAGGACGCGCTGCTGGCAGCGGACCCGGAGCGGATGATGTTGCCCTGGGACCTGGCCCGCGGTGGACAAGGGGCGGTGGCAGGTCTCCACCAACGGCGGCAGCGCCCCGCTGTGGGCGCCCGGCGGCCGCGAACTGTATTATTTCGGGGAGGACGACGCCTCCGCGATGGCCGTGGCGGTGGAAACGGGGGAGGCCTTCAGCGCGGGGACCCCGAAGAGGCTGTTCTCCCGGGCCCCCTACCTGGGAGGCGGCGCCACTCCCGGCATCTCCTGGGACATCCACCCGGACGGGAGGCGGTTTCTCATGCTGAAGCGGGAGGAGGCCTCCGCCGGCGGATCCCCGTTCGCGCTGCGTGATCTCCGCACGATCCACATCGTCCTGAACTGGTTCGAAGAGCTCAAGCGGCGCGTCCCGGCGCACTAGCCCGGAATCCGGTCCCCGGAAGCCCCCAGCCCGCCTGTTTCCGGGGCCGTCTACGGGGCGGCCTCCCGCGGTTTGCGCTACCCATTAAATTTCCGGCAAACCAGCAGAATCCTTATCGTTTCCGGCTTTCCGGCCGATAAGGAATTCCAGCGGCATCGGGAACGCGATCGCCGGGGCGGCCAGACCATGGGGCGCCGCGATCGCACGCGGGAAAGGAGTGGGCCATGAAACATCCGGGTGGGACTAGGTCGAGACCGGCCGGGGCGGCGGCGCTGCCGCCGGCCCTGTTCTTGCTTTGTGTGCTGGCGGCGGGCCCGTCACTGGCCGACATCATCGTCACCGACGGCCTCGACTACGCCCTGGGCCTCAACGACGGCGCCTACATCACCGACAGCCGGGCGCACGCTTCGGAATTCGCCGCGCGGGACATCACCCGGCACCGGCCGAACACGGACGGGGCCGGGGAGGCCACCCGTGCGTTCACCCTCGACGACATCGCCATTATCGAAAGCGGCGGCGACCGGTTCTTCAACTTCACCTACGATTCCCAGGAAGTGAACAGGATCTCGGGCGCGGGGGACCCGCAGATCACCCTCGAGGCCATCGCCATCAGCGCCGGCGGTTTCCTCATCTGGAGCTCGGCCGAACCGATCGTCCTGAACCCCAACGACGGCGCCACCGCCTATACGGCGACCCACCACGCGGCCGGGGGCGACCTGGAGCTCTATGTCCCGGTCTCCCTCTTTTACGGGAAGGGCCTGACGGGGAGCTCCGCCCTGGACCTGTATTCGAGCGTCTCGGGCAACGACGCCGCGCACGAGGAGTGGATCGCGAAAAAGGGGGATGGTCCGGCCTTCTCCAGTTACAGCGGCCTGTTCGAGGATGTTCCCGAACCGGCCATCCTGCTGCTGGTGTTCTTCGGCCTGATCGGGGTGATGATACTCGAGAGGGCCTTCAACAAATAAGCCCGGGCGGGGGGCGGCGCGCAACGGCGGCCGGGGCCCCGGACACCCGTGCCGGTACGCCGGGGAGCATCCGACGCAAACTCCTTCGAACCGGCCGACAAAGCCGGCGGGCAGGGGACGCAAAGGGTTCTGTCGGGCATCGGCGAAGACGGCTGGACGTCCCGCACCACCGTATGGGCGCAGGACGCGGACGGACAGGAAATCTCATCCATCTTCATCTACGACAGGCAGGAATAGTCCAGCTTCCGCTGATCCCGGGAAAGCCTGCCGGCCGCTTCGGCGCATCATGGACCTTGAGGGTGCCCGGAACCGGGCGACGGGGCCGCGGGGTTCACCCGAGCATCGGATGGGATTCAGGCACCGAATACGACGCGTGGCGGTTGGCCGCAAGCCGCACGAGGTAATGCATCATCTCCGGATACGGCATCCCCGAATAGTCGGCCGCGCAGGCGATGCTGGCGTCGATATCCAGGTCGGCGTTCGGGTTGACGTCCAGGACGTAGAACGTGCCGCCGCGCTCCCGCACGTCGAGCCGCGCGTAATCCCTGCACCCGATGCTCCGGTAGGCCTCCAGGCATATGGTCTCCAGCTCCCGCACCGCCTCGCGGCCCAGGGGGGCCGGGATGCGGCTTTCGATCGTCGTGTAATGCAGGGAACAGGGTTCGAATTTCGAATCGTAGGTGCACAGCCGGTCGTGGATGTCGCTGAAGGCCGAGAAGTCCATTTCAACGACGGGAAGCATTTTGACGGTCCCGTTGCCGCACAGCGGCACGTGGTATTCCCGCCCGTCGATGAAATCCTCGACCATGGCCGGCTGGTTGTACGTCTCCAGGATGAACGCGATCCTCGATTCCAGCTCCTGCCGGTCCAGGACGACGGACTCGGGGTTCAGGCCGGTGCTGCAGTGTTCGAACACGGTCTTGACGATCGCGGGGTAGAGATTCCAGTCGGGGGCGACGGGCTCGCGGTAGACTTTCCAGGCCGGCGTCGGGATCCGATGCCGCGACAGCACGCGCTTGGTTTCGTTCTTGTCGCCCGCGAGCTTCAATACCTCCGGCGTGGACCCCGTATAGGCGAACCCCCGGGACTCGATGATCCCCGCCGCCAGGTGTTCGCTGTGCGGGAGGTCGGGGATGCTTTCGCACTGGTTGAAAACGATCAGATTCTCGGGGGAATGGCGCGACAGCAGTGAATTGAGATCATCATTCCTAACCTCGACGGGCACCACCGGGTGCCCCTTGCACTCCAGGGCCGCCATCATCCGGTCGTTGGAACCCGCGGCGGCCTTCCGGTCCGCATCATCCCATTCGGGATCCATGTTGTAGACGAACAGTACGGGCAAATCTTCGGGCGCACGGTGAACCGTCATTGCAGCTCCCGCCGGCTTGGGTTGAGGATGTGGAGAAATGGCGCTGCGCGAATGAGCTCTTTCCTCCCTGAATGCGTATCGGATTTTTCACGGGCGCCGGAGCCGGGATTCCTCCGGCGCGCCGAGGGCGATTGTACTACAGGTTCGCATACGCCCAAGGGGATTTTGCTGCCCGGCGCACATTTTTTCCCGGGGTCGGCCCGCTCCGTGGCGGGCCCGGCCGGCAGGGGATGCGAGGCGGGTTCGGGATCGAGGCGGGTTCGGGATCGAGGCGGGTTCGGGATCGATGGGGCCGCGGGATCGATGGGGCCGCGGGAGGGCGCGCGATCGTGCCCGTCCCCCGCTGATGAGGATGCCGGGTTTCCCTCCGCCACACCGACGAGTCCCGCCCGGGACCATTCGCGTCCGGGATAGGCGCAGGCATCCGCAGTGCGCGGCGGTATCCCGGCCGGGCCGCAACCGGATTCCTAAAACAATCCCCTTCCGGCCCCGGCCCGATCGGGGCTGTAGGCGGGCGCGTACGGCCGGTGTTGCCGAAAGCGGCGGCCACCGCAAATCCCCGTCCTCACAGAGGCGGCGGGACCGGGCAGGCGGGGGCACCGGGGCGCGGAGGGGAGAACAGGCGGCAACAGCCCCGATCATCCCCCCATCCCCGCCTGGACCCCGCGTCAGAACTCCGGCCTGCGCCGCGCGGTGCTAATCCTGGGGGCTCACATCCCGCACCTGGATGAGCCACTGGCCATCCACACGGACGAGTTCGTTGACTTCCCTGCCCACTCCGGCGATGCTCGGCTGCGCCCCCTGTCCGCCCGCAGACACGTAAGTGAACCAGTACCCGTGAACGACCGCGTGATCCCTGTCGAGGAACTCGATCCAGTGATTGGCGGTCATGTGGTACATCTGCCGCACCTGCGGATTCTCCGTGGAGCCCTCCGGCGGGCTTTTCCTGAAGGCGCCCATCATCGCGAGGAGCGCATCCCGCCCCTTGGTGGCATTGTCTCCCCGGCCGAACTGCCCATCCTCGGCGAATGTGGCGGCATAGGCCTCCGCGTTGCCCGTGTCGAGAGCCCGGGCGTACTGCCACATCAGCTTCTCGATCTGCGCGCGATCCTGGGCCTCGCGCACTACGGCGTTCTCGGCAGCACAGCCGGCCGCAAAAACGGCTGCCGCGGCTGCGGCCCCCGCCCAAAAGATCCTCCATGCCTTCTTCATACGGCTACCTCCCCGCGCCATGTGGCGCCGACATCCGGTTGTCCTCGTAACGGATTCCCCCGCTCCCCGGATTGCCGGATCGCAGGGCGAATGCGTCCTGTGATGTTCAGAATTTGCGTGAACGATTGTACTACAGAACACTCCCCTGCGACAGAAGCGCGGTTCGAGCGCGTGGAATGCGGTTTCGGGGGAAACGCCGGCCCGGTCGGCGCGATCGACATTGTCGGGGCCGGGCACGCCTGCTGCGCCCCTCGGGCGGGCGATGCAGCAGGGTCGCCGGCGGCGGGAACCCGCCGAAGCCGCGCATCCCGGCTCGATGCCGGGATGCGCGGCGCAGGGATCCTCCGGCTTTGGGCGGGGGAGGATGTCAGGCGCCTCCCCTTCGATGCGGTCAGTGCCCCGGCCGGCCGGCAGTTGTTTCTCCCGGCGGCGCCGCCGGGGAATCTGGTATCATCGTCGGGAACGACGCTTGACCGAACAGGCCGGGAATCTGATTCCCGGGCCCCGCGCCTGGTCGCGCGACGGGACAACTCCGGCCATGGGGGAAACGCGGGACAGCGCACGCCATCCGATAGAAGCGTCCGTACAAGGGGGGCCGGGAAGGCCGAAGCCTTTCTGCGCCCGTTGCCGGAGGCGGACGCGGGCGTCGCGGGCGGGATTGTCTATACACGGCATGCGGGGGAAAGGGGGATGCCATGTTCTATGATTTGCTCAGGTCCAGGAGAAGCGTCAGAAAATTCCAGGACAGGGACGTCGAAAAGGGGAAAACGGACGCGATCCTGAAAAGCGCGCTGCTGTCGCCGTCTTCGCGGGCCGGGCGCCCGTGGGAATTTGTCGCCGTCACCGACAGGGAGCTGCTGAAAAGACTCTCCGGATGCAGGGAACACGGCTCCGGGTTCCTGGCCGGCGCGCCCCTGGGGATCGTGGTCCTCGCAGACCCGGCGGCCTGCGACGTCTGGGTCGAGGACGCCTCCATAGCGTCGATCATCATCCAGCTCGCCGCACAGTCGCTGGGACTGTCCTCGTGCTGGATACAGGTGCGGAAACGATTCCACCCGGGCGGAGGCACCGCCGGGGAGTACATCCGGGGGGTCCTGGGGATTCCGCCGGAATACCGCGTCGCGTGCATGATCGCGATCGGCTACCCTGCCGAACAGACAAGGGCACAGGACGACGCCGAACTGCTTTACGACAAAGTGCATTTCAACCGGTATTGCCCGGAACCGTCCCCGCCCGAATGAAACAGCGAAGGGGCCGGGTTCGGAACCGGGGCGGGATCCGGGGTCCGCGGGATTATGCTTCCCCCGGCGCCTGCGCCCGGGTTATACTTCGTTCAAGCTCCTGATAGATTTTCCCGACAATACGATCGCCGTGGCTCACCCGGGGGAACTGTCCCCCAAGGTGGAAAGTCACCGGCTCAGCATGAAGACAGAAACCGGGCCGGCCGCGCCGGAAGGGCTCGACGTTTCCATGGCCTTTTCCCGAAGCGCGGATCGGGCAGAAAGTTCCGGGCGGTTGCGGGCAACCCGACGTCCGGACACCGAAGGGGGGCCGTCATGAAGAACCTTGCAGCATTGTTGGTGATGATTGCCTTTGTATCGCTGTCTCTGCCTGTTGTCGCCCAGGATTTGCCGAAAGCGGCACAATACGAAGAGGGAACCTGGTACGTCGTCACCTATTACAAATTCAAATCCGGCATGACCGATGAGGCTCTGGATCTGGTTTATAAATACCTGGTTCCCGCCGACAAGGCTTCCGGCCGGCACGTCATCCATTTCGACATCATCGTCGGCGAGTGGGACCATGTGGCGTATTTCCCCATGGAAGGGCCAGGGGACCTGATCTGGCAGACAGAACCAAGCTACGTGAAGCTTGTGCAGGAACTGGCCAGGCAAGGGGGGATGGAACGAGTGCAGGAGCTGGACAAATACGAAAGCTATATCGACTTTTCCAGGTCCGAAGTCGTACTGCGCCGCAAGATGGACGAGTAGAATCCGATGGATAAGGCCGCTCCCGGGAGCGGCATTCAGTATCGGCCGGCATTCGAAAAACAGCGTTTCCGGCGGCACAGCCGGCCGGGGCCGGGTCCGGAACCGGGGCCGTCACTCATCCCGCCGCCCGTACAGCGTTTCGGTCCTGTACCGCCCCGTCTCGGGCTCCTGCCCCCGGACCGCGACCAGCTCGGTGACGACGCGGCGGCTGCCGTCGCGCTCGACGTGGAGCAGGAGGTGGATCGAATCGGCGATGCCGGTGCGCACGGCCTGGTAGGGCAGGTCCACGCCGCTTTGCAGCACGCAGCCGGCCAGGCGGTTCAGGGCCTGGGAGGCGGAGTTGGCGTGGATGGTCGACAGCATCCCCGAATGGCCGGTGTTGAGCGCCTGGAGCAGGTCGAACGCCTCGCCGCCGCGTACCTCCCCGACGAGGATGCGGTCGGGACGGTGGCGCAGAGCGGCGCGCAGCAGGTCGCGGATCGAGACGGCCGGCAGGCCCTGCTGCGCGCGGCGCGCCTCGAAGCGGACGAGGTCGGGCTTGGCGATCCGTATCTCGGAGGTGTCCTCGATCAGGATCAGCCGTTCCCGGTCCGGGATGAATTCCGAGAGGGCGTTCAGCAGCGTGGTCTTGCCCGTCCCCGTCCCCCCGCTGATGAGGATGTTGCGTTTTCCTTCCACCGCCCGCCGGAGGATCCCGCACAGCCGTCCGGTCAGGGTGCCGGCCCGGACCAGCTCCGCGGCGGTGTAGAACCTGCTCCGGAACTTGCGGATCGTCAGCGTCGTGCCGCCCACCGAGCAGGGCGGGAACGCGGCGGCGACCCGGGACCCGTCCGGCAGACGGGAGTCCAACAGCGGCTTCTCCTCGCCGATCTCGTCGCCCAGGGCGCGCGCGATGTTGCGGACGGCCACCTGCAGGCTCCGCTCCCCGATCGCGACGCCCGGGACTTCGCGGATCTCGCCGTCCTGCTCGACGAACACCCGCGAGTGGGCGTTCACCATGATCTCGCTGACGCGGTCGTCGAGGATCAGGTGCTCGATCGGCCTCAGAAAAGGCAGGATGACGTCGAAGCTCATCGTCGGAGGCCCCCCTCGGCCAGCTGTTCGAAGTAGGTCCGGTTCGGGTCCAGGTAGTGGGGCTTCAGGTAGCAGTAGCAGGGGGGGAGCGGGTTGAACCCGTCGTAGGCGAGCACGACCGCCTGGGCGTTCCGGAGCTCGAAGAACGCCTTGGGCTCGAACACCCGGTCGCGCACGACGCTGTAGCTCCTGCTCGCGCTCACCGAGGCCGTGCGCGCGGTCGACCGGCCCGTCATCATGTTGATGCCGGCGCCGGCGCCGCTTTCCGAGATGCTGTAGTGCTCCTTGAGCTGCTCCTCCCTCCCGCACAGGTCGCTGGCCACCCTGGCGCTGAAGTCGTCCGACAGCGCCAGGAAGATCTTCGTGCGGAAGGTCTGCAGCAGCGTGCGCCAGGACTCCCCCGGCAGCGCCGACCGGAACGAGCTCAAACTCTGCGTCGCCACGATCGGGATGCACCGGGCCTGCCGCGACAGGCTGAAGAACTTCTCGTCCCCCGAAGGGTCGTTCTCCCCCACGGTGGCGAAGGCGTGGTACTCGTCGCAGAGGAAGAGCACCTGGCGGTGGTACGCCTCCGGCGCCGCCTCCATCTTCGGGATGCGGTTGAGCACCGCCCGCTCGAAATCGAGCTTGAGCAGCGTGCCGACGGCCCGGGCGAGGCCGGGGTTGGCCGAGACCGGGAAGTTCAGGGCGCAGACGGTCCCTTTCTCTATCAGGTCCGAAAACGGCGGGAGCGGGATCCCGTACCGGCCGTCGGCGTTCTTCTCCGGGTCGTAGCACTCCTTCGGCGGGCAGAAGACGCGCTTGACGGCCGGGTTGTCGTCGAACAGCGACAGGAACACGGCGATCCCCTCCACGATCGAGGTCCGCAGCTTCGGCTCGATCCGGCGCCAGTCGTTGTGGAACCATCGGCAGACCGCCTCGAACGCCCCGAGCCGGTCCGGATCGCTCCCGGCGGCCGCGTCCCCGGAGGGCTCCGTTTCGCAGGGGATGCGGCTCCGGGAGAGATACTCCGAGACCGCGTCGGTCCCGGGCGCCCGCAGCCGGCCGCGCTGCCGGTCGACCCGGAATCCGAGCTTCCTGAGGGCCGCGCCGTGCGCCACCCAGTGGTCCATCTTCACGAAGACCGAATGCGGCACGGCGAACATCCGGCGCCCCTCCCCGATCCGCTCCTCGAGCAGGTCCGGGTTGATGGCGCACTCGTAGACGTCGAACAGGGTCACGTAGCCGTAGAGGACCTTGTGGAGCAGGATGATGAACTTCACCAGGTTCGTGTAGGCCTGCTGCCAGAAGGGCTCCCGGCCGCGGCCGTAGAGGTTGTTGAGCAGGGAGGCGATGCCGTAGGCCAGCGCGTAGGCCTCCAGGTCGTTGTGCAGCGGGTTGTACCGGTACCCGGAATCGAGGCCGAGCTCCACGTAGTCCCCGGCGCGGCCGCAGGATTCGAGCATGCGCCGCACATGGCGGCAGAAGTCCCCCTTGACCTCGAGCACGAGCCCGCCGATGCGGCGCTCGGGGTCCCCGTTCCGGTAGGAGAGCACCTGCAGGGCGAACGGGTGCATGCAGCCGCTGGTCTTGCCGGTGCCGATCGCGCCGACGACGAGGATCCCGGTGTAGAGCCCGCGCTCGGGCACAGACAGCCAGCGTGGCCGGGCCGAGGGTCCCGGCTTCTTCACGTGGTGGACCTCGCCGAGGACGACCTCGAGCGCCTCCCGCCCGGCCGGGTCGCGGTACAGGGGCAGCCGGCCCAGGGGCACCGGCCGACGCCTGGACGTGAAGACGTAGGCGAGCGACAGCAGCGTCGACGCGGCGATCAGGGGCGTCGTAAACCACAGCGCGGCGTAGGTCCAGCGGATCGCGGCGTAGACCCCCGGCCTGTGGCCGCGGACGAGCTCGAGCACCGGGTTGTCCTCCGGGAAGGGTTTCAGACACCACGCAGCCGCCCACAGGGCGGCGGCGGCCGCGACGCTGACTACGAACCGGTTCTCTATGACGCGGCGCATCCCGGACCGCCCTCCGGATCCACGGCCTGCCCGGACGGCTGCCGGGCGCCGGAACGCTCCCGGGATTGCGCGCCCGATGGCGTGGCCCCTTCGAGCCATTCCCTGAACGACCGGTCCCTTTTCATGGCGACGAGCAGCAGCGACTCGACGACGTAGCTCGGGCCGCTTTCGATGAAGCGGCAGTACTGCCCGAGCATCTCCGCGGCGTCGGCGTCGAGCCGGAGGCCGACCTTCCGTTTCGGGCGCGGCACCTGTCTCTTCGGTATCAGGGCCATGGGTCCTCCTTTGGATTGGGCGGGCGCCGGCCGGCCCGACCGCGCCCGCACGGTTTCGAGAAACCCGTAGTCCTCCGCCAGCAGGCAGGAGGAAAACTCCGGCGCGGGGGCAAACGCGCCCGGGGCCCCGAACTCCGCCCGCAGGCTCCCGAGCTCCAGCCAGGCCGTCCGGCGCTCCCGCCGCCCGGCGGGAAACGCCCGCTCCGAGAATCGCCGGAACGTCCTTTCCGCCTCGATGCCGCGCCGCTCGCGCAGGGCGACAAAGACGACGCGGACGCGGCCGAGAGCCGCGAACAGCAGCGCATACCGGGCCAGGAATGTGGCGAACGACGGCGTGGAGATCCCCCCCTCGTCGATGTAGGTGAACGCTACGGGCGCAGTCTCCGGGCCCGCTTCGGAAACCGAAATCGGAAATTTCTCCACGAAATACCTCCGGATTTGCCCTGCGGCGCGGCCGGCGGAGTATACGTGCGCCGGGAGCAGATCCAGTCCGACGCCCCGCCGGACGTGGAAGTAGTCCACCTTCTCCGCCTCGGTCTCCAGGTACCGTCCCGGGTGCGCGATCACGTAGTCGAGGGCCATGAGCTTGGCCCGGACGGCAAACCTCGGACGGCGCCTCCGGTGCGGGTGGCCCCTGGCCCCGGCGGCCTCCCAGAAAGGCACGGAGCGTAGATGGTAGACCCTGGTCGCCCGGGAGGCCTGCACCTCCCGGGCGTGCCCCCGCTCGAGCAGCCTGCCCAAAAACCCCGCGCCGGGGCCTGCCGGGCCCGAAGACGCGAACCGGCACAACTGCCGGCGCAGGAAGTAGCCGCTGTGGGCGGCCGCCAGGCGGAGAAACTCCGCCTCCGCCTGCGTATATCCCAAGGCGCGGAGCGCGCCGTCGCGCCCGCCGCCCCGGGTCACAGCCGCACCAGCGCCGGGGGCTGCAGGCCCCCGGACCCCGGGCGGGGGCTGCAGGCCAGGTAGACCCTGAAGCCGGCCCGGGCCTTGCCGGCGAGCTGGCTTTGGCTGTAGTGCCCGGTGGCCAGTTCCAGGTCGACCTTCGCGCGCTCCCCGGCGCTCGTTTCGTACTCGATCCTCAGGTCCGGGAGCGGGATGCGGCCGTCGACGACCCGCAGGCCGTTGGCCCGCGCCACCTCGTCGCGCACCGCCGTGGCCGCCCAGGGCTCCCGAGTCCTGGCCCGCGAAAGCGGCGGGTAGATCCGGGCCATGAGCTCCCGGTCCAGAACCACGCGGAGGACCCTGCCGCCCGAAGCCGCGATCCTCTCCTGTTCGGCCCTGTACATTCGGTAGACGGCCGCGTCGTGGAACACCTCGGACGGCCTCCTCAGTTCCGCGTGCACCGTTTGCCCGGCAGGGTGGCTGCCCCTTTCGAGCAGCCGCTTCCCCTCCCGGGTCAGGACGCAGACGTCGACGCTTTCCTCCTCCCGGTACCCCACGGTGTAGCGGCGGACGAGGCCCTGCCGGGCCAGCGCGCCGAGAGCGCCGTGCATCCGGGCGTCGCTCCCCGCGAAGCGGTGGCGCCGGAGGTCGTCCTCCGCCACGGTCCGGAACCGGCCGATCTCGCCCATGGTCTCCAGGTCCGAGGGCCTGAGCCGGTAGGACCGGTTGCGGAAGCGGACGGCCGCGCGCGCGTCCCGGCTGTCGCCGCGGCCGGGGTCGGCCGCGCCGGCCGGCGCCCGGCCGGCGTCCTGCAGCGTCCCCTCCCGGAAATACCCCGGGCCGGGCGCGCCGACGGCCGTCTCGATCTCCCGTCCGCCCCTCATTCCCCCTCCCTGATTCTCCGGGTGAGCTCGGCCAGAACGCTCTCCCGGCCGCGCAGCTGTTTCTCGATGTGGGCGAGCTTTTTCCCCGTGTCCTTCAGGAAGAGCCTGCGCCCCAGGATGAAGAAGCCGGCCAGCAGGTTGCAGAAAAGCGCCAGGGCGAACGCCAGGATGCTCCCCCCGTAGTCGTCGAGCAGCATCGCCCGGCAGGGGGCCAAAAACCGGCACGCGTCGAGCAGGTAGAACCCGGCGGCCAGCACGACGACGGTGGCGGCGAAGAAAGCGTTCCCGAGCACCGGAACCCCCTACTGGAATGCCTGGTCCAGGCGGAAATAGGTGATCGTCAGACCGAGCGGGTTGACCGGGACGATGGAGTTCGGCACCTTCTCCCGGAGGACGAAGACGAAGTTCGCCACGTAGCGCTCGCGCCGGACTTCGAGGCCGTCGGCGCGCGTGGAGTAGACCTTCTCGAAATCCACCGTAGCCCGGAAGGGGGGCTCCCTCAGGTCTTCGATGGAGACGTTTCTGACGGCAATGTCGACCTCGTGGCCGCTGCCGGCGAGGAACGTCTCGATGCTCCGCTCCTTGCCGCCGGCCTCGATCACGGCGTTGGCCAGGCGGCCGTCGAGGAAGTAGAGCGACGCGGCGTAATCCTCCCTCACCGTCGCCCGGCGCCGGCTGTAGTGCCGGGTGACGAACTGGATGAGGAAGTACCGGATCTCGGCGTCCTGCGGCCGGTACTCGAGGCTGCCGTATTTCACGGCCTCGGCCCGGCCGACCTCGTCGATCCGGATGACCAGGGGCTTGTAGTTGCCGAGCGCCCGGAGGGTGCGCAGGTTCAGAAACAGCAACCCCACCGCCAGCAGGCACACGCAGGCGAGCGCCAGGCGGAGGTAGCTGTTCGTCACCAGGGCCGAGCCGAACTCGCCCAGGAACTCGCGGCGGGCTGCGAGGTACTCCTGCGCTTCAACGGGCAAACTGACGGGGGTCTGCATCGTCGGGTTCCCTTTCAAATGGAGCGGGGCAGCGCGGAATCGCCCGAACGGCCGGTGAAGATGCCGCTGACCAGCGACGGGATCTTCAGCACCCCGTAGACGAACGACAGGAGCAGAAACACCAGGGGCACGAACAGCCAGGCCACCTTCACCGAGTCGAACGGCGGCGGGTGCGCGTCCAGGAAATGGATCACCAGCTGGCCGAAAACGAACACGAACGCGTGCGCGATCACCTGGTAGAAGGCATACTGGAGGAACGCCCGCAGCCAGCCCCAGAAGAGCCACTCGAGCTTGGGGACGATGAAAAACGGGATGAACACGGGACCGACCAGCACGATGACGGCCATGGCGATGTAGCCGTAGGAGACGACGGCGAGCACTGCCACCTGGGCCAGGATGATGGCCACCATGCTGATGAAGTAGCGCAGGATCTGCACGCCGTCCAGAAGCGAGGGCGCCTCCATCGTGGAGTACAGGGCCACGAGCCGCTGCTGGATCTCCCCCAGGGAGGCGGCCTCGAGGCGGTTGCTCAGAAAGACCGCCTGGTCGATGACGAGGCTCTTGAAGCTGCGGCCGAAGCCCGGGATCGGGCTGTCGTAGCAGTTGATCATGGCGAACCCGAAGGCGATGGCCATGACCAGGGAGACGAAGCTCGAGAAGCGGAACCCGCCCCCGTGCTCGGCCCCCGAGACGGCCGTCCGGACGCCGAACCACACGATCATGATCACGGCGAAGGACCGGAACATGTTCTGCCCCATCGAGAGGAACATGCCCGAGTGGCGCACCAGCAGTTCGTTGATCGCCACAAAGACCGCGGTGAAGTAATTCTCCGGAGGCATGGGCCCTCGCTCGCCCCTACGGCATGGTGAAGGATGTGATGGCCTGGGTCGTGCCCGCCACCCCCCGCATCCCGGCATCCAGGGCGTGGAGGCGGCAGCCGATGTCGATGTTGACCGCCCGGGCCTGCGCGTCGCGCCGGGCCTTGGACTCCGTCACGGCCTGCTCGAGCAGCGACACGAGCAGTTGGTTCGTCTCCTGCCCGGACCGGAGCGCCATCATCCCGGCGGCGTTGATCTTGTTGAGTACGGCGATCTCCGTGTTCAGGTCGTCGCTTTCGGAAAGGCTGGCGGACTCGAGGGACCGGATGGCCCGTTCGGCGTCCCCGGCCTTGACACGCTGCCGGCCCAGCACGTCGATCGAGTGGATGTTGGCGGCATCGGCCAGCTCCACCGAGGCGTAGCTGGTCTTCACCCTTTCGAGCTGGTCCCGGGGGATCTGCCCGAAGGCCGCCCCGTAGGTCCCGAGGCGGTCCACGGCCGCCAGGTAGCCGTCCAGGGCCGGACCCGCGCGGTTTGCGGCGTCGGTCCAGGCGCCCGTGGACCCGTAGGTGTCCGCGGCGCTCGAATACGCCCAGGGGGCGGAGACGAACCTCTGCCGGGCCAAATCGGGAAGCCTCCTGGCCATCCAGAGCATCTGCCGGTACTCGAGGACCAGCTGGTCGTAGCTTTTCACGAGCTGGGCGAGCTGCTGCTCGAGCTGGAAGTAGCGCTCGAGCGCGTTGGCGTAGTTGGTCACGTCGAACACCGGCATGGTGAAGAATCCGAACTGGGCCCGCGCGGCCGGAATGGACACGGCCAAAAGCACCGCCACGGCCAGAACCGCCGTCGCTTGCCGCATCACAGGCCTCCTTTCCCCCCGGACGGCCGGGGCGCGCAGGGGGGGAGGTCCAGATCGGCCGTGAGGTAGATCCTCACACGGTGGCCCTCCCGCACGGTGAAGGTCGGAAGGATGTTGGTGAACCGATCCAGGATGCGCACGGCCGAGTCCCCGAGGCTGCGGGACGCCCCCTGCCGGTAGGCGTCCTCGGAGGAAACCCCCGCCCCGTACTGCGTCCCGGCCTGCGCCAGGCCCGAGAGCGCCCCGACGGCCAGGGACGCGCCGAACATCGTGAAGTAGTGGTTGTCGACCCGGTCGCGCAGCCCGGTCGCGCCGGAGGCGTCGAGCCCCGGCGCTCGTTCGAGAACGACAGCGGACCCGTCGGGCAGAATCAGACGGTGGAACGCCACCGCCAGCCGCTTCTGCCCGAAAGCCTCCACGCGGCTCGCCTCGCCGAGCGCCCGGCTCCCGCGCGGCACCAGCACGTGCCGGCCGTCCCGGGAGTAGACGTCGGTCGTCACCATGCAGTGGACGGGGCCGGAGAACGCGCCGTCGAGGCGGTTGGTGAGCACCGCTTCGAGCACCGTGCCCTCGTGGATGCGGCACAGGCCGGGGGCGGGCCCGGAAGCGGAGGAGGGGGCCGCATTCTGCGGGGCCGCATTCTGCGGGGGCACATTCTGCGGGGGCGCATCCTGCCGATCCGCGGGGGCCCGCGACAGGAGCTGGGCCAGTTCCGGCACGGCTGCCGCAAGGGGGCTGCCAGGGATTGGAGCCGCCGGGGGCGCCCCGCTGTCCCCGCGGCGGCTCAGGGCGATGTTCGATGCGAAAAGGGACCGGGACTCTGGCTGGCGCATCCCGGCCTCGCCGGGGGCCGTCGCCGGCGGGCCGGCCGGGCCGGCCATGCCAGCGGCTTCGGCGGGGTACGGAGGCCATTCGGCCGTCGGCTGCGGCGCCGCGCGCGAGGCCGCCAGCTCGACCGCCTGCTTCGCGCTGCGGAGCCGCTCCTGTTCGGCCGCGAGCAGCCGCGCGTCCCGCTCGATGCGGCTGCGGTACTCCCGGATCCGCTCCTGGTCGGCGTCGACGACGCCGGGGGCCGTCGCCGTCGCCGGCGGCGCGCTCCCGGCCGTCTCCCTGTTGCCCGAGAAGCCGATGACGCCGACCATCACGGCGGCGATGCCCAGAACCGCCCAGGACTGGATTTTCGGGGGGAGCAGCCCGGCGGGAAGCCGGCGCCGGGTCCGCACCTGCGGGGGGCCTGCCGGTCCGTTTCCGGTGGGGTCGTCCATCACTGGTCCTCCTTCCGTTTGAAGTACAGCTTCTCCTTGCCGATCGAGAGGTAGCCGTGGTCGATGATCTTGTGCACCGTGATCAGGCGGCCGCTGCAGTCGAAGTTGACGAGGCCGGGCTTGCCGTCCTGGATTTCGTAGAGGGCGGGGAGCTCCTTCGAATCGGCCTGGATGTAGGTGAAGCGGCCGTCGTTCCAGATCGCGGCCACGTAAAAGGGCTTCTTCCGGGCCCGGTACTCGTAGCCGAACTCGAGCTGCGCCGGGTAGTCGGCGACAAACCGCGAGACGGCGGTTTCGACGGCGCGCTCGGCCTCGGCCCGCGCCTCCCGGGCCGCGGCCTTCGCCTCGAGGTACTGCTCCCGGTAGCCGGCGACCTCCTGGAAGGGGACGAACCTCGGAGCGCCCCCGGCGGAGGAGACGATCGACGCCTCCTTCGGCTGGATGAAGATTTTGAGGTCGGCCGGCCCGTCCGCGCTCTCGGACACTTCCTCGAGCAGGAGGGAATAGACGTTGCCCGAGGCCGTCACGAGGTTCACGTTGGTCCGGGCGCCCGCCCGGGCGGGCTTGATGTAGGCGAGGTTCCCCGTCCCGTCGACGACCCAGAAATCCCGGTCGCCGCAGGTGTAGTCGAGGATCGTCTCCTCTTTCGGCAGAATGACCATGGTCGTAAAACGCACCTTGGTCCGGATGGTGACGACGTCGGTTTCGCCGTAGGGCACCCTGCGGCCCTGGGCGGCCTCCGCCGCCGTCTCCCCGTACAGGGCGCCCGGCAGTCCGGCGGCGGCCAGGGCCAGGCATAGAACTGCATGCGGCAATCGTTTCATGGCGTCTCCTGGGATACGTTTCCGGCCGCCGGGGCCCCGGGCCCGTCATCGGTGCCGGGGCGCTCGGGCGCCTCCCGGCGGCGCTCGTTGTCGTAGGGATCGTTCGTGTAGAGCCGGCGGCTCTCGGCGTCGACCGAGAGCGCGACGACCTTCGATGCGCCCGGCCTCTGGATGAGGATCTCCCGCTTGGGCTCGAGGGTCCGCACGATCTCCGCCTCCGTCTCGTTCAGGTGGAAGACGTCCCGGTAGAGCCGGCGGTCCATGCCGGGGTTGGCCAGCAGCAGCCGGGTCGGGCAGCTTTCGACGATGCCGGCCTCGACGCCGCTCGATTCCAGGTCGGCCCGCGACTGCGTGGCGATAATCATGGCGGCGTTGTGCTTGCGCCAGGTCTTCAGGGCCTCGGTGATGTAGCGGCGGATGGTCGCGTTGCCCAAAAACCGCCAGGCTTCGTCGACGACGAAGACCTTGAACGTGGTCGGGATCCCGGGATCCTGGATGCGGGCGCTGGCGCGGTGTAGGATGTAGAACAGCAGCGGCTCGAGCACCTCCGGGCGCCTGTCGACGGCCGAGAAGTCGAAGCACTGGAAGCGCCGGAACGTGAGGTTGTCCCCGGCGTTGTCGAACAGGCCCCCGTACTGCCCCCCTTCCACCCAGCGCGCCAGCCGCTCCCGCAGGTTCCGGCCCAGGATGTTCGACAGCGTGAACAGCCTGCGGTTTTCCGGCTCCACCTGGTAGAGGTTCCCGATCTGCTCGTAGAGGTCCCGGTCGTCGCCCGCCGTCATGGCGTAGCCGCCGTGCGAGGCCAGGACCTTCACGAACGAGAAAAGAAACTGCAGGTTCTCCCTCGTCGGCTCGAGCGAGAAGGGGTTGATCGTGAAGGAGCGGTTGTCGACCCCCACGGGGAGGTAGCTGCCCCCGAGGTTTCGGGTGACGCGCCGGTAGCCGCCGCCCAGGTCGAAGATGAACGTCAGGGGGTGGTATTTCTCCAGGTGCGTGATCAGGAAGTTGAGCAAAAACGACTTGCCGCTCCCGGTCGACCCGAGGACCAGCGCGTGGGCGACGTCCCGGTGGTGCAGGTTCAGGAAATACGGCATCCGCTGGCGGCTCTCGAGCACCGCCAGGTGCTCGGCCGCGAGGTGCCGGTTCTCCCGCTCCCCGGTGTCGACCGAGAACAGAAACGACAGGTCCGCGTAGTTCGTCTCGAGCAGGTACAGCTGCCGGAGGTTGTAGCGGCAGTTCCCCGGGATGGCCGCCAGCCAGGCGTTGAGCTGGTTGTAGCTCTCCTCCCGCAGCTCGGCGTCCCCCGCCGAGAAGGCCTTGTGGCACCGGGCGACGTCCCGCTCGAGCTCCGCTTCGTCCGCGGCGTGGACGAGGACGGTGAGGGAGAAGCGGCCGAAGCGGTTCCCGCGGACCTCGAGCTCGGTCAGGCACGCGCCCAGTTCGGCGACGAGCGCCTCGCGGCTGTCGTCCTTGAGCACGTCCGCGGGAGGGCCCTCGCCGCCGAGGTAGGAGGTGAGGCGCACTTTCGAGTTGTGGTGGTGGCGCCGGGCCGACCGGATGCGGCGGCGCATGGCGTCGCAGGGCTCGCGGCGCCACTCGCTCGCGGCGATGAAGTTCGCCGGGAGCTCCAGGAGCGCCCGCATCAGGTTCGCCCTCGTGTGCCCCGGCGGGTCCTTGAGCGTGAGGACCCGCACGGGGCGGTTCCCGACGACGAGGTGGTCCCGGTGGCATTCCACCCCCTCCCCGGCGGCGAAGTAGTCGATGAAGGCATCGTATTTGAGGCGGGCCGCATCGGCCCGGTCGCGGGAGTAGTTCAGGATCCGCCGGAAGAAGCGGTAGATCTCCGCCTTGTCCAGGATGCGTACCCGGACGACGTCCCCGAGCCCGATGGCGAAGCTCCGGACCCGGTTCGACAGGATCTCCGCGGCCTTTCGGACCTCCTGCTCGAGCACGGCGGTCCGGCCTTCGTCCGAGAACGTCTCCTCGAAGGCCGCCAGGGGATGCGCAAGGGCCCGGGCGATCCTCCCCGCCGGGCCGGGCCGGGGGCTCCGGCCCCGGTAGAGGACGACGAAGGTGATGCCGATCTCGTAGAGGTCGCCGGATCTGCCCGACAGGTAGGCGGACCGGGCGTCGAGGGCGCGCTGCAGCACGGCATGGCCCGGGTACCGCCGGGAGGGGATCTCCGGGTTCGAGCGCTTGACCAGGTACTGGTACAGGACGAAATGCTCGTCGAAGATCTTCAGCGCCGACTCGAACCTCCGGGCCGCCGCGTCGACCTCCCCGGCATCGAGGCACTCGTAATCCCCGCCGTCGACCGAGAGCGCCATGCCGACGTCGCCCGACTTGGTCAGGAAACGGTCCCCGCCCACAAACGCGAAGGGGGCGATGTGCGCGTGCAGCGCGCCCGAATCCCTGAAGTCTCCCAGAATCCGCTTCGGACTGATCATCGTACCCCCACGTTCCGCGGCGGTTCGAACCGGCCGGGGTCATAGCGCACCCGGAACCGGGATGCGCCCGCCAGGATGCGCAGCATCTCCGGGTCCATCCCCGTGATCCTCCGCGCCGCCAGGAGGAAGGCGGCGAAGACGAAGGCGGCGGCCGCCAGGCTGCCGAGGAAGTTCAGCGTCGCACCCGCCGCCACCAGGACCAGGAAGAAGAGCCTCCTCTCCACCCCGAGGATGGTCAGGGGCCTGTTGACGGACCGGTAGACCGGGTGGAGCGCCGGCAGGCCGTCTGCGCCGGTCACGGGAACAGCCACGCCATGAAATTGATCGCGCCGACGGCCATGCCGACGCCGAAGAGGATGCCGGCCATCGTGCGCTTGCTCTGCCCCTCTCCGTAGGCGAACATCAGCCCGCCGACGACGATCGCCACCAGGCTGAGCCCGCGGGCGATGGGGCCCGTGAAGCTCATTTCGAGAACATTGACGGCGTTCTCCCACGGGGACTGCTGGGCATAGAGGGGGGCGGCCGTGCAGGCTGCCGCCAGGGCGACGGCCGCCCGGCGGACGATCTGTTTGCTGCGGGGGAATGTCTTCACCGGGATCTCCTCCTTTCGTTGCATGCGTTGGAACCTCCGGGGGGGGGGCCGCAGGCCGCCGGCCCCCGGGCAGGCCTCCGGCCCGGGGGGGCCGAACGGCAGTCTGAATGGGCACCGGGGAACTGCGGGGGGCCCGGGGCCGCCCGGGAGCTTAGGACCCGTCCATGCCGGCAAGCTCCCGGTCGATGTCCGCAAGAAGCGGCAGGATCTCGGCCGTAAGCGTCCGCCTGTAGAGCCCTACGGCGACGGCGGAGGCCGCGGCGGCCAGGGCCACCGAGACGAGCGCCTGGGCGGCCGGGGGGGCCGGCGACAGGCGCCAGAGGAGGAATCCGGGCAGACACGCAAATATCAACAGGCACAGGTTCCCCCGCAGCACCCGCAGGCGGTGCCTGGCCTTGTCCCTCTGCTCGGTAAGATACTCCCGGGCGGGAAGCTCCGGCCGGGACATCCGGTAGCGGCGCCTGAGGCGCAGGTGGGAGCAGAGCGCGGCCGAGCCGGCGCCTATCATGACGGCGAGCCCCAGGCCGGACAGGACCGGCATCCGGGGATGGAACTGGGCCGCCAGCAGCAGCATGCAGACGGCGCCCAGCGCGAGCTGCCGGGCCTGCTCGCGGCCGAACCGCCGGTCCCTTTCCTCGACCTTGCTCCGCGTGTCGGCGGCGATGTGCGCCGCGCCCGGAACGCCCGATTGCATCAACGCCCTGTCTCGGATCCACAGGGCCTTCGCCTGTTCAAGTTCCATATCGCTGTCCCGTCCTATCGTGCCTTGAATTTTTCCCTGATCCGGCTCAGACGCTTCCGGAGGTTCGCCTCTCCGACGCCGGTAATGGAGGCCATCTCCGCGTAGCTGAGGTCGTCGAGGTACATGAGAAATATCTGCTGATCCAACGCGCCGAGGGTCTCGAGGAAGTCCTCGAGAATCCGCGGCACGTCCAGCTCCTGCTCCACGCCCTCTCCGGGCGGGGGCGCGGCGGCATCCCGCATCCTCTGGTTGCGGTTTTTGCGCCTGAAGTCCACGGCCGTATTCCTCGCCACGGCGTAGACCCACGTCTGCGGGCTCGACAATCCGTCGAACCGCTCCAGGCTCTCCCACAGGGCCATGAATATCTCCTGGGAGAGGTCCTGCCGGCTGGCCCCGGAGGCATGGTTTTGCACGATCCACCGGATCCACCGGCCGTTGCGCTCTACCATGTCGGTGAATATGCGCTCCTTCTCGCCGGGATCCATCACGCCTGGGGCTCCTGTTTATAGTGTATTAGTCGTTGCGGCCGGCCGTTTGTGACCGGGGCATGGGGAAAAGCCGTCGTTGCGGCGCGGGGCCCGGCCCGGGGCCCCGGCGCATTTCGACGTCGCGGCCGTTCGCGACGGCTACGCCAACAGACGGAAGCCGCTGGTTTGCAGGTATTCGAATGTTTCATCCAATTCTGCAAGCGGGGGCACATAGACGACGGTTGCGTCGCGCCCGCGGGTCAGGAGAACGCGATAGGCGTTGACCCGCAACTGGAAGGGGTCGCGCACAGGGGCGCCTCGCCGGTAGCCGCGCGCCCGGGCATTCGACCAGCGGCCGCCGGTGCGGAGCAAATCCGTACCCCAGGCCAGAAGAACCGCATCCAGCTCGAGCCCCTGCGCGCCGAACTCCGTGACGGCGGATTCAAGACGGCGACAGGAGCGGCTGTCCGTTTCTGGTTCGCCGTACCACGGGCCGAATTGCACCCGTTTGGTCGACTGGAAATCATTGGCGATACCGAAGCGGACCAGATCCTTGTCTTTGGAGGAGGCCACCAGCCCATACCGGGCCCCGGGGTGTTCACGATACCGTTCTTTCAGATACTGTCTGGCGGTCCCCAGATCGCGCGTGACCCTCAGATGATACCCCTGGTTTTCCAAAGAGCCCGCCATCCCGGCGTGCCGGGCCGGCGCCCCCCCCGACAGCAGATCATGGACCATCCCGTGCACATCCTTCGCCAGATGGAACCGGATCTCGGTATTCAGGTTGAGGCATGCGTCAGCCTCGAAAGCGACGGGGCTTCCTTCAAAATGCCTCCGGATCTCCGGGGCGCCGTACACGGTCCATGTTGAATGCGTCCTGCGCCGCTCCAGGGCATGGCGCCACTGGATCAGGCCCGCTTCCTCCCCGACGTGTATTTCCTGCCCGCTGCCGATCAGACCGACGACCACGCACCATCCGGGAACGCGTTCGGCGAATTCCACGAAGAGCCCCGGTTCGGACATGCCGGAAGAATACCCGGGCGTGCCGGCGTGCTTGATCTTCATCATGTCGGCATCGAATGCCCGCTGCGCCTCGTCGAAAACCAGCACATGCTCGGGCGGGACCAGATCCGCTTTGGCCGAGTAGGTCCTGACATAATCCTTCACCCCCCTGACGAACGTCCTGCCGCCCCCGCCGCCGCCCCGTAATTCGTATTGCAGGACATCCACCAGAGGCCCGTTGCCGGACAAAAATATTGCGGGCGCGGTCGGCCTGCCTTTCGCCCTGGGCACGGCGAGATCGTCCAGAAAATGGGCATGGACAATCCGCAACCCCACCAGCGTCTTGCCCGATCCAGGTATCCCCGTCAGAAGCACCAGCCGTCTTGTTTGCGTCCTGGCTGCCTCGTGAATGATCCGGCGCAGCTCCTCCACCGCGGGGTCCGTAGCGGCACACGCGCGCCGGATGGTCCGCAGATTGCCGGAATCAAACAGCTCACGGGCCGCTTGCACCAACGTCGGAAGCGGCCGGTATGCAGACTCGGACAGGAACTTCTCCCGGGACAGGGGGGGCAAATCCGGTATTGCCTCCATGCCCTCAACGAGGCCGTCGAGCGCATCCGGGCCGGCGATATGGACGCCGGCCTGGGCCCCGACATACCCCTGGGCCCTGGTGGGCACTACGACCGGAATCACGGGGCGGGACTCGCATTCGCGATGGTAGCATCGCAGGTCACGGGCATAGGCGGACGCCTGATCGAGATCCGCCTGGCCGGGAGACAGTTTCCCCTTCAGTTCCAGGACGACGACGGCGCTTTTGGCGAGCAGCACGACATCCGGCCGCCTCGATTCCAGGGGCAGTTCGTACTCGAGGATGGCGCTGTAGGCCTCGGCCTCCTCATGGGCGGACAGAATTTCGTTCACTTCACGCTGCAGCGGGGGAATCGACGCGTCCCATGCCCGGACTTGTCGATCGCCTGCGTCGCGGACAAACTCTTCGAGCCGGCCGCGGATAATGCGGGCGGAAGTCTGGCCGAATACCGGGAAACTGGACCCCCATCCGTACCGTGCCTGCCGTTCCGTCATGCATCCTCCGGAATTGAAACAGCGGTTCAGGGGCGGCCTAATGAGACCAGCGCTCCCATCCGCGTTGGATTGCCGTTATTTCAACTGCCTCCGCCATACAATCGAAAGTCCGGGAAAGATCCAGCGGGCGCCAGGAGGTCAGGCGCATGGCTTCGTTCTCGAAACGCCCGGGGCTGGCGGCATGAAGAGCCTCCCAGCACCTGAGGATGGCGCCCTTCCGCTTCTTCAGCAGGGAATGGCTCGGAAGCTTGTCCCCCTTATCCCGGTTGACGCTTCGGGCGGCCGGGAGAAGGTTCCACAAATCATTGTTCCGCCACAGCGAAAAAGGGAGCACGTGATCCACTTCAAAGGCCCGCTGGAGCGGGGCGCCGCTCCAGACGCATTCTTTCGACGGCAGATTCAGATAGATGCGCCTGGCTTCCTCGATGCTCCGCCTGGGAGAGGGGATGCGCAGCAGGCGGTCGATCACCTGGCTGGGGCTGATCGTCTTTCCCGAAATTTCCGAAGTCAGTTCGCTCCAGCGGAGAATCAGCGCATCCTGGATCCAGTGGCCCGAAAGGCACAGTTCCCGCCAGATGCCGCCGCCGAGGATCAGCCGGCGGCCTGCCCCGTCATAGTCGAATATCCGCCCGGCCCGGGAAGAGAGGCCGGCGTGAGTCATCGGCCCCTCCCTCAGGACATGGGCCAGTTTCCTGCAGGTCCGTTCCATGAGGGTTTGCTGGTTCGGGCTGAAGGTGCCGTTTCCGAGTGTTGCGGCAAAAGCGTCCAGGCCGCCGGAACGGCCGAAGGACACAATCAGCTGCTCGAGCAGGGGGCGGAAAGCGACGGTCTTTCTTCCGGGCGATTCGCCCCGGATCTGGGGGATGAAAGGCTCGTCAACCTCAAACAGGGGCCAGTAGTAGCATATCCAGCGCTCGATGATCTCTTGCATCGGGATGCCCACCGTCCCGTCGGGCCGCCATTGGGCGAGGTGATGCCGGGTGAGCGCTATGTCGCAGAGGGCCCGGAACAGAGCGAGCTTGTAGGTCGCGGTCTTCCGGTCCCGGTTCAGGACCCCTTCGATCCGGTCGATTGGCCGGAGCATCTGATCCGAACGGAGGGTGAACAGCATCGTCGTCCACAGGATTCCCGGCCTTCCCAGGCTGTCCGGATCGTCCCATCGCCCGATACGGTCCAATCCCAGTCGCTCGAAAAGAAGTTCCACTTCTTCAGGGATCAGGTTTGTGTAGAGACGCCCCTGTTCATCGCGGCCGGTCGCTTCGATGCCCGGCCTTTCCTTGGGAAACGACAGCAACAGGCGGCCGTTTGGCTTCAGAAGGTTCCGGATGTCGAAGGCGGCATCGAACTGCTGCCCCGCGGGGATATGCTGAAACACGGCGGAGCAGAGAACGCCGTCGAATTTCCGGTCAATTTGCCGGGACAGGTCCGGGAGGGCGCCGGCGCATACGCGATCGATCAATTCCGGGCTCCTATCTGCCGCCAGAGCCCGCAGCCCCGCGCTCGGCTCCGCCCCGTACGCATCATAGCGTTCTTTCAGGAGGATGCCGATGTCGCGGCCCGATCCGCAGCCTATGTCCAGGATTTCCGAGCCGGGAGGAAACGCCGCGGCGAAGTACCGGTCGACGCCGCTTTGCGCCGATGCATAGAGCGCACAGAGTCTGCCGGCGTTTTCGTCATAATACCTGACCGTCCGATCGTCCATGGGTGTTGCCTTGTCCGGATCCCGGTCCTGCCGCCGCGGGGTGCAACACGCGATCCGGCGGGGGTTAGAAACGGCGAGGGGCCGAACCCGGGTGCACCCGTGCCCGGTTCACCGATCCTCGCCGCCCGGGTGCGCGATTTCCGAAGCCGCCGCCACGACCCGGTCGTGCAATTCCGCGGGGCGGACGACCCGGACGCCGCCCCCGAAGCTCAGAATCCACCCCACCAGTTCCGGCGTGTCGGCCACCCGGATCTCCAGGTTCAGGCAGCCGTCGCGGTCGAGGGCCGCCTTCTGGCTCGGGTGCCACATGCGGTCCTTGGCCCAGGCCGACGTTTTCCTGTCGAAGCACAGCTCCACGTCGATCGTCTCGCCCCCCCGCATGACGGCCAGGGCGTCGGCGACGTAGTCTTCCACGTTGAAGCCGAGGGGCATCTGGCAGGGGAGGTTGGTGACCGTCAGCGAAAGGATCCTGTCGACGGCGAACATGAGGACGTCTTTGCGCGTGTGACAGCGGCCGATCAAATACAGCGCCCCGGCCGCGTAGCGGATATGGTACGGGTCCACCTTCCGCCGGGAGGTTTTGTCGCTGCCGGCGCTGTAGTAGCGCATCTCGACGGTCCGCTTCCGGGAGATCGCGCGGGCCAGCCGGTCGATGATGTCGCGGTGCTCGCTGTATTTCTTGTGCGGGCCGACGCCCGCGGAAAACCACCCCTGGAGGGTCCGGACGTAGTCCTCGGCGGCGTCGGGCAGCGCGGCCGCCACTTTTCGGAACGCCGCATCGAGCGATTCCTTGATCGGCGTCCCTTCGAGCGGCTTGGCCAGGTCGCGGGTGAAGGCCAGGGCCATCAGTTCCGTGGAGGAGAACTGCAGGGCGGGCACCCGGTTGAACCCCTCGACAAGCTTCCAGCGGACCTGCCCGTCGACGCGGTCGGTATAGAGGGGGAAGCGCACTTCCAGGGCCTGGAGGTCCCGGCGGATGGTCCGCAGGTGGCAGGCGTAGTCCTCGGGCAGCGATTGCGCCAGTTCGTCGATCGTGGCGCCGCCCGGTTTCTCGAGCGCCTGCAGCAGGTGCCACTGCCGGGTTACCTGATCGTTTCGGGACATGGTGCCCCGATTATACCAGCAGTCGCGGAAATACGATCCGTTGTTTTCCTTTTCCAATTGTATTGGTCCTTTGCGCCCGGCGCCGCAAACGAAAGGCCGGGGCGGTGGGGCGCCGAAGAGGCCGGGGGGCGAACCGGCGAACATCGCCCCACCGGATGTATTCCCGCGGCAGGGACCCCGGATGTCCCGCCCTCGGGGTAGCCTTGGCCGGAAGGCAAAAAGGAGGCGTTATGGAACCTATCGTTGATGCACTGAAACATGTTTCCATCGGCCCGCCGGCGGCCTGGGGGAACCTCGCGATGTTCCCCCTGACGGGGGGCGGGGCGAAAGAAGCCGGCTACTGGACGCTCCAGGAGGCCCTCGAGAGGGAATGCTCCGAGATCACCGAGGTCAGCGAAGGCGGGAGCGTGCCGGAGCTGAGATTCGTCAATTCGGGCGACCGGCCCGTTTTCCTCCTCGACGGCGAGCAGCTCGTCGGGGCGAAGCAGAACAGGATCCTCAACCTCAGCATCCTCGTGGCGGGTGGCAAAACCGTCATCATCCCGGTCTCCTGCGTAGAGGCCGGCCGGTGGCACCACACCAGCCGCTTCTTCTCCTCGGACCTCGGTGTCCACTACGCAGAGGGGCGGGCCCGGAAGATGTCCCAGGTCAGCCAGTCGATGCGCTCCTCGGGGAAACGAGCCTCGGACCAGTCGCAGGTGTGGGCCGACATCGCCGAGAAGTCCTCGAGGTTCGGCGTCCATTCCTCCACCTCGGCCATGCGGGACCTGTACGCGCAGCAGGAGGACCGGCTCGGGGAGTACGGGCGCCGCTTCAGGGCCCTGGAAGGGCAGCGGGGCGCGGCGTTCGCCATCGGCGGGAAGGTGGTCGGGCTGGAGCTTTTCGACGCGGCGGACACTTTTACGAAACTGCTCCCGAAGCTGCTCCGCAGCTACGGCCTCGACGCCCTCGACAGCGACGGGCGGGGGCGGGCCAAAAGCGCGGCCGCGTGCACCGCCGGAGACGTCGACGCCTTCGTGAAACGCATCGTCGCGGCCCGCAAGGAGGAATTCCTCGCGGTCGGGGAGGGGCGGGACGTCCGGATTTCCGGGGACGGGCTGACCGGGGCCGCGCTCGCGGTCGACGGGCAGGTCGTCCACCTGAGCGCGTTTGCCCTTCCATGACCGCATGGCGGCCCGGGGAGGGTTCCGGAGCGGGCGGCGCCGCGCACACAACGGCGCACCCCGGGCATCGGTTCGGGGAGCATCAGAACGAATACCCGCGTGTCCACACGTTTGTACCGAGGAGACAATCGCCATGAAACAATGTGTCGCGACACTCATGATGGCCATCCTTTGTTCCTCCACCGCTTTTGCAGGGCTGGGCAGCACGAAAGCGGCCTATCAGGGAGGGACAGCCAAAGAGACGGACTTTCCCGGCACCGACAAGGCAGTCGAAGGGTTCCTGGACACTTCCGACGAAATGGAATTGAAGTTCGAATATGCCGTAAAGATCGGCGACAAAAGGGAAAAGCGGGTCTATGCGATCCCGTACAGCTGATTCATCGACATTGAATACGGCCAGAAGGCAGGGCGCCGCATAGGGGCCTCCATCGCGACGGCTTTGTTGGTCAGCCCGGTCGGCCTGTTCATGATATTTTCAAAAAAGCGGAAGCATTATGTCACTATCGGGTATTCCGGAGAGGACCAGAAGGAGCAGGGCGCCGTATTTGAACTCGGGAAGGATCTCGTTCGAACTGCTTTGCCTGTTCTTGAAGCCCGGTCCGGGGAAAAAATACTGTACCAGGACGAAGAGGCGGAGAAATCTGCGAAATGAGGAAGACGATTATGGAAGTGCCATTGGCGAGCTTGCCGCCGGCCTATCCGATCGCGATCCCCGGAGGGACTCGGGCGTGAATCCCCTACAGTCTGGGGATTCCGACAATACCGCGGCCGGCAGACCTGGGGGCGCGCGTCACCCGGAAACACTGGAACTGCGGTTTGTCGAAAACCCTTGCCGTAACGGCGCGGGGGCTACACCGATCGGGATCGGATGTCGACCGCGACGGCGGGCGGGGCTACCGGACGCTCCGAACGCGGACGGTGTAGCTTGCCGGACCCGGCGGCACCCCTGTGAAAACCATCATGTAGGGAAGCGCGCCCCCGCTTGGAACATAGGCGTACGGATCGTCGCCGTAGGGCTCGTCCAAAGCGATCTGGATCGATTGCGGGTCGGAGTGCTTCAACAGGGCGCTGTCGACGGTGCGCCCTGCATAGCAGAAGGCCGTGGCGGTGGCCCCGGTGTTGCTGCGGAAAGTCCCCTGAAGCCGGATGAACCGGACGGGGTGGGGATTCCGGTTTCTCACGCTGCCCTCGACCACGAAGATGGTTCCCGAGTCCGCGCTTTCGCCGTAGACGCCCTCTCCCGTTTGTATCTCCAATCCCTCCGCCATCCGGTCCGCAGGATGCACCGGCAGCTCCGGCGATGTCTCCTTGCGGATCCCGGCGATACCGTCAGCGGCCCGGCCGGCATCCTCTCTCGTCCGGGGAAGAAACAGCAGGGTGGCCGCGGCGGCCGCAATGGCGGCCAGAAAAACCAGCCCCCTCCTCCACGGCCGCGATTGCGGCACCGACGCGTCCCCGGGCTGCGCCGGGACAGGCCCGGGGGCCCGTTCATTCTCCGGGGCGGCCCGGGCCCCTGCCGCGGCAGCCGTATTGGGAGTTCCCGGGAGAGTCGCCCGCGCGTCGGACGCGCGCTCTGGTTCCCGTTCCGGCGCGTCCTCGGCCGGATGACCGCATCGGCCGCAAAACCGGTCCTGGGGTTCCAGAAAAGCGCCGCAGTTCGCACAATAGCTCATGGCACACCTTCCCCGGCTCGGGGCCGCCTTCCAATCCCCGTGCCGCATGCCGTGCAGAATTTCGCGCCGGTTTTCAGCCTTGCCCCGCAGTTGGCGCAGTAGCGGGGCGCCGGCGGCGGCTCCGGCTTTTGCCCCCCTGCGCCGGCGGATCCCAGGCGCTCCAGTAGCTCTGCAATCGCCTGGCACGCGAAAAATCCTTCGGCGGAAAAGACGGTCGCTTCAGGGGCGCCTCCGGCAAGATTGTTGAACCCGGTGAGCCACACCGTTCCCGGGACGCGCACGAGATTCAGGCACAGGACCCCCCGCCTCTGATCCCCCGCGATCTCGTCCACCTCGACAGTGGCGAATCCCTCAATGCCCATCGTCGAGCCGCAAAAGACCTCCAGGTCCGCGGCCGGCCGGTACGAGGGCCCCGCGCCCCCCCCCGCCGGAAGCAGCAGCCCCCCCTGCACCAGGTCATCCATGCCGCGCCGGAAAGCGTCCGTCCGCCATTCATAGGGGAAGGGGAGGCTGATCCGGGCAATCGAAACAAGCCAGCGGGGATCCAGATAGGCAAGACCCTTGTACAGGGCCGACTCGATGTCCTCCGGGGCAAACGCCCAATCCTCCAGGATGCTGCGCTGCAGCAGACTCTCCAGATGCGCCTGACGGTAGGCGTCCGCGATCGCTACAAATACCGCGTAGGCCTCGTAGGTCAGACCGAAACGCTGCGGCAGAGCAATCGTCAGCGATTGCAGCCTCACGTCCGGTTCGATCAGCGCGAGGACATGTTCCTTGGAAAGGAAAAAGGAAATGTCGATGCCTCCGTCCTCATGGCGTCTGTAATGCACCAGGGAACCGTCCCGGAGACAGTTCCTTCCCACGAAACGGGCGACGGATACCCCCTTCCAGCTGCCGGTCCGCAGCGTCACGGTCCAGACCGGGTCCGCCAGGGCGCGGACCGCTTCCGGCAGCCCCTCGCGCATCACGGCGGGTTCCGTCCCCGACAGCAGCCCCTTGCGCCTCAACCCGTCCAGGGCCAGGGCTTTCCCCCCGGATTCTTTTCCCGGCCGCACATCCTCCAGGGGCGAGGCGGCACCGACACCGGCGCCGGTTTCCTCGACCAGCCAGGCGATTTCGGCCGCCGTCAGCCTGTAGGTGGGGTACGCTTCCATAAGATTCTCGACCTTGATCGTCATGCCGCCTCCTGAAATCGGACAGGCGAGGTCCTGTTCCGCAGCGACGGATCTGCGGGGGTTTCTTTGCAGCCATCATTCGGGATCAGGTTTCGGAGACGGGACCCATGGCTCCACCGGGACCCCTCTCCGAAGTTTCTGCCGGACCTCCAGCCATCGGTCCAGCTGTTCCGGAGTCACCCCTTCCCAATGGAGCCGATGCTCCTGGTACTTGGCCGCCGTAGGATCCTGGAGTCTCGGATCGATATTGACCCTCCGCCCCAGTTCCTCCTGGAACTTCGTGGATTCCGGAGGGCCCCACAGGTTTTCCTCCTGCATTTTCGCCCTATGATCGTCGCTGACGTCCATAATCCGCCTGGACTGCCCGTCGATTAGGGCTCTGTTGACCCTGTCGTCCAGTTCCCTGAAAACCGGGTCCTTCTCCCTCAATCCCTGAATCAGTTGATGCAGACGCCCGTCCGGCGTCTCGCCGGGACCCGGGGCGGAGGCGGCCCGTGCCCGGCCCAGGACCTGATCCTTGGTTTCTGATTTCGGGGGGCCGTATCCTTCCGGCTGTTGCGCCTGCATGAGTTTCTGATAGGCCCGCTCGGCCTCAACGGTTTTCAGGGCCGGCTCGTTTTGCGGGACATACTTCCTCAGATCCGTCTCAACGCCCATGCGGTCCAGGAATTTCCCCGCATCCTCCGCTCCCGCGGCGGGTTTGATGACGGTGTCCTCGCGCACGCGGACACCGGTCTGTTTCAAGCGATCGGCCTGGGCGTCAAAGATCTTCCCGCCCTGGTCCAGGCGCGTTTGGGCGGCCTGTCTGTGGCTCTGACGGACGTCCTCGTAGAATACCCGGTACTGGTCCCGGGCGGCACCCCCGTAGTTCTTCCTGACAGCCGCATCCAGGGCGGCCGGATCCCCGAGCAGCGCCTTCTCCAGGGTTTCCTGGAACCCGGCCAGCTTGTCGGCGGCGGCACCCGGCCTGGCGAACTGGAGCTTGTCCGCTTCGATGTCGTCGAGCTTCCAGGCCGCGCCGTTCTCCGTCCTTAGGTGGTGTTTCGCCAGTTCACGGGCGAATTCCGCCTTCTGAGCCGGCGTGGGATTCTGGATGGCGTCGAATTCCCGCAGGATTTTGTTGACCTGGAAATACTCATCGGCCGCGACCATCGCCTGTCCGGTCCTGCTGTTGTTGATGGCGTCGGTGATCTCCGGGCGTATTCCGGGCCAAAGCTGTTGGCCGAGGGTGGTGCTGTTCCGCTGAATGTTCCCATCGCTGTCGATCGTGCCTCCCGTCAGGGAATGCGCCTTGTAGGAGTGGTATTCTTCCGGCGAACCGGGCTCCATCAGCTTGATCCGGGTCCTGCGGCAGTAATCGTTCCCGATGTCGTCCCCGAGAATTCTTCGTGCCGCATCATTGATGCCGTCCTGGATGTGGCCGGCCGTTTTCGCCTGAAGATCCTCGGCATCCACCCCCAACAGCGCCGCCACCCTGCGGTCTATATTCGGGGTCAGGTCCGTGTCGCCCGGAATCTTGCCCCTGAATTCGTCCAGGGCGCTGCCGGGGGCGAAGACGTTCTTGATGACCTTCTGCTGCGTTATCCTGCCGTTTTCCGTCAGCACCCGGTCCTGGAGAAGCGCGCCCATGTTTTTGGCCCGCCGCATTCCTTCCGCCGAGCCTTGGGAGACGATGTCGTGGTGGGCAGACACCGCCCGGCGGGCGACGTCTTCGGGCATGCGGCCGCCGCGCGTTTCGAGCTGGAAAAGATCGTAGTTTTTCAGGAGCATCCTGCCCGCATGCCGGGTCGCACCGGCATCGTCGCCGGCGTCCAGCGCCCGTTGCATCGCGGTGTAGTCGGGCATCATCTCCGGGGGGATCCTGGGGCCTTCGGGGGGCCCGGCAGCGGCCGCAGCCGCGGCCGCGACTCCTGGCCGGGAAGCCTCCAGTTCCGCCCCCCGGGCGCCCCCGCGTCCCGGGGCATCGGGGCCCCCGGGGATGACCGACCGGGTGCGGACCGCCCCGCCGCTCGGCCCGCTGACATCCTCCACCTGGGCTTTCCTGAGATTGAAGGCGTCCATCTCCCAGAACTTGCCTTTGGCGACGGTGGAATGCCACTCCTTGCCCTTTAGCCCGACGCTGACGAGCGACAGGGCCCTTTCGAACGCACCGGCTTTCTCCCGGCGGACGGTGCCGTCGGGCAGTATCACCTCGCCGGTCGCCAGCATGCGCAGTTCCCTGACGGCGAACTTGTCTTTGGCGAGCTCCCGGACGCCATAGCTGAAGGCTTCGAACCAGCTCGAGAGCGAGGAGCCCTTGCCGCCGTTCTTGTCGTGGTACCGTACGTACTCCTCCATCCTTTCGAGCTGGTCGAACGGCTCCAGGACCGCTTCGCTGACGCCGCCGGTAAGATAGCCGATCCCTATCCTGAAAATCATGTCGTTCTTCGTTTGGAGGGCCCCTTCAACCATCCAGTGGCGCTCTTGCGGCGCCATCGAGTCCACGTCGTCGCCGATGGCGCGCGCGAATACGGCCCGCGCCTTCCCCAGGACCTGGTAATCGACCTCGCCGTCCTCTTTGAAGATGCGCTCCATGGCCTGATCCCACTTCCCGGGATCCCCGTACAGCCGGTGCTCCCTTTTCTCCGCCCCTTCCCTCATCGCTTCGTATTTCCTCCAGGCCTCGTCCCAGCGCCGGACCTTGAGCTCGCTTTCCGAAAACGCGAAGGGATCCCAGGAATCCACCGGGCGGTGCTCTCCAGGGACAATCTGCCACTGCCGCATCCGCTCCTGCTGTTCCTGCAGTTTTTCCCGGTAATAATCGACGGTGCGCTCCATGTCCTTGACGCGCTCCTGGAAGTCCGGGTCCCCCTGGCGATGCCGCCGGTAGGATTCCAACCGCATCTGCTCGTCTTCCAGATTGCTCCGCCACCATTCGAGCTGTTCCCGCTCGTACTCGGGATGCACCCACGCGGGACGCGCCCCGTTCTGTTCTGCCCTGGACCGCAGCAGCTCTTCCGCTTGTTCCCTGTCCATCCAGCGGTCGTCGTACCAGACCTGCCCGCGTTTCCCGCCCTCATACCCTTCCCCGTAATCGGACACGCCGTCGTGCACCACGAGCCGGGCCTGGGTATCGGGATCGGTCAGGGGAGGCGCCGTCGCGGCGGCGGATTCCCGAGAGGCCGCCTCCGGCGGGGGCTTTTCCAAATCCCCGGGTTCCGCTTCGGATTGGTCCAGAACCTGCATCAGCCCCATGTGCTCCCGGGCGCCGGCTTCCGCCGCGCTCATGGCCGTCGCCATTCCGGCGCCGGCCAGAAGCTGGACCAGCGCGATTGCCAGGCCGGCCGCCACCGCTGCGTTGCTGAATTTGCCGGTGCCGAGCAGCATCTCCCTGACGAGGCCCAACAGGTAGGCCACAGGGCCGGCATCCGGCTTCATGCCCGAGGCGTATGCATAGTCGACGTCCCGGAGGCGGGCATCCACGGTACGGATGAGGCGGTATCCGATCTCCTCGCCCGATTGCCAGAAACAGGTTTCAAGGTCCGGGTATTCATAGGTTTCGTACACGTCGAACCCTACCATCCGTCTGCGGCGCTGGGACAGGTCGTAGGTCACCAACGCCGTCCACGGCCCGGCGTCATTGAAGGCGAATGTCGCGCACTGGAAGGAGAACAGGACGCAGTGCCGGCCGCATTTCCGGGCATGGAGCCGCACCGGATCGGTACTCTCCTCGCGGATCAGGTCGAGGCCGCGGTTCACCGTTGTTGCCACTGCGGACAGAATGCCGTAGACGACCTGGTATTGGACCGACGTGACCCACTCCCACTTGGCCGGATTGTATACCAGCACCAGCTTGCTGCCGGCGTACAGGTCGCCTTCGATATTCCCGAAATAGGCGACGGACCCCATGTCATAGCCCAGCGAGGCGAAGTCGTCGGCCGACGCCTGCAGGGCCCCCGACTCCTGCCGGCCGTAGCGTGCCGCATGGAGCTCCAGGAATTCGCCCCAGGAAGACCACTTCGCCCGGAGCGGACGATCGAAGTCGGAGCTTTTCAGCACCAGTCCGGCCGCGTCGTCCGCGCTGTCGACCGGAACGACGGCCCCGGCCGGCGGCAACAGGCCGAGAATCAGCAGAAGCGGCAGAAGCGCGGGCAAAAGGGACATGGATGCGCGGGAGATCGCCGCCAGGGGCGCGGCAGGTTTCCCCCTGCCCCGTTTTCCCAGGAGCACGACAGACAAGGTGGCCAGGATGGACGCGGAAAAGCCGCTCGCCGCCAAAGCGTATCCGGCGATTGCCCGGAACCCGAGGATCGCCCCGCCCTGGGTTATCAGAAGAGTCAGGGCCCAGACCGCCACGTACAGATAGGTCCGCCGGGCATAGACCTGCCCGTTTTTGCGGAAAACCCTGTGCGAACGCCCCAAGAGCCATCCCGGCAGCAACCCGGCCAGGAAACCGAGCAGCGGGAATGCGGGATCGAAATCCCGCGCGCCGGAGAAAACGAACAGCTGCACCCCGAAGGATGCAAGCGCCATGGCGCCGGGCAGCAGGGCTGTGAGCCGCGTGAGGGGAAAGTCGACGCGGGAGGAGCGCACGATCATCCGGCAGGAATAGAGAAGAAGGAAGAGGATGCCTAGAGCCGGGCTGATCGACATCAGGGCGAGCGAAATGGCGAGCACCACCGCGTAGACGGCGACCCTCTTGCACAGCGATCGGCAGACGGCCAGAACAAGCGCTCTTGGAACGACCATGGCGGACCCGGATGGACATTGTCAGGGACAAATGCAAAACGGGACGCAGCCAGTATAGCCTGATCGGGGAGGCAACGGGCACATTTTCCCGGCGGGCCCGTCCTACTTTTCCAGGGCAACGGCGCCCGCAAGCCCCGAGCCGGTCGTGTTGTCGATCGCCAGCAGCGGCCCCGAGAAACCGCTCACGCGGATGCCGCCCAGGGCCGCGTCGCGTACGTTGGCCAGGGAGATCCCCTTCCGGCAGGTGCCGCGGATGTTGTCGAGCGACAGGCCCCGGATCGGCTTTTCCGGGGCCACCCGGACGACCTCGGCAAGGGTCGTCGCGTCCCGGAGCCGGACATCGGAGAACCGGATGTTCCGGATCACGGGGTACCCGGCGTCCCCCTCCACCGTGTCGTCCGGGGTGCTCTGGTTCCCGCCGCTGGTCGCATTGATGCGCAAAAAACCCCCGTTGGCGACGTCGAGGTCCTTCCCGTGTATGTTCTCGATGACGCCGGCGCGCCCGGTGCGGGTCTTGATGTAGATCGCGTAGGTGCCGCTGTGGGTGAACCGGGTCTTTTCGATGCGCACGTTCCGGATGCCGCCCGAAGTCTCGCTGCCGATGCCGATGCAGGCGAAGGTGCCGCCCCCGAGCACGCACCGCGTGATGCGCACGTTTTCGGTGGGCTTGCCGATGCGGGCCCCGTCCATCCCGCGGCCGGACTTGAGGCTGATGGCGTCGTCGCCGGTGTCGATGTCGCACCCTTCGATGCGCACGTTCCTGCAGGAATCCACGTCGATCCCGTCGCGCGTGTTGCGGATGCGGAGGCCCCGGATCACGACGTCGGTGCAGTAGGTGGGGTGCGTGGCCCACGTCCCGTCGTGCGTGACGGTGAAGCCCTCCCAGCGGAGGTCCCTGCAGGAGACGGGCTCGAGCACCGGGGCGCCGCGCATCCCCTTCCCGAAGGCGACGGCGCGGTTGCCCTCGATGCGCCCGGGGCCGACGATGCCCGTATGCTCGACATGGGAGGCATAGAGGAGCGCCCGGTGCCCCTGCTGCCACCGCCCCTCCCAGCGGACGTCCATGACCGGGTAGTCCGCGAGATCCGGGCTGCCGGCCAGCACGCTCCCCTCTTCGAGCCTCAGGACCGTCCGGTTGCCCATCTGGATGCTGCCGATGAGGTACCGGCCGGCGGGAACCGTGACCTCGCCCCCGCCCGAGACGGCGCAGGCGTCGAGCGCCTTCTGGAAGGCCCGGGTGTCCTTGGTCACGCCGTCGCCGACCGCCCCGAAATCCCGCACGTTGCAGGACACCCCCGGCCTGTCCGCTCCCGAGGCGAACAGAACGGCCGCCATAATCGCAATCAGGCAGATGGTCGTGCGCATCCCAACCCCTCCCCGGCGGATTCGGTCCGCGTTCCGTACAACCGGGCATCGCCCTACCCGGCGCCCGCCGCAGGGCCCGGCGCCGGCCGCCCGTCTCATTCGGCCGGCCGGCCGGATGGCCTGTCCTTCCACCGGGCGTAGTCGTCGGCCACGGCCAGGCCCCACGTCCCGTACCAGGCGTACCCGTTGCGGCGTTCGGCCTCGATCTCGGCCATCGCGTACTTCTTCACACCGTCGCGCCCGCTGAAGATGGGACGGTTCGTCCCGATCTCGTAGAACCTCGCCCACAGCGGCGGCGCGCCCGGGTCCTCGGTGACGACCCGGTCCCCGCCGGCGACGGCGACGCGGATGCCCGTGAGCCTGGCCGCCGCGTACCACTGCACGCCGCCGTGGATCGCGCGCACGACCTCCGGGCCGGGATCGTCCAGGCTCATGAGGTAGCGGAGGATGCCGGCGCTCTCGGCGCCGCACAGCGAAGCCAGCTCGTAGGACCGGCCGGGGCGCGGGAGGCAGTCCGCCTCGTCGTGCTGCGCGCACCAGACGGTCCGCCGTCCGTCGATGCGGACCTGGCACCGGAGGATGCAGGCAAGCCCGCGGTCGAGGCTCGACCCGATCGCCTCCCGGCGGGCCGCGTCTACAAACGCCCAGTCCGGGGATGCGGCCGCTTCCCGGAGCAGTTCCATCAGGCCGATCATGCACCCGTCGTTGAAGGTGATGCGCCGCTGGTAGCCCGCGCCCGGGGGGTGGGACTGCGGCCAGCCGCCGCCCGGGTACTGGGCTTCGAGGATGTGGTCCAGGCCCTTGAGGGAGGCCCGCCGGCAGGCGTCGTCCTCGTTCACCCGGGCCATGCGGGCCAGAAAGCGCAGTTCGCCCGTCGTGGCTCCGTTGTCGAAGGTCCCGGAGATTCCGGCCGGGTCCCCCGCAAAGGGCCGGGCCCCCGTGTCGGTGTTCTTGGGCCAGCCGCCCCGCGGGGACTGCCACGAGATCACGTTGCCGGCGACCCGTTTGGCCTCGTCGCCGCGGTACCAGCTGTCGGGCCTGCCGGCGAAGGCTCCCCACGGCAGCTGCGCTTCGACCAGGGCGGGGCACAGCAGGGCAAGGAGCCCGCCCGCGCATAGGATGCGTCTCATCCGTCCTCCCCGAAATCCCCGTGTGCACACGCAGGGCGCCTGCCCCGGGCACGTCCCCGGGGGCGCCCGCCCCCCGTCATTCCTCCCCGGTGCCGGCCAGCTGCTCTATCTCCACGCTGGCGAGGATGAAGGCGCCCACGCCCTTCAGGTCGTTCGACACGACCGGTTCGCTCATATAGTAGTCGAAGGACCCGTCCCTCCGGTTTTTCCCGCCCAGGCCGCCCACGCTGCAGATCCCGGTGAGGTGGACGCGCCCGTCGGCGTCCACCCGGACCAGCTCCCGCGTGAGCCCCTCGTACCCCTTCCGGGCCACCGGGAGAAGCTCCCCGTCGAGGTAGTTTTTGCGGATCCCCTTGGCGATCGCGTAGACGAACATCGACGAGGCCGAGGCCTCCAGGTAGTTGCCCGGCCTCGTCCCCTGGTCGAGCACCTGGTACCACAGGCCGGTCTCCCCGTCCTGGTACCGGGCGACGGCCCGCAGCGTGTCCCGGAGAACGTCCACGAGCTTCCCGCGGCCCGGGTGCCGATCCGGCAGGAAATCCAGAACGTCGGCCACCCCCATCACGTACCAGCCCACGGCGCGGCCCCAGAAGCTCTTCGAGCGGCCCGTCTCCGGGTCCGCCCATGGCTGCTCCCGCCGCTCGTCCCAGCCGTGGTAGAGGAGGCCGGTGGCGGAATCGCGCGCGTGGCCATCCATCCAGAGGATCTGGTTCACGACGTCGTCGAAATGCCCGGGGCGGCCGAACGTCGCGGCGAACTGCGCGTAGAAGGGGGCCCCCATGTAGATCCCGTCGAGCCACATCTGGTACGGGTATACCTTTTTGTGCCAGAACCCGCCTTCGTCCGTTCTCGGGTGCGTCTCGAGCTGGCGCAAGAGGGCCTCGGCCGCCTTGCGGTACCTGGCGTCCTTGGTCTGCCTGTACAGCCCGAAAAGGAGGGTCCCCGTCTTGATGTTGTCGATGTTGTACTCGTCGTCGCGGTAGCCGCGGATGGTCCCGTCGCCGCCGACGAAGGAGTCGACGACGCCCTTGAGGTAGCGGTAGTACTTCTCGTTCCCCGTCCGGAGCCAGACCCTCTCGATCCCCTCGAGGAAGACGCCGGTTTCATACACCCACCGTGCGTAGGGGTTCGCGTCGAGCGACAGCGAACCGCCCCGCCGCTCCATCTCCGACAGCGCCATCCGCTCCGACCACGGCAGCCGGTCCGGCAGGGGCTCCCGCCGCCCGGGCTCCTGGCCCGGGGCGGGCACACACAGGGGCCCGAGCGCCGCCGCGCACAGAAGGACGGCCGCCGGCAGGCGGCAACGCATCCGGGGTTTTCCGGCTCGTGGGCGGTTCATCGTACACTCCTCACAGCAAAGGCCTGCGGCGAGGGCAGGCGCGGGCGTGCTCCGGGGCCGGGCGGGGATACCGGCCGGCGTATCTCCATTGTACACCGCCGGGCGGGATATGGGGGATGCAATCCCCTCCAAATTGCCGCCAGGGCCCCGGGGGCAGTCCGAATGCGGCGCGCGTGTTCCTCCCCGGCGGCGCATCGGGCCTGAACGTGGCCTGTTTTCCGCGCAGGAACGCGGCCGGAAGGTTCCGGCGGGCGCGCGGGCGCCGTAGTAGCTCTTCCCCGCGATTTGGATTATCATCCCCTCATCGGCGGGCCGGGACCCCGTGGGTGCGGGATTCCCGGAACGCCCTGTTCGGGGCCCGCCGGCGAAACGGCGCCGTCGGGCGGAAAGGGCCTTTCGATGAAGCGGGGACGCAGAATCGGCGGTGGGCCGCGGAAACATCCCGTGCGCCTGAAGGCGGCGTTTGCGTTGTTACTCTTCCTGGGCGGAACCGCTTCCGGGCAGGACAGCGTCCGGGGAGGGGCGGAACCGGTGGACCGCTCGATCGATCCTTCGAAGCTGGCCTACGACATTCTGGTCGACGGGACGCTCGGCCGGGACGATCCGGGGAACCGGAAGTTCCGGACACTCCAGGACGCCTATGCCGCCACGCCGGCGGGGACCGAGAACAGGCCGACGGTCCTCGGCATCAGGCCGGGGGTGTACCGCCTCCCGGGCGGTGCCCCGCGGACCCCCGGCCTGAGAATCACCAAGGAGTACATCACGCTGCTCGGCCTCACCGACAACCGCCGGTCCGTCGTGCTGGCCGACAACCGGGGGCTTATGCAGGGGGCCGAGGACAACGGGTACGTTCTGGTCGTGGACGCCATGGGATTCACCGCGAAGAACCTGACGATCCTCAATTACTGCAACACCGACTACGAATACCCGGGCGATCCCGGCAACAATCTCACGAAGCGGTCCGACGTCATCACGCAGGCGGTCGCCCTGCAGGCGTCCGGCGACAAGCACGTATACGAAAACGTCGCGCTGCTGGGCCGGCTCGACACGATGTTCCTCCTCGCGACGCGCTCGTACTTCAAAAACGTCTACATCGAGGGGACCGACGACTGGGTGGGCGGCGGGCAGGCGAGCGTGTGGGAGGGCTGCACGCTCGTCTTCCCCAGGGGCGGCGGGGTGATGTCGGCGGCAAACGTTGTATTCCGCAATTGCCGCTTCGAGGCGACGCGGGGGATGCAGTTCTACAAGGCCGAATACGGCGGCGCGCAGCGGCCGGTTGCGCTGCTTCACTGCGTGCTGCCGGCGGGCCCGCCCGACAGGCCGGTGGCCTGGGTGCGGGGCAAGGCGGAGCCGAGGCCCGGCGCGTACTCGCTCACCTACCGCAACCGGGACGCCGGGGGCAACCCGGCTCTCATCTACGATTCGAACGTCGGAGCGCCGTCGTTGTCCTACTCGAGGGAACT